>Ga0137403_10002011_pt1 | contig 25355 bp, 16 predicted proteins | sample CZOMad2_1_16fung_FD_122057 | JGI IMG/M metagenome (GOLD analysis project Ga0137403, IMG submission 122057) | Vadose zone soil fungal communities from Angelo Coast Range Reserve, California, USA - CZOMad2_1_16fungal (Hybrid Assembly) | ecosystem: Environmental > Terrestrial > Soil > Vadose zone... | reverse complement strand
CAGCTGAACCAGAACATGGCCGGGACGGTGACGCTCGGCCAGAACCTGAACAGCCGCAATTTCCGGCAGCTCGGCAACGTGGGCCGGACGCTGATCACGGCGAAGCCGTTCAAGGTGTCGAACACGGTGTCGCGCGACATTCCGTCCGACGCGCAGACGATCATTCACAACGAAGGGTATTTCGGACAGGCGACGCTCGATCTGTACGATCAGCTGTATCTGACGGCGGCGTTGCGGAACGATGGTTCCTCCACGTTCGGCGTGCAGAACCGGCGCAGCTGGTTCCCCAAGGGAAGCCTGGCCTGGACGTTCACGAAGGTGACGGGTGAGCGGCCGTGGCTGACGTTCGGCAAGCTGCGGGTCGCCTACGGCGAGGCGGGGCAGGAACCGCAGCCCTATCTCACGTCCACGAACTTCCTCTCGAACACGATCGTGTCCGGCATCTCGCAGGGCACTGGCGAAACGCCGACGCAAGCGGGACTTGGTGGCCTGGTGCAGGGGACGATCAAGGGCGCCGACGCGCTCCGTCCCGAGCGCACCAAGGAACTCGAGACCGGGTTCGACATCGGCCTGTTCCGCGACAAGTCGGACCTGAGCTTCACGTACTACAACGCCAAGACCGAGGACGTCATTCTGTTGACGCCGGTGTCGGCGGCGGGGACGGGGTTCACGCTCCAGGCAAAGAACGCCGCCACGTTCCGCAACCGCGGGCTCGAGGTCACGCTCAACATGCGGCCGATTCAGCGGGCGGACTACGGGTGGGAGCTCGGTCTGCAATGGGCTCGTAACCGCAGCATGGTGTTGTCGCTGGGCGGCGCGCAATTCGTCACGGTCGGCGACTTCGAGCCGAACGTCGCGATGGTGGGCCAGGAGCTCGGCGTGATCCGCAGCATCGGGTTGATGCGGTGCGGCGTCAGCGCAACTGGTACGGACCCCGTCTTCGATGCTGCCTGCGCCGGAGCGCCAAGAGGAGCTTTGTACATCGACGCCACTGGTTTCCCGATTGCCGACCCGGATCCACGCGTCTTGGCCAATCCCAATCCCCGCTGGACGGGCAGCCTGCGAAGCGGCTTCCGCTACAAGAAGTTCCAGGTGACCGGCCTGCTCGACGTCCGACACGGCGGCCAGATTTGGAACGGCACCAAGGGCGCGCTTTATAGCTACGGTACGCATAAGGACACCGAGGACCGCGGCGCGACGAAGACGTTCGGACAGGGCGGCTGGTGGGACGGTCCGGTCGTGGGTCCGGGCGCGGGCAACGCGGTCACGATCGGGCAGAACTGGTATCGCAATCCAGGCACCGGCCTCGCTGCCTGTCCCTTTAACGGCGTCGACGAGCCGTGCATCGAAGACGGCGGCTACACGAAGCTGCGGGAGATCTCGCTCACCTACACGCTCGACGCGCCGTGGGTCACGCGGACGCTGGGCGTAAGCAGCGTCGATGTCCGGGTCGCGGGTCGCAATCTGTACACCTGGACCAAATACACCGGGTACGACCCGGAGACGAGCCTGGGCGGTGCGGTCGCGCCGGTCACGGGGATTGATTACTTCAATAACCCGCAGACGCGCTCGTTCAACATCTCCTTCACCTTCAACCGCTAGCCGGGAGGCGATCATGAAACGGTCTTTGCCTATCGCACTCGCGCTGGCGACCCTGGTGATCGGCGCATGCAACCCCTTTCTCACCGGGGAAGGGTTGACGAACGATCCGAACAATCCCACCACCGCCACGCGCGAAGCGCTGTTCATGGGTGTGCAGGCCACGACGTGGGGACAACAGGAGAGCAGCGTCGCGCTCACCTCGTGCATGTGGATGCAGCAGTGCACGGGGAACGGCGGCCGGTTCGTGGAGGAATTCGGGAAGTACGTGATCGACGAAGGCAGCCACAACTTCGATTTCAATTCGGTTTACAGCGGCGGCGGACTCATCGATATCCGTAAGATCGAGGCCTCGGCCGCCGCCGCGCCCGACAGCGTGTTCCTCGGCATCGCGCAGATTTACGAGGCGCTCGTCATCGGGACCGCGGCCGATGTGTGGGGGGACATTCCCTACACGCAAGCCCTGAATGCCGCCACGCCGACGCTCGACAATCAGCTCGCCGTGTACGACAGCGTTCAGGTGCTGCTGAGCCGGGCTATCGTGAATCTGAATGGCGCCGGCCCGGGCCCGGGAGACCGCGATCTCGTATTCGCCGGCGATCCCGCGCCGTGGATTCAGGTCGCGCACACAATGAAGGCGCGCTACTTCCTGCATACGGTGGAGGCCGCCGGTGCGGCGCTCCTGGGCACACGCACAGTGGCCCAGGTATATGCCGACGCGATTGCCCAAGCCACGCTCGGAATCCAGAGCTCGGCGAACGACTTCGCGGCGTTCCACGGTCAGGCGACGTCGGAACGCAATGTGTGGTTCCAGTTCTCGCAGACGACGTTCGGTATCGACCTGGTCGCCGGGAAGTTTCTGGTCGACCTGATGAACGCGCGCAACGATCCGCGGCGATCCCAGTACTTCAGTCGCGATGTGGTCAACGGGTACGGCGGCGATGACGTCAACATCGGACCGCTCAATCCCGACTCCGTGTCGGCGATCGACGGCACGCGCAACTCGCCGACGTTCCGGCAGCCGTTCGTCACGTACGCCGAAAACGAGCTGATCCTGGCCGAGGCGTACAGTCGCGGGACGCCGGGGAACGACGCGCTGGCACTGACGCATTTGAACAACGAGCGCGCAGCGGCGGGACTAGGTGCCACGGCTGGAGCGGGCGTGGCGCTGTTCGACTCGATCATGACCGAGAAGTACGTCGCGTTGTTCCAGAACATCGAGGTCTGGAGCGATTACAAACGGACGTGTCTGCCGGCGATCACGCCCTTCCTGGCAGCGAACGGCTCGTCGTTCAATGATGTGGTTCCGGGCCGGTTGTATTACGGCGCGAACGAGCGGAACACGAATCCGAATATTCCGGCGCCCAGCGCGCAGCTCACGGCAAACGGGTTCCGCAACCGGAACGATCCGAACGCGTGTCCGTAGGCGTGACGTGAGCTCAGGACGTGATTGAAAGGCGGGGCGGGCCGCCAACGCATCGGCGGTCCGCCCTTCATTCATAGAAGAGGTACACGTATGCGATGGGCCCGTGGACTCGTGTTGGGGAGTCTGATCCTCAACGCTGGCTGTTACTACTACCAACCCCTGCAGGCGCCGGCACCCCAACCGGGGACCTATCTCCAGGTCCTGCTCACCGATTCCGGGACCTCCCATTTCTGGCCGTACCTGGGCCCCGACGTGGGCGATCTGCGCGGCCGCCTCATCACTGCCGACCACCAGGCCCTCGCGCTCTCGGTCGAATCGGTGGAACAACGGCACGGGCAAGTGTTGTCGTGGAAGGGGGAGACGGTGACGCTGGGGCGCGAATACGTGGCGCATATGAACGAGCGCCATCTGTCCAAATCGCGCACCTTCCTGATCGCGGCCGGATCGGTGGCGGCCTTCCTCACCGCCATCACGACGTTCACCAACCTGGGAATCGGCTCGGCCGGCGGGGGCGGCGGCGGGCAGCCGCGCTGACCTGCCTCAATACACGCCGACGCTCGAGCGGCGCAGATCGGTCTCGAGCGTCCATTCGATGCGCTGACCGGGCCGCACAATAATCGTTTCGGTACGCGCGACGACGGGGCTCCCCACCGCGTGTCCCAGCAACGCGAGCTCGTGCGACAGCGCCACCATGCGTCCCGGCAGCACGAACGATTGCGTGGTTGATCCCGTCACCAGGCCGATCCGCAGGCGCTGGCCGTCGTGCAGCACGAACACCGTTACGTCCAGGAAGTTGTGATTGGTCACCTGGAGCGTGACATCGGGGGGTGGCCCCGAGTCGGTGGCGGCACGACGTCGATGCGAGCACGCGGCCGTGACCATGAGAGCGGCGCAGAGAAGAAGAAGCGGCCTCATCCTTCCACGAGCCCCCACACGAGTGCCGCGGTGCGTTCCGAGGCGCCGCGTCCGTCGGCCACCACCTGCTTCGCCGCCTTGCCGGCCCTCTTGCGTGCCTCCGGATCGTGATGCCAGACGAGCCACTGCGAGTGCAGGGGATGGCGCGCGTCGCCGGGCGGGGGCATCGCGACCGCGCCGCCCTGGTCGAGCAACAGCGCCGCATCACGGCTCATGCGCCAATGCGGGCCGAAAATAATCGGCACGCCGAACACCGCCGGCTCGAGCACCGAGTGGAGCCCCGCTCGATGGAAGCCGCCGCCCACGTACGCCGTGTCGCCGAGGGAGTAGAGATCGGCGAGAATGCCGACGCGATCGACGACGATCACCGGCCCCGGCTTCGCATGCTCGAGCTGCGACAACCGGACGGGGCGGGGCAGCTTCAAATGGCGCAAGCGCTCGGCGATCCCGGCGAGGTGATCGGGATTGGGCTCGTGCGGCGCGAGCAGCAGCCGCGCCGTCGGCAGCTGGTGCAATAGATCCGCGAACGCCGGTAAGAGCACCGCCTCATCGGACGGCCACGTCGAGCCCGCGACGATGGTAAACGTGTCCGGCGCTGTGGTCGCGAGTCGCGCGAGCGGCTCCCGCGTCCGGTCCAGGCGTGCGGCGCGTTCGGCCACGCTGTCGTAGCGCGTGTCGCCGGTGACGGCGATGGCGTCGGGACGCGCGCCCAGGATTTCGAGGCGCTCGCCGTCTTCTTCGCTGATCGTGCCGATCCGTTCCAGCGCGCGGTATGCCGGCGCGGACCATACCCTGGCCGGCCAACGCAGCCGCGAGCTGTTCGGCGAGACCGTCGCGGAAATCAATCCAAGCTTGACGCCGCGGCCCGCGGCCGCGAGCGTCAACTCCGGCCAGACGTCGAGCTTGCTGAAGACGAGTGCGGTCGGTTGCAGCGCGTCCAGGACTGCGGAGACCTCGGACGGCCGGTCGAGCGGCAGATAGTCGGCGATGTCGACGGGCAAGTTTCTCGCGAGCCGCTCGGCCGACGGGGAAAAAAACGTGAACGCCAGCTGCCAGTCCGGATGCTCGGCGCGGAGCGTTTCGAGTACCGGCTTCGCCTGGAGTCCTTCGCCCACGGATGGTGCGTGCATCCACACGAGCGGCCGCTTCGTGTCGCGCCGCGTCGCGGCCCATGCGGCAAGACGGGCGGCCAATCCGCGCCGCCCGTCGAGTCCCCGTGCAACTTTCTTGTCGAAACGCGCGACGAGCGGCGCCGCGCGCGTGGCGACGTTCACGCTCAGCCGGTACAGGAACGAGGGTTTGCTCACTTGGATGCGCGCGTGCGCACGGCGTAAATCGAGTCCAGCAAGCGTCGCATCGGGTCGGGCGTGTAGGGCGCGCCTTCGAGCAAGCCGCCTTCTATATAGAAGGAAGGAGTGGCGTGAGCCCCGGATCGCGTGGCACGCTGCGCGTCCAGCTCGACTTCCTTGCGTACGCTGCCCTCGTCGAGACAGGCGAGCAGCTTGGCGCGGTCGACACCGGCGCGCTGCGCGATCGTCACGAGCGTGCTGCGCGGCGAGGCGAGCTTGGCCCAGGTGTCCTGCTGCTGGTAGAGCGCATCGTGCGTGGGCCAAAAGCGTCCCTGCCGCGCCGAGCACATCGCGACTTCCGCCGCGGCAACGGCGTTGGGATGAATACTCGTCAGCGGGAGATTGATGAATACCCAGCGTACCTTGCCGGTCTGCACGTATTCCTGCTCGATCGTGGGGAGCACCGTCACGGCGAACATCCGGCATGCGGGGCATTGGAAATCCGCCATCTCATAGACGGTGACCGGCGCGCCGGCCGCGCCTTTGGAGCGGGCCGCGAGCGGATCTTCGTTTTGCGCGCTGCCGCTGCAGACGAGCAGCGCCGCGGCGAGCAGAACGGACGGGGAACGAAGGCTGATCAGAAGCCCGACTTGGTCCAGATGGCGATGACTCCGCATTGGGAGTCCGCCTTGAGGAACTCGGCGGGCGCTTCGCTGGGACTGCGGTAAATCTCCACGGCGACGATTCCCACGACAGGAAGATGCGGGGTGGACGACATTGAAGCCGGTACGCCATCGATGACCCAATCGGCCGCGCAGATGCCTCGCGCGGTCCGCGTCATCTGCGCCGTACACACCCCCGAGCGGCAATTCAGCCGCAGGCCCGGGACTCCGCGCAGCAGATCCACCATGGTGGCCGCGTGGCTGGCCTCGATCTGATCGTTGGTGATGAAAATGCCCCGACCGGAATGACGTCGCTCCTCGAACTCCTGCATCCGCCGCTGGAAATACCCCGGCCGCGCTTCCACAACGATGGGCTCAAGGGCGACGCCCATGGGTTCCAGCTCGAACACGTGGTCGACCACCTCGCCTTCGCGCAGGCGCAATACCCACGACGTCACGCCATACCCGATGGCCCGCACCTCGAGGATGTAGGTGCCGGCGTCGAGGCTGGCCTGATTGAAGCGTCCGGCGCTATCGGTGGCGGTACCCAGGCGTGTCCCGATCAGGTTAACTCTGGCCCCGCTCACGGGGAGGTGTGACTGCTGATTGACGACTTGCCCGCTGATTCCACCGGCCGGGCTCACGGCGTGTGCTTGTGCCTGGACCGGGGCGCCTCGGGATGCGGCTATTCCGAGGCCCAAGGCCGCGACCGGGGGGAGTATGTGGGCAATAAATGTCATGACCTAGCGCCGTGAGCGACCGTTAATAGATGATAGGGCGCCCCGGGCCGGATGCAACCCGGAAACGGGGGGTTGACAGGGTTATGAATCGGGCCTTATAACCTCGGGGAGACCCTAGGTTGGGTCTTTAGGGCCTTCAGGCCGTCACCTGATTCCCGAGCGGTATGACCGTCACGCTCATAGGGCTGTTGCGTCGCGCATCTTCCGCGCGGATTCGCGTTGCCGAATCCGGCGGCGTTGTTCTTTCCTACCACCAAGTTCCCAGTTCACGAGAGGATGTCCCTATGCCCCACAATCGTCGTGGCTTGCTCTTCGCCATGGTCGCGGCGCTGGCGCTGTTGGTTGCCGGCGCGAGCACGGCCTGGGCGCAAGATGCCGTCGTCCGTGGCACCATCACTTCCGATCGTGGTGAGCCAATTCCCGGCGCGAACGTCGTCGTCGACGAGCTGCGCCTCGGCGTCATCACCAGCGCGACCGGACAGTACACGCTGAATGTCCCGGGCGCGCGCGTCCGCGGGCAGCCAGTCGTCGTGCGCGTCCGTGCGATTGGCTTCAAGCCGAACAGCAAGGCGATCACGCTGACGCCCGGGGAGCAGGCGGTTGACCTCGTGCTCGGCTACGACGTCAACCTCCTCGAGGCGATCGTCGTCACCGGCACGCAGGAAGCGACCGAAGCGGTGAAGGTGCCGTTCACGGTGTCGCGTGTCGACGCGGCGCAGCTGCCCGTGCCGGCTTCGAACCCGCTGACCCAGCTGCAGGGCAAGGTGCCGGGCGCCAACATCGTCTCGGCGAGTGGCCGTCCCGGCGCGCAACCGTCCGTGTTGCTGCGGGGACCGACGTCGATCAACGCGTCGGGCCGCGGACAGGATCCGCTCTACATCGTGGACGGCGTCATCATCAACGGTGGACTGCCCGACCTGGCCCCGGGGGACATCGAAAGCGTCGAGGTCGTGAAGGGCGCCGCCGGCGCATCGCTGTACGGCGCGCGGGCGGGGAACGGCGTCATCAACATCACGACGAAATCGGCCCGGCGCAGTCTGGAAGGCGTGAAATTCGGCGTACGGAGCGAAGGCGGCGTCAGCGACATCGAGCGCGACTTCGGGTTGGCGCGCTTTCAGGCGCTCGCGACCGATGAGACGGGGACGCAATTCTGTGAAGCGGTCACGGCTCAACCATTCTGCGCGCGCACGTTCAATTGGGCGGCCGAGCAGGCCCGCATCAACGACGCACCGGGCGACTTTTCACTCAATCCCAAAGGCCTGCCGATCGACCCTGGCTCCACTATTTCGGGGGCGCCACTGCGGCAGCGTTTCCAGGTACAGCCGTGGCCGACGCTTGGATACAACGCGGTCAACCAGCTCGTCACGCCAAAGCCGTTCCTGGAAAACACGGTGGACATGACGGGTCGATTCGGGAGTAACACGCGGTTCTACGCGAGCGCGTCCAATCGGCAGGAAAAGGGCGCGATTCGCTTTCTCAACGGTTTCGAGCGCAACGCGTTCCGTCTCAACATCGATCAGACGATCGGGACGGACTGGAACATCGCGTTCCGTACGTCGTATACGCGCAGCACGGCCGACGGCGTCAATCAGGAGGAAGGCGGCAACTCGTTCTTCCGGCTGACTCGCGTGCCGGCGATCGTCAACATTCTGCAGACCGACAACCAGGGACGGCTCTACATTCGCCCGAACCTGCAGGGCGGAGGCTCGCAGAATCAAAACCCGCTTTCGACGCTCTATCAGACCAGGCGCACCGACGTCACGAACCGGTTCATTGGCGGGCTCACCGCGACGTATTCGCCGACCAACTGGTTCAATCTCGACGCGAATTTCAGCTATGACCTCCGGCGCGGCGCCGCGTCGCAGGTCAGCGACAAGGGGTTCCGCACGACGTCATCGAACACCGCGAACCTCGGGGCGATTACGCGTGGCACGGTCAATCGCGAAGCGATGAACGGCAGCGTGAATGCCTCATTCAAGCACGACTTCGGTCCTGATTTGAAGTCGCGCTACAGTTTCCGCTACCTGTTCGAGCAGCGCGATTACGACACGCTGAATGCGAACGGCAGTCAGCTGACGGTGCAAGGCATCACCGATTTGACCAACACCCTGCAGGGCACGCGCTCGACGACATCCAACTTCCAGCGCATCCGGCAGATGGGATTGTTTGCGGGCATGGGTCTCGAATACAAAGGGCGGTACATTTTCGACGCCCTGATCCGGCGTGACGGCAGTTCGCTGTTCGGACCCAATAACCGTTGGGCGACGTTCGGTCGCGCGTCGCTCGCGTGGCGCGTCGCACAGGAGCCTTGGTGGTCCATCCCGCAGGTGAGCGAGCTCAAACTCCACGGCTCCTACGGAACTGCCGGGGGCTCACCGCGCTTTGACGCCCAATACGAGGCGTTCTCCATCGGCACCGGCGGAGTGCTCTCGCTCGTCACACTCGGCAATCGCAATCTCGGCCCCGAGATCCACCGGGAAACCGAAGTGGGCGCCGACATCGAGCTGTTCGGTCGCTACGCGGCGAACATCACCTATTCGCATGCCAAGATTGAAGATCAGATCTTGCCGGTGCCGGTCTGCGCCTGTACCGGGTTCCAGCGCCAGTGGCAGAACGCCGGTACGCTCACCAACAAGACCATCGAGCTGTCGTTGAATATTCCGCTGGTGCAGAGGCGGGATTTCCAGTGGTCGACTCGCGTGATCTACGATCGCAACCGATCCGTGGTCACCGCGCTCAGTGTGCCCCCATTCTACTTCGGCGCCGATCAGCAGGGCACCGGCTCCATCTTCCTGGCGAAAGTTGGTGAGCGCCTCGGCACGTTCTACGGCCACAAGTTCCTCACGAGCTGCTCCGAGCTGCCCGGTCCGTTCCAGTCTGACTGCGGGGCGTCCAACAGCGCGTTCCAGATCAATGACGACGGCTTCCTGGTATGGGTCGGCCACGGCAACAACCCCGGCATGGGTATCACCGACAACCTGTGGGAGACGTCGATCAGCAATCCGACGTTCGACCAAAGCAAGACCCCGTGGGGCATTCCCGTATTGAATTGGGGCGCGCCGATCCTGCTGCGGGACAACAACCGCTCCCCCCTCAACGTCGCACTGGGGAACGCGCTCCCGGACTTCCGTTTCGGCGTGACCCAGGACGTCCGGTTCAAGAAGTTCAATTTCTACGCGCTGATCGACGCCTCGATCGGTCAGAAGGTGTGGAACCAGGGCTTCCACTGGGCGCACCTCGATTTCCTCTCGCATGACGTCGATCAAGTCGGCAAGTCGTTACAAACCGCCAAACCGATCGGATATTACTGGCGCACGTCGGCGACCGATGGCTTCACCGGGCTGGGGGGCTTCTACGACCAGCTCTTGCCGAATAACTACACGGTTGAGGATGCGAGCTACGCGAAGCTGCGCGAGCTGCTCGTCTCCTATCACGTGGGGCCGATTGCGCACACCGGCGACTGGCAGATCAGCCTCGTCGGCCGGAACCTGTGGACGATCACCGGCTATCGCGGATTCGATCCGGAAGTCGGGTTGTCGGGAGGGACGCAGTTGAATGGCTCCGGCTCGGCAGCCATCAACGCGGTGGATGCGTTCACGTTCCCGAACCTCCGTACCGTCACTGTCGGTTTGAGCTCGTCGTTCTAAAGCTTGTCCTGCCCGCCGTGTCGTTGTACGACATGGCGGGGAGGACCCGCCCCTTTTTCTGTGGAGGAGCAAACGATGTCCAAGCTTCGTCTTGTTACCGCCGGCGTCCTGGCCCTCGTGTTCATGGCCTGCAAGGACACGCTGCTCGTCGACAACGTGAACGATCCAGACCGCATTCGATCTCTGTCCCGTCCGGGCGATATCGAGGCGTTCATCGGATCCACCTACGCGCAGATTCAGAACGCCACACTCGGCGGCTCGAACGATGATCTCCAGACCCAGCTACAGGTGATGGGCATGGAGAACACATCGTCGCTGGCCAATTTTGCGATGAGCCCGCGCGGCGCGATTCCCCGCACGCAAATCGACAACACCCGCGGCGGCACGGGGTCCGACGGCAACTACCGCGATTTCCTGGTGCTGCACCGCGCCGCACGGATGGCGGCGTGGGGCGTCGGCGCCATGAAGAAGATCCCGACGTTGTTTACCGCGCCTCAGGAAGCGCGCGCGCGTTCGTTCGCGCGGTTCGTCGAAGGCGTGGCGTATGGAAACCTGGCGCTGGCGTACGATTCCGCCGCAATCCTGGGCGATGACGATGCGCCGGGGACCATTCAGTCGCTCAAGGGTTACCGCGACGTGATGACCAGCGCGTTGCTCTTGCTCGATTCCGCCATGACGATCGCCCGTACCAGTCCGGCTTTGTTGGTCGGTAGTACTGGCGGACTGCCGGCAACTTGGATCGCCGGCCATGATCCTACGAACGCCACCCGACTCGACACGACCGCGTATTTCCAACTCATCCGGTCCTACAGAGCCCGGTTCCGTGCCAACGTTGCCCGCACTCCCGCGGATCGCGCCGCCGCTCCCTGGGATTCAATCATTGCCGACGCCAATGCCGGCATTACGGCCGACTTCACCATCGCGGCGAATCCTTCCACCGGCTGGGACGTGATCTGGCCGGTGCAGGCCTTTGCGACCGGGCCTGCCAACTGGCACCAGATGTCTCAGTTCTGGCTCGGCATGGCCGATACCTCCGGCGGGTACGACGCCTGGCTTGCGACGAGTCCCCCGGTGGCGCGTGTGCCGTTTGTCGTCGTGACCCCTGACAAGCGATTGCCGCGGGGCGTGAGCTGCATCGCGCCGTGTGGCGCGTCTGTCCGCGCGTCGCAGCTGACGGACACGAACCGGACATTCACGGGTACGCCGCCTACGCCGTACATCCGTAACCGTCAACCTGGCGAAGATCAGCCTGGTCAGCCGCTGCAAATCTCGATGTACGACTTCTACCGGTCACGCGCGTTCTTCGGCGCCGGGCGGATCGGGAACTATCCGATCATGACCCGCGCGGAAATCCGTCTGCTCGCCGCGGAGGGCTACATCCGGACCGGCAATATCGCGGCGGCTACGCTGCGGATTGACAGCTCACGTGTCAACATTGCTGTATTGCCCAAGCTGAACGCAGTCGTGACAGACACCACGTCGGCCATCCCCGGCGGAACCGCATGTGTGCCGCGTGTGCCGGACGAGAATGCCACCGCCGGTCCGTACAAAGGAACGCGGTGCGGCAGGCTGTGGGATGCGCTCAAGTGGGAGTACCGGCTGGAGACGATGTACACCGGTTATGGCATGTGGTACTTCGCGGGTCGCGGTTGGGGCGATCTCCCCGAAGGCACGGCGCTGTACTGGCCCGTGCCCTACCAGGAGATGGATAGCCGGCGCCAGGCCTTCTATGGGATCGGCGGACCGGGCGGCGTGGGCGCTGCGGGGCGCGGCAACTACGGGCTGTTTTCGGGCGGCGTGTACTGACCGTGCGTCAACTCTTGCCGTTCGCCCTACTCCCCGTGCTCGCGGGGTGTTACACCTACGTGCCCGTCTCCACGCTGCAGCCGGCACCGGGCACGAGGTTGTCTCTCGTGCTGAATGACGAAGGTCGCTCGCAAGCCGCGCGCCAGGTTGGCCCGTTTACCATGCGCATCGAAGGCGAGCTCCTCCAGGCCACCGATGCCGATTTGGTGCTTGCCGTCACAGATGTCGTGGATATCCGGGGTGCGCGCAGCAGATGGACGGGAGAAACGGTCCCGCTGCCGCGCACGTTCGTGATGTCGACCAACGAGAAGCGCTTCTCGCGCTCCAAGACGTTACTGATCGTCGGGGCGCTGACCGCCGGCTTCGTGGCGTTGGCGAGGTCCTTCAATATCCTCGGTTTGGGCGGCGCCAATGGGGAAGGCACCCCGCCGGACCCTAACGGACAATAAGTCCCATCACCTTTTTCCGTGTGAGAGTAGCGATGAATCGATTGCCGTTGTTCGTTTGCTGCGTTGTCGCCGTGGCGGCCGGTTGTAAGAAGGATGCGACCTTCAACGAGCCGCTGCCCAATTACGCACACATCACGTGGCTCAATGCCGTGCAGGACACCATGCAGCTCGACGTTCGCATCGTGGACATCATCTCGAACGCGAGCTTCATGGATGCGGACTTCCGCAGCGCGCAGTTTTTCCCGCTCAACATCGAGCCCGGGGCGCGCCATTTCAAAGTGTTTCTCAGCAGTAGTCTCGACACGATTGCGAAGCGATTCCTCCTCGACACGACCTACACGTTTACCGACGGGCAGGACTACGCCTTCTATCTCACCGGGCAGGCGCGCGCGGGCCGGCCCCAGCCCCTTCGCGCGATGATCACCCCTTTGACGTTGCCGACGCTGGCCGCTGGGAAATTCGCGATTCGGGTCGTGAATCTGGCGCCTTCCCTCGGGTGGGCGCTCGCGGGCACGCTTCCCGACACGAACGCGGCGCCGGATGTGTACGTCCTCGCGTCGAACGCGACGCCCGGGACGCCGAGTGCCGCCAGCCTCGCGTATGGCGCGGCCTCGGCCTATGTCGTGCTCGATACGGGCGCGTACTACGTCGCGCTGACCGCTCCCGGGACCCTGGCGCCCAAGGCAGTCGTTGGCACAGTCACGCCGGGGACCGCCGCGAACCCCGCGACCACGACGCCGGCCATCGCCGGATCGCACATCGCGGGGTCGGTGCTCACGGCCATCATTGTGCCGCACGCCGATACGACCTCGCCGGCGCCAAAGACTCGCGTGGGACAGGGAGCCCTCCAGAGCACCGACACATCCGTTTCCGAGGCTGCACGCCGGTTTACCCTCAGCGGCGATACGGTAACGGTACAGGTCGGTTCGATCAGACGCCTCGTGAATCGCCGAGCGGCGGGTGGCGCGCGGCTGGCGGATTCGACGCTGACCGGCACGGGGACTCGAGCCGCGGCACCGGTGATCGAAGGGTCGACCATTCTGGTTTCTGGAGTGACCCAGGCGGAATACAACGGCTGGCAGGCGGTGATGCTCGCGGACACCTTGATGTGTAGCCCGGCGGACCCTGGTGACGTGGTGACGGGCCCCACCAGGCAATGCCAACCGCCCGCCGATACGACTGTGGCGAGCGCAGACACCGCGTTGACGCGCTTCCGCTTCCGCTATCGGATCGTGGGCACGCCGCCCGCGCCCACTTTTACTGCGCCGCAATACCGCGTGTATCCGAGCCAGAACGCGGCCACCGACTTCATTCTTCCGCAGCTCTTGTTCATCGTGGATAAGCGGCCGCAGTAACGCGACACGCGGAAGGTCACCGCCGCCGCTGGCAACAGCGGCGGCGGTTTGTTTCTAGAGGATCGGCCGCCAGCGGGGCAAGCCGTCGGCCCAGAAGCCGCTCGTGATGCGGATCTTGTTGGAGCCGTCGACATTCATGACCCAGATATCGCCACCCTGCTCGTAAGCGATGCGCGTGCCGTCGGGCGACCAGCTCGGTGCCCCGCCAACGGGAGACGGGCTGGTGAGTCGCACGGGGTTCGAGCCGTCCGCGTTCATGACCCAGACGGCGAAGTCCGTCGACCGGTCGGATTGGAACGCGATCTTCGTTCCGTCCGGCGACCAGGCGGGCAGGAGATCGATGCCCGAATTATGGGTGAGATTGACCAGTCCACTCCCGTTCGCATTCATGACATAGATCTCGGCGTTTCCGTCACGATCCGTCGCGAACGCGATCTTGCTGCCATCCGGCGACCACGCGGGTTGCCCGTCGCTCGCGGTGGTGTCCGTGAGCCTCACGACGTTGGCGCCGTTGGCATCCATCACGTAAATCTCGCTGTTGCCGTCGCGGTTTGACGCGAAGGCGATCCGTGCGCCGTTTGGAGACCACGCCGGCTGGTAGCTGCTGGTGGTGTCCGTGGTGCTGTCGGCGAAGGTCAACTGGCTGATGTTACTCCCATCCGAATTCATCACGTAGATCTGCAAATGCGCGTTGAGCGTATCCAGGCTGTGATCAGACTGGAACACGATCTTGAACGTATCGGGCGACCAGCTCGCCCACTCCTCGCGGGCAAAGCTGGTGCTGACCTGTTCCAGGTTTTTGCCGTGGCTGACGTCGACAGTGTAGATGTCATCCAGGCCATTCCCCGCCCGCGTGAAGATCAGCCGGCCAGGTCCGGCGTCCGGGGACGGCTCATTTGAGCCGCAGGCGGCAAGGAGCAGCGGGAGGGGGAGCGCGAGCACGGCAGCAAGTCGACGGAAATGGGTCATGGGCAGAAGGTAGGACCCCCGCGAACGGTCCGGCAAGGGCGTAGGGGTTGCCTTGCGGACCGTTGCGTTGGCCTTTACGATACGGAACGTTTCTCGCGCAGACTCCTCAACCTCAGGAGGGGCGTATGGATCAGATTTCCGTTCGCTGCGTTCTTCACCTCCAGCGCAACATCATCATCCCCGGTCGATGTAGTCGGTAAGCAATTCTGCAGCATCGTTGCACACGCTGCATGACTGGCACGTCACCTATCATCGAGATTCGCCGCCCCTGCGGCGATCTCCGTCACGACCACAGAGGTGAAGCCATGACGAATGCGTCTCGTTGGGGGCAGACCCCGGTGGTATTTGCCGCAATGTTGGTGTGTTCGGTCTCCGTTGCCGGGGCACAGCAGGGGACCGTGGGGGGAGTAGTCAAGGATGAAACGTCAGGCAGTCCGATCGCGGCAGCTCGGGTGGCGGCCGTCGGAACCGCGACCTTCGCCCAGACCAACGCGTCTGGTCACTACGTGCTTGCGGGCCTGTCGCCCGGGCAGGTGACCCTGCGGGTCAGCGCGATCGGCTACGGTGCGGTGACACAGCTGGTGACGGTCGCAGGAGGCGAAGTCACGGCGCAGGATTTCACGCTGAAGTTGCAGCCGTACTCGCTCGACGAAATCGTCGTGACCGCGACGGGCGAGCAGGCCAAGCGCGAAGTCGGCAACGTGGTCAACTCGATCCGCGCCGATTCGCTCGTGCAGACCCGTCCCATCGCCAATATGAATGACCTGCTCAGCGCGAAGGCGCCCGGCGTCGACGTCCTCGCGGGCAATCTGACGGGGGCCGGTTCGCGCGTCCGGATTCGTGGGACCAACAGCCTGTCGCTCAACAATGATCCCCTGTACATCATCGACGGCATTCGTATGACCGCGGACAACAACTCCTCCAGTATCGGGATTGGTGGCACGAACCCGAGCCGTATCAACGACATCAACCCCGAGGAAATCGAGTCCATCGATGTCATTAAGGGTCCCTCGGCTGCGGCGCTGTATGGAACGGCGGCCTCGACCGGTGTGATCATCATTACGACCAAGAAGGGACGCCCCGGACCTGCACGGTGGAACGTGTACGCCGAGCAAGGTTTCATTACGGATCAAAACACCTATCCTGATGCGTTCCGGGGCTGGCGGTCCAGTGTCACTGATACCAGCGCGTCGGTTAACTCGAGGCCGACCAATGGTACGCAGTGCATCCTCACGCAGGTCGCGGCCGGCACGTGCGCGCAAGACAGCGTGACGAGTTTCAATCTGTTCAACGATCCGCAGACGACCCCCAACGCCACCGGCTATCGCAATCAGTACGGCCTGCAGGTGTCCGGCGGCTCGGATGTCTCCAGCTACTTCGTCTCGGGGGAGTACGAGAACGAGGTGGGGCAGCTCAAGCTGCCGCCGTTCGCGGTGGATTCATTGATAGCATTGCGGCAGATCAGCGAGGTACCGTTCGAGCAATTGCGCCCCAACGGCCGGCGCCGCGTGAGCGTGCGGGCCAACGTGGAGACCCACCCCAACTCGCGGCTCGATCTCGCCGTCTCGACCGGATTCGTGTCGAGCACGCAGCGCCTGCCGCAGACCGACAACAACACCACCGGCTTGCTGTCCAATGGGCTGGGCGGGCCGGGCAACAAGGATAACGGGCGGTACGGGTACCGAGCCTTTACACCCAACGAGTTCTTCTCCGAAACGGTCAATCAGAGCATCAACCGGTTTTTGGGGAGCGGCAGCGCCAACTGGCGCCCCGCGAACTGGCTCGCGTTCCGCACCACCGGTGGTGTCGACTTCACGCAACGGATGGACACCGATCTCTGCCGGCGCGAGGAATGCGTCGACTTCGCCACGATCAAGACGGGGTTCAAGACCGACAACCGAACCAACTTCTTCTCCTATACCGGAGACGCAAGCGGCACTGCGACGTTCCAGCTGACCCCGGCGATTTCCTCGCGCACCACCGCCGGCATGCAGTACCTGAAGACGGTGTTCGACCGGAATGGCGCCTTCGCCGAGAATCTGTCCCCGGGCGGGACGACGGTAGATGCCGGAGCAACCCCGCGCGTGAGCGAGGTGACGGACATCAGCAAGACCTTCGGGGCCTTCGTCGAAGAGCACCTCGGGATCAGGGAGCGGTTGTTCGTGACCGGCGCGCTGCGCGTGGACAACAACAGCGCGTTCGGCACGAGCTTCAAGGCCGTGTATTACCCGAAGCTCAGCCTCAGCTATGTCATTTCCGACGAGCCGTTCTTCCCGCGCTGGCGCTGGATCAACAGCCTGCGGCTGCGGGCCGCCATCGGCGCTTCGGGCGTGCAGCCTGGGAGCACGGACGCATTGCGGTTCTTCACTCCCGCGATCGCGCGGATCGAGAATGCCGACAATCCCGTGATCGTGTTCTCGGCGCTGGGCAACGCCAATCTCAAGCCGGAGCGGGCGCGCGAAGTCGAAGTCGGCGGGGAGGCGACGCTGTTCAACAGCCGCCTCAATCTCAACCTGACCTACTACAACAAGCGCACGAGCGACGCGCTCATCGCGCGCATCCTGCCGCCTTCGGCGGGCGTGAGCGTGTCACGGTTCGAGAACCTGGGTGCGGTCGTGAATCGCGGCGTCGAGATCCTGGCCGAGGCGCGCGTGCTGGACAAGCCGAACTTCGGCTGGGACCTGAGCGTCGCAGCCGGATACAACACGAACTTCATCGCCGACATGGGCGGCGTCCCGCCGATCATTGGCACCACCACGCGCCAGATCACGGGCTACCCGATCAACGGCTGGTGGCAGCGGCCCTATACGTTCTCGGATACGGACGGGAACGGCATCATCACGGCCAACGAGATCACGGTCGCCGATTCGGCGCAGTTCGTGGGCTACGCGAACCCGCGCTGGGAAGTGGTCTACACGACGGCGTGGGATTTGTTCAAGAAGCGGGTCCACATCCTCGCCCTGTTCGATCACAAGAGCGGGTTCTATCAGCTCAACGGCACGGAGCGCATTCGGTGCGAGTCCCGGCTCAATTGCCAAGGGTTGGTCGATCCGAACGCGCCGCTGTGGGAGCAGGCGCGCGTGGTGGCGCTGCGTGAGACGCCTTCCCGCACGCAGTGGGGCTTCATCGAGAAGGCGTCGTTCATACGGCTGCGTGAGGTCGCGGCGACCTACGACCTCCCTGAGCGCTGGGCGCGCATGTTCGCGGCGAGCCGGCTCAGCTTCACGGTGGCGGGCCGTAATATCTGGAAGGGGACCGGGTGGAGCGGCATGGACCCCGAGGCGAATTACTTCGAGGGCGCGACCGGTACCGTCAGCAACTTCCAGACTGCTCCGCCGCCGACACTCTGGACATTCCGTTTGAACGTGGGGTTCTGACCATGCGCGCACACACTATCAAGAGCCTGCACCTCGTGAGCGCGTTCGGTGCGCTCCTCGTGCTCCAGGGCTGCACCACGGAGCTGCTCAAGGTCACCGATCCGGACATCATCCTCGACGAGACGTTGAAAGCGAGCTCGGCGGCGGGCGCACTGGGCCTGCACAACGGCGCGATCCTGCGTCTCGAGCAGGCCACCGCGGGGACGCAGTCGCCCGATGCGTTGTTCGTCTTTGGCGGATTGCTCACCGATGAATGGCAATCCGGGGACACCTTCATTCAACGGAACACCATGGATCAGCGGATCTGGGATCCGCAGAACACGTTCAATGCCGGCCCGTACCGAAATCTCAATCGTGTCCGCGTACTCGCGGAAGCCGCCATCAAGGGGCTGCGACAGTACAAGCCGACGCCGGCCACCAATATCGCGCGGATGTTTGCGTTCATTGCCTACGTGCAAACGTTGATCGGCGAGCACTACTGCAATGGCACGCCGCTCAGCGACCTCCAGGGGAGCGAAGTCGTCCCCGGCCAGCCGATCTCGAATGACTCGACGTTCGCGTTGGCACTTGCGAACAGCGACTCCGCCGTGGCGAACCTGGGTGGCGGAGACAGTGCGAAGGTCGCCCGGCTGATCAGGGTGGTGCGCGGGCGCGCGCTGCAGGACAGGGGACAGTTTGCCGCGGCGGCAGCAGCGGTCGCCGGCGTGCCCGACGACTTCCATTACGATGTGGAGTATTCGATCGTCGCCGGCGACAATCAAATCTGGGCGCTGAACACCAGCGCCCGGCGTTATACGCTGGCGGATCGGGAAGGCGGCAACGGCCTGAATTATCGGGGCGCCAACGACCCGCGCATTCCGACGAGGGTCGCGTCCGGCTCGACAAACCGGATCTTCGATACCGCCTTTCCACTGCAGGTCGTGCGGCAGGGAATCTGGGGCCGTGAAAGCCCCGTGAAGATCGCATCGGGAATCGAGGCTCGCCTGATCGAGGCCGAAGCGGCCCTGCAGGCGGCGGATCCGACGACCTGGCTGGCCAAGATCAATCAATTGCGCGGCACCGCCAAAATCGGCCTGCTCCCGGTCCCGGTTGATACTAACTACCGTCCCGTGGCAGGGACCAAACTCGACTCGCTACCGGACCCGGGGCCGTCGACGAACGACGCACTGAGAGTCGACTTGATGTTCCGCGAGCGCGCTTTCTGGATGTACGGGACCGGCCATCGGTTGGGAGACATGCGGCGGCTCATGCGGCAATACGGCCGGACCGAGGCCCAGGTGTATCCAGTTGGGGCGTGGTTCAAGGGCGGCAATTTCGGCGACGCGATTCAAATGCCCGTGCCGTTCGACGAGCAGAATAACCCCAACTTTGTAACCTGCGCGAATCGAAACCCGTGACGTAAAAAGAGGCGGGAGTGAATGGGGGGGCGCGTCCGCGTCCCCCCCTTCGTTTACTGGACTCGCGTCGTGATGATGACGACGCCGCTGGCCGAGGTGCCACCGAAGTACGTGGTAGCATCCATCGCGTTGAGGATCTGAATCTTGAAGATGTCCGAGGCGGCGATCTGTTGCAGCATCTGCAGATCGGCGACCCGCACGTTGTCTACGACCACGCGTACCTGATCATCGAGATAGATGCTGGACCTGCCGCGGCGTTGAATGCGCGACGCGCTCCCCCGCGTTTCCCGCAACTGCAGGTGAGGGACGGTGAGTCGGAGGGCGTCCCACGCCGTTTTGGCTCCCGACGCCGCGATCTGTTCCTGGGTGATTGTTTTCCCGAGCTCCGGAGGGACGCTGCTGGTCCTCTCAGGGAGGGACCGGGCACCGCCACAGGCACCGAGGAGGGCCGTGGCCAGCAACGCGACGCGCATCTGTTGAGGCTGGCCGCCGATTCGCGAAGTGTCAAGAGAAGGGGGTTCCCTTGCGAGCCTGTGTGTCGCACGGCACTATATGGAACGGGAACGTCCTCCCCAGCCGTTGGGCGTTCCCGGACTCTCCCACATGGAGGCAGCATGAATCAAATTTCCGTTCGCTGCGTTCTCCACCTCCAGCGCAACATCATTATTCCCGGTCGATGTAGTCGCTAGGCCGAGGCCTCGCGCGTATGGCGCGGCTGTTCCGGCCACCCGGCTCACCGCCGGTGGGATTCTTTCGCTAATCCTTCCGCACACACACGAACCTCTCAGAGAGGGGAAGCGGAATATGCGATTTACTATTGGTAGGGCTAACATCGTCGGCGCCCTGGTGGCGCTGACCGCACTGTCGTTGGCGCCGCCGCTCGCGGCGCAGCAGGCGAGCCTGACGGGAACGGTGACCGACCCGGCGTCGGCGCAGCCGCTGGCCGGTGTTCGCATCACCGTCGTAGGCACGAGCCGAGCGGTGTTTACGAGCCAGGACGGTCGCTATACGATCACCGCGGCGCCTTCTGGAACGCAGCGCGTGCTGGCCGCGCTCATCGGCTATGGCGCGCTGACGCAGACCGTTACCGTGCCTGCCGACGGCTCCGTCACGCTGAACTTTGCACTCAAGGTCTCGGCGCTGGCGCTCGATGCATTGGTCGTGACGGCGACCGGAGAGCAGCGGGCGCGGGAGCTGCCCAATGCCATCGGCACCATCGCAGCCGCCGACATCACCGAGAAAGCGCCAGTCACGAACATGGCCGATCTGCTCAACTCGCGGACGCCCGGTCTCGTCGTCGAGTCCTCCGGCGGCACGACCGGCGCGGGCGTGCGGGTCCGAATCCGCGGATCGAACTCCGTGTCGCTCTCCAACGAGCCCGTCATTTATCTGGACGGCGTGCGCCTGGAGAATACCTCCCAGTCGTCATCGATCGGCGTGGGCGGTCAGAACCCGTCACGGCTGAACGATCTCAACCCCGAGGACTTCGAAACGATCGATGTCGTGAAGGGGCCATCAGCCACGGCGCTGTATGGAACGACGGCGGCGAACGGGATCATTCAGATCAAGAGCAAGTTCGGGCAGGAAGGTCCTGCGCGCTGGCACGTGTATACCGAAACCGGCACGCTGTCGGACTATACGAGCTATCCCGCCAATTATGCGGCAGACTGCCTGGTGATCGATCAGGCGGACGGCCTGTGCCAGCAGACGTCGCTGCAGAGCTTCAATCCGCTCGAGGTCAACTCACCGTTCCGGACGGGCTCGCGCGCTCAGTACGGCCTGAACGTCTCCGGGGGCAGCAAAGAGGCGACGTATTTCTTGTCGGGCGAGCGGGAGGGCGAGCGGGGCATCTACCAAGCCAATCAGTTGAAGCGGACCAGCCTCCGCGCGAACATCCGCGCGCAAGTGAATTCGAAGCTGGATGTGTCGGTCGCGACCGGATTCGTGTCGAGCAATCTGCGCCGCCCCGAGAATGACAACAACTCGTTCGGCATCCTGGCAAGCGGGTTGCTGGGTCTGCCGGACACGACCAACGGCGGCTACGGTTTCCTCACCCCTGCGCAGAGTATGTCGCTGGCCACGAACCAGAAGATCAACCGTTTCACCGGGAGCATGATCGCCAACTGGTATCCCGTGAGTTGGCTACGAGGCCGGGCTGTCGTCGGCGTCGACTTCACCAACCGGTTCGACGAGAGCACCACCTTTCCGGGCAGGATTCCGGCCGCGTTCAGTGTTACCGCCTTTGAAGGCAGCCGTGCGGCAAACCGGGACAATATCGTCAATCTGACGGCCACGGCGAATGCCAGCGCGACGTTCGATCCATCGCCATCGGTGCGCTCGACGACCACCGTGGGACTCCAATTCCTGCACGACCTGTTCCAGGGGAACCGCGCGTCGGGACGAAAGCTCGTCGCCGGCAGCAATTCCCTGGGCGGCGTGGTCATTCCGTCGGTCAATGAAGTCAACGACGAGGCCAAGACATTCGGGGCGTTCGTCGAAGAGCAGGTCGGGTGGAACGACCGCGTGTTTTTCACGGCGGCGGTCCGTGGCGACGACAACAGCGCGTTTGGAAAGAATTTCAATTTCATCGCCTATCCGAAGGTCGGTGCGTCCTGGGTGATCTCGGACCAAGCCTTCTTCCCCCGGGGTCGCGTCGTGAGCTCCTTACGGTTGCGGGCGGCATACGGGCTGTCGGGGCTGCAACCTGGAACGACCGATGCGCAACAGTACTTCAATCCCGTCGCCGTCACCGCGGCAAGCGTGGACGTGCCGGGCTTCACGATCGGCAATCTCGGCAATCAGAGCCTCAAGCCCGAGAAGTCGCGCGAGCTGGAGCTCGGCTTCGAGGCCGGGCTGCTGAACGAGCGCGGGACCTTCGAGTTCACCTTCTACAACAAGAAGTCGACTGACGCGCTCATCGCGGTGACCCTGGCTCCCTCGCTCGGCGGTCCGACGACGCAGTTCTTCAACCTCGGCGAGGTGAACAACAAAGGGGTCGAGATGTCGTTGGGGATCCGGGTGCTCGACCGCCCGAATCTCTCCTTCGATCTCAACGCCTCGGCATGGGGGAACCGCAACCGGCTCATCGATCTCGGCGCCAACATCGAGCCCATCATCTTCGGGCTCGGGGGGGCGTCCCAGCGCCATCAGGAAGGGTATCCGCTGGGCGCGTTTTTCGTACTCCCCTACACGTTCAACGATGCGAACGGGGACGGACTCATCGGGTCGAACGAGGTCACCGTGGGGTCCGCGCCGACGTACCACGGCACGCCCTTTCCCACGCAGGGCGGGACCCTGAGCGGGACGCTGCGGATCAGCAACCGCATCCAGGTGTACGGGCTGCTCGACGGCCGCTGGGGCCATAAGCTGTTCAACAGCACGGAGGAGTTCCGCTGTGGCTTTGTGATCTGCCGGGGCCTCAACGACACCACCGCGTCGCTGGCCGATCAGGCCCGCGCGGTCGCGGCCGCCCTCGCTCCGACGACGACCGAGGCGGGGTTCATCGAGGACGCCGGGTTTGTGAAGCTGCGCGAAGTCTCGCTGACGTTCTTCGCGCCCCAGCACTGGGCCCAGCGCATGCGCGTGTCGAACCTCAGTCTGACGCTCTCGGGACGGAACCTCGCCACATGGACGAAGTACACGGGTTTCGATCCGGAAATCCTGGGGGGCGGCCAGGCAAACTTCAGTACTTTCGAGTTCCTGAGCCAGCCGCCGGTGCGCTATTTCACGGCCCGGCTCAACCTAACCTTCTAAGCGCGAGGAGAGGACAATGACGAACTTCAGAGCATGGCGCGCGGTGAGGTGGGTCGCTGCGCTCACGATCCTGCCGGTGGCTTGTGACCTGAACGTCCAGGACCCCGACATCGTGACCCCTGGAACGATCACCAACGCGGATGCGCTCCCGACGGTCCGCGCGGCGGCCCTCGGTGATTTTACCCTGGCCTATAGTGGATCCGGGGCGGACGGCTCCGGCGGCACGGAAGGAATCGTGCAGATGAGCGGGTTGCTCGGAGATGAGCTCATCAATACCGAGACCTTCCCGACGCGGATTGAAATCGATCGCCGCAACACCCAGATCACGAACGCCACCATGGGCGGCTGGTTTCGTACCATCAGCCGCGCCCGCCGGTCTGTCGAGTTCGCGGCGCTGATGTACGAGCAGTTCGCGCCCGCGCTGAACGGCGAGAGCGGGTATCCGGAAATGATTTCACTGTCCGGATTCGTCTACCTGTTCTTCGCCGAGAACTGGTGCTCGGGCGTGCCGTTCAGCACGATCAACGACGATGGCACGTTCACTTATGGCCAGGCCCTGTCGAGTCGACAGATGTACGACTCGGCGGTGGCGCGCTTCACGCGCGCGCAGACCCTTGCCTTGGCGCTCGATACGACAGCCGCCAACTCGGGCGGCGGAGCCACGCGACGCACGCTGTATTGGCTGGCCACCGTCGGTCTGGCCCGGGCCACGCTGGGACGAGACGGCGCTACCGCCGCCGCCGCCGTCATCACGGCCGCGAATCCGGCGGTTCCGGGAACGTTCGCCTACACCGTGACGCACTCGGAAAACACCGCGCGTCAGAACAACGGCGTGTTCAACGCCGTCAACATCAACGAGCGGTACGGTGTCGCGGACCGTGAGGGCAGTTTCACGGCTGGTTCGTGCACGGCGACGACCGCGTGTACCGGGTCGGGACCAGGATTGCCGTACCGCACCGACGCGGATCCGCGCGTCAACTTCACCCGCACCGGTGGGGGCACCGATGTGGGGTTCGACCGCAGGACGCCGCAGTTCGACCAGCGGCGCTATTTCGACCGCAAGGCTTCGGTGCCGGTCGCGTCCGGCCTGGAAGCCCGCCTGATCCGGGCGGAGAACCTGCTCGCGGCGGGAACGAGCAACGCATACATCACGCTGCTCGACAGTCTCCGCGCGAGTCCTCCGTCGTATGTGCTCGGGAACAACGCCGCGACTCCGGCCATGGGGACACTCACGGATCCAGTCGTCGGCGCGTCGCGGGTCGACCAATTCTTCAAAGAACGCGCGTACTGGCTATGGCTCAGCGGTCACCGCCTGGGTGATATGCGGCGCTTGATGCGGAGCTACGGCCGCACAGAGGCGCAGGTATTTCCGACCGGTGCGTATTTCAAGCAGAACCTGCAGTACGATGGGACCGATGTGAATTTCCCGGTGCCCATCGACGAAGAAAACAACCCGCAATTCACTCAGTGCACTGACCGTTTGCCCTGAGTCGGGCGAGTACGCAGCTGTAGAAACGCGGGGCCGGCAGTCGCCGGCCCCGCGTGCACTTGTGTTACCACGTCGCTCACGTCTTGGTTTGAATGATGATCACGCCATTGCCGGCGTTCGTGCCGTAGTACGTGGTTGCCTGTATTCCTGAAATGATGTGAATACTTTCGATGTCCTGCGCCGGCACATACTGCAGGTTGCGCGCGTCCGGCACGCGCACGCCATCGACGAACACGATCGGTCCGTCATTGAGATAGATGCTCGAGCGGCCGCGGTTCTGCAGGCGGCCCGGCGATCCGTCCCGCCGGTCCACCGTCAGATGCCCGGCGTAATGGCGCAAGACATCCCACGCTGTCTGGGCGCCCGACGCGGCGATGTCCTCTTTTGTGATGACACGGTCGTTACCCGACCGGTCGGCGACCGCGTCTTTCTGTCGCTGTGTGTTATGGGCGCAGGCACCGAGAAGGGCGAGGGAGAGCAAA
>Ga0137403_10002010_pt1 | contig 25355 bp, 18 predicted proteins | sample CZOMad2_1_16fung_FD_122057 | JGI IMG/M metagenome (GOLD analysis project Ga0137403, IMG submission 122057) | Vadose zone soil fungal communities from Angelo Coast Range Reserve, California, USA - CZOMad2_1_16fungal (Hybrid Assembly) | ecosystem: Environmental > Terrestrial > Soil > Vadose zone... | reverse complement strand
CGCATCAACATCTGCGCCCACTCCTGCGACTCGGTGCCGCCCGCGCCGGGGTGGATGGAGAGGATGGCGCTCTTGCTGTCCTGGGGCCCGGAGAGGATGACCTTGATCTCGAACGCTTCCAGCTCGCTGCGGAGCCGGGCGAGGCTCGCCGCGATCTCGGGGCCGTGACTCTCGTCGCCCGCTTCCGTGGCCATCTCCCAGAGGAGGCGCGCCTCCTCGGCCTGGGTGGCGAGCTCACGGAAACGGCTCACCGTCCGGTTCTGCTCCGCCCGCTCCTGGACGAGGGTCTGCGCGCGTCGAGTGTCTTCCCAGAAGGTCGGCCGGGCCATCTCGGCGTCGATGGCCGAGAGCCGGGCCTCCCGCGCCGGCAGGTCAAAGATGACCTCGGAGGTCTTCGAGGCGCCGCTCCACGTCCGCCACGTCCCGCTTCAGCTCGCTCAGCACCGCGACCTCCGGAAGAAGGTGTAGCCGGTCGCTCCCGCGACCAGCGCCAGCGACAGGTACACGAACCAGTTGCCCCACCGCGCGTAGAGTGTCTCCCGCTGGCGCAGCGGCACGCGATCCGCCAGCACGCCGCGCGCGCCGAGCGGGAGCCACGTTCGGATCCGCCCGCTCGGGTCGACGAAGGCCGAGATCCCGGTATTCGCCGCCCGCCCGATGGCCACGCGGGTCTCCACCGCCCGCAGCGGAAGCGTGCCCAGATGCTGCCAGGGCCCACTCGTTTCGCCGAACCACGCGTCGTTGGTGATGTTGGCCATGAAGGTCGCGCCCACCGCGACCGCATCCCGGAACAGCTCGGGGAAGATGATCTCGTAGCAGATCACCGTGCCGAAGCGCGCCCCCTCGACGGCCATGAGCGTCGGCTTCTCACCGGACCCGAAATCGGAGATGAACTCCGCCCAGCTGCGCACGAATCCGATGAGCCAGCCGAGCGGAACGTACTCCCCGAACGGCACGAGGTGAATCTTATCATACTTGGCCGTAATCCCTTGTCCGGTCAGGAGAAACGCGCTGTTCAGGTACTGCGGGCGGGGGGTCTCCCGCCGGTCGATCGAGCCCACGAGGAGCGGGATCCGGAGCTCGGCCGATAGCCTCTGGAGCCGGTCCAGCAAGGCGGGGTCGCCCCGCAGGAAGAGGGTGGCCGCGGTCTCGGGCCAGATGATCAGCGCCGGGCGCGAGGTCGGGTCGCTCGCCTCCGCGGGGCGCGCCGCCTCGCGCGTGAGCGCCTCGTAGACGTCCAGGATCTCGGCGTGCCGTGCCGGGTCCCACTTGAGCGTCTGGGCGATATTGGGCTGTATCACGGCCACGCGCAGCGGGGACGCCGGGGTCGCGCCGCCGAGCGCGCTCCAGCCGAACGCGAGCGTGCCCAGCACGAGTGCGCCGGCGCCCACCACCCCGGGTAGCGCGCGCGTCCAGCCCAGCGCGAGGAGACCGGCCAGCACGCAGTTCACGGCGACGATGAGAAAGGACACGCCGTAGACGCCGGTCAGCTCGGCGATCTGGATCAGGGGCAGCACGGGATGCAGCGCATATCCCATGAGTCCCCACGGGAAGCCACCCATGAGCCAGCCGCGCAGCCACTCGCCGGCCACCCAGAGGGGCGGCACCAGCGCCAGCGCCCAGCCCCGTCCCAGTGCTCCGCGCGCCCAGGCGATCCAGAAGGCGGCCGCGCCGAAGTAGAGGCCGCAGTACGCCGACAGCGCGACGATGGGCAGCCAGGTCAAGGGCCAGGGGATGGCGCTGTAGTGCCGGAAGGTATGATCGAGCCAGCGAAGGAGCAGGACGAAGAAGACCGTCCCCTGGAGCCACCCGTCGCGCAGCGCCAGGCGGGGCGGCAGGGTGAGGGCGCCGAGCAAGTTGGGAAGCAGCGCCACCCAGGCCAGCGGCCACCAATCCGTCGAGGGAAAGGCCAGGGCGCCGAGAATGCCGCCGGCGAAGAGCAGCGGCACCCGGATGCGCGCCGGCTCGAGGGCGGCGAGCCCCTCAGGACCCACTGGCCAGTCGTTCGGCGAGAACGCGGGGCAGCCCCGCGGCAAGAATGCGCCGGGCGGCGTCGCGGTGATCGTAGGCGACCCGGCGAATGCTTACCCGCCGCGCTTCCGGATCCCAGATGGCATAGGCCGCGCGCGGGTCGCGGTCGCGGGGCTGCCCGACGCTGCCCACGTTGATCACGTAGCGCCGCCCATCCACCAGCGGCAGCTCCACCGGCCACGCGTTGAAGCGGCCCTCGTGGTCGGGGCCGCCCGATCCCAGCGACCAGACCGCGGGCCGGTGCGAGTGCCCGACGAAGCAAACGCGGGTCTCGAACGCCTCGAAGACCTCGAAGCCGTCCTCGGCGGAGAGCAGATAGTCCCACTCCTCCGGACGCCGCGGGCTCGCGTGGACGAGGGTCGCGTCGTCCACCGTCGCGCGGAGGGGGCGGCTGCCCAGCCACTCCAGCGTGGCGGGCGGCAGCTGCTCGCGCGTCCAGAGCGCCGCCGCGCGGGCGGCGGGATTGAACCAGTCCAGGCTCAGGAGGCCGGCGGCGCCATGCTCGTGATTGCCGCCGACCATCGCGACCGCCCGCTCCGCCACCGCGTCCACGCAGGGGCCGGGCTCCGCGCCGTAGCCCACCAGGTCACCGAGGCAGAGCACCGCGCGGGCGCCCTCGACGGACGCGTCCTCGAGGACGGCGCGCAGGGCCTGGAGGTTGGCGTGTACGTCGGACAGGACGGCGTAGCGGATGGGGCGGCCGTGGGAGCGGCTACTCGGGCGGCCGCAGCTCTTTGTGGACGCGATCGAGAAGCCCGTTGATGAACCGGCTCGACTCCCGCGTGCTGAATTTCTTGGCCACCTCGAGGGCCTCGTTGATGGCGACCTTGGGCGGGATCTCCATCATCCACATCAGCTCGAACACTCCCTCCCGGAGGATATTGCGATCCACCACCGCCATGCGGTCGAGGTCCCAGTTCTCGGCGAACTGCCCGATGACCTCGTCGATCTTCTGCTGGTGCAGCTTGGTGCCCCGCACCAGGGATTCCACGAAACCGCGCACCTCGCCGTCCACCGGGTGCCGGGTCCAGAACTCGTCGAGATAGGGCTCGGCGCTGGACGCGTCCTGGAGGTCGAGCTGGTAGAGGAGCTGGAGCGCCAGCTCGCGCGATTTCCGCCGTTTGCCCATCAGCGCCGCCGGGCGGAGCCGCGCCGGACGTGGAGCCAGCCCGCCATCTCGAGGACGGCGAGCGCGGCCTCCGCGCCGCGATTGCCCACGGAGCCGCCCGCCCGCTCCCAGGCCTGCTCCTCGGTATTGGCGGTGATCACGCCGAACCCGATGGGCACCCCGGTGGCCAGGCCAGCCTGACGGATCCCCGCCGCCGTCTCTCGGGAGACGTACTCGAAGTGCGGCGTCTCACCTCGGATGACCACGCCCACGCACGCGATGCCGGCATAGCGGCGGCTCCGGGCCAGGGTGAGCGCGGCGAGGGGCAGCTCGAAGGAGCCGGGCACCCAGTGGACGTCCACGCGCGCGGCGGGGATGCCCCCACCCTCGAGCGCCGCCACCGCGCCGTCGGCGAGCTTCTTCGAGATCGCCTCGTTGAAGCGCGCGGCCACCACCGCGAAGCGCGCCGTGGTCGATCCGCCCGGTACTCGCGCGCGCGGCGGCGGCGCGGGGGCGCGGCCCGCCATCTCAGTCCGGGAAGGCCGAGAAGAGGTGGCCCATCTTCTCGCGCTTGGTGGCGAGGTAACGGCGATTGGCCTCGGTGGGCGGGACCTCCAGCGGCACCCGCTCCACCACCCGCAGGCCATAGCCCTCGATGCCGACGATCTTCTTGGGGTTGTTCGTGAGGTAGCGGAGGTTCTTGATGCCGAGGTCGACCAGGATCTGGGCGCCGATGCCGTAGTGGCGCAGGTCCGCCCCGAACCCGAGGGCATGATTCGCCTCCACCGTGTCCTTGCCCTGGTCCTGCAGCTCGTAGGCGCGGAGCTTGTTGACGAGCCCGATCCCCCGCCCCTCCTGGCGCATGTACACGAGGACGCCGCGGCCCTCGCGGCTAATGATGGCCAGCGCGCGGTGGAGCTGGGAGCCGCAGTCGCAGCGCTCGGAGCCGAACACGTCGCCGGTCAGGCATTCGGAGTGCACGCGCATGAGCACGGGAGCGTCGGTGGTGATGTCCCCCATGATGAGCGCCACCGGCACCCGGTCGTCCACTGTGGTCTCGTAGGCGATGCAGGTGAACTCGCCGAACTCGGTGGGCAGCCGCGTCTCCGCCGCCCGCCGCACGAGCTTCTCCTTCTGCATCCGGTACTCGATGAGATCCTTGATGGTGATGACCTTGAGCCCGTGGGTGCGGGCGAGCTTGAACAGCTCCGGCAGCCGCGCCATGCCGCCCTCGTCGTCCAGCACCTCGCAGATCACGCCCATCGGGGCCGAGCCGGCCAGGCGCGCGAGGTCCACCGCGGCCTCGGTGTGGCCGGCGCGGCGGAGCACGCCGCCGGGCAGCGCCCGGAGCGGGAAGATGTGGCCGGGCCGGTTGAGATCCTCCGGGCGCGAGGCGGGGTCGACGAGCGTGCGGATGGTGATGGCGCGATCGTAGGCGGAGATGCCGGTGGTGACGCCGCGGCGGGCGTCCACCGTGGTGGTGAAGGCGGTACCGTGCGGCTCCGTGTTGTCGCGCACCATCAAGCCGATCTCCAGATCGTCGAGGCGCTCACCGAGCATGGGCACGCAGATGAGGCCGCGGCCGTACCGGGCCATGAAGTTCACGGCCTCGGGAGTGATCCGGTCGGCGGCCATGAGGAGGTCACCCTCGTTCTCGCGATCCTCGTCGTCCACCACCACGAGCATCCGGCCCGCCCGGATCTCCTCGATGGCTTCCTCGATGGTGGAGAATTCACCGACGCTGCCGCGCGCGCGGTCGCTCGTCACGATTGGGTTCCTCCGACGGCCCCCGCCATCCCCGGCCCGAGGGCGCGAATCACGTACTTGCCGATCATGTCCGTTTCCAAGTTGACCCGCCGCCCGGGCCGGGCCGTCCCCAGCGTCGTCACCGCCAGCGTGTGCGGAATCACCATGATCTCGAACGCGCGGTCGTCCAACGCCGCGACCGTGAGGCTCACCCCGTCCACCGCCACCGAGCCTTTCGGGATCAGGAACGGGGCCAGCCGCCGGTCCTGCCATTCTATCCTGATCCGGGCGGTGTCCGCCGCCCGCTCCGCCGAGGCCACCACGCCGATGCCGTCCACGTGCCCCTGCACCAGGTGGCCGCCCACGAAGTCGCCCAGCCGCAGCGGCCGCTCGAGGTTCACGGGGTCGCCGGGGTCGAGGTCCCCCAGGGCGCTCACGGCGAGCGTCTCCGGTCCCACGTCGAAGGCGAGGCGCCCGTCCTCGCGTCCCACCACGGTGAGGCAGACCCCGTTGACGGCCACGCTCGATCCGAGCACCGTCCCCTCGAGGGCGACGCGCGCCTCGAGGACGAGCCGGCTTCCCGCCCGGCTCGCCACGCGGCCCATCTCCTCCACGATGCCGGTGAACATGCTCAGGGCGCCCCGTCGGCGACCACGTCAGCTTCTACCAGCCAGTCGTCGCCGAGGGGGCGCACGGTGGGGCGCGCGAGGCGCACCGCCTGGCTCAGGCTCCGCCCCGCCCCGCCGACGGGCGTGGGAGCGGCGGCGCCGCCGAGGAGCTTGGGGGCCAGGAAAATGGCGACGCGGTCGACGAGCCCCGCCTCGAGGAAGGCCGCGTTCAGCTCCGCCCCGCCCTCGACCAGCATGGCGATCACGTCGAGCGCGAAGAGTCGGGCGGCCAGATCGACGAGGTCCACCCGCCCCTGGGCGCTCTTGCAGGCGAGCACGGTGGCGCCGGCGGCCTCCAGCGCCGCCACTCGCTCGGGGGGCGCCGCGTCGGTGACGGCGACAACGGCCCGCTCGGCCCGTCCCGCCCCGATCATGCGCGCGCGGACCGACAGCCGCGCCTGGCTGTCCACCACCACGCGCCGGGGTTCGCGGGGCCACGGCGCCTCGAGCCGCACGTCCAGCGCGGGATCGTCGGCGAGCGCGGTACCGATCCCGACGACGACCGCGTCGCTCTCGCTCCGGAGGCGGTGCGCTTCCGCGCGCGCCTCCGCTCCCGTGATCCACCGAGAAGTCCCGTCCCGCGCCGCGATCTTGCCGTCCAGCGTCATCGCCGACTTGAGCGTGACGTGAGGCCGCCGCCGCAGCATGGCGGTAAAGAAGGCACGGTTGAGCGCGCGTACCTCGCCGTCCAGCACGCCGACCGCCACCTCGATGCCGGAGGCGCGCAGGACGTCGGCGCCGCCGCCCGTCACGTGCGGATTGGGATCCACTGCGCCCGTGACCACCCGCGCCACCCCGGCGTTCCGGATGGCCCGAGTGCAGGGCGGCGTCCGGCCGTGGTGATTGCACGGCTCCAGGGTGACGTAGAGGGTGGCGCCGCGCGCCCGCTCTCCCGCCGCCGCGAGGGCCACGATCTCGGCGTGCGGCCCGCCCGCCTCGGCGTGAAAGCCCTCGCCGACCACCGCGCCGTCCCGGACCAACACCGCGCCCACCATCGGATTCGGCGAGGTGAGTCCCCGCCCTCGCTCCGCGAGCGAGAGAGCTCGCGACATGTGCGAAAAATCCTCTAGGTTCACCACGCTCACGCGTCGGGGAGCAACGCGGCGGCAAACGCCTTCGCGTCGAAGGGCTGGAGGTCCTCGATCTTCTCGCCCACGCCAACCAGCTTGATGGGAACACCCAGCTCCCGCCAGATCCGGACCACGATGCCGCCCTTGGCGGTGCCGTCGAGCTTGGTGAGGACCAGGCCGGTGAGGCCGACCGCCGCGTGGAACAGCTTGGCCTGGGCCAGTCCGTTCTGTCCGGTGGGCGCCTCCAGCACCATCAGACACTCCTGCGGCGCTCCCGGCAGCTGGCGCTCGATCACCCGCTTGAGCTTGATGAGCTCGTCCATGAGGTTGGACTTGGTGTGCAGCCGTCCCGCGGTGTCCACGAGGAGCACGTCCGCGCCGCGCGCGGCCGCGGCCTTGACCGCGTCGAAGACCACCGCCGCCGGATCGGCGCCGGCCGCCTGCCGAATCACCGGCGCCTGGGCCCGGCGCCCCCACTCCTCGAGCTGCTCGATGGCGGCGGCGCGGAAGGTGTCGGCGGCGGCGAGGACCACCTCCTTGCCTTGGGCGCGCAGGGCGGCGGCGAGCTTGCCGGTGGTGGTGGTCTTGCCGGCTCCGTTCACGCCGAGCATGAGGACGACGGCGGGACGACCGGAGAGGTTCAGCGAGGCCGCCGCCGGCGCCAGGGTCTCCTCGAAGAGCTGGCGGAGCAGGGCGCGCACGTCCTGGGCGGTACTGACCCGGCCACGTTTCGCCTCGCCGCGGATACGGTCCACGAACTCGGCGGCGGTGGCGGCGCCGACGTCGGCGGTGACGAGCATCTCCTCGAGCTCGTCCAGCAGCGGCTCGTCCACGGTCCGGCCCACGGACAGCAGCGTGTCGAGGCCCTCGTCGAGGAGCTGGCGGGACCGCCGGAGCCCATCCTTGAAGCGGTCGGCAAGGGCGCCGAAAAGGCTCACGGGAGTGCGAGCTCGCGGATCACCGCGCCCGGCGCGCCCAGCGGCGGGAGCGTGCGCCCGTTGAGCTCGAGGGTGACGCCGGCCGCATTGCCTACGGTGAGAGTGAAGCGCTTCTCGGCGCTCCATTCCCGCGTGGCGCCGGCGGGCAAGAGCTCCTCGACCGAGCGGTCCCCGTCCATCTGCACGCGTACCCACGTGGGCTCGATCGCCTTGACGACGAGGCGTTGCGCGCCGCGCGCAGGCGCCGGGGCCGGCGGCGGCGCGGCCACCGGCGCCGCCGGCGTTACCGCGCTCGGGGCCGTCGCCGCCGCGGGCTCGGCCTTGGCCGATGGGGCGGAGGGCGCCGCCGCCGGCGCGGGCGGGGCGGCCGCCGGCTCGGACTGGGAGGGCGCGGCGGCGGGGCCGCTCGGCGATACCGCCAGCGGGCGTGGGGCGCGGGGCCCCTCGCCGCGAAGTCCGGAGTTGAGCAGGAAGAGCGCGGCGCCCAGGACCACGAGGAGGATGACGCTGACGAATACCGGTCCGCGCCCGAGGCCAGCGCCGAGGGGCTCCCTGGGCGAAGGGGCGGCAGCGAGGACGCGCTCACCGGTGAGCGCCTGATAGCGGCTGAGCGCTTCCGCGGGGTTGGCCTGGAGGAACTCGCAGTAGGCGCGGATGAAGCCCTTGACGAACACCGGTGCGGGCAGCGCGCTCAGCTCCTCGGCCTCGAGGGCTTCGAGGTGGGTCCGGCCCACCCGCGTGGCACGCGAGACCTCGTCCAGGGACATGCCCTTGGCGGTGCGCAGCTCGCGGAGGTAGCTTCCCAGAGAGCCCATGGTCGCGGAGACCTGCTGCTACTCTATGCCCTGGGAGGCGGAACAGTCAACGTGGGAGCGAAGTTACGCGTCGGCGAGCTGGACGGAGACCAGCCGCGAGAGCCCCGGCTCCTCCATGGTGACACCGTAGAGAACATCGGCGGCTTCCATGGTCTTTCGGTTGTGGGTAATCACCACGAACTGCGTCTGGGACACCAGCTCGCGCAGCACGCGGAGGAAGCGGTGGATATTGGCGTCGTCGAGCGGCGCGTCCACCTCGTCGAGGACACAGAACGGGCTGGGCCGGAAGTAAAAGATCGCGAAGAGCAGCGCGAGGCCAGTCAACGCCTTTTCGCCCCCCGACATCAGGCTCACCGCCTGGAGCCGTTTACCGCGCGGCTGCGCCATGAGCTCCACGCCCAGCTCGAGCGGGTCGTCCTCCCCCTCCTCGGGCTCGACCATGCGGAGCTCGGCCCGCCCACCCTCGAACAGGCGCGAGAAAATCTCGCCGAAGTGCCGGTTGACCTCCGCGAAGGCTTCCTGGAAGCGCTCCTGTGCGGTGCGCGTCATCCCCCGTAGCGCCTTCTCGAGGTCCTTGATGGAGCCGGTGAGGTCGTCGTACTGCGTGCGGAGAAAGCCCAGCCGCTCTTCCAGCTCCCGGTACTCCTCGTCGGCGACGAGATTGACGGCCCCCATCGCCTCGAGCTTCTGCACCAGCTCGTCGTGTCGGGCGCGCAGCTCGGGCCCCTCGCGCGCGGGGTCGTGGGCCGCCCGTAGTGACTCCGCGCCGTCCACCCCGTGGGTGCGCCGCGCCTCGGCCAGCAGCTCCTCGCGCCGCACCCGGCCTTCAGTATCCTGCAGCTCGAGATCGTGCACACGCGCGATGAGCCGATGCCGATCCGCTTCCGCCGCGCGCAGATCGGTGTCGATGATCTGGCGCTCGGCGAGCTGGGACTGGTGGACCTCGGCGGTCGCGCGCACCTCGCCCTCCAATCGGTCGCGCTCCACCACCGCGTCGCGCGCCCGGGCGTCGGCCCGTCCCGCCTCGCCGGAGAGCTCGGTGCGCCGCTCGGCAAGCTGCGCGCGGCGGAGCGCCGACTGCTCGAGCCGCAGGGTGGCCTCGCGCTCCAGCTCCTCGAGCCGCTCGATGTCACGCCCGGATCCCTCCACGCGCTCGACCACCGCCGCCACCTGCACCCGGCAGTCGCCGATCTCCTCGGCCAGCCCCCTCTGGATCTGCTCGGCGGCCTCGACGTCGGCGCGCATCGTGCCGAGCTCGAGCTCGAGAACCGTCTCGCGCTCGCGCACGCTCGCCAGCGCAGTGCCCACCTCCTCCATCCGCCGCGCGGTCTCCTCGTGCTCGGCCTGGATCTGCGCCTGCTCGACACGCAGCGTGTCGAGGTGGCGGGCCAGCCGCTCCGCCTCGCGCCCGGCGGCCTCGAGGTCCTTGTCGCCGGTGAGGCGCACCGCTTCCTGACTCTGCACCGAGATGGTGAGGCCGCTCTCGCGAGCGCGCAGAGCGCCGAGCTGCGTCTCCAGCGCCTCGAGGCCCGTCCGCTCGCGCTCGACCTCGGCGGCGGTGGTCCCCACCTCCTCGCGCAGCTGGCGGATGGCGCGCTTGCGGCGGAGTATCGAGTGGTCCTGTGCCTCCCGGTCGCCGTCACGCCGACCGCCGGTGAGCCGGCCGTTCGGATAGAGCACCTCACCCGCGGGCGTGACATAGGTCGCGACCACCCCGTTTCGCCGCCACAACCGCTCGGCCTGGTCGAGATGCTCCACCACGCCGACATGGCCGAGCAGATAACCGAGGAGACCCGGCCGGGGCCCGGCGATGAGCCGGGACGCCCAGCGCACGTCGGCGGAGTCCTCGAGCGTGGAGCCGTTGCGGGGCAACGTCTCCAGAGGAAGGAAGGTCGCCGGCCCCGCCCCCGCCTGCTCGAGAAAGCCCAGCGCGGCCCGCGCATGCTCGAAGCGCTCCACCACCACCCACTGCAGGCGCTCGCCGAGCACGCTTTCCACCGCGGCCTCGAGTCCGGACGGCACCTCGAGCAGATCGGCCACCGTACCCACCACACCCGCGATGCCGCTGCCGGCCGAGAACACCGCGCGCACGCCGGCGCCATAGCCCTCGCGGTCGCGTTCGAGCTGCTCGAGGCCCTGGAGCTGGCTCTCCTTCGCGGCCAGGGCCAGCCGCCGCTCGGCGAGCGCCTGCTGCGTACCCTCGCGCGCCACCTCGCAGGCCTCCCGGTCACCCTGCACCTGGCGGCGCTCCGACTCCAGGAGCGAGAGCTGATGGCCCGCCGCGCGCCGATGCTCCTCGAGTCGCTGGCGCCGGGCCGCGATGGCATCGGCCTCCGCCTGGGCCCGCGCGGATTCGGCGCCGAGGCGCGCCAGGGCGTGCTCGCGATTGAGCCCCCGCTCGCGGAGCTCGGCGTCCTCGCGTGTGAGCTCGGCCCGCCGCCCGCCCGCGCCCGCCTGCTCCAGCCGCAGGGCATCCAGCCGCCGCCGCCCCTCCTCGAGCTCGCGGCGGCCCGCCTCCACCCGCGTCTCGAGCGCACCGAGGCGCGCCAGCCACTCGGCATGGCGCGCCCGACTCTCGGCGAGGGCGCGGATCTTATCTTCCCGCTCGGTCTCGAGCGCGCCTCGGCGCTCGGTGACTGCGGCCACCTCGGCGCCGAGCCGAGCCGTCTCCTCATCGAGCTCGCGGATCTGAATGCTGAGCTGTTCGCGGCGCTCGATGAGCCGCTCGGCCTCGCCCTGCATCTTCTGGACGTACTGCCGGAGGTCGTTGAGGCGGAACTCGGTCTCCTGGATGAAGGCGTTGTGCGTGGCCTGACGGGCCGAGAGCGCCGCGATCTGGATCTCTCGCTGTCCAGACTCGCGGCGGAGGGTCTCCATCTCTCGTGTCAGCAGCTCGTGACGCGCGGCCAGGGTGGCGAAGTCCGCCGCTAGCATGGCGAGGCCGAGGGCCTGCTTCTCCTGATGGAGGGCCTTGTACTGCTGGGCCTTCCTGGCCTGCCGCTCGAGGGAGCCGAGCTGTCGGCGCACCTCGTCCATCACGTCGCGCACCCGCTGGAGATTCTGCCGGGTGGCGTCGAGCTTGCCCTGGGTTTCCCCGCGCTGCTGCTTGTAGCGCGCGATGCCCGCTGCCTCCTCGATGAAGACCCGACGCTCCCACGGCTTGGCGGTGAGGACGTGGTTGAGCCGCTCCTGGTCCATGAGGGCATAGGCCTTGGGATTGACGCCCGTGCCCGCGAAGAGGTCCTGGATGTCCCGGAGCCGGCACCCCGACTTGTTGAGGAGGTATTCGCTGTCGCCCGTCCGGTAGAGCCGGCGCGCCACCGCCACCTCGCTCCACGGCACCCCGAGGCTTCCATCGTTGCCGAACTGCAGCGTGACCTCCGCCATGCCGATGGACTTGCGGGAGGCGGCGCCGTGAAAGATGACATCTTCCATCTTCTGGCCCCGCAGGGTCTTGGGGCTCTGCTCGCCCAGCGCCCACCGGATCGCGTCGGCCACATTGGACTTGCCGCAGCCGTTCGGGCCGACGATGCAGGTGATGCCGGGGAGGACGCGCACTTCCGTCCGGTCGGCGAACGACTTGAAACCGTGGAGAACGATCTGTTCGAGCCGCATGGCTGCGCCCGCGGGGGCTAATTACTGTTACCACACGGCCAAGCGCCCGACCAAGAAAAAAACCCCACACGTGGGGGGATTGGGCGGGCGGGGCTACCAGATGTCGGCGGAGGGTGTCAGCCGCCGTTGAGGGCGTGGCACTTCTTGTATTTCTTGCCGGACCCGCAGGGGCACGGGTCGTTCCGTCCGACTTTGGCGCCGGAGGGAAGGCGCGGCTCCGCGCCGGGGGCGGGGCGCGCGGGGGCGAGGTCGGCCGTCCCGCCATGGCGTTCCTGCCAGCGCGGCGGCGGCGCCGCGGCCACTCGGATGGGGGCCGCCTCCTCCCGGACCATGCGCACCTTGAAGAGCTGCTCCAGCACGATCTCCTTGAGGTGGTCCACCATCTCCTGGAACATATCGAACGCTTCCTTCTTGTACTCGGTCAGCGGGTCGCGCTGGCCGTAACCGCGGAGGCCGATACCCTCCTTGAGATGGTCCATGCTCAGGAGATGATCCTTCCACAGCTGGTCGATGCCCCGGAACTCCCCGTCCTCCCACCGCAGCCCCAGCATGATCCAGCGCTCGAGGCGGTGGAACATCTCGGGTCCGAGCTGACTCTCGCGCTCCCGGTAGGCCTTCTCGGCGAGCTCGGTGACCTCCGTCACCAGCGCCTCCTGCGAGCCGATCTCGGTGACGTCGAGATCGGCGGGGAGCCGGAAGTCGAATTGACGGTAGAGGCCCTCGTTCAGCGCGGCCACGTCCCAGGCCTCGGGATGAGCGTCCTCGGGGGCGTAGCGGCCGACCAGGGCCGCGACCACCTCGCCGATCCACTCCAGCACCGTCTCTTCCTGACTCTCGCCCTCGAGAATCTCGCGGCGCATCCCGTAGACGATCTCGCGTTGCTTGTTCATCACGTCGTCGTACTCGAGGAGGTGTTTCCGGATCTCGAAGTTGCGGGTCTCCACGCGCTTCTGCGCGGTGCCGATGGCGCGAGTCACCATCGTGTGCTCGATGGGCTCGCCCTCCTCCATTCCGAGCCGATCCATGATGCGCTGGATGCGCTCGGAGCCGAAGATGCGGAGGAGATCGTCCTCGAGAGAGAGGTAGAAGCGCGAGGAGCCGGGGTCGCCCTGCCGGCCGGAGCGGCCGCGCAGCTGATTGTCGATGCGGCGCGACTCGTGGCGCTCGGTCCCGAGGATGTGAAGGCCGCCCAGGGCCACCACCCGCTCGTGCTCCGGCTCCGTGACCTTCCGGGCCTCCTTCCGGGCCGCCTCCCGTGCCTCCGGGGGCGCGATGGCGGGGTCGAGGCCCTTCTTCCGGATGAGCTCATTGGTGAGGAAATCCGGGTTGCCCCCGAGCAGGATGTCGGTGCCCCGACCGGCCATGTTGGTGGCGATGGTCACCGCCTTCTCTCGGCCGGCCTGGGCCACGATCTCCGCCTCGCGCTCGTGGTACTTGGCGTTCAGCACCTGATGCGGGATGCCGCGCTTCTTGAGAAGTTTGGAGAGGTGTTCGGAGATCTCGATGGACACCGTGCCCACCAGCACGGGTTGGCCCTTGGCATGCAGCTCCGCGATCTCGTTCGACGCCGCCTCGAACTTCTCGCGCGCGGTCTTGTAGACCACGTCAGGGTGGTTCACGCGGATGAGGGTCCGGTTGGTGGGTACCACCGTGACGTCGAGCTCGTAGATCTTCGCGAACTCATCCGCCTCCGTCGCCGCCGTCCCCGTCATGCCCGAGAGCTTGTCGTACATGCGGAAGTAGTTCTGGAGGGTGATGGTCGCAAGTGTTTGATTCTCTGACTCGATCTTGACGCCTTCCTTGGCCTCCACGGCCTGGTGCAGCCCATCCGACCAGCGCCGCCCCGGCATCAGGCGCCCGGTGAACTCGTCCACGATCACCACCTGCCCGTCCTTCACCACGTAGTCCACGTCCTTCTTGAAGAGGGCGTGGGCCTTGAGCCCCTGATGGACGTGGTGGAGCACCTCCATCTGGGCGGGGTCGTAGAGATTCTCCACCGAGAGAAGCTTCTCGCAGCGCGAGATCCCCTGCTCCGTCAGGGACACCGCCCGCGCCTTCTCGTCCACGATGTAGTCGCCGTCGGCCTGGGCCTCGATCTCGGACAGCTTCCCCTCGACGATGGTGGCGGCGCGGGTGAGCTTGGGGATGATGCGGTCGATCTTGTAGTACTTGTCGGTGGAGCCCTCGGCCGGGCCCGAGATGATGAGCGGCGTCCGCGCCTCGTCGATGAGGATGGAGTCCACCTCGTCCACGATCGCGTAGTGATGCTCCCGCTGCACCATCTCCTCCAGCGAGAAGCGCATGTTGTCGCGCAGGTAGTCGAAGCCGAACTCGTTGTTGGTGCCGTAGGTGATGTCGGCCTGGTAAGCCTCCCTCCGCGAGCAGGGCCGCAGGGCGGCGAGGCGGATGTCGGGCTGGAGGTAGTCCGGATCGTAGAGATAAGACATCTCGTGCTGGATGACGCCCACCGTGAGGCCCAGCAAGTGATAGATGGGCCCCATCCACTGGGCATCGCGGCGCGCTAGATAGTCATTCACGGTGACGATGTGGGTGCCGAGGCCCGGCAGCGCGTTGAGGTAAGCCGGCAGGGTGGCCACGAGGGTCTTGCCCTCGCCGGTGGCCATCTCGGCGATCTTGCCCGAGTGCAGGACCATCCCGCCCATGAGCTGGGTGTCGAAGTGGCGCATGCCCACCGTGCGCCGCGCGGCCTCGCGGCAGACCGCGAAGGCTTCCACCAGGAGATCGTCCACCGGCTCGCCGTCGGACACGCGCTTGCGGAACTCGTCGGTGCGCGCGCGAAGGGCGACGTCGGACAGCGCCTGCAGCGAGGGCTCGAGCGCGTTGATCTCGGCCACCACCGGGCGCATGCGCTTGGCGTCGCGCTCGTGCTTGGTGCCAAAGACGGTGCGGAATATCGTGCTCAGCATCACGGTTATCTTACACCATCGGTTCCGGGGCCCCCACGCTGGGCGGCCCGGAACAGCTCCCGGGCGGCGCGACGGGTGGCGTCGGTGACGCGCTCGCCCCCGAGCATGCGCGCCAGCTCCTCGATCCGCGCCGCCGCGGCCAGCGGCGACACCGTGGTCCGCGTGACCCCCCGCCCCGCCTTCTTCTCCACCATGAGATGCTGCGCCGCATAGACTGCGATGGGGGCGAGATGGGTGACGCAGAGCACCTGCCGCCCGCGGGCGGTCTGGGCGAGCTTCTGGCCCACGACCTCCGCCACGCGGCCGCCGATGCCGGCGTCCACCTCGTCGAAGACCATGGTGGACACTTCGCCGGAGGCCGAGAGCACCGTGCGCACCGCCAGCATGGTGCGGGAGAGCTCGCCCCCCGAGACCACCTTGGCCAGCGGCCGCGGGTCTTCCCCGGGATTGGCGGAGAAGAGGAACTCGGCGGTGTCCGCGCCCCGCCGTCCCACGCGCCAGCGTCCGGTCCCCGCGGAGAGCTCGCCCTCGCCGGCGGGCTCACGCCGCAGCCCCACCCGGAAGCGCGCATGCTCCATGCCGAGCCCCCGCAGCTCCGTCTGGATCAGGCGCTCGAGCCGGCGCGCGGCGGCGGCCCGGGCCTCCGCGAGGGCCAGCGCCGCCTCTCCCGCCGCCTCCGCCGCCCCCGCCGTTCGCGCCTCCAGCTCCGCCACGATTTCGTCGTGGCGGTCTATCTGATGGAGGGTGGACGCCAGGCGGGCACGATAGGCGGCGATGGCCTCCGCGGAGTCGCCGTACTTCCGCTTCAGCTTGCCGATGGCGTCGAGGCGATCGTCGATCTCGCGGAGGCGGTCGGGATCGAAGGGGGCGCGGTCGCGCAGCGCGCGCGCGCGTCCGATGGCATCCTCGAGATAGGCCTCCGCCTCGCCGAGGGCCTCCGCCGGCGCGCCCAGCTCGGCGTCGTAGCCCGCCAGCTCGCGCAGCAGGGACCCCGCCCGGCGGAGCCGCGCCGCCGCCGACTGGGCGTCGTCGTAGAGGAGGGCGGTGACTTCGGCGAGCCCCGACGCGATGCGCTCCGCGTGCTGGAGGCGCCGGCGCTCGGCGCGGAGCTCCTCCTCCTCCCCTTCGCGGAGGGCGAGGGCGTCGATCTCGGAGAGCTGGAAGCGGTAGAGATCCTGCTGGCGCGCCCCCTCACGCGCCTCGTCGCGCACCCGGGAGAGCTCGGCACGCCCGGCCTCCCACTCCTGCACCAGCCCGCCCACCCGGGTCCGGGCCGCCTCGGCGTCGGCGAAGCGGTCGAGGAGGTCGAGCTGCCGGGCGGGCTCCATCAGGCGCTGGTGCTCGTGCTGGCCATGCAGCTCCACCAGCGACTCCCCCAGCCGTTCCAGCAGCGCCACCGTGGCCGCCGAGTCGTTCACGAAGACGCGGTGGCGCCCGGCGCGGGAAATCTCGCGCTTGATCACGAGGGTGCCGTCGGGCGCGGCGTGGCCCGCGGCGTCCAGCACCTCCGCGGCCGGGTGGCCGGGCGGCAGCTCGAACTGCGCCTCGATGATCGCGCTGTCCGCGCCGGAGCGGATGAGATCGGGCTGGGCGCGCGCGCCCATGACGAGGAGGATGGCGTCCACCACGATGGATTTCCCCGCCCCCGTCTCGCCGGTGACGGCGTTGAGCCCGGGGCCGAAAGGCACCGTCACTTCCTCGATCACCGCGAGATTCCGGAGCCGGAGCTCGATCAGCATCGTCAGTCGCGCGCGCGCGCCCCATCCCATCGTACGTCGGGGCCGGCCCCGGGGACCAGCCGTATCCGGCCGGAGACGGTGGCGGGCGACGTTAGCGCTCGCCCCACTTGAGCTTGGTCCGCAGGACGGAGAAGAAGTGCTTCTGAGGAAAGCGGAGGAGGCTGATGCGCGCGGCCGCCCGGTGGATCTCCACTGTGTCGCCCCGCCGCAGCGCGAAGCCGACCTGGCCGTCCAGGGTGAGCATCACGTCCTGATCCGAGAGGAGGGTGACGTCGATGCGCTCCCGGGCGGGGAGCACGATGGGCCGGTTGGTGAGCGTGTGCGAGCAAATGGGCGTGAGCACCACCGCGTCCATGGTCGGGAACACGATGGGCCCGCCCGCCGACAGGCAGTACGCGGTGGAGCCGGTGGGCGTGGAGACGATGAGCCCGTCCGCCCGATACGCGGTGGCGAACTGGCCCGCCACCGAGACCTCGAGGTTGATGATGCGGCTCATCGCCGACTTGGTGATGACCACGTCGTTCAGCGCGACATACTCGCTCAGCCGCTCCCCCTGTCGCACGATCCGCGCTCCCAGCATCATCCGCTCCTCGACGAGGAGCTCGTCCCGCAGCAGCGCCTCCAGCGCGGGAAAGAGCTCGTCGGCGGTGAGCGCGGTGAGGAAGCCCAGCCCCCCGAGGTTCACGCCGAGGATGGGCACGTTGAGATCGCCCACCAGCCGCGCCATGGAGAGCAACGTCCCGTCCCCGCCGAGGACGAGCAGGAGGTCCACCTGGCCCGGCAGCTCGGGCTTGGACGCCACCGCGGCGGGGGTGGCGGGGCAGAGCCCCGCCGTCTCCTTCTCCAGCACGGGGGTGAGCCCGCGCGGACCGCACCAGTCGAGGATCTGCGGCAGGACCGTGCGCGCCTCGTCGCGGTCCGTCTTGGCCACGATGCCGATGCGCTTCATGGTCGCGAATCCGCGGGGAAGACGACGCCGGCGATGCGCGCGGCGAGGTCGGCGAGCCCCCGCCCTTCGGCGAGGAGGAGGAAGAACTCGCGATTGCCCTTGGGGCCCACCAGCGGGGAGGCGGTGACGCCACGCGCGGGCCAGCCCGCATTCTCACACCACGCGCTCACGCGCTCGAGCACCTGCTGGTGCTGCGCGGGATCCCGCACCACGCCCCCCTTTCCAACCTGTCCCTTGCCGACCTCGAATTGCGGCTTGACCAGCACCACCGCCTCCCCACCGTCGACCAGGACTCCGAGCACGGCGGGCAACACTTTCTCGAGCGAGATGAAGGACACGTCTACCGTGGCCAGGCTCGGCGGTTCCGGGCACGCGGTCGGCGCGAGGGACCGAGCATTGACCCCCTCCATCACCTGGACGCGCGGATCGGCACGCAGTCCCGCGTCCAGCTGGCCCGCGCCCACGTCCACCGCGTAGACGCGCGTCGCGCCGCCCTCGAGCAGGCAGTGCGTGAAGCCGCCGGTGGAGGCCCCCACGTCGATGCACACGCGTCCCCGCGGAGCTACGCCGAAAGCGGCCAGCGCATGGACGAGCTTGTCGCCGCCGCGGCTCACGTAGCGTGGGCCCGACGCCGCCTCGATGCGGCTCGCCGCCGCCACGAGGGTCCCCGCCTTGTCCACCCGGCGGCCGTCCACGCTGACCGCGCCGGCGAGGATGAGGCGCGCCGCTTTCTCGCGGCTGGGCGCCAGCCCGCGCTCGACGAGGGCGGCGTCGAGCCGGGTCTTCGGCCGGCGCGGGATCTGCGTGGTGGTCATCCGGTGTCCCGCCGCCAGCCCGCGATCCTGTCGCGGAACTCCTCCGCGAGCGCGCGGGCCCGTTCCTTGTCCCCTGCTTCCGCCACCACGTGGAAGCAGCCGCGGTCGGCATCCGGCGTCGCCGCCACCCACTCCTCGGCGCGCCGGACGCGCACCCCTTCGATGAGCTCCACGTCCTCGCCCTTGGTGGCTTCCATGAGCCGCCGCATCACCGTGCCCTTGCGCTCGTTGGGGCACGGTACCTCGAGGCGCACGATGTGGCTTTCTGGTACCGCGCGGGTAAGCTGGTGGAGCCGCACGTCCAGGCGCGCCATCATCTCGAGGATGCGCACCACCGCGGCCATCCCGTCGAAGGCGGGCTGGAAGCGCGGAAAGATGACCCCGCCGAGCTCCTCGCCCACCAGCACCACGTCATCCGCCAGCGCGGCCTCGGTGAGGGCCCGCGGCGTGCCCCGGGAGCGCGTGACCTGGAAGCCGTGCTCCTCGGCGAGCCGATCGATGGTCCGCGACGCGGTGACGGGCACCACGATGCGGCCCGCGGGCTGGGTACGCATCACGAGAAGGGCGATGAGCGCGAGGGCGAGATCGCCGGGGAGGATGTCGCCCTTCTCGTCAACCAAGAACACCTTTTCCGCCCCCGTGTCGAGGAGGACGCCGAGGTCGGCACCGAGGGTGCGCACGATATTCGAGAGCTGGGTCAGGGAACGCTGGAACTCGTCGGTGGTCTTGGTGATGCGACTCTCGTCCAGGTAGGCGTTCAGCGAGATGACCTCCACCCCCAATGCCCCCAGCACCCCGGGGAAGATCGCCGACGCGGAGCCGAAGCCGTAGTCGAGCACCATGCGCAGACCCGCGCGCTTGATGACCTCGGCGTCCACTGACTTGAGCAGGCCGTCACGGTAGCGATCCGTCCCGGCATGGGGGAAGGTCAGCACCCCCGTCTCCTCCATGGGGGCCCGGTAGAAGTCCTCCATGAAGAAGAGGCGCTCCACCGACTTCTCGCGGTCGGGCGCGCACTCCAGCCCGCGGGCGTCGAAGAACTTGATGTCGATCAGCTGCGGGTCATAGGGGGACTTGCGCACGTGCACCCCGCCGGCCAGGCCCAGCGCGGATATCTGGTAGCGCACCACCGACACCGGCGCGACCCCGAGGTCCTGCACGTCGACGCCCACCGAGAGGAGGCCCGCCATCAAGGCCCGGTTGATCATGCGGGAGGCTTTGTGGTGGTCACGGCTCGTGATCATGGTGCGCCGCTTGCCCACGGTGGCCCCGAAGGCGGCACCGAGCTTGGCCGCGAACTCCGGCGAGATCTCGATATTGGCGAGGCCGGAGACGCCGTAGCGGCCGAAGATCGAGCGGCTCCAGCGGTCCGCCCACACCAGGCTCATGGCGAGGGTGGCGCCGTCCTCGACCTCCTTGTACGGCCACACTTTCGCATTGGCCTTGACCGTACTCGATTCGCCGATCTTCGCGTAGTCGCCGATCACCACGCCTTCCGCGATGAAGGCATCGGCGCGGATCTGGGCCCGCGTCCCCACGATGGCCTCCTTCACCCGCGCGCCCGCGCCCACGTCGACGTGGTCCCACAGCACGCTGCTCTCGATGTCGGCACCCGCCGCGATCACCGAATCGTGGCCGATCACGCAGTTCGCGAGCCGGACTCCCGCCGCCACGTGGACGCCGGGGCCAATGATCACCGAGCCCGAGAGCTTCGCGAGAAAGTCCACCCGGGCGCCCTCGCCCACCCAGGCGCGGTAGCCGGGCGCCTGGGTGAGGGTGCCGGGAATGTCCACGCCCACTCGCGCCTGGAGCAGGTCGAGATGCGCGGTCCGATACTCGGTGAGGTCCCCCACGTCGCGCCAGTAGCCTTCGGCGACGTGGCCGTAGAGGCGACGGCCCGACGCGAGCAGCGCGGGGAACAGCTCTTTGCCGAAATCGTAGGGCCGGCCGGCGGGGATGGCCCCCAGCACGGCGGGGTCGAGGATGTAGATGCCGGTGTTGATGGTGTCGCTGAAGACCTCCCCCCAGGAGGGCTTCTCGAGGAAGCGGACGATGCGTCCGCTCTCGTCCGTGATCACGATGCCGTAGGCGAGCGGCGAGTCCACCCGGGTGAGCACCATGGTGGCTTCCGCGGCGCGCTCGCGATGCGAATGCACCGCGGCGGCGAGGTCGAAGTCCGTCAGCACGTCGCCGGAGATCACGAGCACCGGCTCGCCGAGCTCGCCGGCGGCGAACTTGACCGCGCCCGCGGTCCCGAGGTCGGCAGTGGGCGTGGCGTAGGTCATGCCCACGCCCCAGCGGCTGCCGTCTCCGAAGTAGCCGGTGATGGTCTCGGGCAGGAAGTAGAGGAGCACCAGCAGGTCGGTGAAGCCGTGCCGCTTCAGGAGCCGGACGGTGTGCTCCATGATCGGCACATTGCCGACCGGCACCAGCGGCTTGGGAATGTGGGTGGTCAATGGGCGCAGGCGGGTCCCGAAGCCGCCGGCCATGATGACTGCCTTCATCTCCGTCTCCTCGCGCTGGAAGGTCGCGGTCGGGGCCGCGCCGATACCTGGGGAGCGCGTTCAGTATAGCGGAAGTGACGGTGACCCAGAAGCTAGTAGGGCTCGCGGGGGTCGCGCCGCGGCCGGAGCACGAAGAGAAGGGTCATGCCGGCCACGAAGCCGCCGATATGGGCGAACCACGCCACCCCGCCCCCGGTGGACTCGCCACGGGCCGCGGAGATGGTGACGGTCAGGAGGCCGTTCACGAACTGCACGATGATCCAGAAACCGAGCACGATGACGGCCGGGATGTGCACCATGCGGAAGAAGAAGCCAAAGATGAGGAGGGTGAGCACCCGTGCGTGCGGGAAGAGCAACAGGTAGGCGCCCAGCACGCCGGAGACCGCCCCGCTCGCCCCGAGCATCGGGATCTCGGAGGCCGGACCCACCGTCGTCTGCACGAGCGCGGCGGCAATGCCGCTGAGCAGATAGAAGACCAGGAACCGGCCGTGGCCCAGCGTGTCCTCGACGTTGTCACCGAAGATCCAGAGATAGAGCATGTTCCCGCCCACGTGGAAGACGCCGCCGTGGAGGAACATGGACGTGAACACGGTCACCCAGGGTGACGGGAGACCCGGCGACGCATCGACACAGTGTCCGGTGAGCCGACAGGGGGTGAGGCCGAACTCCGAGATGAGCTCGAGGGTGGCTTGGCCGGGCCGCGAGCCCTCGATGCCCAGGGAGATCTCGTAGAGGAAGACGAGGACGTTGAGCGCGATGAGGCCGACGGTGATGAAGGGCGTGGTACGGCCGGGAACGTCGTCCTTGAGCGGGAACATGGGCGGCTGATCGGCCTGGCACGCGCCGCGCTAGCGGGCGGGCGGCCGCAGGCTCACGAACGCGGGGGCCGCCAGGTAGGCGCGCGCCACACGCAGCAGGTCGTCCACGGTGACTGCCTCCACCGCCCTGACGTAGCGGGGGGCGAAATCGTGGCCGACTCCCGCCGACTCGAAGTACGCCTGATACCAGGCCAGCCGCGCGTTGGTGCGGCGGTCGAGGGCGAACGTTCCGAGCAGGTACGCTTTCGCCCGCGCGAGCTCATCGGGGCTCACTGCCTCGCGGGCGACCCGCTCGAGCTCGCGCCGCATACCTTCCTCGGCCCGCTCCGCATTGTCGGGGGCGGTGCCGAGATAGGCGATGAGCACCGACGGCTGGACGCGCGACGGATTGAGCGCGCCGGTGGAGTAGGCCAGGCCCTGCTTGTCCCGGAGCTCGGTGAAGAGACGCCCGGCCATGCCGCCGCCGAGCGCCATGGTCAGCACCTTCACCGCCGCATAGTCTCGCTGCGCGATGGCCGGCCCGACCGTTCCCGCGAGCACCTGGGCCTGCGCGGCCGGGTGTGTCACCAGCATGCGCCCTGGGGTCGTGACGGGGGCCACCGAGGGCTCGCTCATGGTCCCCTCGCCCGGCGGCATCTCCGCGAAGAGGCGGCGTAGCTCCGCCGCCACTTGGGGCGCGGAGACGTCCCCGCTCACGGAGACCACGGTCCGTCCCGCCCGGTAGAAAGCGCGATAGTGCTCGAGCAACGCGCCCCGGTCCAGGCGCGCCACCACCGCCATCCGGCCCAGCACGGGCCGCGAGTACGGATGCGGGCCGTACACGCGCTCCATGAGGGTGTCATAGGCGCGTTGGAAGGGCTGGTCGGCTCGGCTGCGCAAGGCGCTCTGCACCACGCGGCGCTCGGCCTCGATCTCGGGATCCGGCAGCGAGGGATGGAGGGTCACGTCGGCGATCAGCTCGAGCACCCGCTGCCAGTGCCGCGAGAGTCCGCTGGCACGGATCTCGGAGGCGTCCGTGTCGCCCGAGGCGCTGACACTGCCTCCAACATCCTCGGCCGCCTCGGCGATGGCCAGCGCGGAGCGGGTCTGCGTACCCTTGACCAGCACCTGCTGCAGGAGATTCGAGATGCCGGCGTTGTCCTCGCGCTCCCAGCGTGAGCCCACGCGGACGAGTACGGACACCGCCACCACCGGCGCGCTCGGGTTCTCGCGCACGAGCACGGTGAGCCCGCTGGGAAGCCGCTCGCTCAGGATCACGGGCTCGGCGGCGCGGGCGGGGCCGGCCAAGACCAGACCGACGAGGAGCGCGCTTGCGAGGAGGCGGCCGATCATCGCGCGCGATCCTGCGGGCTCAAGATGAGCCGGGCATTCGCAGCGCTCAGGTACCGACGGGCCGCGGCCTGGATCTGCTCGGGCGTCACCCCGCGGATCCCGTCCAGGTAGCGGAGCTCGCCCTCGAGTGTCCAGAGCGTCTCGGCGAAGCCGTAGGCATAGGCGCGCCCCTCGGCGGTCTCGATTGCGAAGGCGTGGTGGCTCTCCGCCGCAGTGACCGCGCGGTCGCGCTCGGTCTGGCTCACCCCTTCGTCCTGCATCCGCTTCACCTCCGCCAGCACCGTGGCCTCCACCTTCTCGACGTCGTCGGGCTCGCAGAGAGCGGTCACGCTGAGCACGCCGGCCCCCTGCAACGCCGAGTAGCCGGCCCTGATCGCGGTAACGAGACCCAGCCGCTCGCGCAGGATCTGGTTGAGCCGGGACGATTGGGAGCCACCGAGTATATGCGCCAGGAGATCCGTGGCGAACATGTCGCTGTCACCGAGGCGCGGCGCGAGCCAGGCCAGTCCGATCGAGCTCTGGCGCTCGGGGCGCGGGCGCACCTCGCGATGGCTCCCGTCGAGGGGGCGCGGCGCGGGCGGGGTCGCGCGCCGGTAGCTCCGCGTACCGGGGGCCGCGAAGGTGCGGGCCACCGCGGCGCGCACCTCCTCCGGCCGGACCGCGCCGACCACCACGAGCGTCAGGTTGTCCGGCACGTAGTGCCGGAGGTAGTAGCCGCGGAGTGTCTCGCGGCTGGCGGCTCGCAGCACATCCCGGTCGCCGAGCACGGGATAGCCGTAGCTGTCTCCGCGAAAGATCAGCTCGTAGAGTCGGCGCCCGAGGTAGCTACGCGGATTGTCCTCGCCGAGGCGGATCTCCTCGAACACCACCTCCCGCTCGCGGGCCAGCTCGCGCTCGTCGAACGCCGAGTTGAAGGCCATGTCGGACAGGATCTCGATGCCCTTCACCATCTGGGAGGCCGGGAGGAGGATGTAATAGAAGGTGTAGTCCCAGGACGTTCCCGCGTTGGTCCGGCCCCCCACACTCTCGATCTCGCGGTCCACGAATCCGGGGGCGCGGCGTTCCGTGCCCTTGAAGAGCATGTGCTCCACGAAGTGCGAGAAGCCGCGCTCGGCCGGCGCCTCGTCCCGTCCTCCGACGCCGACCCAAAGGTGAAGCGCGACCACGTCGCTGGCGGGATGCTCCTGGATGATGACGCGGAGCCCATTGGCAAGTACCTCACGGGATGGACCCGTGGGCACGGCCCCGGCCGGCGGCCGAGAGGAGGTCGCCGCGCATGCGCTCAGGAGTAGGCTCACCAGCACCACGACTGAGTAGAGCCTCACCATCTGGGCACCAGTCATGGTGGTGAAGCCTAGCAGGCCGGGAGTATCATCACAAGTACCCGGATTCACGTGCCGGGAAGGTGGTGGCCGCCCGGGACCCCCAAGGCAGATTGGCAAAGGGCCCGTGCGGCACGGTCGGGCAGAACGCCCCTCGGCTTCGGAAACGAAGCACGAAGGCTAGCGGTAAGTGGCTGATCCGTAATAGCTTGTCCAGTCGGTTACCCCATGGCACCGCTTCTGCATCGTCTCCCACCGAGGTCGGGGCGGTTCGCCAGTGACCAACGAATCGAAGTGGCGGCGGTGGAAGCGAGTTGGTAGCGGCAGTTAACCAAGTCTGAAAGGACGGAACTCAATGAAGAAGCTGTTGGCGACGGTGACCAGTGTGGTGTTCATGGCGTCGCTGTCGGCGTCGGTCAGCTCGGCGCAGACGAGCTGCCCGCCCGAAGTGGCCAAGGCGAAGTCGATGATCGAGCAGCGCCAGGCGCGTACGCAGGACGTGAATGCGCCCCGGTCGCTGGCCGGTGCTCGGACCCAGGATATCAACGCGCCGCGGACGCAGGATGTCAACGCCCCGCGTGCCCAGGGGCCCCAGGAAGTTCAGGCGCCCCGCTCGCTGGCCGGTGCGCGGACTCAGGACGTGAACGCACCCCGGACCCAGGACGTGAACGCGCCCCGCAGCCAGGGCGTGAACGCTCCTCGCACCCAGGATGTGAACGCGCCGCGGACGCAGGATGTGAACGCGCCGCGGACGCAGGATGTGAACGCTCCTCGCACCCAGGATGTCAACGCGCCCCGGACGCAGGACGTGAATGCCCCGCGTAGCCAGGGCGTGAACGCTCCTCGCACCCAGGATGTGAACGCGCCGCGGACGCAGGATGTCAACGCGCCCCGGACCCAGGATGTGAACGCGCCGCGGACGCAGGACGTCAACGCGCCGCGGACCCAGGACGTGAAC
>Ga0137403_10002009_pt1 | contig 25362 bp, 27 predicted proteins | sample CZOMad2_1_16fung_FD_122057 | JGI IMG/M metagenome (GOLD analysis project Ga0137403, IMG submission 122057) | Vadose zone soil fungal communities from Angelo Coast Range Reserve, California, USA - CZOMad2_1_16fungal (Hybrid Assembly) | ecosystem: Environmental > Terrestrial > Soil > Vadose zone... | reverse complement strand
GCTCACCACGCGCGTCATCTCGCGGATGACGGACTCGGTGAAGCCCTGCACGCGCTCCGAGATGCCGATCACGCGATCACGTCGCGCTCGATCGGGTCGACCTGCACGCCTTTCCCCTTCAGCCACGCCACGCCGCGCGCCAGCGTCTCCTCGCCCGCCTCCATCTCCAGCGCGACCCAGCCGTAGTCTTCCTTCACGTCTGCGCGCCGGATGTTGATGACGATGTCGAAATCCTTCACCAGGTGATACAGGATGGGCTCCTGGATCAGGTTCGAAGGAAAGGTCAGCCGCACGCGCGTGCGGGTCATCGCCGGCACGTTCCTACCGACCTCCCGCGATGGCCGGCACGATCGACACCGCGTCGCCGTCCTTGAGGGCGGTCTTCTTGCCGTCCATGAAACGGATGTCTTCCTCGTTCACGTAGATGTTGATGAAGCGGCGCAGCTCGCCGCTCTCGTCCACCAGCCGCTCCTTGAGCCCGGGGAACTGGCGCTCGAGATCGGCCACGACGTCGTCCACCGTGCCGCCCTTGGCGGACACCTCGGCGTTGCCCTTCGTGACCTGGCGCAGCGGGGTGGGAATGCGGACCGTCACCGGCATCGGGGTCTCCTTGTTCATTCGCTCGCCTCGGACGGTGGGGCCCCAGCCCCACGACGTCCTGCGGCTCGCACTACCATGTCAGCTCGTCTGGTTCTTGAGATCGGCCAGGGCGCGATCGAAGGCGGAGAGCGAGGGTTTGATCTTCACGTGCGCCTCCAGCCGCTCGTAGAGCGCGTCGGGCGTCTTGAGCCCATTGCCGGTGATGCAGATCACCACCGACTCGCCGCGCGGGATCACGCCGGCCTCGATCAGCTTCTTGGTGGCGGCCACCGTGACGCCACCCGCCGTCTCGGTGAAGATGCCCTCCGTCCGCGCCAGCAGCAGCATCCCCTCGATGATCTCCTCGTCGGTGGCGTGCTCGCCGTGGCCGCCCGACTCCTTCGCGACCTTGTAGGCGTAATAGCCGTCGGCCGGATTGCCGATGGCGAGCGACTTCGCGATCGTGTTCGGCCGCACCGGCTTGAGCACGTCGCTGTCGTTCTTGATCATGGTCACGATGGGTCCGCAGCCGAGCGCCTGCGCCGCGTGCATCTTCGTGCGGACGGGCCCGTCGAGCAGCCCGAGCGTCTTCAGCTCCTTGATCGCCTTCCAGATCTTGGTGATGAGCGAGCCGCCCGCGCACGGCACCACGATGTGCTGGGGCGTGCGCCAGCCGAGCTGCTCGACGACCTCGTAGCCGTACGACTTGGAGCCCTCCGAGTAGTACGGCCGGAAGTTCACGTTCACGAACGCCCAGCGGTACTTGTCGGCGATCTCCGAGCAGAGGCGGTTCACCTCGTCGTAGGTGCCGGACACCGCGACCAGGGTCGGGTTGTAGACGAGCGTCGCCAGCACCTTGCCCTGCTCGAGGTCGGCCGGGATGAAGATGTAGGACTTGAGCCGGCCTTCGGCCGCGTGCGCGGCCACCGAGTTGGCGAGGTTGCCCGTCGAGGCGCACGCGACGGTGTCGAACCCGAACTCCCGCGCCTTCGTCACCGCCACCGCCACCACGCGATCCTTGAAAGACCAGGTCGGATGGCAGACGGAGTCGTTCTTGATCCAGATCTCCTTGCAGCCGAGCTCCTCGGCGAGGTTCTGGGCGCGGATCAGCGGGGTGAAACCGACGTGGTGCCCGACCGCGACCTCGCCCTCGATCGGCAGCAGGTCTTTGTAGCGCCACATGCTCGGCGGACCGGCGGCGATCGACTCGCGCGTGACGACGCCCTTGAGCGCCTCGTACTGGTAGTCGACCTCGAGCGGACCGAAGCAGAACTCGCAGACGTGAACAGGGGTCGCCGGATAGTGACGACCGCACTCCCGGCACTTCAAGCCCTTCAGCTTCGCCATGGCGTCTCCATCGGTAGGGGAATTGAGCCCCGAGTTTTGCTGCACCGACAGCAAGACATTTTAGTTACTAAAGCATATCCAGCGGGAAATACAAGAGCGGTATGCTCCCCTTGTGCTCCCGCTCGTGCTGCTACTCGGCTTCGGCGTGGCGTTCGCCGCGGCCTCCCTCGGTGGCTCGATGCTCGGCTTCGACGACCATCCCGGCCAGCTCTACCGCCTCTGGCACGTCATGAACTACGGCCCGGCGCCGTGGGCGTGGGACCGCGGCTGGTGGGCAGGCTATCCGGAGCTGCAGTTCTATCCGCCCGGGTTCGCCTACCTCGGCGCGCTTCTCGCGTGGCCGACCACGGGCGTCCTCGACGTCCGGACGGTCTATCAGATGCTGCTCTGGCTCGCCTATCTCCTGCCCGGCGTCACGACGTACATCGCGCTCGCGCGGCTGACGGGCCTGCGTTGGCTCGCGGTGGCCGGGGCCTTCGTCGCGCTCACGCTGTCGGCGGGGCTGGCCAGCGGCGTGGACGGCGGCGTACGCACGGGGATGGTCGGCGCGCGGCTCGCGTGGGCGCTCCTGCCGCTGCTGCTGTGGCTCCTCGCGCGCTGGGCGGAGGGCGAGCGTCCGCTGTCGCTGGTGGTGCCGCCGCTACTCGCCGCCGTCACGCTGCTGCATCCCGCTCAGCTGCCGGCAGCGGTGCTGCTGGTGGGGCTGGCCGCGGGCGCCCGGGCGCCGTGGCGCCGGCGAGCCTTCGAGACGCTTCGCGCGCTGGCGCTGGCGGCGGCGCTGACCGCGTTCTGGACGCTGCCCCTGCTGCTCCGGTTGGCGGAGACGCGCGCGCTGGCGTGGGGGACGCTCTCGCTCGGCGAGGTCACGCGCCCGCTGCCGATCGTCCTCGCGGGCCTGGCCGTCGCCGGCCTGCTCGACCGCGCGCCCGCGGGCGCCGGCGAGCGCCTGGCGCTCTGGTGGCTCCCCGCGACGGTCGTGGTGACCGCGCTCGATCGCCTGGTGGCAGAGCGGCTCGGCATCCGCTGGCTGCCGGCGGATCGCATCGTCGACGGCGCCTGGATCGCGCTCGTCGTCGCCGGCAGTGTCGGCGCGGCGCGGCTGGCGCGGCGCCTCGACGCGATGCCGATCACGCAGCGCCTGGGCCTCGCGCCGCGCGGCCCGATGTTCGGGCTCGGCGCCGCCGCCCTGTTCGCGCTGCTCTCGCTGAACGGCGGCACGCTGATGCTGCGGCCCGGCGCCGCCGTGTGGCCGTCGCTGCCGTCGATCGAGCACGGCCTGCGGCTGCCGGATTTCTGGAGCCTCCTCGGCCGCCTGCCGGAGGGGCGCATGCTGTTCGTGCGCTCGGGGGTGCCGCTGGTCTACGGCGGGAACTGGTGGCGTCCGCACACCCACGTGACCGCGCTGACACCGGCGGCCGGCGGCCGCGACATCGTGCACGGCACCTTCACCCACCCCTCGCCCATCGCCGCGCTCGTCTACCGCGGCGACGCCGGACCCGGCCCGATCACACAGCTCGCCGAGCAGCTCGACGGCCGCACCCTCTTCGGCGAGCCGCTGGAAGCGCTGGATCCGGCGCGCTTCTCGGCTCAAGCCGATCGCCTGGGCATCGTGGCCGTCGTCGCGCTGGAGGACGAGGTCATTCGCCTGGGTTGGCTCGCCGAGAGCACCGCGTTCCGGCGCCAGCTTTCGCTCGCGCCCTTCGTCGTCTTCGCGCGGGAGGGCGCGATCGCCCTGCCGACCGCGCGCGACGGCGCGTGGCGGATCACGCTCGCGGGCGAGGCGGGCGGCTGGACGTCCGCGCGCATGGCCTACTATCCGCTCTGGCGCGCCGAGGGTGACGGCGCGGCACTTCCCACGCGGCGCGGCCTCGATGGGCTCCTGGAAGTGCGACTCACTCGCGCGCCCCAGACGGTGACGTTGCGCTACGGTCCCGACGTTCCGGAGATCGCCGGCGTCGTGCTCAGCGCCGTCGCGCTCGGCACGTGGGCCGTCGTCGCGTGGAGAACCGGCTAGCCTTTCACGGCCGCCGCGCCCGCGTCGGCGCACTCCTGGTCCTGCTCGCCGGTGCCGCCGCCGCAGCCGATGCCGCCGATCACCCGCCCGCCGGCCACGATCGGCGCGCCGCCGAGGGTCGGCAGGATTTCGCCCTGGGCCACGATCGGCATCACCTGCCAGAAACCCCAGCCCTTGGCGCCGAGCGTCGTCAATTCAGCCGTGCTGCGCCGGAACGCGGCCGCGGCCGTCGCCTTGGCGCGCGACGTCTCCGGCGTGAGGAACCCGGTGCCGTCGCCGCGCGCGCTCAGGACGAGGCGCCCAGCCTCGTCCACCACCGTCACCGTCATCGGCGAGCCGAGCGCCTTCGCCTTGCCCTGCGCCGCCTTCAGCGCGGCTTCTGCCATCGCGAGCGTGAGATCGATCATGGACGTCTCCTGGCTGGTGTGATGGGGGGCCCCGACATGGCCCCCAAACCCCCCAAGCGCTCGGGCCGCCCCGGCGCAGCCGTGACGGCCCTCGTTATCCCGACAGGCTCCTATTCGGGTGCGATCACGTGGGTGAACATCACGGTACCCCCGTCGTCGACGAGGCGGACCGTCAGGTGCGCGGCCTCGACGAGCACCTCGCCGAAGTTGAGCACGCCGCCGCGGCCGAAGAGCGAGCGCGGGTTGAGCGTGACGTCGAGCGGCCGCGGCCGCCCCAGCGACGCCGACAGCGGCCCGGCCACGAGCTCGTGGAACGACCACTCGGGTGTCGGCTGGTGGCGGATCACCTCGGCGTGGTGGACATCGGCCGCCACGAAGACGAGATTCTTCACGTGGTGGGTGCGGAAGTGCGCGAGGATCGCGTCGCGCTCCGTGACGAAGCCGCCGCCGTCCTGTGGCAGGCCGAAGAGATCCACACCGGTCCACGAGTCGCGCGCGTCCGGCTTGCCGGTCGGGATCGACAGCGACACGCTCGTGACGACGACCTTCCAGACCGCGGTCGACGACGTCACGCCGTCGAGGAGCCAGCGCTTCTGGGCGGCGCCGAGCATGGTCTTGCCGGGGCCGTCGGTCTCCCGGTTCAGGCTGCGATACTGGCGCGTGTCGAGGATGAAGACCTCGAGCAGGCGTCCCCACCGGAAGCGCCGGTACAGGCGCATGGGCTCCTCGCCCGGCGGCGCGATCGGCCAGTAGTCGAGCATCGCCTGGCGCCCGGCGGGCATCAGCGCGTCGTGCGGGCCCGAGAAGTCGTTGCGCACCTCGTGGTCGTCCCAGATCGCGTAGACCGAGGTGCCGCGCAGCAGCGCCTGCAACGGCGGGTCCTCGCGCTGGTAGCGGTGGCGCGCGCGGTACTGCGCGAGCGTGCGGGCGCGGAACTCCGCGCCCGGCACCACGCCGGGCTTGTCGCACGGAACGTCGGCGTAGATGGTGTCGCCCACGAACAGGAAGAAGTCGGCGCGGCGCTCGAGCATCGGACGGAAGATCCGGTAGCCGCCCTCCCGTGGCCGGCAGTAGCCGCCGCCGCCCAGATCGCCTGACCAGAGGAACGTCACGCGCGCCGGCGCCTCCGGCGGCGGCGCGGTGACGAACTCCGCCTCGGCGCGCGCCTCGCCCTGGCTCACCCGCACGGCGTAGCGTGTCGCCGGCAGCAGCCCGGTCAGCGTCAGCTTACCCGTGAGATCGCGGTCGGCCGTCACCGCGAGCGGACGGCGCGCCGTCGGCGCGGCGGCACCCATGACGCTATAGAGGACGTCGAGGGTGCCCGGACGCACGCCGCGCGCCCAGACGACCGCGCTCGTCGGCGCGACGTCACCGGTCGCCACGAGAATGCCGGGCCCGGCCGCCGCCACCACCGCGGCGAGGCCGAGCAAGACGGCGAGCGCCGCGGTGGCGCCGCTAGTGCGCGAACTTCGCCAGATGGGCCAGCGCCTCCCGCTCGAAGTCGTCGAGCGACTGCCCGAAGGCCGCGGCGAAATTGCCGCGCCGGTCGGCGCGCGTGGCGAGGGACCGGAAGTAGCCGACGACGCGGTCGAGGCCGGCGCGCGCGATCAAGTAGTCCGCGAGCAGGTAGGCCAGCTGGTACGTCGGCTGCGAGCCCTCGCGCAGGTGACGCACGGTGAAGCCGCGCGGCGTGCCGAGCGAGGCGAGGTCGAGGCGCCGCGCCACGACAGGTCCATGGTCGCGCACGGCTTCCACCGCGATGAGCCGCCGCCGCACGACGGTGTCGAGCCGCAGGCGCTCGAGCACGCGGAACGCCACCCACTCGGCCATGCCCTCGGCCAGCCATTGCTCGGCGCGCCCCTCGCCTTCCGCCAGCTCGATCTGCGACACGTGCGCCAGCTCGTGCGCGACGAGCCGCACCCACTCGGCGCTGCCGACGGCGGACTCGTGATGCAGGAGCAGCTGCCGGCGCTTGCCGACGCCGACCGCGAAGTCGCTGAGCTCGGCGGCGCGGAGGCGCGAGACCTGGCCGTCGTCCACGAGACCCTGCTCGAAGACCTGGCGCGACGAGTACACGTAGACGGTCACCGTGTCCGGCAGGGGCAACCCGAGGTCGCGCACGATGACGCCGGCCACGCTGCGCACCGTCGCCTCGTGCGACGAGAGGTCCAGCGCGGCGGCCGGCGCGCTCAGAGCGGCGGGCTGCATGCGCACGGGCACGACGGTCCGTCCGGGCGCGCACCCCGCGGCGGTGAGCGCGACGAGCACGAGGCCGGCGAGACGACGCACGCGTCTATCCACGCGCCTCGACGTGCGAGGTCAGCGTCCGCCAGCCGGTCTCGTCGCTCCGCGCCACGCTCATGCTGTCCCTCCGCGGCTCCGAGAGATTAGCAGATCGGTGCGCCGGCCGAGAGTATCTGGAGTCAGACATACCGCGCGGGCAGGCGCCGCGATCAGAATGCCGACGCGTCTGCCGTGATGAGAGGCGACGCGGCTACGTCAGAACCGATATTGCACGCCGACGTACGGCCCGTGACGCTCCGTGCGGTTCTCGAGGAGCCTGGTCTCGACGTCGCCGGACGTGAACCGTGCCGTCTCCGTCCCCTCACCCGACTTCACTCGCCAGTACTGGTAACCGACCTCCGCCGACAATCCGCGCCAGACGTGATACGTCAGGCCACCGTCGGCCTGAACGCCCAGCCCGCCCGAGGCTTCGGCGTGGAAGCTCGGATCCTGCCGGAGATCGCCCCGGCGGTGGTGGACGTCGTCCACGATGCTGAACGACCACGGCAGCACGAAGGCGCGCGCCTTGAGGCTGAGTCCGCCGAAGAGGGGGACTTGCGTGCGCCCTCCCAGTCGAAGGCTGTGCCAGTAGTAGTCCTGAGTGATGACCTTCGAACTCGGCGAGATGGTGGGAACGACCCCGGGAAAGGCCGAGGTGGCGCCGAAGGCCACGTAGCGCTCGTGCCAGTACTGGTACCCGGCGAGCGCGTCGACGAAGCCAGCCTGCGCACCGGTGCCCCAGCGCAGCGCGCGGACGCCGACGTCGGCGTTCACGTAGAAGAGCCCGTCATCGTCGGTGTCGGAGCGTGTGCGCGAGGTCCGATCCTGATGGCCGCGGTCGTTGAAGTCTTCATCGATCAGGACGCCTTCTTTGATGGCGCCGCCCCCGAGGCTACCCATGAGCACCAGTTGCTTCCACACGAAGTCGACGTTGACCTCGGGGACGACGCTGTCCACGCCTCTCCAGCGGAGCTCGGAGAACGAGATGCTGTTGGTGCTATAGCCGCTGGTCACCCACAGGCGGCCGCCGATCGCCAGGGACGAATCGGGCGGCAGCTGGGCCCACGCCGCCGAGGACACGCCGACGGACGCGAAGACGAACCAGACGATGAAGGCAGCGCGATGCATGGGGCCTCCTCGCGTAGCTCCTACGCTCATCGACCCCCGCTCACACGAGCGGGTCGTAGTTGAAGTACTGGCCCGACGTGACCAGCGGCACCAGGTGGTGCTGGAGCGTGCCGGGGAAGATCTCGGCGATGCGCTCGGGCGTCCAACCCTCCGCGTGGTGTACGCGCATGATCGGCCGCTCGTGGCCGAATAGCATGATCTCCTTGCCGCGCACGCCGAAGACCTGCCCGGTGATGTCCTTGGCGGCGTCGGAGGCGAGGAAGGCCGCCATCGGGGCGATGTGCGCGGGCGACATCTGCTTGACCTTCTCGACGCGCGCCTTCTGGGCCTCGGTCTCGGTCGGGATCGTCCCGATCATCCGCGTCCACGCGAAGGGCGAGATGCAGTTGGCGGTGACGTTGTAGCGCGCCATGTCGAGCGCGGTGACCTTGGTCAGCCCGAAGATCCCGAGCTTGGCCGCCGCATAATTGGCCTGCCCGACGTTGCCGACGAGGCCGGAGGTGGACGTCATGTTGATGAAGCGCCCCCACTTCTGCTCGCGCATGAGCGGCGCCGCCGCCCGCGTCACGGCGAAGGTGCCCTTGAGGTGGGTGTTGATGACGGCGTCCCACTCCTCCTCGCTCATGTTGAAGATCATCCGGTCGCGCAGGATGCCGGCGTTGTTCACGACCACGTCCACGCGGCCGAAGGCGTCGACGGCGCTCTTGACGATCGCCTGCCCGCCCGCCATCGTCGCCACCGACTCGTAGTTGGCGACGGCCTCGCCGCCGCCCTTGCGGATCTCGTTGACCACCTCGTCGGCCGGCGTCTTGGCCGCGCCGGCGCCGACCTCGGACCCGCCGTAGTCGTTGACGACGACGCGGGCGCCCTGCTTGGCCATGAGCAGCGCGATCTCCCGGCCGATGCCGCGGCCGGCCCCCGTGATCACCACCGACTTGCCCTTGAGCGTCATGCGGCGTCCCTCCCCGAGCCGAGTGAGAAACGGTCGACACCATATCACACCGCGTCATCGCTCGCGGGAGCGCGCGGTCAGCGGCGGGCGGTTGACCGGGGCCTACTGCCGCGCTGCGCGACGGGCGTCGAGCGAGGCGACGTAGGCGGCGCCGAACGTGAACACGATGCAGGTGTAGTAGACGAACATCACGAAGGCGATGAGCACGCCCAGCGGACCGTAAATCTGGTCGTACACGCCGACGCGGCGGATGTAGAGGCGAAAGAGCTGCTTGGCGATTTCCCACAGGACCGCGCCCAGGATGGCGCCGGTGAGCGCGGCGCGCGCGCGGGGCCGGCGCCGCGGCACGTAGCGGTAGAAGAAGTAGAACATCGCGGTGGACAGCGACAGGCTGAAGGCCACCGCCATCCAGTAGAGCCAGATCCACGGCACGCCGATCGCCTCCAGGAAGTACTCCTGGAACCACTGGAAGATCGCGGTGACCACGGAGGCCAGGAACAGCAGCACCGTGAGCAGGAGGACGAGCACGGCGTCGAGCAGGAGGTTCCGCAGATAGTGCCCGCCGGCGCGCACGCCGAGCATGCGGTGCATGACGAAGCGCAAAGCGCCGAAGAGCGGCGTGGAGAAGAAGAGCAGGACGAGCATGCCCGCGATGCCGGACAGCGCGCGCGTCTCCACGATGCGGAGCAGCACCATCGCGATCTCGCGCCGGTAGACGGGGAAGTTGCGCGCGAGCTGGCCCACCACTGCGTCCGCGGCGCGGTCGGTGGACAGCACGAAGCCCAGCGAGGAGACGCCGAGCAGCGTGAGCGGGATGCAGCAGATCAGGAAGAAGAACGCGAGCCCCGCCGCCAGGAAGAAACCGCTCTCCGCGAAAAAGCGCGAGAACGCGCCGCGGATGGCGAGCATCGGCCGCGGCTCAGAGCAGGCCGCGCACCAGGCCTCCGTCCACCTGGATCGCCGTGCCGGTCACGTAGGAGGCGCGCTCCGAAGCGAGGAAGGCGATGACGTTGGCGAACTCCTCGGGGGTGCCGACGCGTCCCATCGGAATGTCGGCGCTGCTTTGCGCCAGGTACGCCTCGCGCGAGAGCCCCGAGGCCTTCAGCCCGCCCATGAGGCGGTCGGTCATGATCCGCCCCGGGCAGACGGTGTTGAAGGTGATGTTGTCCGTGCCGAAGCGGCCGGCCAGGGTCTTGATGAGGCCGTTGGCGCCGGGACGCACGGCGTTGGAGAGCAGCAGGTCCGGCAGCGGCTGCTTGACCGACACCGACTGGATCGTCAGCACGCGGCCCCACCTCTTGGCCCGCATGCCCGGCAGCACGGCGCGCACGAGCCGCACCACGGAGAGCAGCGAGAGCTCGAACGCCTGCTGCCACTGCTCGTCCGACATGTCCTCGAAGAAGCCGCGCGCGGGCCCGCCCGCGTTGGCCACGAGGATGTCGACGCCGCCCCACTGCGACGTCACCCGCTGCACGAGCGCCTCGACGTCCTGCTTCTTGGTGACGTCGCCCGGCACGGCCAGGACCTCGGCCCGGGTGGTGGCGCGCACCTCATCGGCCGCCGCCTTGAGATCACTCTCGGTGCGCGCGCAGATCGCGACTCGGGCGCCCTCCGCGCCCAGGGCGAGCGCGCACGCCTTGCCCATGCCCTTGCTCGCCGCGGTCACCAGCGCCACCTTGGCCTTCAGTCCGAGATCCATGGAGCTCTCCTTCCCTGGATTTGCTCGAAGAATTTCCTAGATTTGCTTGAAGAATTCCGCGCGGTCGCCCGTCGTGACTTCCAGACGGCGCAGCCGGTTGTCGCGCATCACCTCGAGCGTGAGCCGCTCGCCCGGCCCGTGACGCCAGAGCGAGAGGTAGAGCTCCTTGCGGCTCGGCACCTCCTCGGCGTTGAGCGACACGATGACGTCGCCCTCCTGAAGCCCGCCGCGGTCGCCCGGCCCCTCCGGCACGATGCCCAGCAGCACCACGCCCTCGTCCACCGCGTGGGCGAAGACGCCGAGCCACGCGCGCTTGGGCCGGCTCACCACGCGGCCGTAGCGGAGCATCTCGCTCGCGTGCTCGCGGTAGTTGTCGACGGGGATGGAGAGCGAGCACCGGATGATCTCGTTGAGGTTCAGGTACACCACGCCCAGCAGGGCGCCGGTCATGGAGAACAGGCCGCCGCCGCCGAAGCCCGGGTTCTGGGCGCTGGTGACGATGCCGCGCTCGAGCAGGTATTCCCAGTACGCCTCGAACTCGCCGAGGTAGGTCACGAGCCCGCCGCTGAGGCGCCGTTCCTGAGGTCCCGTGGAAGCCACCGTGATCACCGGCTCGCCGCAGGCGAGCTCGGTGCCGCCCGCGAGCGGCACGGCCGTGAGACCCTGGCGCTTGACGCGCACGAGCGCGAGACCGACCTCGAAGTCCTGCGCCACCACCTCGGCCTTCACGCGCCGGCCTTTGAGAAACCCGACGTCGACGGTCTGGGCGCCCATCACGACGTAATTGACGGTGAGGACGAGGCCCGAGGGATCCACGACGACGCCGCTGCCCATGCGCTCGGTGCCGAGGATGCGCGACGAGCGATGCGCTCTGGGCACCGTCGCGTGCAAGTTCACCACGGCGCCGAGCAGGTGACGCGCGAAATCGACGGAGACGTCCATCATACCCGGCCGCCGAGGTGGCGCGCGAAGAACTCGCCCACGCGCCGGTGCGCGTCGGCGTTGACCGCCGCGTCGAAGCCGACGGTGGCGCCGCAGCACTGGCCGGACTTGGCGTTGCGGTTCTCGACCTCCGGCAGGAACACGCGCGGCTGGCCCTCGACGTCGAAGTAGTGGACGGCCCCCGGATAGACGACGAGCGTGACGTCGGCGCCCTTGGCGCGCTGCTTCGTCGCCAGTTCCTCGCACGCGGCGGGGTTCGTCCAGTCGTCGTCACCGCCGATCAGAATCAGCACGGGCCTCACCGACAGCTCGTTGATCAACGAGGAGCAGGCGCCCGGGTAGAGGGCGACGGCGGCCTTGTAGCCCGGCGGCGGGATCTCGACGCCGCGGCGCCGCGCGCGCTCGGCCGTCGGCCCGTTGACGACCGCCAGCGAAAAGGCGCCGCCGTTCGACCAGCCGATGATGCCGATGCGCTCGCGGTCCACGTACGGTCGAGCCCGCAGCCACGCGAGCGCCCCGATCGCGTCGTCGAAGCGCGCCGTGTTCGGAAGATCCTCGCCGGGCGTGCACTGCTCGCCGAGGCCGCGCGACCCCCATGAATCCACCACGAGGGCGACGTAGCCGCGCGCGCGGAACCACCGCCCCCAGTCGCGAACGGATTGCGACACGCCGTGGCAGCCGTGCATGAGCACGATCGCGGGAAACGGGCCCTGACCCTCGGGGCGAACTTCCTCGGCCTTCACGCGCACCGGCGCGCCGGGAGTGACGTTGTCGAACGAGACGCGGCCGGTGGCGCAGCCCGCGAGGACGATGGAGGCGGCCAGCACCGCCCAAAGGCGGACCATGTTCCGGATTCTACCCCGGACGTTCGGTGTATCCTCAACGCATGGCCTCCGACGTCCGCCTCGTCGTCTACAGCGACTATCTCTGACCCTGGTGCTATCCGGCGGCGGTCCGCCTCCGGCGACTTCAGAACGAGCGAGGTCCGTCGCTCGTGATCGAGCACCGCGCGTTCCCACTGCGTCTCGCGCCCGTGCCGCCGGTGCCGTTCAAGGGCACCTACCGCGAGGCGGGCTGGCAGCGCTGCGGCGCGATGTCCGCGGTCGACGGCATCACGTTCACGCCGTGGCCGCACGCGGCGATGCCGAACTGGAGCCTGCCCGCGCTGGAGGCAGCGAAGTGCGTGGCGCGGCAGGGTGACGAGCTGTTCGAGCGTGTCCATCCGCGGCTCTACGAGGCGTACTTCACGAAGAGCCTCAACATCGCCGACCCCCGCGTGGTCGCCGACATCGTCGCCGCCGAGGGCGTGGACATGACGCGGTTCAACGCCGATCTCGAGTCGGGCGCCGGCCGCGAGGCGGTCGTGAAGGACTACGAGGCCGCCGTCGCCGAGGGCGTGCGCTCGATCCCGACCGTGATCGTGCCGGAGACCGGTCGCGCGCTCGTCGGCCTCGTGGATGCCACCATGTATCGCGCCGCCGTCGAGGAAGCCGCCGGCTGAGCACGCCGCCGCCGCTGCTGTTCGGCGCCGACGCCACGCCCGGGCTCGTCGCCGCCGCCCTCGCCGACGACGGCCGCGTCATCCGCCTCTGGATCCGCGACGCCGCGGCCACGCGGGTCGAGACCGTGCCCTTCACACCCTTCCTGCTCGCCGCCGACGAGGCCCTCGTGCGCGACGCCGCCGGGCTCGTCGCGCTGACGCGCCTGGAAGGCGCGGGCGACCTGCGCTGGCTCGCGCGCTTCGGCGCCTGGAGCGCCGCCCTCGCCGCGCGCGATCGATGCCGCGAGGCGACGGGCTTGCAGGCGAACGCGGCGGAAGCGCCGTACCGCTTCTTCCCCGATCCCGTCCACCAATACCTGGTCATGGCCGGGCGCACGTGCTTCGGCGGCCTGCGCTTTGGCGACCTGCGACGTCTGGCGCTCGACATCGAGGTCGTGACGACGGAAGGCTACGAGTTCCCGTCGGCGGCGCGCGAGGGCGACCGCATCGTCGCCATCGCGCTGGCCGACTCGACGGGCTTCCGCCACGTCCTGCGCGGCGATCGCCTGGACGAGCCGGCGCTGCTGGCCGAGTGCGGCCGGATCATCCGCGAGCGGGATCCCGACGTGATCGAGGGGCACAACGTCTTCCGCTTCGACCTCGAGTACGTCGAGGCGCGCGCGCGGCGGCACGGCGTGGCGCTGGCGTGGGGCCGCGACGGCAGCCCGATGCGCAGCCGGCCCGCGCGCCTGGCCGTGGCCGAGCGCACGATCGGCTTCCGCCGCTACGAGATCGCGGGCCGCCACGTCGTCGACACGTGGATGCTCGCGCAGCTGCACGACATCGGCGCGCGCGACCTGCCGTCGTTCGGGCTCAAGGACATCGCGCGGCATCTCGGCGTGGCCGCCGCCGACCGCACCTACGTCGACGCCTCCAACGTCACCCGGCAGTTCAGGGAGGATCCCGACCGGCTCATGGCCTACGCGGGCGACGACGCCGTCGAGACGCTCGGGATCTCCGCGATCCTCTCGCCGCCGTACTTCGCCCAGGCGCGGCTGGTGCCCTTCGACTACCAGTCGACCACGCTGCGGGGCTCGGCGGCCAAGGTCGACGCGCTGCTGCTGCGCGAGTATCTGAGGATGGGCCGCGCGGTGCCGCGGCCGCGGCCGGGCCAGTCGATCGGCGGCGGGCTCACCGCCATCTGGCACCAGGGCGTGGCGGCGCCCGTCCTCCACGTGGACGTCACGTCGCTCTACCCCTCGCTGATGATCGGCGGGCGCGTCGCGCCGGCGTGCGACGAGCTGGGCGCCTTCCTCGGTCTCCTCACCCATCTGCGCGACGTGCGCGTTGCCGCCAAGCGCGCGGCCCAGACCGCCGCCAGCGACGAGGAGCGCCAGCACCAGCAGGCGCTCTCGCAGTCCTTCAAGATCCTCATCAACTCCTTCTACGGGTACCTGGGCTTCTCGTCGGCGCACTGGAACGACTTCGAAGCCGCCAACCGCGTGACCGCCGACGGCCGCGCCATCGTGACGTCCATCGTCGAGCAGCTGCGAACGCTCGGCGCGACGCCGGTCGAGGCGGACACCGATGGCGTCTACTTCACCCCGCCGCCAGGCCACGCGCCCGACGACGACGCGCGCCTGCTCGATGCAGTGGCGGCGAAGCTGCCCGCCGGCATCACGCTCGAGCTCGACGGCCGCTACCCGGCGATGTTCTCGTACAAGATGAAGACCTACGCGCTGCTCGACGAGCGCGGGCGCGTGACGCTCAAGGGCTCGGCCTTCCGCTCGCGCGGGCTCGAGCCGTTCCAGCGCCGGCTGATCGACGAGCTCGTGCGCCTGCTGCTGGCCGACCGGCGCGCCGACGCCAAGGCCGTGGTGGACCGCTGGCTGGGCGACTTCGCCGCTCACCGCGTGGACATCCGCGTCTTCGCGCGGACCGAGACACTTCAAGAATCACTCGAAGTCTATCGAGAGCGCCTCGCGGCTGGCCTGCGGCCCGCGGCCGCCGCCTACGAGCTGGCCGCGGCGAGCGGCCGGCCGGTCCAACCCGGCGACCAGATCTCCTATTACGTCGCGGGCCGCACGGCGCGGGTCGCCGTCAACGAGACCGCGAAGCTGGCGCGCCTGTGGGATCCCGCACACCCCGACGAAAACGTGGAGTACTACCAGTCGAAGGTGCTCGAGACGTGGGAGCGCTTCCGCCGCTTCACCGAGCAGGGCGGGCTCGTCCCTTATATGGACGACGCGCCGGAGTCGCCGCAGCTCAGCTTGTTCTAGTCGGGTGGACGCTCGATATCACGAGCGCGACGAGGCGAAGGCTCGCAACAAGAACGAAGGCCCGGAGACGCTGTCCCCGGGCCTCTTCACCATCCAACGGTCGCGTCTTTTCAGCGGCGCCAGCCGCCTCCCCCGCCCGGACCGCCGCCCGGCCTCCCGCCGCGGTCGCCCCGTGGGCCCCCGCCGCCGGCCCCACGCTGGGGTTGCGGGCGCGCCTCGTCCACGACCAGGTTGCGATCGCGGAAGAGCCGCCCGTTGAGCATCTCGACCGCCTTCGTCGCCTCCTCTTTCGTCGCCATCTCCACGAAGCCGAACCCGCGTGGACGGCCGGTGAACTGGTCGGTGATGATCCGCACGGTCTCCACCGTCCCCGCCTGCGCGAACAGCTCGCGCAGGTCTTCTTCCGTGGCCTGGAAGGACAGATTGCCGACGAACAACTTTGCCGCCATCTCGCGAAACCTCCTGCCCTCGTTGCAAGCGGCGAGATAGGGAACCCCAGCCAGCGCTAGGGAAAGATAATTACAGGAGGCGACGCATGTCAAGGCGCCCGCCGGCGACTGGCTCGCCATACTCGACGTACCAAACGCGATCACGCGAGCGCGGGCGGGGCGCGATGAACGAGCAGACGGCTTGTGCGTGGTGTGAGCTCGAGATCCAGGGCTCGGAGGAGTGGATGCGATCCGACGGGCGTCGCTACCATTCGGCCTGTCTTCGTTCGTGGCGGGAGTATCGCCGCCTCACGCAGGCCGCCGAGCCGCCGGAGCCTCCTTCCTCGTCTCAGGCGTAGACGCCCCGCGTGGCCCCCCCGTCGACGGTGATGCAGATCCCGGTGATGAACGAGGCGCGCGCCGAGGCCAGGAAGCACACGACGTCGGCGATGTCCTCGGGCGTCGCGATCCGGCCGAGCTTGTAGGGCGCCTGCGCCGCCGCGCGCATCTCGTCGACCGTCTTCCCCGCCGCCTTCGCCTGCTGCTCCATCAGCTGGTCCCAGCGCTCGGTGCGCGTCGCCGCCGGCGACACCGCGGTGACGAGGATGCCGCACTCCGCGCCCAGGTCGGCGAGGCCCTTCGTGAAGTTCACGAGCGCGGCGTTGGCGGCGCCGCCCGGCAGATAGGTCGCCGTCGGGTTGCGCGCGGCCGCCCCCACGACGTTGACGATGCGCCCGCCGCCCTGTGCCTTCATGATCGGGAACACGGCGCGCGCCATGCGGATGTAGCCCATGAGCTTGAGGCTCCAGTCGTTGAGCCACTGAGCGTCGGGCATGTCGAGAAAGCCGCCGCCACGGATGGCGCCGGCGTTGTTGACGAGGACGTCGATGCGGCCGCCGACGGCGCGCCTGGCCTCCTCGACCACGCGCTCGACCTCCGCGAGCTGCGAGAGGTCGGCGCCGATCGCCACCGCGTCGCTCTTGCTGCGGGCGCGCGCCTCGGTGGCCAGCTTGTCGAGGGCCGCCTTGTCCCGCGCCACCGCCACCACGCGCGCGCCCTCGGCCGCCATTCCGAGCGCGATCGCGCGGCCGATGCCGCGGCTGGCGCCCGTCACCAACACCACCTTGTCGTTGAGCTCGAGATTCATACGCTCTCCTCTCTGTCGGTCGCGTCACTCACAGGCGCGGGACATGGCGCAGGCGCGGGAAACGGGGGCGGCGTCGCCGCGGGCAGGTGGGTGATCGCCTCCGCCGTCGCCCGCGCGAAGGCGTCGAAGTCGCGTCCACCGAGCCGCCGGCCGTAGAGCCGCGCCGCGCCCTCCGTCAACAAGGATCGCGCCCCGGCAACGTTGTCGTTGGCGAGATGCTGCCAGCCGACCGCCGCCTGGATCACGCCCTGCAGCGCCTCCCGCGTTTCGCCGCTCGCCGCCATCCAGTGCGGCTCGAGCAGCTCGTGGACCTCGAAGTGCAACCCCGCGTCGTAGAGCGTCGCCGCCGCCGTCAGCGCGGCGTCGAGTCCCCGCTTCCCCGACGGCCGATGCGCCGCCAGCGCCTCGCTCGCCCGCCGCGCGCGTGCCGCGAGCAGGGCCGCCCACGGCCGCTCGTCCGCCGCCAGCCACGCGTCGGGCGCCTCCGCCAGCCTCGCCAGCGCGCGCCGCGCTTGCACGTCGTCGACGGCCTCCAGAATTGTCGCCGCCAGCCGGTTGCGCAACTGCAGCGGCAGCGTGCGGATCACCCGATCGACCGCGGGTCCGACGCCGGCGGTGGCGGCTGAAACCGTCCCGGAGAACCGAGCGGCGGAACCGGCGCCACGACGGGCGGCCCTGCCGGGCGCGGCGCGAGCACGCGCCGCGACGGGGTCGCGCGGGGCAGGCGCTCGGCGCGGCTGCCGGCGAGCAGATCGTGGAACGCGCGCTTGTCCTTGCGCAGCCCGCCGACGATGTGGCCGATCCCGACGGTGACGAAGAGCGCGGCCCAGAACGCGACCGCGCGCAGGAACGCGGCGCCGAGCGGCAGCGCGCCGCCGTCCACGGCAACGACGCGGACGCGCGTGGCGAGCTTGCCGAGCGTCTGGCCGGTGATCGTGTGCAGGACCGTGGGATACGCGACGGCGAACACGAACGTGAAGAAGCCGACCGCGCCCATCGTCCCCTCGCCGCTCGAGCCGTAGCGCGCCGTCGCGATCACCTGCAGGAGGAACTGGGCGACCATGATCACGACCAGGTCGATCAGGAACGCGGCGAGCCGGATCCAGAACCCGGCGGGGTGGGTCGCGGCCGGAATCGCCCCGTTCATGGCGCGTATAATACCCGCATGATCTCGGTGCGCGACGGGCAAGCGCAGATTCTCGCCCGCATCGGCGCGCCGCTCGCGCCCGAGCTGCTGCCGCTCACGCGCGCGCTCGCGCGCGTCCTCAGCGACGACTTCGCCGCGCCGTTCGACGTGCCGCCCGCCGACAACTCCGCGGTGGACGGCTACGCCGTCGGCAGCGCGGACATCCCGGCCCGCGGCACCCGCGACCTCGTCGTGATCGGCGACCTCGCCGCCGGCTTCGTCTTCGAGGGCAAGCTCGGCGCCGGGCAGGCGCTGCGCATCATGACGGGGGCGCCGATGCCCGCCGGCGCCGACTCCGTGTATCCGCAAGAAGTCGTGCAGCGCGAGGGCGACCGACTTCAGATCCGGTCCCTCGACACGGGCGCGAACGTGCGGCTCGCGGGCGAGGACGTCCGGATGGGCGAGGTCGTCGTCGAGGCGGGCACCGTGCTGCGGCCCCAGGAGATCGGCCTGATGGCTTCGCTCGGGGCCTGGCAGGTCGCGGTGCGCCGGCGGCCGCGCGTGGCCCTGCTCTCGACGGGCGACGAGGTCGCCGAGCCGGGCACGCCACGGCGCCTCGGGCAGATCTACGACGCCAACCGCTTCACGCTGCGCGGCTCGATCGAGCAATGCGGCGGCGAGGTGATCGATCTCGGCATCGTCCCCGACGTGCGCGACACGCTGCGCGCCAGCCTCGCGGACGCGGCGCGCGCCGCCGACGTCGTCGTCACCTCCGGCGGCGTCTCCGTCGGCGTCTACGACCTCGTGAAGGACGTGCTCGAGGAGCTGGGCGCCATCGATTTCTGGCAGGTCGCGATGCAGCCCGGCCGCCCCTTCGCCGTCGGCCGCATCGACGACGCGCTCTTCTTCGGGCTGCCCGGCAACCCGGTGGCCTCGCTGCTGTCGTTCATGCTCTTCGTGCGCCCGGCGCTCTACAAGCTCTCGGGGCGCCGCCGGCTCTTCCCCGAGACCTGGCAGGCGCGCGCGCTGGAGCCGATGCGCAAGAGGACCGGCCGCACCGAGTACAAGCGCGGGATCCTCGCCTTCCGCGACGGCGACTGGGAGGTGTGCACGACGGGGCCGCAGGGCTCGGGCATTCTCTCGTCGATGGTGGCCGGCAACTGCTTCGTCGTCCTCGAGGAGGCGCGCGGCGACGTGAAGGCCGGCGAGCGTGTGACCGTCGAGCCCTTCGAGGCGCCTTGACGATGGCGGCCACCCTCACCATCGAGCTGATCGACCGCGCGCGCGCGACGGTGCCCGCCCTGCTCGCCGACGCGGGGCGCCGGCTGCGACGCCTCGTCTACGCGGATATGAGACTGGAGGTCACGGAGAGCCGCCACGCCATCGCCGAGAACGGCGCCGAGCGCTCGTCCGGTGACGACTACGCGTGCAGCGCCGGCGTCCGCGTGCTCGCGGGCGACCGCACGGTGGCGCCGGGATGGATCGGGATCGTGCTCGGCGCCGCCGACGTGCCCGAGCTCGAGCGGCGGCTGGCCGAGGCGCTCGAGCGCGCCTACCGGCGCGCCATGGCCAACGCCGAGCACAAGGCCACGGCGCGCGAAAAGTTCGGGCCGCTGGGCGACGCGCTCGCCGACCTGCGCCTCCATCCGGTGGATGTCCGCGTCGACGTCGTTCCCGGCGTCTATCGGATCGATCCGCGCTCGGTGCCGCTGGCGGACATGGTCGCCGTGGCCACCGACGTCTCGCGCGCGATCGCCGCCGCGCAGCCGAGCGTGCGCTACAACTGGGTGCCGCTCCTCACGCAGCTCACGCGCGAGCTGTTCGCCTCCACCGAGGGCGCGCTGATCGACCAGGCGTTCGCGCTCACCCAGGGCGCGGCCTCCGTGGTCGCGGTCGGCGCCGAGACGAGCCAGGAAATCTACGACGTCATGGGGCATCAGCGCGGCTGGGAGATCATCGGCGAGGGCGTCGACGAGCCGCTCCTCACCTTCCCGCCGTTCCGCGACTTCGCGCTGGCGCTGGCGCGTGACGCGGCCGAGCTGGCGGCGGCGCCCGCGCTGCCGACCTCGGAGCGCGAGGTCGTCGTGGTCACCGATCCGCACTACAACACGCTCGTCTCGCACGAGATCGTCGGCCATCCGGCCGAGCTGGACCGTGCCCTCAAGATGGAGACCGCGTACGCCGGCCGCTCGTGGCTGCTCGCCGACCTCGACGCCCACCAGGTCGGCCGCCGCATCGCCTCGCCGCTGGTGACCGCGTACTCGGATCCCGCGCTGCCGGGCTACGGCCACTACGCGTACGACCACGAGGGCACGCCGGCGCGCCGGGTGACCCACATCGACCGCGGCGTCTTCAAGGGATTCATGAACAGCCGGCAGACGGCGGCCGTCTTCGGCGGCGAGCCCAATGGCCACTTCAAGGCCACCAGCGCCGCGCTGGTGCCGCTGATCCGGATGTCGAACACGGTCTTCGACGGCGGCGCCACCGATCCCGCGCGCATCATCGGCGACGTGGACCACGGCTACTACCTGGTCGGCCACCGCATCCCCTCGATCGCCGAGAGCCGTGAGAACTTCCGCATCTCCGCGCGCAAGGTCTACGCGATCGAGCGCGGCGAGATCACGCGGCTCTATCGCGACGGCGGCATCGCCGCCGACACGCGCGACTATCTGATGAAGGTGGACGCCGTCGGCCGCGACTTCCGCCTCTACCCGATCCCGAACTGCGGCAAGGGCCAGCCCATGCAGAGCAAGAAGCTCGGCAACGGCGGGCCGACGATGCGCAGCCGCGCGCGCGTGCTCGGCGGCTGAGCCGTGCGGCGCGCGCTCGTGGCGGTCGTGGCCGCGGCCATCGTGCTCGTCGGCGCCGCGCCGGCGGCGCCGCCCGACGCTCCGGTCAACTTCATCAAGGCCGACGAGCTGAAGGCCGCGCTCGACGGCGGCGCCAGGGCCGACATCATCGACGTGCGCCACTGGGATTCCTACGTCGAGATGCACATCAAGGGCGCGCGCTCGATGCCGCTGCGCAGCGTGGAGTCCCGCGCCTACGAGATCAGCAAGACCGGGCTCGTCGTCTTCTACTGAACGTGCCCGCACGCGCTGTCCCGGGGGGCCAGCAACATCCTGTACGTGCTCGGGTGGCGCAACCAGCGGGTGCTCGACGAGGGCCTCCCCGGCTGGCACGAGAAGAGTTATCCGGTGGTGGGCACGAACGTCTCGCGCGATCCCAAGCACTGACGTGCGCGACCTCGGCGAGCTGACGCGCGCCGCGGAACTGGCGCTCGACTGGGCCGGCGCCCAGCCCGGGGTGAGCGAGGTCGAGGCGTTCGTCTCCGCCAACGGAGCACTGCTCACGCGCCTCAACTACACGTCGCACGTCCCCTGCAACGGCGTCGAGGAGCCGAAGTCCGTGGAGTCGTACGGGCTCGGCCTCCAGGTCGTCTTCGACGGCCGGCGTGTCGGGTTCGGCAGCGAGCCGAGCGATCTCTCGCCGGCCGGCGTGGAGCGCGCGTTCGACAAGGCGCGTCGCTCCGCCGTCGCCGACCCCGAGTTCGTCTCGCTGCCGCGGCCGCTGCCCACGCCGCGCGCGCTGACCGACTATCACGATCCGGCCCTCATGCGCGTGAGCGACGAGCGCCTCGTCGAGGCCGGCTGGACGATCGTCGGCGGCGCGCTGCGGACCTTTCTCGCCTCCTCGCGCCTGGCCGGACTGGCCGACAGCGAGGCGGCGCTGCGCCGGCTCGGTCTGATCGTGGGCGGCGACGTGACCATCCTCCAAGAGCGGATGGCCATCGCCTCGAGCGCGATGCCGCGCGTGCAGACCGACGAGTCCACGCTGGTCAGCGCCTTCGTCACCTCGATGGTCGAGGCGCACGCGGCCAAGGGCTCGGGCTGGTCCACCGGCACGCGGCTCGACGACTTCAGCGACGAGGCGGGCGGCGAGGCCGCGCAGGCGGCCATCGCCGCCGTCGGCGGCGTGCGCGTACCGTCGGGGCGCTACACCGTCGTGTTCGGCCGTCAGCCGGTGGCCGATATCCTCAACGACCTGATCATCCCCGCCTGCCACGCCGACACGTTCTACGCCTCCGCGTCGCCGTTCGTGGGCCGCCTGGGCCGTCGCGTGGCCTCCCCCGCGCTCTCGATCTACGACCACGGCGCGATGCCGGGGATGATGGGCTCCAAGGGCATCACGTGCGAGGGGCTGCCGACGGGCCGCACCGACCTGATCCGCGACGGCATCCTCACCGGCTGTCTGTCGTGCTGGTACGACACCGAGCGCCTGCTGCGCGATCCGCAGCGCGCGGCCAAGCTCGGCGACGACGACGCGGCGCTGGCCACAGCGCTCGTGCCGCGCAACGGCTTCCGCTTCGGCGCCGGCGGCGGCCGGCAGTTCGCCAGCCGGCCCTCGGCCGCGGCCACCAACGTCGTCGTCGAGGGTGCGGAGCCGGTGAGCCGCGACGAGCTGCTGCGCCGCGTGGGCCACGGCCTCTACATCGGGCGAATCTGGTACACGTACCCGATCAACGGACTCCGCGCGGGCGATTTCACCTGTACGGTCACGGCGGATTCTTATATGATTCGCGACGGCCGGATCGCGGAGCCGATCACGGCGAACACGATCCGGATCAACGACAACATCGCCACGTTCCTGAACAACGTCGCCGGCGTCACCAAGGACGTGAAGGGCACGATCGTGTGGGCGGCCGACGAAGTCGTCTACGCCCCCGAGATCGCCGTCACCGACGTGCGCGTGGATGCCATCGCCCGGGGGGAGTCAGAGGGGATGGAGGAGCTGGATGGGTGACGTGCGTCTGGAGGCCATCGCCCGGGGCTGCCGGGTGCAGATCATCCGGATGCTCGCGCACGCAGGTTCGGGGCATCCCGGCGGCTCGCTGTCGGTGAGACCGAACTTGGCGTACAGGCCCCTGGGATCGCCGGACTCGCCGAAGGCCGTGGTACAGGCCGCTATGGGTGCACTGGTCATCGCCACAGCGATCCTCTTCGGTGCCGGCACAACGTCGGCAGAGCAAGCGCGCACGTGTCAGGCAATCGTACAACTCCCAAACACCTGGGCGCGGTCGTCTCAGCATGGCGTGGTGCTATTCCATACCCATGACCGGTCGGCGTCGCTGTCAGTCGAATGCTCCGTCATTGCTAAGCCATTAAACGACCGGGACTTCGCGGCTCATATTGGCGAAGAAGAACCCAGCGAAGCTCCGCCGCTGGTGAAATTGGGGTCCTTCCGAGGCCGGGAATGGATAGGCAAGGACTTCATGCAACTAGAGTGGTGGCTCACGAGAGATCGCTACGTTGTGCATTTCGTGATGACTGGCCAAGGACAGCCTGTGTCAAAGTCGCTCGAGGCGCGAGTCAACGATCTCATCACGATGCTTCAGGTTCGAGAGCCCTAACTCCGCGCTACACACCGACGCGGCCCGCGGCCGCGCGGGGGAGCGCGAGCGTTATGCGTACTGAGATGATTCTTGCGGCCTGAGGACTGGCAACGGACAATGCTGGCATGAGCACGGTACTGAAGCACGCCCTCTCGCTCAGTGTCGAGGATCGGTTGGAGTTGATCGAGGAGATCTGGGACAGCCTTGTGGCCACTCCGGAGGCTATCCCCGTCACTGACGCGCAGCGTAGGGAACTTGCGAGGCGTCGTCGTGCGCATGCGCGCAACCCCTCGGCGGCGAAGTCCTGGGGGGAGGTACGAGCCAGGCTCGAACGCCGAAGGTAAAACGACTTCGTCTCGCTCCGGAGGCGGAGGCTGATCTTGATCACGCACACGCGTGGTACCAGAGCCGAAGTCGCCGCCTCGCCCGTGAGTTTCTTGCGGCCGTCAACACCGCGATCGAGTCCATTCGGCGTCATTCCGGAAGCGTATCAGCTCGTCGACCGCACAATGCGTCGCGCCCTACTTCGCCGGTTCCCGTATGGAATCTTCGACGGCGCGCACCTCGATTGCTCGGACTGGTTTGGTATGCAATCATGCGGCGCTTGACGTCGCGTGAGGGAAAGGAGACCCACATGGCATCCGGGAGAACGCGAAGTGTGGCAGCGCGGGTGGCGGCGGTGCTGGGGTTCCTGTGCGGAGTTTTCGGGCTTCTCGCAGGCGTGACGGAGCACGTGTGGAAGTTGGGGGCCACAGGCTGGTTCACGGCTGGCCTCTTGCTCACGCTGCTAGCGTTGTTCGCGCTGATCGACGGTGCGCTTGCCGCTCAGCATCGGTAAGCTTCCGAATAGCGGGCGCGACATCGACTCGATGCCTGACGTCGCAGTACACCTGACCGGCCGCTCGAGAATGGAGAAGTTGAGGATGCGTCGGCGTGGTTGTCCACGGCCGGTAGGTGACCGCGAGCCTTAGGCATCAGGCCACGGCCCAGGAGAGAGGACACCATTTCCAAGACATCCACGGTCACGGCTTTCTTGCTGGCGCTCCTCGTCGCCGCATGCGCGAACCCGCAACCGCCGACGTCTATGGTCAGGGTGCCGGATACGCTCAAACCCGGGCCGAGCGAATCGCTGGCGATGATCGTTCCCGCAAAGGGCGTGCAGATCTACGAATGCCGTGCCAGAAAGGATCAAGCCGGGGGATACGAATGGGCGTTCGTGGCTCCCGAAGCCGATCTTTTCGACGCGCGTGGAAACAGGATCGGCCGACACTATGCCGGCCCACATTGGGAATCGAACGATGGCAGCAAGATCCTGGGTACGGTGAAGGAACGTGCCGACGCGCCAGTGGCCGACGCCATCCCTTGGCTGCTGCTTGCCGCGAAGTCCGTCGGCCCGGAAGGCTCGTTCAGCAAGGTCACGAGCATCCAGCGAGTAAATACCGTGGGCGGCGTGCCGCCCAAGGCAGGTTGCTCGCAAGCCACAGCCGGGACGCCGGCCCGCATCAACTACACGGCGGACTACTACTTCTTCGGCGCCAAGTAGCTGGCGTGTCGCTCACTAGGGTCGTTCGCCCCAACGGAATCGAATTGAGGAGGATGTCATGCGTGACGAAGACGTCGAGACGCCGCACCATACTGCTCCGAGCCGATGACGCGGTCCAGTAGGGCGAGCACCAGCCGCCGGCGGAGTTCGCCGGCGATCATCAGGATCGCCCTAGCGGTGGGCGCTCTCCTGTACGCCGCTGCGTACCCGGCCGAAGCGCAGCACGACGTGAAGGTTTACCGCATCGGGGTACTGGAGATCGTGGGGGCAGCGTCGAGTAATGTGAACCTCAGCGCATTCCGACAGGGGCTCAGAGAGCTCGGGTACGTGGAGGGGCAGAACTTCGTGATCGAGTACCGCTCGGCTGATGGCCGCCCGGAGCGGCTCGCGGACCTTGCGAGCGAACTGGTCCGGCTCAAGGTTGACGTGATTGTGACGCGGGGGACGGCGGCGGCGCTATCGGCCAAGCAGGCCACGGGAACGATTCCCATCGTGATGGCGTCGAGTGGTGCGCCTGCGGCCGAGGGCATCTTGGCCAGCTTGGCGCGGCCGGGGGGAAATGTCACCGGGTTCCATATTATCGCCCCGGCTGAACTGGGCGGCCGGCGTTTGCAGC
>Ga0137403_10002008_pt1 | contig 25365 bp, 24 predicted proteins | sample CZOMad2_1_16fung_FD_122057 | JGI IMG/M metagenome (GOLD analysis project Ga0137403, IMG submission 122057) | Vadose zone soil fungal communities from Angelo Coast Range Reserve, California, USA - CZOMad2_1_16fungal (Hybrid Assembly) | ecosystem: Environmental > Terrestrial > Soil > Vadose zone... | reverse complement strand
GTAGAGCGGCCGACCCGGGTGCTCGCCCGCGGCGATGCGGGACCGCCGCGAGTGACAGGACGCGCACGCATCCACCTCGTAGCGTGAGTCGTTGGCCTTGAAGCCGACCACGAGGCCGGTGGCCGCGCCGCGGCCTCCCGCGCGTGCCCACTCGATATGGTCGCCGCCGGGGCCGTGGCAGGACTGGCAGCCCACGTCGATCTCCTTCCAGCCGCTCTGATAGGTGTCCGCGGCCGGGTCATAGCCCTTCTTGAAATCCGTGGTGTGGCACTCCGCACACATCAGGTTCGCGTTCTGGAAGCGCCCCGTCCAGTGCAACGGGTCATCCGGGGCGATCCTCTCCCCCGGGTACAGAGAGAACCAACGCTTCCTGGCGACGTCCCAGGCGATGGTCAGGCTCTGGAGGCGTCCACCCGGGAACTCGACGAAATATTGCTGGAGGGGCGCCACCCCGAAGGTGTACTTGATCTCGAAGTCGGCCGGCGTGCCGTCTCCGCCTTCCGTGTGAACGAAGAACTTGCCGTCGCGCGAGAAGAACCGCGACGCGACACCAAGCTGACTGAACGTGGCGCCGCGAAAATCGCCGAGCACCGTGTCGGCCGTGGCGGGCTGCATGGCGCGCTGGTGATGCGATCCCTGCCAATCGCGAGATTCCTTGGGGTGACACTCCGCACACGAAGCATCTCCGACGTAGGCGATCGCCTTGCCGCCCCCCGTCTGGTACTGCCGTGAATCGGACAGGAGCTTCCAGCCCAGGGGGACGGCGGCCGCGAGTAGCACCATCGTCGAGAGGCCCGCCCACCTGAGCCATCGGCGCCGGGCGGGCGGCGGTGACGCCGCTCTCTGAGGGCGAGGGGGACTCAGACCGCGCGCTCTTCTTCGACGAAGCGGAGAAGGGCCAGGGCGAGCGCGATCACCACGGGGCCGAGGACGATGCGGCCCTCTCCCGCTTCGGCCATGCCGGCTTACTTGAGCTTGATCTCGATCCCCTCGCCGGCCAGGGTGAGCTTGACGCCCGACTGGGTGCTCGACAGCTCCATCACCACGCCAGTCTCGTTCTTGAGGGCAACCACGGACATGCCGCCCCCCACGGCCGCCCCCGCCTGGGCCGCCGCGTAGGTGCCGGAGAAATCTTCGACCTTGTTGAGGTGATAGACCTTGCCGCGGGCGCTGACCTTGGAGACGCCCAGGTCCAGGACGCTCAGCCCTTTCACGGAGAAGGTGTGCGTCTTGCCCTTGTAGTTGAGCTTGCCGTCACCCCAGCTCACGCCCACACCGAGGGCGACCGACTTGCTCTCGATGGTGACGGTGCCCGAAGGCTTGTCATCCGCCGTCGCGACCCCGCTCACGCCAACAAGCGCCGCCACCACCATCCAGATCCATGCACGCCTCATCGGCATTCTCCTTTTCGTCCCAGCATTTGTGGCCGTCCAAAAAATTTCGGATGCGGCTGGAGTGTAACACGGGGCGCGGTATAGTACCCTCCATGACCACCTTCCCGCTCGCCCTCGACGGCATCCGTGTCATCGATCTCTCGCGCGTCATCGCCGGCCCATGGTGCGGAGCCCTCCTCGCCGACCTCGGCGCCGACGTCATCAAGGTCGAGGACCCGGGCGGCGGCGACGAGTCGCGCACCTGGCCGCCCTACAAGGACGGCGAGGCCGCCGCCTACCTCCTCTTCAACCGCAACAAGCGCGGCATGCAGCTCGACCTCAAGGCCGCGGAGGGCGTGGAGGTGATCAAGGCTCTCGTGCGCTCGGCTGACGTGGTCATCGAAAATTTCCGCACGGGCACCATGGAGAGCTTCGGCCTCGGCTACGAGACCTTGGCCGCCATCAATCCCCGCCTCATCTACTGCTCGGTCTCCGCCTTCGGTCGCACGGGTCCCCGCAAGGACTCGCCGGGCTACGAAGCGCTCATGCAGGCCTTCTCCGGCATCATGTCCATCACCGGCGAGCCGGAAGGCCAGCCGGTGCGGGCCGGCGTGTCCTTTCTCGATCTCTCCACGGGCATGCTGTGCGCGCTCGGCGTGTGCGCGGCCGCCATACAACGCGAGAAGACCGGCCTCGGCCAGCGCGTGGACGGCTCGCTCCTCGAGACGGCGGTGAGCCTGCTCGCCTTCCACGCCGAGGGCTATCTCCTCACCGGCGCCATCCCCAAGGCGCTCGGCTCCGGGCATCCCTCGCTCTCTCCCTATCGCAACTTCAAGTGCAAGGACGGGCAGTGGATCTTCATCGCCGCCGCCAACGACCGCTTCTGGCAGAAGCTGACGGGTGCTCTCGGACTCAACGAGCTGGCCACGGACCCGCGCTTCGCCGTGAATGAGCAGCGGGTCAAGAACCGCGTGGAGCTGGAGGCGCTGCTCGAGCGCGTCATCGGCGAGCGGGAGCGCGAGCCGCTCCTGAAGCTCCTGGGCGAAGCGGATGTGCCGGCCACGCCCGTGCACACGGTGGATCAGGTGATGAACGATCCGCAGACGATCGAGCGCGGCATCGTGCAGAAGGTCACCCATCCCAGGCTCGGCGAGATTCCCGTGGTCGGCACGCCCCTCAAGTTCTCGCGGATGAACCCGGGGGTCCGCCGCGCCGCTCCTCTCCGGGGCGAGCATACCGACGCCATTCTCGCCGAGTGTGGGCTGGCCCCGGAAAGGATCCGCGAGCTCCGCGACAAGAAAGTCGTTCAGTAGCACCTTCACCGATCCGCGAGGAGGCAATCATGTTCGGACTCCACAAGGTCTCGATGATCGCTAAAGAGGACGCGCTGCCCGGGCGCACGACGGCCATGCCCGTGCCCGAGAAGCACTTCGTGAGCGGCGCCCGCCTCACCCCTCCCTTTCCCGAGGGGACGGAGCTCGCGCTCTTCGGCATGGGCTGCTTCTGGGGCGAAGAGCGTGTCTTCTGGCAGGTGCCGGGCGTCTATTCGACCTCCGTCGGCTATGCGGGCGGCTTCACGCCCAATCCGACCTACGAGGAGGTCTGTAACGGCATGACGGGGCATACCGAAGCGGTGCGCGTGGTCTTCGATCCGAAATCCGTATCGTACGAAGCGCTCCTCCGTCACTTCTGGGAGGGCCACGACCCGACCCAGGGCATGCGCCAGGGCAACGACGTGGGCACCCAGTACCGCTCCGCCATCTACACCTATGGCGACGCGCAGCTCAAGGCCGCCCTGGCCTCGAAGGAGGCGTACCAGCGCGTGCTGAGCAAGGCCGGGTACAAAGCCATCACCACCGAGATCCGCGAGGCGCCCGAGTTCTACTACGCGGAGGACTATCACCAGCAATACCTCGCGAAGAACCCGTGGGGCTACTGCGGGAGCGGCGGCACGGGCGTGAGCTGCCCGGTGGGGCTCGTCACGACGGCCTGAAGCGCGTGGGGCGGGCGAATACCTGGCCGGAAATCGCGTCACAGTGGGAGGTTCGACATCAAGGAGGGTTCGATGCGGGGACGGCGCGGGCGTGGGGTGACGGTGGTGGCCTGGCTTCTCATCACCTCGCTGGCGGGAGGTTGCGCCTGGCTCGGCGGCACCGAAACACCCGACTCCCTGATGAAGGAAGGGCAGAAGCTCTACCTCGACAAGAAGTACGACGAGGCCATCATGAAGTTCGAGCGCGTCCTCGAGCTCGACAATACGCGCTGGCTCGCCTACGTCTATCTCGCCCGCTGCTACATGGCCAAGGCCAGCTTCACCCTCGCCGTCACCAATGCGCGCATCGCCTACCAGGCCGAGCCGGGCGGCGAGGACGTGATGCGCACGTTCTCCGAGGCCCTCCTGGGCGGCGGCAACGAGGCCCTGCACCGGGGGCGGTTCACGCAAGCCGTCACCGACTTCACGGACTACATCAACCTCCATCCGAACGAAGCGCACGGATTCCTCGGCATCGCCCAGGCCTATGCGGGCGAAGGCCGCTACGCGGATGCCCTCGCTGCCTTCACTCGCGGATTCGAGAGGGACAAGAGCGGGGCGGTCCGGGAGGCTCTCCTCAAGGCACTCCTCGAGGGCGGCACGCAGGCGCTCCAGCAGGGCCAGGCGAAGAGCGCGGTCTCTCTGCTCCAGGAATATGTCCACGAGGATCCGGGGAACGCGGCAGGCTATCTCACCCTCGGCAAGGCGCTGCTCGCCGCCGGCTACCGCTCCGACGCCCGCGGAGCGCTCGGCCGCGCGCTCCAGCTCGATCCCGGCCAGCGCGAGGCCACCGATCTCCTGGGCGGCCTCCGCTAACCGACAGCCGCGACGGCCGGCGGCCGGCCGAGCGACCACTTCAGCGCGATGGGCGTCATCATGGTCGTGACCATGACCATGATGACGACGGCGGAAAAGAGCGCATCGTCGATCACGCCCAGCCCCTTCCCGACGCTCGCGAAGATGAGCCCCACCTCGCCGCGAGGCACCATGCCCAGCCCCACGGAGAGCCGGTCGGTCTTCCCCGCCGCCAGCCCGCAGACGACCTTGCCCGCCACCGCGGCCACGGTCAGGCCCGCGGCCACGCCGAGCGTCCCCGGCTTTGCAAAGGTGGAGAGGTTGACCTGCATGCCCATGAGCAGAAAGAAAACGGGCGCGAAGATCTGCTCGAGGGGCGCCACCAGCGCGTGCACGGTCTCGCCGGTCGCGTCGTGCCCGCCCTCGCGCGCGGGGAAGTGCGTGTCGCTCACGATGAGCCCCGCCGCGAAGGCGCCCACGATAGTGGCGAGCCCGATGAGGTTGGCCAGCCAGCCCATCAAGAAGGCCAACGTCAGGGCAAAGAGGAGCCGCGTCTGGGTCGGCTCGAGCCGGCGGAAGGCGCGGGCGAGCCGCCGCGCGATGCGGTCGCCGAGGAAGATCACCGTGGCCATGAAGGCGGCGGACAAGAGGGTGATGCGCGCGATCTCGCCCAGATGGATCCCGCCCGTGGCCACCACGCCCGCCACCACGGCAAGCACGATCAGTCCGAGCACGTCGTCGATGACGGCGGCGCTCAGGATGAGCTTGGCCTCCGCGGACTGAAGCTGCCGGAGATCCTGGAAGACGCGCGCGGTGATGCCCACGCTGGTCGCGGAGAGCGTGGCCCCCACGAAGAGGTGCACGGCGATCGGCGCGGCGGGCAGGAGAAGCGACGTGGTCAGGTAGCCAAGGGCAAAGGGCGCCACGACGCCGATGACGGCCACCACGAGCGCCCGCGGGCCGACCCCCACCAGCTCCTCGACGCTCGACTCCATGCCGACCATGAAGAGAAGCAACGTCACGCCGAGGTTCGAGAGAAGCCAGACCACCAGCGTCATGAGGACCCAGTGGCCCCCCTCAGCGCCGCTCAGCGCCTCGACCACGCGCGCGCCGACCGATCCGGGCCCGAGATCCGCGGCCGGAAGCACCTTGGCCGCCGCCTCCGCCACCGACAGGGGCGAGTTCCAGGCCACCGCCACCACCTTGCGGACCTCGTCGAAGTGCATGAGGAGAACGAAAAGCGGAGCGCCGAGCCAGTAGCCGACATTGCCGATCACCACGCCGATGACGAGCTCTCCCAGCACCGCCGGTTGACCCACGAGGCCGGCCGCCCGCCGGCCGATGGCCGCGGCGAGGACGACCATGGCCAGCTCCAGCAGGACGGGCGCGAAGGGATCGGCGTGCCCGCCTTCCGCGGCGGCGGCATGGGCCGCGCCCGTGGCCAGGAATGCGAGGACCGCGCCGGACAGCCAGATGGCCCGGCGCCCGCCGATCACGTGCTCAGTCCGCGGCCGGCGAGACGTCGGCGGCGCCCGTGGTGCGCGCCATGAATTCCTTCGGAACGGGCTTGCCGGCGTCCGTGAAGGCCTTGCGAATCGCCGCCACGTTGGGACCGAAGATGGTTTTCCGCTTGTCCCGGCACCACTGGTTGGATCCGGCCACGGTGTCGAGCGAGCCCTGGAAGCGCGGCATCACGTAGCGCGCGAAGAGCTCGTAGCTCTTGAGCGTCTCTTCCCGACTTGCCCACTCATTGGCGCGGAAGAGCAGTCCGCCGAAGCCCCCGCGCGAGAGGTCGACCAGCCGTTCGATACCCTTGCTCACGGTGTCGGGCGTGCCGACGAGCGTGGTGCCGGCGGCCACGCCCTGGCGGATCGGATCGTCCGCCCGGCCGGGTGGCCGTCCCAGGGTCTCCTCGAAGTACGTCACCGTCTCGTGGCGCTCGCCCGCATGCACCTGTCGGAGGGCCAGCTCATCGTCGTCGGCCACGTGAACATTGACCACGAGCCGCCACTTGCCGCGGTCCATGGTCGTCCCGTGCTTGGCCGCGGTGTCCTCGCCGAGGCGCCAGTGCTCGGCGATCGCCTCGGGGCCTCCCGGCAGCCCCGCTCCCAGGGAGAGCACGCCGAGGCCGTGCTTCCCCGCGCTGATCATGCCCGCGGGCGTCATGACGCTGGCCACCGAGATGGGGAAGTACGGGTCGGTATACGGCGCGAGGTGGAGCCGCGCATCCCGGAGCTCGAACCAGTCGGTCTTCATGGTCACGGGCTCTTCGCAGCGCAGGAGGGCCATGATGGCGTCCAGCGCCTCGTCCATGCGCTGCCTCTGGGTTGCGGGCTCGATACCCATCATGTAGGCATCCGAGACGAGCGCCCCCGGACCGCATCCGAGCATCGCGCGTCCGCGCGTGAGATGGTCGAGCTGGACGAATCGCTGGGCGACCAGGAAGGGATGGTGATAGGGCAGGCTGGTGACGCCCGAGCCCAGCATGATGTGCCGCGTGCGCTGGGCGGCGGCCGCGATCATGATCTCGGGAGAGGCGATCAGCTCCCACCCCGCCGAATGGTGCTCGCCGATCCAGACCTCGTCGTAGCCGAGGTAGTCGAGCCACTCGATCAGCTCCATATCGCGGTCGATGGCGAGCGTCGGATTCTCCCCGACGCGGTGGAAGGGTGCGAGGAAGATCCCGTACTTCATTCCGCGGTGGGCCATGGTCTCTCCGTGAATGGGGTGTGCGCCGGACGCTAGCGGGCGAGCGTCATCTCGGACACGATGAGCCGGAAATCGGCGCGCGGCTTGAAGGAGACCCGCCGGCTCACGCCGTAGACGACCACCTCCTGGAACAGCTCGACGGAGGGCTTCTCGTCGTGGAAGATGGCGGTGGCTTCGGTATAGAGCGCCTTGCGCTTCTTCTGGTCGAGCGTGTAGCGCGCCTGCTCCATGAGCTCGTAGAAGCGCTGACCGGGCTGGCTCCCGACCCAATACTTCCCGTTGAAACCGGTCGGATGAAAGATGCGCCAGAGGCTGCCGTCGGCGTCGAGCAGCGTGGACTGGGGATTGCCGAGGAAGAGACCCGAGGGCGGCACCGCGCGCTCGTTGTTCATGCGCTGGCGGGCGCCCATCTCCATCATCTCGATCTTGCCCCGGATCCCCGCCTTGCTCCACATGTCGACCACGGCCTCGATGAGAGCCTTGTCGTTGACCATGGTGCCGTTGCCGAAATACACCGTCACGTCGATCCCGTTGGGATAGCCCGCCTGAGTCAGGAGCGCGCGGGCCTTGGCGGGGTCGTAGGGATAGGGTTTGAGGACCGGGTTGTAGCCGAAATCGGTGTCGGCGACCCCGCCGCTGTACGGCTTGCCCATGCCCGCGTAGAGGTTCTTGATGAGCGCGGGCACGTCGAGGGCATAGGCGAGGGCCTGGCGCACGCGCTTGTCGGAGAGCGGCGGCTGGGTCGAGTTGGTGGAGAGCGCGACCACCCGCGTCGACGGGACCGTCACCAGCCGGGTGCCGCGCCCCTCCGCGATGCTCTTCATGCGGTCGGGCGGGACGTTGGTGATGACGTCGGCCTCGCCCTTTTCGAGGGCGATGACGCGCGGGAACTCGTCGGGGATAGGCTTCCAGATCACGCGCTCCACGCCGGGGGCCTTGCCCTCCCAGCCCCACCACTCGTGATTGGCCTGCATGACGAGCCGCTCGTCCTTGACCCACTCCACGAAGCGATAGGCGCCCGTGCCCACGGGCCGGCGGGCCAGCTCCTTGACGCCGTCTTCAGTGGTGAGACGGGCGGGCAGGATCTGGGAGCCCATCTGGGCCATGCGCACCGCCATGAGCGGATCGGGCTTCTTGGTGAGAATGCGGATGGTGAGCGGGCTCACCACCTGCACCGCCTCGATGGTGGTAAAGCCGGGCGTGACCACGGTCTTGCCCGGCTGCATATTGCGCTCGAGCGTGGCCTTGACATCCTCGGCCGTGAAGGGGCTGCCGTCGTGGAACTTCACGTTCGGTCGCAGGGTGAATTCCCACGTCGTGTCGTTCACGGTCTTCCACGCGGTGGCGAGCCCGGGCGTGAGCTGGAGCGCCGTGTCCCAGCGCGTGAGCGTGTCGTAGATGTTCACGAAGTAGTTGACGGTGAGGACCTGGGTCGACCGCCCGGGATCCATCGTGGTCGCTTCCGCGGGCTGGGAGATGACGATCTGGGCGGGCTGCGACGCAGCCGGGACCGCGGCGGCAAGCAGCACGAGGACGGCACAGGCGGCAGCGCGCATCTGCGGGCAGTGTACAGCCGAGGACAGCAGGCTGGCAACGTGCCCAGCATGCTCGCTGAAGACGCTTGCCTCGCGGCGCCAGCTCGACTATCCTCAGGCGTGATTCGTCCTAGTCTGACGCGCAGCGTCCATCCCACGGCTCACGCTTGGAGGCTCTCATGAGCAATGCGCCGGTAGCCAGCTACAGCCTTACCGTTCGCCTCCGTATCGTCAACTCCCCGGGCATGCTCGGAAAGGTCACCTCCGCGATCGGCGCGGAAGGCGGCGATATCGGCGGCATCGACATCGTCGAGGCGGGGCGCGAGATGACCCGCGACATTTCCTTCAAGGCCAGCGACGAGGCCCACGGCCAGCGGATCACCGAGCGCCTCCGCAGCATTGAAGGCGTGACCGTGGTGCACGTCTCCGACCGCACCTTCCTCATGCACCTGGGCGGCAAGATCGAGGTCAACGGCCGCATCGCCGTCAAGACGCGCGACGATCTGTCCATGGCCTACACGCCGGGCGTGGCGCGGGTGTGCATGGCCATCCACCACGACCCCGAGAAAGCCTACACGCTCACCATCAAGCAGAACACCGTGGCCGTGGTCTCGGACGGCTCGGCCGTGCTCGGGCTGGGCGACATCGGGCCCAACGGCGCCCAGCCGGTCATGGAAGGCAAGGCGCTCATCTTCAAGGCGTTCGCGGGCGTCGACGCCTTCCCCCTCTGCCTCAATACCAAGAGCGTGGACGAGATCGTGATGATCGTGAAGGCCATCGCCCCCGTCTTCGGCGGCATCAATCTCGAAGACATCTCGGCCCCGCGCTGCTTCGAGATCGAAGAGCGCCTCCAGCGCGAGCTCGACATCCCCGTCTTCCATGACGACCAGCACGGCACGGCCGTAGTGGTCCTCGCCGCGCTCATCAACGCCCTCAAGGTGGTGGGCAAGAGGCTCCCCGACGTGCGCATCGTCTTCACGGGAGCGGGCGCCTCCGGTATCGCCACCGCCAAGCTCCTCATGCTCGAGGGCGCGCGCCACATCGTGGGCTGCGATCGCGCGGGCACCATCTATCGCGGCCGCACGGACAATATGAACTCCATGAAGCAGTGGTTCGCCGAGCACACCAATGAGGAAGGGCTGCGCGGCTCGGCGGCCGACGCCCTCAGGGGCGCCGATATCTTCATCGGGCTCTCCGGCCCGGGGGTGGTCTCGCTCAAGGACATCCAGACCATGAACCGGGATCCCATCGTCTTCGCCATGGCCAATCCCACGCCCGAGGTCATGCCGGAAGAAGCCGGCCCCCACGTGCGCGTGATGGCCACGGGGCGCTCCGACTATCCGAACCAGATCAACAACTCCTGCTGCTTCCCCGGCTTCTTCCGCGGCATGCTCGACGTGCGCGCCCGAAGCGTCAACGACGAGATGAAGCTGGCCGCCGCGCATGCCCTGGCGGGCATCGTGGGCGACGACGAGCTGAGCGAGGAGTACATCACGCCGTCCATGTTCGATCCGCGCGTGGTGTCCATGGTGGCGGCGGCGGTGGCGGAGGCGGCGGTGCGGACGGGCGTGGCGCGCAAGGCCCCGCGCAAGTAGCGCCCGCGGTACGGAATCTCAGACGCGAGCGCCGGCGTCGCCCGCCGGGCCTGGGCCCCCGCGGCTCGGCTAGTCGCGGCCCAGCTCGCAGAAGTCCGCGTTCGGATCGTAGTAGCCATCCTGGGCTTGGCAGATTGCCGCGGCGTTCTTCGATGACCGTTCGAAGCTGCACGTGTGGGCCGGGGCGTCGTACGTACCCCCGTGGGCCTGGCACGACTTGCTCGAGGCCATCCGCACCTTGCCGGCACAGCCGGTTGCCGCGAGCGAGACCGCGAGCACGATCCCCAGAGCCAGATGGCGGCGATGCATGGCATCCTCCTTGTTCGAGGTCATGGCGCGGCGAGAACGCCGCGTATCTTAGCCCGCGGGCGTGAGAGGCGATAGTTCAAAAAGGGAGGCACCATGCCGGTCATCCTGGGCGCGGGCGCATATCGGTACGAGGTCGACGACACCTGGGCGAAGCTGCCGTCGGGACAGGCGTTCAACGCCGACGTGGCCGCGGTCGGCGTCGACACGGAGGACCGCGTGTACGCGTTCAATCGGGGGCGTCACCCCATGGTGGTGTTCGACCGCGAGGGAAACTTCCTGCGCTCGTGGGGCGAGGGCGTCTTTCATCGCGCCCACGGCCTACACATGAGCCCCGACGACACTCTCTGGCTCACCGACGACGGCGACCACACCGTGCGCCACTGCACCCTCGACGGCCGAGTGCTGCGGACCATCGGCCTCCCCGGGGCGCCCTCACCTTACATGAGCGGCGAGCCCTTTCACCGGTGCACCCACACCGCGCTGTCGCCCAACGGTGACCTCTACGTCTCGGACGGCTACGGCAATGCGCGGGTCCACAAGTTCGCGCCGAACGGCACGCGGCTCCAATCCTGGGGCGAGCCCGGGACTGATCCGGGCCAGTTCAACATCCCGCACAATATCTGCTGCGACGCCGACGGCTGGGTCTACGTCGCCGACCGCGAGAACCATCGCATCCAGGTCTTCGACGGCAACGGGAAATACGAAACCCAGTGGAACAACATGCACCGTCCCTCCGGCCTCCATCTGCAGCGCGGGCCCGAGCGGCGCTTCTACGTGGGCGAGATCGGCGGCGGTCTCGGCGTGAACTACGACATGCCGAATATCGGCCCCCGAGTGAGTATCTACAGTGCCAAGGGCGAGATGCTCGCTCGCCTCGGCCATCGCCCGGCCGGGCTCGAGCCGGGACAGTTCGTCTCGCCGCACGGGCTCGCCGTCGACTCGCGCGGCGACATCTATGTCGGCGAGGTGTCCTTCACCAACTGGGGCAATCGCTACAAGGGTCAGCCCGCGCCCGCCGGCCTGCGCAGCCTGCAGAAACTCGTCAAGGTGCGCTGACGCCCGTCGCCGCTACACCTGCCCGCGCAGTCGCGGGTCGAGCGCGTCGCGCAGGCCATCGCCCAGGAGATTGAAGCCGAGCACGGCCACCATGATAGCGAGGCCCGGGATGGTCGCGATGTGCGGCGCCACGAGGAGGAAATCCCGGCCGCTCGAGACCATGAGGCCCCAGGACGGCGTGGGAGGAGGCACCCCGAGCCCGAGAAAGGACAGGGCGGCTTCCACGAGGATGGCGTTGGCCATGAAAAGTGTCGAGTAGACGATGACGGTAGGGAGGATGTTCCGCAACACGTGATACGTGAGGACCCGGCCCGAGGTGGCGCCGAGGGCCCGCGCGGCGCTCACATACTCGCTCTCTCTGGCCGTCAGCACCGCTCCGCGTACGAGACGGATCACCGTGGGCGTGCCCCAGATTCCCACCGCGATGGTGGTATTGAGCACACCGGGCCCGAGCGCGGACACCACGGCGATAGCCAGGAGCAGATAGGGAAAGGCGAGCAGGATCTCCACTCCGCGCATGATCAGTACGTCGAGCCATCCCCCGGCAAAGCCCGCGAGCGAGCCCAGGGTCAGACCCAGGCCCAGCGCTATGGCCACCGAGAGGAGTCCGACGAGGAGGGCCACCCGGCTGCCGTAGATGACGCGCGAGAGGATATCGCGCCCGAACTCGTCGGCGCCGAGCAGGAACTTCTCGCCCGGGCGCGCGCGTTTCTCGATGAGGCTCTGTTTGGCGGGATCGGCGGGCGCGAGCCACGGCGCGCCCGCGGCCGCCACCGCGAGCACGATCACCACCACGAGCCCGGCCAGCGCGAAACGATTCCGGCGGAAGCGCTGCCAGGTGTCGGCAGACAGCGTCGCGGGCGCTTTAGTCTGCATTCTCTACGAGCGCTGGCCGCGCCTCCTCATCCTGCCCGTCACGACGGCTAGCCTTGCCGCGCGATGCGCGGGTCCAGCGCGCCGTAGGCGAGATCCACCGCCAGATTGATCAGAACGAAAGCGAGGGCGAACACGAGCACGGCGCCCTGCAGGAGCACGTAGTCGCGGGCGAAGATCGCCTTGACCATCAGCCGCCCGAGGCCCGGCCACGAAAAGACCGTTTCCGTGAGCACGGCGCCCCCCATGAGCTGACCGGCCTGGAGGCCGAGCAGGGTGAGAATGGGAATGGCCGCATTGCGGAGCGCGTGCTTGGCCACCACGAGCCGCTCCGCCACGCCCTTGGCGCGGGCCGTGCGCACGTAGTCCTCGCGCAGCACGTCGAGCACGCTCGAGCGCGTCATGCGCGCCACCATGGCGAGCGACGGGAGGGCCAGGGTCACCGCGGGGAGCACGAGATGGGACGGCGAGCCCATGCCCCCCACGGGAAGCCAGGGCAGCCAGAGGGCGAACACGACGATGAGCACGAGGCCCGTCCAGAAGACGGGCATGGAGAGCCCGAAGAGCGAGCCCACGCGGGCCACGGCGTCGAAGAGCGAGTTGGGCCACACCGCGGAAACCACGCCGGCCGCGATGCCGAGCGCCGCCGCGATGGCGAGGGCGGCCACGGTCAGCTCGAGGGTGGCCGGCCATGCATCGGCGAGCTCGTCGACCACGGGACGATTTTGCTGGATGGAGCGCCCCAGATCGCCGCGGGCCACGCGGCCGACATAGCCGACGTAGCGGACGAGGAGCGGCTTGTCGAGGCCGAGGGAGTCGCGAAGCCTCGCCACGGCCTCGGGAGTGGCGTGCTCGCCCAGCATGAGGGCGACGGCGTCACCGGGAATGAGCTCGACTGTCAACGTCACCACGAAGACCACACCGAGCAAGACGGGCACGGCGAGGAGCAGCCGCCGTACGATGAAGGTCAGCACGGCCGCGGCCCGGGGATCATGACGCCCAACGCGCTACTTGTCGAGCCAGACCTTTCCGAGCCAGAGGTTGTACTCGACGGGATGCACAGTGAAGCCCTTGACGTTCGCGCGCGTGACCACGATCTCCTTGGTGTTGTACACGGGGATCCACACCATCTCCCTGGCCAGGATGTCCTGCGTCTCTCCGTAGAGCTTCTCGCGCTCGGTCTGGTTCATGCTCCGGCGCGCCTGCTCGACCAGCACGTCCACCTTGGGGTTGGCGTAGCGCGAGGTGTTCCAGCCCGTGGGGGGCACTTGCTTCGAATGAAAGAGCGCGTAGAGCGAATAGTCCGCGTCGGCGTTGGAGGTGACCCACCCCAGCGTGAACATCTGGTGGTTGAAGCTGGCCGAGCGGAACTGGGTGAAGACGGTCGCCCACTCGAGGAACTGCACCTTGGCCTCCACCCCCACGTCCTTGAACATGGCCTGGATCGCTTCGGTGATCTCGCCGTCCTTGGGATACCGCCCGCGTGCGGCCAGCCACGACAGGGAGAGCCGCTGTCCGCCCTTCTGCAGCACGCCGTCGGGCCCAGGGGTCCATCCCGCCTGGGCGAGGAGTGCCTTGGCCTTCGCGCGATCGAAAGGATAGAGGCGGTCGAGCTGCATGTCCTTGAAGCCGAAGACGCTCGGCGCGAGCACGCCGCGCGCGGGCACCGCCGAGCCCTCGAGGATATTGTCGAGGATGGCCTTGCGATCCACGGCATGGAGCAGCGCCGTGCGCACCCGCACGTCGTCGAGCGGCGGCGTAGCGGCGTTCATGCCCGCGAAGACCACGCGCCCGCCCACCACCTCGTGGATCGCGTACTTGGGATCGCGGCTCAGCGCGGGCAGCTGGGCGGGCGCGGGCAGCAGCACCATGTCCGCGTCGCCCGTCTGGAGCGCGATCATGCGCGCCCCTTCCTCCGGCACCACCTTGAAGATGACGCGGTCGAGCGGGGCCTTGTCGCCCCAGTAGTCGGGATTCCTCTCGAGGATGACGTGGGTGTTGGTCTTCCACTCGACGAACTTGAAGGGGCCCGTCCCCACCGGCGCGCGGCTGAAGCCCTCCCCCATCTTCTGCACCGCCGTGGGCGACACGATGCCCGTGCAGTACATGGCGAGGGTGCGGAGAATGGGTCCGTAGGGCTCACGCGTGGTGACGTCCACGGTGAGATCGTCCACCACCTCCGCCCCGCTCAACGAGCCCGCGAGGCTGGCCCAGCGGGCGGGCGGAGTGCCTCGCAGCGCGCGGTCGAAGGTGAACTTCACCGCCGCCGCGTTGAGGGGCGTCCCGTCGTGGAACTTGACGCCGGGCCGGAGCTTGAAGCGCACCTTGGTGGGCGACAGCACCTCGTAGCCCGTGGCGAGAGCGGGACGGATCTGCATCTTCTCGTCCATGGTCAGGAGCGGCTCGAGCATGTTGAAGTACACCCAGGCCCCGGGCGCCGTCGTCTCGAGCTGAGGGTCGAGGGAGACGGGATCGGTGGGGCGCACGATGGTAAGGGTGCCTCCCCGCCTCTGAGCCTCCGCGGATTCGGTCGAGCCGAGAACGATGGCCGCGGCCAGGGTCGCCGCGAGCACTGCGCCGAGCGCGCTGGGAACTCGTGTCATGAGTGCATCTCCTTTGTCGTCACGGCTTCACCAGCGCCACGAGCGGTTCGAAGTTCTTCCAGTCCATCTGACGGCGGCCGTCTTCGAGGTCCCGGATGATCGCGGCGAGGCCGCGCGTGAGGGGCATGGTGACCCCGAGCGACTCGCCCTTGCCCGCGAGCACGCCGAGCTGGCCGTCGACTTCCGTCTTGCGCTTGCGCACCGCGAGGTCACGCCAGATGCCCGTCTTCGTCTTCGTGTGGGCGCGATAGTGGGCGGCGATCGCGCCCATGGCGCGTTGACGTGCCGTCCCGTCTCCGGCGAGCGCGGCGCGATACCATGCGGGATCGAACTCATCGAAGGGCTCCACGCGCACCCCCGCCTTGTCCGCGACGGCCAGCCCTTCCCCCACGATGCCCACGAGGACGCGCTGCACGCCATCGCTCCCCTCCACCACCTCGTAGACATGGGCGTCAACGATGGCCGTGCCGAAGAGCAACGCCCCGTAGATCAGCTTCCCCCACTTGTAGCCCCAGATATTGTCGGTGACCGGCGTCTCCACGAAGGCGCTGAGGAGACCGGCCAGCTCGCGCACGCGAGGCGTGATGCGACCGTCGAGCTCACCCAACACGAAGGCGCCGTGGCCGCCGTGCCGGATGCGGCCCGGTCCGATCCAGTCCGCCGCCCAGTTGACGAGACAGCCCACCGTGCGCTCGGGCCCAATGGCCTGCGCGATCAGCTCCTCGCTGAGCCCATTCTGCAGCGACACGATAATGCCGGTGGGGGCGAGTCGCGGCGTGATCTGCTCGAGAGCCTCCCCGGTGTGGTGACTCTTGACGGCGAGGAGGACGAGGGGCAGGCCGTGGCCGAGATCGGCTGGAAGTACCGCGCGCACGCGGGTGGTGGTGGCTTCGCTGCCACGCTCGATGGTGAGCCCATGGGCGTTGATGGCCTCGACGTGCTGCGGATGGCTGTCGACCAGGAGCACGTCGTGCCCGGCGCGCGCGAGGGCGGCGCCGGTGGTGCCTCCGATCGCGCCAGCGCCGTAGACGGTCACCTTCATGGCGCCCCTCAAGTATCACAGGCCCCGAGGCCGGTCAACGCCAGAGGCGCTCGGTAGCCAGGTCCGCGCCGTCCCGCAGCGCGCGCAGCTTCGCCCACACCACGCTCTCCGCCACGTTCTCCGAGCCGGCGAAAGTGCCGAAGCCGCAGTCCGTGGAGGCGATGACGCGCGTCCGGTCGCCCACCGCCTCCACGGCCTGGCAGATCCGGTCCGCCACCACTTCGGGATGCTCGACGTAGTTGGTCGTCGAATCGATCACCCCGGGAAGCAGGAGCATCGACGCGGGAGGGGGCACCCGCGTGAGCACCTTGTACTCGTGCTGATGCCGCGGGTTCGCCAGAGGCAGGGACAGCGCGCCCACGCGCGCCCGATAGAGGCGCGGGAGCAGCGGCTCGAGCGGCACGTCGTGGGTGTGCGGGCCGTCGTAGTTTCCCCAGCACACGTGGAGACGGATGCGCTCGGGAGGAATCCCTTCCGTGGCGCGGTTGATGGCATCCACGTGCAGATCGACCATGGCGAGGAATCGCTCCAGCGGCTCGTCCTGGAAAAAGCGCGCGCGCTCCATGGCGAGGTCCGGACAATCGATCTGGAGGACGAGCCCACGGGCGTGGATCAGGGCGTACTCCTTGCGCATCTCGCGGGCGAGGGCCGCGATATAGGCCTCGTGCGAATCGTAGTGGGCGGAGAGCAGGATGGTGGCGATGACGCCGGGGGAGGCCGCGGTCATGAAGCGCTCGGCAAAGCCGGGGGATCGCCCGTCCGTGGCGGCGAGGAAGAGATCGCACTCACGGGCGGCCGCGCCGAGGTCGGCGTACTCGATCTCCCCGATACACTGGGGAGCGTCGGTGATGCGGGCCGACCCGCGCCGGCGCTGGGCGAGCATCGCTTCGAAGTCTGGATGATCGCGGAGATCCAGGGCGAGCCGTCGCGCGCTCGCGCCACCGAAGCCACGCATGCGCCCCGCCACATAGGTCGAGAAGCCCGGGCGCGGCATCTCGCCGTCATTGCCGACGTCGATGCCGGCGGCGAGCTGCCGGGCGACGACGTGACGGATGGCCGCCGCCGCCTCGCCCTCGAGCGCTGCGGCGTCGACGGATTCACCGCGATCCTGACGCACGAGCAGGTCACGCAGGGCGGTCGGCCGCGGAAGGCTGCCCACATGCGTGACGAGGATCCGACGGTCGCTCTTGATCATGGTGCCGCGTATCTTAGCCCAGGAAGAGCTCCGTCGTTGGCGGCATGGCTCCGCGCCGCACGACTTGATCAAATTCACCGGGTAATTTCTATATCCTCGAAAAACTTCCCCCGCCTCCTTTTCCGATCGTCGGCTGCGGCCAGGCGCAAGTATCCATAACTGCTGCCTTCTGGACCTCGGGCCAGCCCGGTGGCACATGCGATGCAGCCCTTCTGTGCCAGGAGGTGACGAATCATGAAAGTACTTCAGAGCTTCGCTGGCGCGGGCCTCGCCGCAGTGGTCACGGTGCTGGCCGCGGTCGAAGTCGCTTGGCCGCAGGCAAGACCTCCCGTGCCGCCAACCGAAGGAGTCGCGGGCTACGGGTTCATCGCGTTCCTGTGCGTGATGGGCTTGCTCATCGCCGTCGGCATCGCGGTGAAGGTGTATGACGTGAAGCGGAAGCGGGAAGACGAGGGCGTCGCGCTCCAGTCCCGCCTCTCCGATGCCTTGCTCGGCGATCCGGTGCTGGCCGGTGTACCCGTCACCCCGACGGTCCACGTACCGTTCTCGCGGCGCGGCCCGGTGGTGATCACGCTCACAGGTGCCGTGCCCTCGCCGGCGCGGCGCGAAACCGTCCTGGAGATGGTCGAGAGGGTCGTGGCACGGCTTGAAAGCAACTATCAGATCGAAGACCGCATGATCGTCGACCCGCGCATGGCGCGGCGCGCGGCCTGATCAGGGAGATCCGCGATGCGATGGTTAAGTGGAATGCTCGTCCTGGCGTGGTTTCTCGCGGCCGCACCGGCGTGGGCGGCCGCACCTGAGAAGCACTCCGGAGTGGTGACCGGCGTCGAGGGCACACAGATCACGATCGAAGAGATGGGACCGTGGCGCGGCCCGGAGACGAAGGCGATGCGCCGCGCCTTCCAGTTGACCTCGGCTACGAAAGTCGAAAGAGTAGAGCGGACGCCTCAGGGCAGCGAAGGGTGGAGCTGGTCCTACGTCAGCCGGCCGCTGGAGCTTTCCGAGCTTCGCCCAGGCGACTACGTCACGGTGACGGTTGACCTGGAGGAGCGGCGCAACGCAGCCATCGAGGTGCAGGCGGTGCGACCTGGGCCGAACGCCTTGAACTAGTCCGAGGGCTTATTTCACCAACTCGACCCTGACTCGTGCTTGGCCCGCCTTGGCGAAGCCGAGCAATGCGGCGACTCGGGGCGTGACCTCGATCACGCCCTGAGCCGTCCGCCTCATACGATCATTCACAGTGACAACCGCGCTCTTCCCATTCGCGAGATTGGTTACCCGCAGCCGGGTTCCGTATGCGTACTTCGGATGGGCGGCGGTGAGTGCCTTCTTGTCGTAGACCTCGCCGCTGGCCGTCCTCCTCCCCTCGGACCTCTCGCTATAGAAGGTGGCCATGCCCTCTTCTTCGGGCAACTGGGCTGCCACTACTCCAATCGTCGACAAGGTGGACAGGCTCAGCACGCTCACCAGCAGTAGCCACTGCCCTCTCGTGATGAGAGCAGTCATATCGTTCTCCTCCTGTCTGATGACACCGCGTGTCATTCTCTCGATTGACGCGTCGGCAAACGCTTTCCTCTGGTTACCGTCTGGCACGCTCGTCGTCAACCGCGATTGTCCGGGGACATTGTCCTTGCTCTCGAGGCCAAGCCCGTCTATTGTCTCGCCCGGGTGGCGCGGGGACCGGCGCAGCGCCGCGGCACCCGAAGGCGACCGCGGCCGGGCTGGCGGAGCTCGGCATCGGGGCAGACGGCGGCAGAGGAGAAGTAGTGGAGGGTTGCGTGGCGACCACGATCTGCTGTCTGGTTCGCGCCGACACCTATCGCGACTCGGTCGATCTGATGCGCGTGGCCGCCCTCCTCGAGCGGCTCACGCGCGTGAGCCGGGCCGCGCTCATGATGGCCACGCCCGCCAATCGCGAGCTGCTCGCGGGCGCGGGTCTCCTCGACGCCGCGTCGGCCGCCGCCGGACCCAATGACCTCGTGGTGGCGGTGGCCGCCGCGGACAAAGCGGCGGGCGAGCGGGCGCTCGCCGAGGCCTCTCGCCTGCTCGACGAGCAAGCTAGCGTCTTCAGTTCCGGAGGAGAAAAAACTCCGCCCCGCAGCATCGCCGACGCGGCGGCCGAGCTCGCCGACGCCAACCTCGCCATCATCTCGACCCCCGGCCCCTACGCGACTGCGGAAGCCCTCAAGGCCCTCAAGCGCGGACTCCACGTCTTCATCTTCAGCGACAACGTGCCGGTGGCGGATGAAGTCGAGCTGAAGCGGCTCGCGGCAAAGAAGAAGCTCCTCGTCATGGGGCCCGACTGCGGCACGGCCATTCTGGACGGCGTGCCGCTCGGTTTCGCCAATGCCGTGCGCCGCGGACGCATCGGTCTCGTCGGCGCCTCGGGCACCGGACTCCAGCAGGTGTCGTGCCTGGTTGACCGACTCGGCGAAGGGCTTTCACAGGTGATCGGAGTGGGCGGCCACGATCTCGACGAGCGCGTGGGCGGCCTGATGATGCAGGCAGCCATCGATCGGCTCGCCGTCGACTCCGGCACGCGCGTCATCGTCCTCGTCTCCAAGCCACCCGCTCCCGCCGTGGCCCGCCGGATCCTGGACGTCGCGCGCGCGTCGGGCAGGCCAGTCGTCGTCAACTTCCTCGGCGGCGATTCCGGCGCCATACAGCAGGCGGGCGTCATCGCCACCGCCACGCTCGAAGACGCGGCACGTGATGCGGTGGCCCTCGCGCGGGGCAAACGCCCCGGGGTCAAGACGATCTCGCCGGCCGCGCGAACCAAGGCGAGGCGCTTCGCGAAGGGTCAGCACCTGATCCACGGTCTCTACAGCGGCGGAACCCTGGGCCAGGAGGCTGCGCTCATCCTGACCGCCCTCGGGGCCAAGCACGCCGTGGTGGATCTGGGTGACGATGAGTTCACCGTCGGGCGACCGCATCCCATGATCGACTTCCGCCTACGGAACGAGCGCATCGTAGCCGCGGCCAGGGAGCCGGCGACGGCGGTCATCCTCCTCGACGTGGTACTCGGCTATGGTGCGCACCCAGATCCGGCCGACGCGCTGGCGCCGGCCATTCGCGCGGCGCGAAAGATCGCCTCCCGGAGCAAACGCGCGCTCGTCATCGTCGCCTCGGTGTGCGGCACGCCAGCCGATCCTCAGAACCTCGAGCGGCAAGAGGCGGCGCTGACGAAGGCGGGCGTCGTGCTCGCGCCGAGCAATGCCGAGGCCGCGCGCCTCGCCGCCGCCCTCGTGGGGACGGGCCCGGGTGGGCGACGGAAGCCGTAGCGTGAGCTACTCCCCCCTCACCCTGACCCTCTCCCCCTCTCGGGGGCGAGGGGAGCGTGTTGCATGACGCGGGCTAAGACCCGGGAGTCGGCTCCGCTTTTCGAGGGTGGGATTCGCGCGCTCAATGTCGGCGTGTCGGAGTTCGCCCTGTCGCCGCGCGCCCATGGCGCCAGCGTGCTCGAGCTGGACTGGCGGCCGCCCGCAGGCGGAGATCGCGATGTGGGCCTGCTCCTCGCCCGCCTCGAAGACGACCCGGATGATCCGATCGGCTCCAAGGTCGCCGCCGCCAACGCCCAGGCCATCGAGCGCATCCTCGCCGCCCGTCCCATGCTCGTGGGCATGGGGCGGGCCTCGGAGACCCTATCGGGGCTGGGGCCGCGGCATATTCTCCACGCGGGCCCGCCCATCGCGTGGACACGCATGTGTGGGCCCATGCGCGGCGCCGTCATTGGCGCCATCCTCTACGAGGGCTGGGCTGATTCGCCCGAGGCCGCGCAACGGCTGGCCGACGATGGCGCGATCGACTTCGCGCCCTGCCATCACTTCGGGGCCGTGGGACCCATGGCGGGAGTGCTCTCACCGTCGATGCCCGTCTTCATCGTGGAGAACGCGTCGGGCGGCGATCGCGCCTTCGCCATACTGAACGAAGGACTGGGGAAGGTCCTCCGCTTCGGAGCCTATGGTCAGGAAGTCCTCGACCGGCTGCGCTGGTTGAACGGCACACTCGCCCCCGCCCTCGCCCGAGCCCTCAGCGCGCGCGGGCCGGTGGATCTCAAGAATCTGACGGCGCAGGCGCTCCAGATGGGCGACGAGTGCCACAACAGGAACGTGGCCGCGTCCTCACTCTTCGTTCGGCTCGTGGCTCCCGCGCTCGTGCGGACCTCGCCGCCGGAGATCGCCGCCACCGTGCTCGAATTTCTCGAAGTCAACAATCACTTCTATCTCAACCTCTCCATGGCGGCCTCGAAAGCGACCATGGACGCGGCGCACGGTATCGAGGGGTCGACGGTGGTCACGGCGATGGCGCGCAACGGGGTCGAGGTCGGCGTCCGCATGAGCGGCACGGGCGATGCGTGGTCCACCGCGCCGGCGCTCGTGCCCGATGGTCTCTACTTTCCCGGCTACGGTCCGGCCGACGCCAATCCCGATCTGGGTGACAGCGCCATCACGGAGACAGCGGGCCTCGGCGGTCTCGCCATGGCCGCCGCCCCCGCCATCGTGCGCTTCATCGGGGGCGCAGCCGAGGAGGCCATCGCCACCACCAAGCTCATGTACACGATCACCCTGGCCAGGAACAACGACTACGGCATTCCCGCCCTCGGCTTCGCCGGCACTCCGACGGGCATCGACGCGCGGCGCGTGGTGGACAGCGGCGTCCCCCCCGTGTTCAACACGGGCATCGCCCATCGGGAGGCGGGCATCGGTCAGGTCGGCGCGGGCATCGCCAAGGCGCCCCTTGCCTGCTTCTCGGGAGCGCTCCGCGAGCTGGGCCGGCGCCTGAACGTGACAGCGTGACGCTGCCCGATCGAACCGCCGTCATCGCGGTGGGCGGCAATGCGCTGATCCGCGAAGGACAGCAGGGCACCATCGCCGAGCAATTCGAGAACGCGCGGGCAACCGCAGCGCATGTGGGCGCTCTCGTGGCCGATGGCTGGCGGGTCGTTCTCACCCACGGCAATGGGCCGCAGGTGGGCTTCATCCTCCGCCGATCCGAAATGGCCACCGAGGCCGAGTTCACGCCGCGCCTCACCCTCGACATGTGCGTCGCCGACTCCGAGGGAGGTATCGGCTACATCATCGCCAACTCCCTGCTGGGCGAGCTGGGGCGGCGGGGCATGGCGGATCGCGTGGCCTGCCTGCTCACCCAAACCGTGGTCGATCCCAACGATCCCGCGTTCCATCATCCCTCGAAGCCCATCGGCGGCGGCTATTCCGCCGAGGAGGCCGGCCTGCACCACACGCGCGATCGCTGGACGCTCGTCGAGGACGCCGGGCGCGGCTACCGTCGCCTCGTGCCCTCGCCGCGTCCCGTGCGCATCGTCGAGGCCGGGGCCATCCGGGCTCTCCTCGACGCGGGCTTCGTGGTCATCGCCTGCGGCGGGGGCGGCATACCGGTCATCGAAGAGCAGCCGGGCGTCTATCGCGGTGTCGAAGCCGTCGTCGACAAGGACTTCGCCTCGGGCTTCCTCGCCGCGCATCTTGGCGCCTCCGTCTTCGTTGTCTCGACCGGCGTCGAGAAGGTGGCGATTCGCTTCCGCTCGCCGGCGCAGCGTTTTCTCGATCGCCTGACTCTCTCCGAGGCGCGGGGCTACCTCGAGGCGGGCGAGTTCCCCGAGGGCAGCATGGGGCCGAAGATCCGGGCGGCCATGGAATTCATCGAGCGCGGCGGGCGGCGGGCCATCATCACCTCGGCCGATCATCTCGAGGACGCCATGGCGGGACGGACGGGCACGCACGTGGTCGCCGGCTGAGCGTGGCCGTCCACCTCGCCGTCAACGGCACGCTGATGCGGGGGCTCGAGCTCAACGCCAACATGCTCGGCGCCGGCGCGATCTTCGTGCGCGAGGCCCGGACCGTGCCGGCCTACCGGCTCTGGTCCATCGGCGATCGGCATCCCGCGATGATTCGCGTGGCCTCCGGCGGCGTCTCGGTGGCCGTCGAGGTCTGGGCGGTGCCTCCGGAAGGCCTCGTGAAGATCCTGCTTCAGGAGCCTCCGGGGCTCTCCATGGGCAAAGTCACGCTCTCGGACGGTGACGAAGTGCTGGGTGTCCTTGGGGAACCGCTGCTCTGCGAGGGGCAGCGCGAGATCTCACAGCACGGCGGCTGGCGCGCCTATATCGCATCGAGGAACCGAAAAGAGGAGGGCCCGGCATGAATCGCTTGCGAGCGGGGGGCGGGATTGGAGCGCTGATCGTGGCCGTCACACTCCTCGGAGGTCTCGGCGGCTGTGTCAGGTACTACTGGTCCAAGCCCAGCGGGACGCCAGAGGACTTCAACCGCGACAGCACCCAGTGCATCAGCGAGAGCAGCCCGACCACCCCCACGCTCAAGACGGGCGTCTTCGTGGAGCAGCTGTACCGCTCGTGCCTCAGTGCCAAAGGCTGGGTCCGCGACAAGCAGTATGACCCGCCCCCACCCGGCTGGTATCGCGGCGTCGAGTAGCCTCGCGGGGCGGGCGGGGTTCCAGCGTTCACGACGGCCGCGGCCACAGGATCCGCGGGTCCGGCACGCCGTCGCGGATGCGCAGGGAGAAGAGCGGGTCATGGTCGGCCGCCTTGGCCTTGGCGTTGACGCGACCCCGCGCCTTGAGCTCGGCGAAGGGGATCCGCGTCTCCACGTTGCCGCGCTCGTACATGAGCTCGTCCCCGTAGCCGTTGGCGATGAAGCGCCAGTCGAAGGGCGGGGCGTTCGGGTTGGCGTGGGTGACGAGGCGGCGAATACTCGTGGTGCAATTGTGGGTGAGGGCGTTGTAGAACTGCGGGTGGTCCACCAGCTCGTTCATGCTCCGCACGTACTCGAGGAGAAGCCCGCGCGCCTCGGGGATGGGCGTCTTGAGCCGGTAGAGGTACACCTCCTCGCCGGCTCCGTCGTTCCGGTAGTTGGTGCGCAGGCGGATCACGTCGCGTTCGTCGGCGACCACGTAGATGATCTCGTACTGCTTGAAGAAGCCGCCCACCGTCGAGTACTCCTCCCCGTTCTGTTTGCGCGTCTCGACGGAGATGGCGAGGGGCGGACTGCCGTCGAACTGCCAGCTCAGAATGGTGTGGGCGATGGCGGGTGAGCCCCAGTAGATCATGAAGAGGTCGAGCCCGCGGAGCTTGGAGAGATCGTACGCGCGGTCCTCGTAGCGCACGGTGTAGTCCGTCTCGGTGCGGTAGTCAGCGTTGCGCAGATTGTGGACGATCAGCTTGTTGCCCTGGACCTCCGCCGAGGGGAGCCGGACCACGTCGGGCTGCCAGTCGCGATCGTTGCTGGGGCGAAGCGTGCTCCACCAGAACAAGATGATGGCCAGCGCCACCGCCCATACGGCGAGGGCGATAAGGAAAGGGCGCAGCCAGATGAGGAGGGCCACGGTGCCGAGGGCGAAGGTGGCGGCGAGCGCCACCTGCAGCACGGCCGGACCCGGGGCGGCGAAGTAGAGGGCAAGGGCCCACCACAGCGTGGCGAGCAGCACGGGAATGGCCACGAGAATGCGGAGCAGGGTCTTCATCTCGGGCAGCATTCTAGTTGAACCTCCGGCCAAGCAACCGGCAGGAATTAGAATTCACGCTTTTCCGCTTGACAGCCTGGGCCGGGCGAGTCGGTGATGCGGCGGCAGCAGTCAGAACTTGCCCGTCCAGCGGTCGGCACTGGTCCGTCAGATCGCCTTCGGGCGGGACCAGATTGAAAATCATTTCTCGTACCAAAATCATTGGCCTGGAGCTCTCTCCGGCTGCTCGAAAACCGAGGTGTAGAGTCGCCTCAGCAGAAGGAGGGCTCGCCATGCAGATCCATTCGCTCGCTGCTTATCACGCCTCGGAGCTGGACCGACTCGGCGACGAGATCGCCGAGCTGTCCGCGCACCTTGACGCCGCCACCGCGCGCCTCTTGACCTTGATCCGCGAGTTCGACGCCCGCGGCGGATGGAACACGGGCTTCCGCTCCTGCGCCGCCTGGCTGAGCTGGCGAGTGGGACTGGATCTGGGGGCGGCTCGTGAGCGGGTCCGGGTGGCGCGCGCGCTCGAGACGTTGCCCCTCCTTGCCGATGCCCTCGGCCGCGGGCAGCTGTCGTACGCCAAGGTCCGCGCCCTCACCCGCGTGGCCACGCCGGAGACGGAAGCGCGCCTGCTCGCGGTGGGGCGCGCGGGCACCGCCGCCCACGTCGAGCGGATCGTACGCGGCTGGCGGTTGGTCGACCGGCGGGCCGAGGCTCGGGAGACCGCGCGCCGGCACGCGAGCCGGGCCCTTCACCTCCGTCACGACGA
>Ga0137403_10002007_pt1 | contig 25371 bp, 23 predicted proteins | sample CZOMad2_1_16fung_FD_122057 | JGI IMG/M metagenome (GOLD analysis project Ga0137403, IMG submission 122057) | Vadose zone soil fungal communities from Angelo Coast Range Reserve, California, USA - CZOMad2_1_16fungal (Hybrid Assembly) | ecosystem: Environmental > Terrestrial > Soil > Vadose zone... | reverse complement strand
AGAAACCGAGGCAAAGCTTTGCTTCATTCGCTGATTGAGTTACTGGTCACATAAGACCCTGAAACACAACTTGAGCCATCGCATTTTCATCGATATCGGAATTGGACGCACTGCCGAAAAGATAGGAGTAATCGAATGGAGCTGCCCGCTCGTTCTTGCTGAAACTCGGCATCCCGTTCTCGCCAATCTTGACTTCATACCAATTCCATTGGCGAGGGATGTAGAGACGGCTATTCTTCCTCATTGCCTCCCGCATCTCCGCGAGTCCGTCGCGAACGGCAGCAGCCGCCAACTGGAATAGCTCGGGTTTGAGAGGTATAGTGGACGGGCTAGTCAAGGCGACCTCCAGGATGTCATTTTCGATGGATGTATACCGGCTGGTGGGCCAGCCATGCACCAATGGTCCACTTCAACCTGGTGCCTGGACGAGTCGAACTCTTGAGTGGTGGTGCCTTCGCTTGGAGAGTTCGAGTCCGCTAGCTCTGGGAAGACTATGCTCATCAGTCACTACTACGAATGATGGAATCGATCCAGGTAGTTGTCGACGGCATCACTGGACAGGGACCCTACACGGTCTCCCGCCGCCTAGTTGTAGCTCCAACGCTTTCTTTAGGGCCGCCTGCCAACGGCCCGGAGCGCCACAGAGCTTTTTCAGCATCATAGCCCAAATCTAGATCGTATGCTTCGCGAATTTCTGCGTCATAGTTGGTAGCTGGTCACGCCCGAACATTCATGATGGGCTTCATTTCCCCCGAGTGGCAAGGATACCATGATGAGCATAGAAGGGGACATGGGTGATGGGTTTGCACCATAAACCCTTCACATCCGGAGAGAAGATTCGCGAATAGATCACACGTCTGATGGGACAAGCAAGGGGTAGAGGACGTGACGCTCGCCGTGATGGCCTCACAGGCGTATGCGGCACCGTGCGCAGTGTCGGTACCCTACACTACATGACTTGCCTGCATGGGGTTCAGGGGCCAATTCCCCATGAGTGTGATCGATCAGTAGGGCCAGATGCTGCGGCAGACGAGCCCAACCGACTGGGCAGGGGTGATCGTGCACCATCCCCCTGTGGCGGGCGCCCTGAACCCGGCGTGCTCAGCCCACCTATTTATCCAATGTAATGATAGTGGCGGAACCTTCATACGTGGGTTGTGCAGCCACACTGGCTTGGCACCTGTGCACGGAAATCACGTCAGGAGACGAGACCGGGTGCCGACTGCGCCGGGACTTACACAGCGGAAACACATGAGAACATCCGCTCTCAGGATCAGTTTGTTTCTTGACACAGGGAGGCCTCATACATGTTAGCTGCTTGGTAACTCACGCGTAGCGCGTAGGATATCTCTGTCAGATTTGACGATCACGTCAAAACGCTCGGCATTCATGGCCCACTGCTCCTTACGAAGGCGACAGGGGCATAGGGCTCGCGACGGCCCTGGGTACTTTGGCGAGGATCACTCCTGCCGCCATCACTGCGGTGACCAGACAGAATATCCCGACCCACGGAAAACTGCCCAGGGCGAGCATCACCCCGCCGAGCGAGGCCCCTCCCACCACCCCGAGTTGGTTACTGACGGCAAAGAGCCCCGTGGCCGTGGCGCGCGACTGGCCCGCCAGTTCTGTGAGCAGCACCGCTGTCACTGGCCAGGACAAAGGCAACAAGCCGGCGACGGCAAAGGCCAACATGACAGTGACCCACGGCGAGATGTCCGTCGTGAACACCAAGGCGGCTCCGAACCCACCCCCCACAAAGGCCAGCGCCACCACTGCCACACGGGATGCCTGGCCAGCCACGCGGCCCCCGACCAGGCTTCCGGCGATGACCCCAAGGCCCGCCACGGTCAGGGGCAGTGCGGTGGCCCCTGCACTCAGACGGTAGGTGTGCATCAAATAGGCGGCGAGATAGCTAGACATCCCCATAAAGGCCATGACCTGCAAACAATTGGCTGCCAGGACAAACCACAAGGCGGCCTTGCCGCCCACCGCCTGGAAGTGCGCGACAAAGGAGCCGGAGTGTCCTGGCTGGCTCGTGGGAAACCAGACCCACAAGAGACCCCATAAGAGGAGGAGCAGGGCGCCAATCACGTAAAATGGTACCCGCCACCCCCCCATATCAGTCAGGAGGGCTACCAGCGGCACACCAAACGCCGTCCCGAGTCCGGTGGCACTGATCACCCAGCCCATCGCCTTGCCGCGCTGTGCCGGGGGGAAGACGTCAGCAATCGTCGCCAGACAGTTAGGAATAATCATGGCCGCACCCACCCCGGTTAGACACCGAAAGGCCAACAGGGCCCCAAAATTCCAGGCGAAGGCCGCACTCATGGTGCCCAGCACCGTTAGCATCAGCCCCGTGAGCAGCATGCGACGTCTGCCGTAGATATCGGACACGGGTCCGGCCAGGAACGCGGTGAGCGCCCAGGTGATAGCCGTCGTGGCGGTGAGTTGGCCCGTGACCGCCACCGAGGTGTGGAACACGGTCGCCAGCTCCACTAAGAGTGGTCCCAACATCAGCCAGACGGTCATCGACAGAAACACCGCAGCCGCAAGAAAAACCAGTAACACAGAAGGGCGTAATGCGTATGCTGTCATACTTGACCCCTCACGCCCGCGGTGAGCCGCCGCCGGAAGCGGGAGCGACGCAGAAGCGGACGCTGTAGGCGGTCGGCTCCCGTGCGATGGCATGCTGGGTGTCCATCCCCCTCTCTGCCAGAGATTCGTCAGGGAACGATCAGGACCATGCGTGCCTCGTCCCTCCGCCAAGAGCGACCTCGCTCCTCAGCCGTCGACTGGTTCGGGGGTGTTCAGTTCTGGGGGAGAACAGACCGTTTCAAACGTGGCTCGATGGGTGTCAACCAGGCGCCGTTGTTCCGGCCAGAGCATGACCGGGAGCTCATCAAGGGGGAACCACCAGACCGCGGCATGGCGCGGGGTGTCGGTCGGAACCCCGTCTTTCTGGCTCGTCGTGTAGAGAAAATAGTGCGTCTGGACCCAATAGTGTTTGTTGTAGCTCAGGCGCTCCAGCACCCCGAGTGGGCCGATCAACTGCAGGTCGGAGAGACCCACTTCTTCGAGAATTTCTCGTCGGGCAGCCGCTTCGAGCGATTCGTCCGGTTCAACCCCGCCCTTTGGGAGGACAAATGGCGGGATGTCTCCCTCTCGTGCCAGGGCGAGATACACGCACTGGTCTTCCTGGCGCAGCACCACACCGCCGGCAGTAATCCGTTCCGTGGCGGCTGGCGGTCGGCGATACCACGTCGCATCAATCACAAGGTGTGGCGTGTGCATCGACGTATCCTCCTTCACATCTGCCGGTATTATGCTGGGCGTCAGCCGGTGCCGAACGTCGGAGCGGCGGAGGAGCGGACGCTGTCGGGAGTTGGCTGCAGCGCTTTGTTCGGCGGTTCGGATAGTCACTGCTTCCTCGACGAATCGCCCATGAAGCGCTCTACCGATACCTGTTGTTCGACGTGTGGTCGCCCCTGAGCCACCGCTTGAGGGTCGCGTGCGCATCCGCCTTGCGGTCCTTGGCGATCTGATCGGCGTTGGGAGCATCGAGCGTGAATTCGAGGAGCATCCCGTTGGGGTCTTTGATATAGACCGAACGGCAATAGCCATGCTCCAGCACAAAGGTGTCGGGCTCCTTATAGCCCGCCGCCTTGATGCGCTTTTCGATCTCCTCTTGTGTCAGTTTATCGACCTTGAGCGCGATGTGATGAAAGGGTGTCTCTGCGATTGGCGGGCTAAACGTCCGCTCGTCGTCCTTATCGGCAAACTGGAAGAACGCCAGCGCGCCGCCATCCGCAAGGCCAAAGAAGCAGTGACAATACGTGCGCACCTTCCCGAACAGCTCGTCGGATTCGCTCCAGGTCGCCACCAGAGGAAGCCCAATCACCTCCTCGTAGAACGCGCGGGTCTTCTCCATGTCCTTGGTTGTATAGGCGGTATGATGCAGACGGCTGGGGAGCTTTTGAGTTGTTAACATGCTTGCGTTCCTCCAATGTCAACGCGCCTCACGAGATTGTGGCTCGCACGATGGCGGTGCTGCCGGCGAGCACCTTGAGTTTGCCGCATACGGCGCCGCGGCTCAAACATTTTCGCCTGTAGTCGGGGCTGGCATCCATCGATTGGAGCGCGCCCATTCGAGGCCAGCACGAATCCGCGTGCCACCTGGGACGATCATCACTCGACTCGTTCAGGTCTCCGCCGAACGCTGGCGCTACGCCGCCGCCGGAGCGTACGCTGGAGGCGGTCGGCTCCAGCGCTTTGTCCGGCGCGGACTCACGCCCAGGACACAGGGTGATGCAAGTCCAGCCCTACTTTTTCGTTGTGATGCGCTCAGCGCTTTCCAACCTCCGGGCATAGAGCGCCTGGTACACCGCAGCCTCGTACGCCCGAAAGAGGGCGATTGCCTTGGGATCAAAGAACGGTAGGAGCTGTGTCAAGAACACGCCGGTCACGCGCTGCGTCGGATCGATCCAGAAGAAGGTGTTCGCGAGCCCCGCCCACGCGAGGCTCCCAGGCGAGCGGCCTTGCGGCGTTGGCGCGGTGTTGATCAGGAAACTCAAACCCCATTTCTGCGGCATGCCGGGGAAAAAGTTGGCGGTGTGGGCGAGCGCGGGCGCCACCGACCGCAACTCGCCGCAGTACGGGTCGCCGATGTGGTTCTGCGCCATCGCGTGCACGGTCTCGGGCTGCAACACTTGGGTGCCGTTGAACGTCCCGCGATGCAAGAGCATCTGGGTGAAGCGCAGGTAGTCCGGTGCGGTACCGTACAAACCGCCACCACCCATCTGAAACTGTGGCTCCTGCGGGATTTCAAACGGTTCGACCGCGAGCGCTTCATCCGGCCCCCGCGCATGCATGCTTGCCAGCCGCGCCCGCTGGGATGGGGAAAGCTTGAACGAGGTGCTGTGCATGCCCAGCGGGGCAAAGAGGTTGTGCTCTAGATAGTCCCCCAGCTTTTGTCCGCTCACCGCCTCGACGATCTTGCCCACCCAGTCGATATGATGCCGTATTCCCAGCGCTCGCCCGGATCGAATAACAACGGGGTCGTGAGGGCGGCATGCTCACAGGTTAAGATGCCTGGCGTGCCTGTGGCCTCCTGGTACTTCACGATCTCAGCACTAAGCATCTCGTAGCTGAAACCGGCGGTGTGGGTCAATAAGTGCTTGAGCGTGATCTCGCGCTTGGGTGCACGCCGCTGCGGTGAACCGGACGCATCGAACCCTTCGAGCACGTGCGCCTTCGCCAATTCCGGCACGACGTCAGCCGCCGGGGCGTCGAGGTGCAGTCGTCCGCGTTCGACGAGCTGCATCGCGGCAGCGGCCGTGATGGCTTTGGTCATCGAGGCGATCCAGACGACCGTATCGGGCGTCATGACCGCGTCTTTCCCCAGCTCACGTGTGCCGAAAGCGCCTTCGTACATGATGCCCTCATCCGTGGCTGCCATCGCCACGACGCCGGGCACATCTTGCGCGTGCACTGCTTGCCTTAACACGTGATCGATGGCTTGTGCGTTGGCCATCTCGCCTCTCCTTCGCCATTGGTGCGGTATAGACACCGACGAACCACCACGCAGGTCAAGAGCGACATTGATCCCGCGCAAGACGTGTTCTTCGGTCTGTCGTGCCCGTGCCGCACGACCGATGATGCCGCCGAACGCCAGGCTTCAGGCGTGGCTGAAATCAAGAGCGTTGCGGACGCTGTATCCCGTCGCCTGCACGTCATGGTTCGGCTCCGGTGCTCTGCGCCAGTGGACCCTAGCCCTGATGATCCACGGCAGCCGCCTGCGCGGTCCGGGACCAGGGCGGCGGCGGGGTCGGCCTATCCGGGGGGAGCCGGCGGACGATCTCCTCTTTCATCCCCAGTTCGTCGACGAAGACTCGCAGGCGGTCGTCCCTTCCCAGGGGGGTGTGGCTTACGCCCCCTGTACTGTCGAAGGCGACACGCTGGCCGTGGGCCACCCCCACCATGGTCTCCCCGCGAATGGCGCGCGCATAGACCTCATAGTTGAACGGACTCCAGGCCCGCGAGTGTTCATGGCGTTCCCGGAAGGTCTCCCGGCTGACGTGCAGGTACTGCAGGCGACAATCCAGCCCCTCAGGCTGATGTAACGGACGCCATCGGATAAACCAGGTGCCGTCACGCTTGGTGCAGTGGACGCCCCATACCGGATGCGCGACGCCGGTGGGTGCGGACTCGTGGAGTGGCAGCGGGGCGCTGTGTAAGATCGAGGCATCGACCACATAGCAGGTCTCCTCACAGGTGACCAGCACCGTGCCGTGCGTCGGTGGCGCCTCAGGGTCCGCGTGCATGGTGCCCATGCCCCGTGTGGCACCAAAGCCCAGCGACACGAGCACGGCATGCAGGGCTCCATTGCCGGCCCAGCAGGTGCCCCCGGTCTCATAGGCGAGCCAGGCGGCAAGGAACTCCGAGGGGTCATTGCCGGGCAGCGGGCCAGGGGCATGGCTATGGAGATGGATCAGCTTCCGCACATTATCGAAGGGCACCTTCCGGCACCACACCGCGTAGAGCCTCTGCAGCCCGTCGAGGGTCGGTGCCGGACGCTCAGATAACCCCAACCGGCTCAGCACCTGCTCCAGCAAGTCCATCGAAAGTCCATCGGTGTGTGACGACATGGTGATCCCTCCAACCAGTCGAGAGAAGGTGCCGGACGCGAAAGCTCAGCCGCGCCCGGAAGCGGGAGCGGAGCGGACGCTGGAGGGCATCGGCTCCAGGCCTTCGTTAGGCCCGCGCCCTGGGATAGCCCCCCACTTGATTTCCGCTCATCCCCGCCGCATTGGGGCAGGGGACGAGGGGCATGAGAGCCCGACGGCGGTTTTCCGGTTATTCGAGTGATCTCGGGACCCGCTGCCACACGACTGGTGACAGGCTACCCTCTGATCCCGTTTGGAAGCCCCCTCGTGTACAGTGGAGAGGTTATACCGTGAGTTCGGCCATGGCAATACCATGTTCACCAGCCACGGAGTATAGCAAATAGGTGTGACCGTTTTCACGAAAGATCGCTGGGTCGCGTAACTGACAGACAGGCTCACTGGCCAGACCCCGGACGGAGGGCACCCGCGGCAGGTTGCCACCCTCATAGTCAAGCTCTGGCTCAAGCACCACCACGGGCGCTGAGGCCACCCAACTCCGCCAGTCCGGGGTCAGGTCGATGGTCGAGAGCAGGATACGTTCCGGGCAGTCACCAGCGTTGGTGTAGAACACCGAGAGGATATGCCCATCGAGCGTGAGCGCCGTATGCCGCATGTGGCGCGTGAACAGGGTTGGTCCTTGCACAAAGTCGCTCAGGCCGTTGCGCGAGCGGTAGAAGACGCCAGACATGGCCAACGCGTGGTTATACCCGTCCCAGTGGAAGACGCGGAAGTAGGGTGCACCTAGGTGCTCAGGGCGGGCGGTAAAGTGGAGCCCATCAGCGGAGAGTGCAACCCGTGTGGTCTGCTCCCCACCACCGCCGCTTGGCGTATCCGACCCGTGGTAGTAGAGACGTATCTGACGCTGTGTGTGGTCGACATGCACGTCAGGGGAGGCCACGTGGCCGGCAAAAAGTGCCTCCCGGAGTGGCAATACCCCATCCCTATGGATCGTCCAGGGTCCCTGCAACTCGTTGCTATAGGCCAGACGGATATACTGGCCGTCGTGGTGAGCAAAGTACAGGTAGTATCGCCCAAGTGGCTCCTCAATCCAGTCCGGGACGCGGATGAGTGATGGGCCGTTGATATTGTCGCCCATGCAATCGTCCATATGCGGGCGGATAATGGGATTGGTCGTAAAGCGCCTGAGATGCATGCCACCATCCTCCATAGGTCAGCGTAGAGGGAAGGCAAACGCTCCTGTGCCCATCAGCATTGTGGCTTCAGCAGGGGCAGACCTCCCTGCCACTCCGTTGGAATTTGGGCCGAACACCACGCGTCAGATGCTGCCGGAAGCGGGAGCAGAGCGGACGCTGGAGGCCGTCGGCTGCCGCGCCTTGTTGGGCTCCGTGCGCTTTGTCGCGACTGACAAGCCTATGGCATGTGCCTTCTGAACCATTCGACTATTCTCCGGTCGCTATCGGCGCTGTTGAGCGACAAGCCGTGGTCGTCGTCGGGGTAGATGATGAGCTCGTACGTCTTGCCGAGTTCCTGCAACCGTTTGGCGAAAGCCTGGGCCTGACTCATCGGCTCTGCGCGCCAATCCCCGCCGCCGTGCAGGATGAACACGGGCACGTTGACCTTCTCCGCCCAGTACACGGCGGAACGCTCGCGCAGCAGTTCTTCACCACGCTTCTCGAAGTCGGGGCTCAACTCTCTCCAGACGTTCGCCAGCGCGGGGCGCCTCTTGCCCTCCGACACCAAGTCGGTCAGGCCGCCACCGACCGCGACGGCGTTCACCGGCATGTTGTACTTGAGCGCGAGATACGTCATCATCCCGCCGCGTGACCAGCCGAGCATGAAGATGTTGTGCATGTCCACGTAGCCGAGCGACTGAGCGAGCGGGAGGAGGTTCAGCACGTCGCGCACGTCCGCCCCGCCGTATTCCTCGCGCCCTTCGCCGCCGTCGTTGCCACGGTACTGCGAGGCGAGGACGACGAAACCGCTCGACACGTACGGATAGAAGCCGAAGTGGGACCACGGGGTCAGCTTGCCGAACTCGCGATTGCCGCCGCGGTTGAAGATGATGAGCGGGAGCTGCTTGCCCGCCGTGTTCTGCGGCTTCCAGAGGAAGCCGACGACCTTCAGCCCGTCGCTCAGGTACATGAGACGGCGGCACTCAAACCCTGCATACGCCCTGCGGCGCTCGAACTCTTCTCGGTTCACAAGTCGTGGCGAAATGTCGGTGGGCATCTCCATGCGGAAGCCTTCGCGTTTCGCGGCTTCGACCTCCCTCGTTTGGAAGCGCTTAAATGCCTCTACATAGTGCTCGTATGTACCGACCGAGCTCGGCGCGCAAGGCGTTTGCTCAACGATGGCGCCATCGCTGAGAGCAGCGTTTTGTGCTGCTGCACCGGAGATGCACAGAAACACAAGCGCGACGGTGAGCAAGAATCGGGCGTTTCTCATGAATGTTCCTCTCAGGATTCACTGGTCAGCAGCCCAACGCTGGGCGTCAGGCGCGGCGGGACGCGGGAGCACAGCGGACGCTGTACGCCGTCGCCTCCATGCCTTTGTTCGGCGCAGACTTGGGCGCTGGACACAGGATGCATTCAAGTCCAACCCCGCCTTGCTTTTGCCGATCCCATCCTGCCTGAGCGTTGCGTACCGGCTCACCGCGCCAGCGGCAGCATGTGGCGCTGCACGGCGAGGTCTGCGATCTGACGACCCAGCGCACTCCCGTGCTCGTCGGCGGTGCGGAAGTGGATACCACCCCATATCCGCGCTTCTTCGACCTCCTTGTCCAGTTGCGCAAAGCCGGCATAGGTGCGCGTGACCCCGTTCGGTCCCCCGAAGGTGACGCTAACCTTGGCGCCGTCATCGCCAAAGAGCTGTTGCAAAGCCCGCGCCGCGGCGCCAGAGTAGATACAGTGCCCGGAGACGTAATCCGGATGGGCCGGGGTGTTGAGCAACGGCTCCCAGTGTGGGTCGGGGTTGGTGGCGTCCGCGCGGATGGCCGTCACGGGGCGCCAGAAACCGTACTGTTGCTTAATCGCCCAACTCGCAATGTAGGCGTCGGCGCCTGCCATGTTCATCAACGCAAAAATACGGGCGTTCTCGATCACGCTCGTGCCTTTGGCCACTGCCGTTGCACGGGCCGCCGCGTTCCACGGCACGGGCGTGTTGATCACCCAGAAGATCGCCGCCGCCGTCTGGTCGGCGGTGCGCTCCTTGGAGTCTCGGGCTCCCAGACGGCGCACCTCCTCCACATCCTTGGCAAACTGCGTGCTCTCCAACGCCGGGGGACCTTTGACGCTCAACTCCGTGGGCGCGGTCAACACGAAGGGGGTGACCTTGGCCCAGTGGGGCATGACCATCGGCGCCTGTGCGGGCGGTGTGGGCTGCCATTGCCCCGCGCCACTCTTCGGTGTGTAGTCCAGCTTGCCGGCAGAGCCATCGTCGCTGCGCATCGCAATGTATTTCTCTGCGACCTGCTTCCCGACCATCACCCCATCGTCCTTCGCGGTGCCCTCTGGCACCGTGGCCAATGACCTGGTCAGGGCACCATCCAACACCCCCTTCTGAGCGGGCAATAGCCAACTCAATACCGCATGGGCCGCGGCAGCAGCGGCAGCCTCCTGTGTGGCACCAGCAGGCGCTTTGACCTCCGCGACGTACACCTTATATTTGCCCCCGATCGCGTTGACTGCGTCGAAAACAGCCGCATGGGTGATGGCGAGCGCGCGCGACTGCACCAGCGAATTGGTCTGGGCACTGGCCTCCATCGCCGTGGCGTTCCACTCGGTGACCACATCGGCGTGGGCGGAGTGGAGAGCGCACAGCATGCTGACCATGACGAGCCACCACAGCTGTCTCTCACCATTGCTTCTCATGTTGCTCCTCCTTGTGACTGTGACACAAAAGACAGTAATACGACGCCGAACGCCCAAGTTAACCCGCGGGCCCGCCGAAGGCGGGACCGTCGGGTTGAACGCCGGGTTGGGCCGTTTTAGAACTCATACGTGATTGTGTCATTCGTTTCGGAGATCATTTTGTTTGCAAAAAGAATGTCGATGAGTCGATCAACCTCAGCCTGCGGAAGCTTCTTCTGAAAGATTGATGATATGTGCTGTGACAACGTTTTGCGCTTTCGCGGCCTGGATTTCTTCTCGGACTTGCCAAGGACTTCTATGACTCGCTTGTAGTTAGGCTCTTCTGGTTGCGCGGCCGCCTTGGGATCAAGCTCCAGCAAGCTATTGAGACGTTTGCACTTCAGCCCGGTCTTGGTGAGGTGTCGGAGTAAGGGATCAAAGCCTTTGTCTTTGGACAGAACGATGCACTGTAGTTGGGGCGATCTCTCCAGGACACGCCCGAGCTGGCACGCAATGAAGAAGTCCAGGGCGTTGCTGCCGTTGGCATCCACTCGTTGCCACTCGATACGGCTACCGAGCTTCTGTGCATTTGTCACCAGCTCAATTGGAATGCTCTTCTGAGCTGCGCCCACAAAGATGATGATCTGAAAACTGTCGTCTAGCCGTGCCAAGTCGACCTGCTGCACATTCTCGAAGTCAACCAACAGTAGTTGTTGTGTCATGCGGGCTCGCCGTCACTTTTGTAAGGCCCAACTCTTGATTATATGGAAATTTTTCCACATAGTATTCCTCACACCCAACACCAGCTGTCCATATAAGTTCCCATGAGAACCGTTTATGCCGCCAATTGTCCGCATATTACCACGACTCCTACTTTTATACCTCAAGCGTTTAGGCTTTATCGCTAGTGACGAGTCACCGTAGGAAGGCCGCTTCATGATTGATCGCTGGCAGCGATGGGGAAGAGCTATAAGGGGCGACACCGCCTTGACCCCTGGCTTCCGGTGTGACAGATTATGTGTTGAGTTGTCAAACATGCGGAGTAATCGCTAGATATTTGGATACATCGAGACCTTAGAACCTAGTGTCCATTGGTCATTCTGCCGAGGTGTCAGCCAGGGTATAGGGATTTCAGAAGTGACAAACAGAGAATGGGGCAGCCAGGCCCCCTGGGCGGAGGTCGTCGCTCGGAGTCGAGGCCGTGCCAAGTACAATTCAACCAGGAAGTTGCAAGCCCGGTTGCGGCGACTGACGATCGTCCGACGCTTGCGTCATGTCGGCGACATCCGCCAGCGTGGGCTGCAGCGCCAGTTGGCCGAAGAGCTCGGCGTCGTGCGCAGCGTCATCTGTGAGGATGTGAAGCAGATTCTGGCGGCCGGTGGACTGGGCCGGCATGCGGATGAAAAGCCGCGGGGCACTGGGGCAAGCCGCAGCCCACACCAAGCGAAGGAGAAGACAATGAGTCAACGCTGTACCGTCAGGCTTCCGGATATGTTATACGAATTTCTCCAGATCGAGGCAGATGCGCGCCAGTGCGGTGTGTCTGACCTGATCCGCGAGGGGTTGGAACACCTCCTTGGTTTAGCGTCTGACCACGGCACCAAGTCCACGAAGGCACCCGAGCCGGCCCCACTGTCTACGCTCCCGCCGCACGACTGCGGCCAAACGGTCCTGGCTCGGCTGCTGCCCGAGGTGCGCACGCGCATCGTGGAAACGGCCAGCCTCCTCAACATGTCGGTGCTGCACATCATTCAGTCGTTGCTCATCGCCCAGCCCTGGCCCAAAGACCAGGCAGCCCCGCAGGTTCCTCAGGCGGCGCTCCAAGACGCGGCTCCAGCATCGGCCGCACCGATTCCGAGGACATCCCCGCCAGACACAGGCGTAAGTCCTGCAGCTCCAAGCCCAGCAGCTCTTGGGGTCCAAGTGCCGTGGAGCTCACGCCATGAAGCAAATGCCGTCTGAAGCACATGCGCTCGATGATCTTCTTCCCCTCGCGTGACCACTCCACCGCCAGATATGCGCCGTCCTATGTGCCATCAACGTCGATGAACGTCTCGTGTGCCGTCTGCGCACCATCAGCCCCAGCGCGGTGTCAGCCCCCGATGGCCCCCGGCCCCGTCGCCGGTCCCGTATCCGCGCCATAGCGATCGAGGATGGCCATCGCTTCCAGCACGCGCGCCCCGGCCTCGACGGTGACCAGCACCTGCCCAGCCCGGAACCCGGTCTCGAAGTAACGTGCCTCCGCTTCGGGCATCCCCAGGCCGGCGAGGGCGCCGAGGAGTCCCCCAGCGGCGGCGCCGATGCCCGCGCCTGCCACTGCCGTGCCCCCAGCCACCCCGAAGGCGGTCGCCAACATCCCACCGGCCACGACCGGTCCGAGGCCCGGAATGACCAGGGCGCCGATCCCGATCAACAAGCCTGTGAGGCCTCCCAGGAGTCCGCCCCCGAGCGCCCCCGTGGTGGCGGCCTCTTCTGCCACCTGGGTGCCGGTGTCCTCCAGCAACACTCCTTGCGCCGTGCGGTCGCGTAGCGCCACACCGATCTGGTCTCCCGTAAAGCCGGCCGCCTTCAATGCGTCAATGGCCTGCTCGGCACTCGCGCGATCCGGAAAGAGCCCCGCCACCGTACGCCGCTCGGCCGCGTCGCGTGGTTCGATGTGTGTTGCCATGATGTGCCCCCTCTCATGTCCTTTCATTGTCCCAGCGGTGCTGTGTGCTGCTCCCTGAGACAATATGGAATCATCTCGGGCGGCTGGCAACACGGCATTCCCGCTCGTCGTCTTACCACAGGCGAGGCAGAGGGGTGACTGGTAATCACACTCGGCCGGCTCACGAGGTTCATGAAGGACCTTGGCGCGTTGATCGACCGATACTCCGGGAAGTGGTCCCAGCTGCGCGTGGGCGATCAGATCGACACCAGAACTGCCAGTGGCGTACTTGTGCTCAATATTCTGGCCTCGGTGAGCCAGTGGGAGCGCGGGGTGATCAGCGAACGGAGCAAGGACGCCCTGGCCTACAAGAAGGCGAACCGTGAGCAAACCGGTGGAGTACCCTACGGATGGCAGCTGGCTCGTGATGGCGTCCATCTTGACGCGAATGCGAAGGAGCAGGCGATCATCCAGACTGCGCACGAGCTATGGGAGCAGGGGCTGTCCCTGTGGCAGACCGGGCATGCGGTGACGGAGCAGGGCATGTATCCCCGATCGGGTCGGGCCTGGCATCCGCAGAGTGTCGAACCTCCTGAAGCCGCGGAAGGAGTGGCCAGTCATAGCGAGGTCGTAGGGGACCTCAGGGGTATTATAGGTGGGGGGGCGGCCATGCATTGCCGAGGACCTAAACCACTCCCCGGTCATCATTATTCCCTCGACATACGCCTCAGTGTCGTTGTAGGAATCACGATCCAGAACATCATCGCTTACGGCAATACAACCCCATCGACGACCACACCCTCGTTCGACCCCACCAAGACGCCTCCCCGAGCCTATCAAAATTTGATTAGGCCCAACAATTCCCGCATGATACCCCACCCACAGATGACTTCAGCGCATCGGCTCTATGCCCTTTTGAGGCGTGCGGCTCTTCGCTCACTACCTCAGTGATTGGGGGAGCGCCCCGTCATTGCGGCGAGGCGCTCCCTTAGCAAGTTGCGTAACTGCGTGACGTTCTCGTATTCCGGAACGTTGTGTACCGACAGGTCGAAGTGCAGGGGCGTGCCTTTACGGCGGAAGAGTATCGGTCGCTTCCCGATCGCATGCGCGTAGCCCACTTCGTAATACACGTTCGGCCGTTCCCCCGTAAGGTCGGCAAATAGGAACTCGGACCGGGCGATTTCAGCGAGAACGAGATCGGTTATGCGATCCTGATGTTGTATGTCATCAGCACGTACTGCAGTAATACCAAATTCTGCGAAGACTTCCTTGATACCTTGATGCACGTCAACGAGTTCCGGCCGATTCGGGTCCATCCACATGAGTATGAACGCTGTGTTTGCAACATGGCTTGCTGTAGGTGAGTGGCCAACTGTGGCGACCAATGCCCGCGAAGTGGGCGCTGTCCGAATCAACCGTAGCGCCTCATCCATGACTTCTGCCGCCTCCGCCATAGCGACTTGGATGGAAACAGCACGTTCCACACGATGCTCGGCTTGCGGTGCCATTCCGGGTGCTGCTCTGGTAAGGGCAAAAGGAAGCGCTGGGGGATGATACTCTTCATAATATTTCATACTCCCGATTGCGGCGTTAATTCGACGAAGCAACAGATTCGCGTGAGTGCGATCGTATGTGGTATGCAGCAGGACATTGAGGGTTAGGAGGTTAAACCACCGGTGAGCGCGATCGCGTAAGCTCTCAGCCTCTAATTGGAAAGCGTCGGACAGCATGTCGCCACGAAGCGGATTTCCCTTCTCCGCCGGCCATGTGAGCAGATGGTTCTGAATGTCGTATCGCAGAACTTCTCCCGCTTCGTAAATGTCTTGAAATTCTGGCGTTATTGTTGCCATTGTCTTGAACGATGCCTCTTTCTATAACGCACGTAACTGGACTGCGAGATTAGCGGCCCGCGTCCGCTGCAATAGTCTATGATTGTGGGGTAATCACGTGCCATCGCGTCGCTGAATCGCCAGCCGTTGAGATTCCGGGACAACCATCTGATAGAGTGCGTTGACATGGTTGGGCTGACTAATCATGACCTCTATGATGAGGTTTATCAACCAGAATAGCTGGTTCGCCGTCTCCCTATCGTCTTTCAGGTCGAGCTGCCCAGGATGAACAGCATTGTTGCCTACAACCCGAACGATATCCAAAGCTTGCTGGACCTGAATAGGTAATCCCTTCTTGACAAGTGACGCAATATCGTCGTTGATGTTCTTCCCCGGCTCCTCCAAATGCTTGCAGAGCTTCTGGATTACGAGCCGCAGTAGCGCGCTTGACCCTCTTGGGGACAATTCCACAATGGTGCGCGCTTCCTCGTAGTCGCCCTTGATATCTACTGGCAAATCAATAGCTGCTGTGGGAGCAGTGCTCATTGCGGGATATAACATCTTCTCTTCGAGCCATTTTGTATGCTTCCCACAATGGGTACAGGACGAAATGCGAATATCACTTTGCGGCCGGTGTCCATCTCTGTCGATACACCCATCGCCACAATTTTGATTCGAATAGGCCTGACAGTGTGGACAATTGAATGCCTCGCCATTGAGGGACGGTGGCGTATATAGAATACTCGGTTGTGTCAACATTTTCGGTTCACCTGTTGTCGGACGTACCTAGTGGCCCGTGAGGTGAGCGGCCCGCGTTCGGTATAACTGGCGCAAGCGCGATTATTACAGCCAACGCATGACCTTGAGGCACACGGTGATGAATCCTATCGCGATGATAACAAGGATTGTCCTCTGCGATCGTCGTCAGTGGGGAACATTTTGGTGCTGTTGGGCGCCGATCTGTTTCTCGATTTCATGGCGCCGATCGTACTTGAATCTCGTTATGCGGTTGCACTGAAACGCTACCCAGATTGCGGCGACGGTAAGCCAACAACAAACCAACCCACGAATCTAAGAACCTCCCGCGCTTCTTGCTTCTCCATGCTACCAAGAGCGAATCCAAGCAGCACGAGCATGCCATCGAAGACGAAACTGACTGATGTCCATCCGAGCGAGTCGTGATGCTCTGTAGAGTCCTGCGCTTTTTCATATTCGAGCAAGAAGGCTTGATGGTCAGGCGTATAAGCCGACGTATTCTGGCTCATCGCTGTATCCTGCGAACCGATCTGAATAGAATCCACCGGGGACGAGCAGTACCCCAGTGGGCCTTGTCCCGCTGCGGTCATCGCGCGTTCAATTGACCACATCGAGGACATTCTAGCTCACGTTCCCCCATTGTCAAGGGCTCGTAAAGCCAGGAAATTTCGGAGTTAGCTGGTAGGGGTACTCTGTTACGACTTCTCGGCAAATCAGGGTCCACTAAATCAACCAGAGCGTCGCGCGTGACCATACACGCATAGCCCATCACCACGGCCAGAGCACTGATGGCGGCGATCTTGGAGGGACATGGGCCGCCGCAGACATGGCCAAGCAGCCGAAAGCGTACTTGCTTGATCAGAAAGCGGAGGAGTAGAGAAAAATACTCCGCCGTTATCGGCGGCCACGTGCAAACCTGAAACCGATAGCAGGTGCACCTTCCCAGAGGCATTGAACGCTTCACGCACCTGAGGCGGGAGCGCACTGCGGATGCCTAGGGCCATTGCCGTCGTGATCGTGGCGTCATTGTGGGTGTCGGTGTAGGCGAACACAGCCTGAAAGGGTACGGCGGGAACTTGTTGGGGAACTCTCGTAGAAGATTGGCACCATTGCACTGTCTTCCACGGCGTGCCGGATGTCGTCTACGCTAACGTCGTCACCGAAGACAACATATGGTTATATTTGCCGCATAACGCGATCGGCATCCCTGTGAGACCAAGGACCAAGGCGCTCGGGAGCATCCTCTACGCCTTGATCTTATAGGGGAGGTGGTCCTTGTGTCTCGCCATCCTCGTGGCTACACCGGCGCTCAGCGTCGCGTTAGGCGGCCAAGGGGTCTCCGCTTGCGCTTCGCTGCCAGATGTAGTCGTACACCCGCTCTGTCAGCACCTCGGCCTCCTCATCCGAGAATGGTGGGCGCGGGAGTGATTGCCAGAGGGTGTCGAGGATGAACATTTTCACATCAGCTTGGGTGGTTGTGTTCTCCGTCCAGCGCCGTATCTGCGTTAGCCGCTCCCGGAGCGACGCAAGTAGGGATTTGCTGGCCTGCTTGACCCGGTCCCGGTCCGCCTTGGTGATGTTCTCCTTGAACAGCAGGTCGAACAGCGCCAGCTCATCGTCGCTCAGGCCCTCTTCCGCCGCCCGCTTTTGTTCGGCGTCAAGGCCGTTGGCCAGTTCGACCAGCCTGGCGAAGGTCTCCTCCACGGTCACGCGGTCCTTCTCCCGGTTGTAGTCGGCGATGATCTCCTGATACTTCTTGTAATAGTCCATCCGCATAGGATGGCGGGCGAGCATCTGCTGGAGCTTCTGCTCGACCACGTCGCGGATGTCCTGCAAGACGTCGTGTTTACGTGTCACCGTCGTGGCGAACTCGTCACGCAATTTGGCAAAATCGATCTGGCTCAGGTCCACCGTGAGCCCTTCAGCGTGGTCCTCTCCCGGCTCCTGCGCCCGAATGGCTTCGTTGACGATCGTGTGCAGCTCCTTGAGCACATCGGTCACATCGGCGGTGTCGCGCTTCTCTTCGATCTTCTTGTAGATGGCCTCGATATTGTCATGGCGCTCGGCATAGGCCCATGCACTCGGCTCCATCAGCAGCGCCTTGAAGCGGGTGAAGACCTGTCGTGCCATGATCTCAAAGCGGAGTTTCGCCTCGTCTGAGGCGCAGAGCGCGTCCACGGCATCGCGGAGCGCCTGGATGCGAGTGAAGCCTGTCGCCCCCACCAGCCGAGCCGGCTCGAAGCCCAAGTCCTGTAGGTGGTCCTCCGCGGCGTCAATGGCCTGCACCAGTGCCACCACCAACTCCTCGATGGGTGCCACGAGGTCGCCGCCGGTGCCGTCGTCCTCATCGCCCAGGGCATACTGGGCCAGCGCCTCACGTAGGCTCTTGAGCATGCCGTTGTAGTCCACAATCACACCGCAATCCTTGCCCGGATAGACGCGGTTGGCGCGGGCGACGGCCTGCATCAGCGCGTGGGCCTTCATCGGCTTATCGAGATACAGCGTGGACAGGCACTCGACATCAAAGCCCGTCAGCCACATGGCGCAGACGATGGCGATGCGGAACGGGTGCTGAGGGTCCTTGAAGGCATCCTCCACGGCTACTCGCTTGCTGTCCGACGTCTGAAAGCCAGTCTTCATCACCACGCGATGCGGGATGATGTCAACACCCCATTTCCGAAAGTCACGTACCTCATTCTGCGCTTCGCTGATGATGATCTCGATGAGAGTGCGTTCCATCCACTCCGCCTGCGCACGCAACTTCTTCAGCGTGTTGCCCAGCCGTTCCCTATCGTCCGGGTCAGACGTCGCTGCCAGCTCCGCCTCTCGCAGGGGAATGAGGGCGTTCACCTGGGCGAGCTTCGCTCGCCAGCGCGACTCAATGCGCTGGAACATCCGCGCACACGTGACCTTATCGATGCACACGAGCATCGACTTCCCGGTCTCCCAGCGGGTTGAGCAATGCTCCACGAAATCGTCAGCCAGCTTGTCGAGTCGGTCGTCCGCGGTAATGACCTCATAATCCTTCCCGAGCAATTTTTCGAGCAGGGCGGTTTGGTCTGGGTCGAGTTCCGCTTCCTCGATCTTCGCGGCGATGCGGTCATTGAGATCGAGCCGCGCGAGGCCGAGCTTCTCCCCCCGGTTCTCGTAGACCAACCTCACTGTGGACTGGTCTTCCTCGGAGCGCTTGAAGTCGTAGCGCGAGACGTAGCCGCCGAAGATGCGCCGGGTCAAGTGGTCGTACTTGAAGAGCGGTGTGCCGGTGAAGCCGATGAACGAGGCATTGGGTAGCGCCAGGCGCATATTGCGCGCGAACTTACCGGCCTGCGTCCGGCGCGCTTCGTCCGACATCACGATGATGTCGTCGCGCGCGCTGTACGGCTCGGTCACCGGCTGGTTAAACTTGTGGATCAGGGTGAAGACAAACCGGTGATTCTCGCGCAGGATGTCCTTCAGTGCCTGGCCTGAGCTCGCCCGCGGCGTCTGCTCGTCCGCCACGCCGCAGCCGATGAAGGTCCGACAGATTTGGTCGTCCAGGTCTTCCCGATCGGTCATCACCACGAAGGTGAAGTTGCCCGGCACCACGCGACGCACCTTCTCGGCAAAGAACGCCATGGAGTAGGACTTGCCGCTGCCCTGCGTGTGCCAGAACACTCCCAGCCGCCCGAGGTCGGGATGGGCACGCTCGACGAGCGGCAGCAATGCATTGTGTGGCCGCATCTCGTCTGCCTCCGCACTGCTCGACTCGGGCAGGACCAGCGGAGCACGATATTGCAGCCGTCTTTCGGGTGGGAACTGGCGCTTCAAGTCCTCCTGCCGCAGCACCGAGGCCACGGCGTTGTTCACCCCCAGCACCTGATGGTTCCGCGCCACCACTTTGCGCGTACCGCCCGCCCGGCTGTCGTCGAACAGGATGAAGTGTTCAACGAGATCGAGCAGGCGCGCCTTGGCCAGCATGCCGTCGAGGAGCACCTGGGCATCCACCCGGCCCTTGTCCTGCTCGTCGTGGCGCTTCCATTCGACGAAGTGCTCCCACCGGCTGGTGATGGAGCCGTAACGGGCGCGGTCGCCATTGCTGACCACGAGAAAGGCATTGTGATGGAAGGCGTGGGCGATGCTGTGCTCGCTGAGATAGTCGGTCAGGTTATCGTCGAAGCCGGCGCGGATGTTCCGATAGACCGCTTTGAGCTCGATGAAGACCAGCGGCAAGCCGTTGACGAAGCACACGAGGTCGGCGCGCCGGTTGTAATGCGACACGCGCACGCCCTGAATCTTCAGTTCGCGCACGGCAAGGAAGCGGTTCTTGGTCGCGTCGCGAAAATCGATAACTCGCGCCAGGGCGTGTTGCGTCTCACCCTTGGCATCACGCCACTCCACCGGCACGCCACCACGAATGAAGCCGTAGAACTCGCGGTTGTGCTGCACCACCGAGCGTGCAAAGTCCACACGGGTGAGCTTTTCGATGGCCAGTTTGATGGCCGATTCGGGAAGAGTGGGGTTGAGGTTTGTCAGAGCCGCCCGTAGGTCGCGCACCAGTACGACCTCGCGCTCGCTCGTGCGGCCCAGCGTGCCGGTGATACCCAAGGTTTCCGTGTTGTAGGCAAACATGCTTTCCCAGCCGAGGACATCCCGCAAATGGTCGGCGAAGGTTTGTTGGACCAGGCGGTCTTCGCTATTGATGTCGGTGATCATGGGCCGACCTCCTTCATGACACAGCCCTTTGCTGGCCCCTTAGGCATCGATTCCTATGCCCATCTGCTTTTCGAAGGATTGACGCACCAACCCCATGATGTTGGGCAACTCCTCCAGCGAAGAGAGGCCGACTTCCACATCGCCGTTGCCCCAGCGACCGAGGCCAGACACGTCTTTGCAGATGCCCCGTGGGTCATTGATCTCAGGGAATGCCATATTGAGTGTAAGCCGCAGCCGCTTCGCCTGCGGGACGATATCCACGAAATTCGTCTCTGCCTTGTAGGCCACATAGAGCTTCAAGAACTCCTCCGTCACGCACGGGTCGAGGGCCAATACCTGCTTGCGGAATGCCTCGAACACGAGATGGAGCGGCCCTGCGGCGAGGTATGGATGATCGTCGATGCTGTAGCTCCCCGGTGCCGTCTTCGACTGATAGGCTTCTAGGACAGCTGGCTCCACCTGGGGAGCGCACCAGACGTGAACGGCTTGTGCTGCCAGCCGTTCAGCACGTTGCCGAATGACCTCCTCGTTCCAGTGCTGAAGGGTGCCAAGCCCATGATTCACACGCAGCGGGCTTTCGGCAAAACCACCTGGCATGTCCCGTTTCTTGGCAAACGGACGGTCGCTGTATTCCGAGTTGTAGCCGGTCAGCGTCAGGTTGCCCAAGGTGTGCAGGTACGTTTTCTGGATGCGCAGCCACTCCGGACCAAGATCAGATATCCATTGGGCGGACAGGTTTTCGTTCTGTGGCAGGATGTGCTCGATGGTGTACTCATCGACCAGCACCGGCTCTTTCCGCCTGTAGTTCTCCAACCGGCGCAGCCAGTAGCTGCGACTGCGGAAGTTGTAGAGGTCTTTGAGCTGGAGTTCCCGCTTGAACTCCTCGTCGTCCGGGAACCGGCGATACGACGGCAGCAACAGGAAGTGGGCCTGAATGCTCTCCAGATACCGGTCCTTCTTCAGCGCCCGCCCAAACGTCGCGAAGGTCTTGTTCATGGAGTTGGTCGGGATGCTGCAGACCACGCGGCGGAACACATAGCTCTCGACCAGTCGCACGGCCTGCAACAGCTCGTGCTTTGAAAGCACCTGCGCATCGTAATCGTGATACAACTCCAACAGGAGAGGAAAGGCGACATCCACTTTCAAGTCCCGGAGGTCGTGGAACGCCACCTTGAGGTCCGAGTCCTGTTCGGCGCCGAGCGCTATGGCACAGTAAAAGCCCGCGAAGATGCGAATGTCCGCTACCAGGGCTTCAATGCCAGCGGACTTGGGCGAGCGAGCATATTGCTTGAAGGCCTCGTAGACCTCACGGACATTGGGGATGTCGCCGGTCTTCACCGTCAGATAATGGCGCATGAAGGCATCGAAGTGAGTAGCATAAGCCTCCTGCCCGAAGTCCACTTCCATCGGCCGCCAATACTGCTCGTACAGCCGGGTCTGCAGCTGAGGTTCTAATCCCATCAGGATGAAGTTGCGAATCAGATCGGCCTGACTCAATTCGCGACCCGTGGAATTGAGGCTCTCGAAGATAAGCTGGGGGTTGTCCTGATCGCGGCTGAGCGAGATGTCCACGATCACCAGCTTGGCGAGGCCCTTGCAGACCGCTACCAGATCATCCTTGGCTTCAGCCACCCGCTGCTTAAAAAACTCGAAGTTCGCCTCCACCCGGATCGAATGCTCCTTCGGCTTAGGTTGCTGATCGAGTAGAGCCATCACCGAGCCCTTGTCGGTCTGAGAGAGGACCAGCTTGTATTTGCGCTCGCCGTCCTCCAGCGAGTTCAGCAGGTAGTAGTGACGCAGCTTCCTGGCGGAGAAGCCGTCCAGCGGTTCGGTATCGCCCAGACGGCGGGCCAGGGCCTCGATCAGCAGCGACACGGTGGTCAGCCGCTGCTGGCCATCGATCACTAGCAGGGGCGATGGGCTCATTACGTGAAACAATCCCTTTTCCACATAAACAATGGAACCGATGAAGTAGGCAGACACCTCATTATTGAGACCGGTACGTAGGATGTCATCCCACAGTTGGCGGCATTCCTTCTCCCCCCAGCTATAGGAACGCTGGTAGATCGGAATGACGAATTGCGGTGACTTCCTGAGGAAGTCAAGCAGTTTGGCTTCGGTGGCTTTCATCTATTATTCCTGTTCATACTGCAATCTCCCCGCTCATCAGCCGCGGTAGCAGCAGGTCGCGCGCGGCGCGGAGTTTTTGATTCTGGAGCATCAGGTTCTCGACCTGTTCCAATAACGGTTGAATTGTCTCGTCGAAGAGACGAACAATCTTTTGTTCAGGGACGAGCAAGAGGATGTGCTTGAAGGTATCCACGACAATCGCGTTGAACACCGCGCCCACGGCCTGCTGGCGCAGCGCATTAAGAGCGTCCTGTATTGCAACAAAGACGAAGGGTTGCGTCAGGTGGCCTTTGCCAACGAGAGCATAGCATGATTGGCTCATTGCCATCGGGCGTTGTGCCATGTTGAGTTTGCCAACTGTACCGCGAGCTGAGATAAATACCGTGCCCTTCGGGTAGAGCTTGCTGTTGCAGTTGTTAAGGCCAAGTTCGGTGATGCTGCGCTCAGTAACGGTTACCCATACGATCTCTGTGGCATCCTTCGGGGTATAAAAAGGAATGTCCCCATCCCAGTAGTCGGGCATAGACGTCTTGGGCGTGCCACCGCTAAGGACCTCGATCACGTCGAATGCATTTTTTCGCTCCCACCTTTCTGGCACGCCATTGGTGATGGGGGTGTGTTCGCGGCCGGGGAAGCGGAGGCGGACAAACCACTCCCGGTAGAGTTGCCGCGCCGCCTCTTCGAACAACGACATCCGCCGACGGTTGTTATCTATTAGGTCGTCCTAGGCGGAAAGGATGTCAGCGATCTTTCGCTGCTCATCAATGTGCGGAACTACCAACTTGAATGCCAAGAGCTTTTCAAGGCTCAAGTTGTCCTGGGCAGCGCCTTGGGATACCTGCTGATAACGCTGCTTGATCGTATCGAATTTGTATTTAATGAAGCGCGCATCGGACTTCGATTCATCGGCGATAAACCCGATGACACTATCTGGGAAACAAGCGTCGAAGCCGAGGATAGCGGTCTCGGCGATATTGGCTGCAATTATGATACAGAGGGTACCCTGCAACCATAGCTTGCTCTGTGCGAGGCCGGCTTCGCTGTAGGTTTGAGAATAGGAAGTTAGGTAAAGGTCTGAGTGCTTCACATCTCCAGTTTGGACGAACGGATATAGGCCGTCGTAGAGATGGGGTGCGTCACGCGGACGATGCCGAGACCTACCGCGCGCGACCGAACCGAGTTCATCGAGACGTTTTTCCTCCCACTTCATACGCCTAACTCCTCGAAGTTCGCCTGAATCTTCGCCGCCAATTCCGCCGCTTCTTTGTTGAGGTCGGCGAGCTCGGTGTGGATGTCGCGCAGGGCGACCTCGAAGTCAAAATCCTCGTCCTCCTCCAACGGAGCGACACCCACGTAGCGGCCCGGCGTGAGGCTCCAGTCAGCAGCTTCGATTTCCTGGCGGTCCACCAGCTTTACCAGCCCCGGCACGGCTTGCAGCTCAGCCTTGGGGAAGCGGTCTTGGAGCCACACCACCTGCCGGTGGAAATAGACCGTCTGCTTGATCTGCTCGACGGCAGCTTTCCGTTCCTCGTCGAGTTGCTTCAGCAGTCGGCTCGCAGCTCGCCGGTCATACGCCTCTGCCACTGCCGCATCAGCTACCAGTTCACCGGCCAGATCGGCCACACGAGTGGCCAGCTTGTAGAGCAGGTCTACCTGCTTGATGAGCCCGCGCATTGCGGCGGCAATGGGGTCAAAGGCCTGCCGGGTGGCGTGTTGTTGGTCGTTGGCCTCCGGCAATGCATTCGTAATCTTTTCTCGGAAGCCATCGAGTTCGATGAGCAACTTGATGCGGTCGGTCTCGTAGGGCTTGGCGACATCGAGCAGTTCGGCGACGGCATCGGCCAGTACCTGTTTCTTCTCGGCGTCGAGCTGAGGGTGTGTTTCCACGTCCTTAATGAGGCCAGTATAGCGCGCTTGCAAATTGGACAGCGTGGTCTCGAAGCCGGTGAGCATAGCGGGAATCGCCGCACTCTCGGTGCAGATACTTCCCAGGTAGTCCCGCACGAGGGCGAGGAAGCGAGCCTGCTGGCCGCGATAGAGCCAGACGATGGCAGAGAGGTTCTTCATCTGCTCTGGCGAGAAATCGTAGATTTTGCGCGTGACCTTGCGGTAGATATTGCGCGCATCGAGCATCAACACCTTGTCCTTGCGCTCGGCGGGCTTAGCACGGTCGAAGAACCACAGCTCGCAGGGGACGGTTCGGGTGTAGAAGAAGTTGGAGCGGATGGCGATCATGACGTCCACGTCGCCGGTCTGAACGATTTTCTGGCGCACATCCTTTTCGCCGTGCCCGGCGCTCGAAGCCTGCGAGGACATGACAAATCCCGCGCGACCCTTGTCGTTCAAATAGCTCCAAAAGTAGGAAATCCACAGATAATTGCCGTTGGAAACCTTTTTCTGCTTGTTCACACCCGGCAACCCGAAGGGGAGGCGTTGTTTGTCACTCTTGATACGCTCGGCATCCGCCAGGTCCACATTGAATGGTGGATTGGCCATGACGAAGTCGCACGTGCCAACGAGCGTATACTCATCCTGGTAGTAGGTGATGGCCTCCACGATCTTCCCCTCCAGCCCGTGGACGGCGAGGTTCATCTTCGCGATGTGAATCGTATCGCGGTTTTTCTCATGCCCATAGAAGATGACCTTATAGGCGGTGTCGCCGCCCGTATGCTCGATGAAGTGGCTGGATTGTACAAACATACCGCCCGAGCCACAGGCCGGGTCAAAGACAATGCCGTGCTCCGGCCAGGGCAATCGCATCAAGTTTGTGACAGAATTTTGAGCAAGTAGTCGTGGTCCCATCCCGCGCGTTTCTGTCTGGCCGCAATGCCTACCGTGACCGATGG
>Ga0137403_10002006_pt1 | contig 25373 bp, 25 predicted proteins | sample CZOMad2_1_16fung_FD_122057 | JGI IMG/M metagenome (GOLD analysis project Ga0137403, IMG submission 122057) | Vadose zone soil fungal communities from Angelo Coast Range Reserve, California, USA - CZOMad2_1_16fungal (Hybrid Assembly) | ecosystem: Environmental > Terrestrial > Soil > Vadose zone... | reverse complement strand
AGCAGCGTCTTGCACCTGCTGGGGGGACTCTACACCCCGTGGAGCGGGACCGTCCGAGTGGCTGGCGCCGACCCCACATGGTTCACTGACGACCAGCGTCGGCGCGCCATGGGAGCGGTCCAGCAGGTGGTGCAACTCTTCCGCGGCACGGTGTTCGACAATCTCACGCTGGGTGATGGGTCGGTGTCTCGAGCGGCCGTCCTGCGTGCCGCGGCCATCGCCGGGGCGGACGCCTTCATCCAGGTGTTGCCCCAGGGGTATGACACGCGGTTGGGCGGGGGTGTGCAACTCTCGGCCGGACAGCGCCAGTTGCCCGCCCTCACGCGGGCCCTGGTGTGGGACCCAGCCGTGCTGTTGCTGGACGAGGCCACGGCCGCGATCGATAGAGCCAGCGAGGCCGCCGTGCGCGCCGCCATCCGTGCGGCGGTCATGGGCCGCGGCCGCACGGTCCTCACGGTGGCCCATCGCCTGGCCACGGCCCAAGACGCCGATCGGGTCCTGGTGCTGGAGGCTGGTCAGATCGTGGAAATGGGCCCACCCGAGGAGCTCAGACGCCGCGGCGGACGGTTTGCCGCCCTGCTGGAGCTGGAAGCCGCGGGGTGGGATTGGCAGACGGATGGGCGATCCTTGGGAGGTCAGGGTGAGATCCCGTGACCATATGCAGGATAGCTGGATTAGCCAGGACGCGCAGCCGATCATCCTAGTCCGGGGTTTGTGTACCTTTGTGCACAGTGCCGTCTCGGCCCTGCTCGCCATCTACCTTGACCTGCAGGGGTTCGGTCTGTTCGAGATCGGCCTCTTCGTCAGAATCGGCTCCCCTGGTGCGCCGGATGTTGACCTCCATGGACACGATCAGTAAGGTCACCCCAAGGCCCACGGTGAGCAGGAACATAGCAGCGCCGACCGTGCCGAGTACCACAGGACGGAACCCTCCCAGCGCCGCAGCGCGTCCCACCCTTGGCTTACCGATATCCCTCTGCCTGCAGCGCAAAGAGTGTGGCATACAGACCGCCCTGCGCCACCAGCGCCTCGTGCGTCCCATCTTCCACGACTGTGCCATGTTGCAGCACGATGATGCGGTCGGCCATGCGCACCGTGGAGAAACGATGCGAAATGATGACTGCCATCTTCCCCCTTACGAGGTGCGAAAAACGGAGAAACACGTCGTATTCGGCGCGCGCATCGAGCGACGCTGTCGGCTCGTCGAGAATGAGCACTTGGGCGTCCCGGATGTAGGCGCGGGCGAGTGCGATCTTCTGCCACTCTCCACCCGAGAGCTCGACGCCACGATCGAAACGGCGGCCGAGCATCTGCCGGTACCCCACGGAGAAACCGGGGAGAAGAGAGGTGGCCAAGGATTGCTCGGCCGCCGCGATGATGGATACCGGAACCGTGCCACTGCTGGGAGGCCCTGTGTCCCACGTCTTCGCCGCATCGATGGGCTCCCCGTGGTTCGAGCGATCGAGATACGACCGCACCGCCTCGATTTCGCCAACGCCGATGTTCTCGTCAAAGCGCAGGTCATAGCGGACGAAGTCTTGGAAAATGACGCCCACCGCTTGCCGCACCGACGGTAGGTCGTAATCGCGTAGATCGACCCCATCGAGCGAAATGTGCCCCTCCGTGGGATCGTACAACCGTGCCAGTAGCTTGATGAGCGTCGTCTTCCCCGCACCGTTCTCGCCCACGAAGGCGAGGCGCTCGTCGGGATGTAGGCGGAAGTTTACATGCCGCAGCGCCCAGGCATCGCGGCCAGGGTAGCGGAACCCAACGTCTTCGAACACGACGCCGTGGCGTATGGGCCGGGGCGCCGCGGGGGCGCCGGGGAGTGAACTGATCGACGGCTTTGTCTCGAAGAAATCAAAGAGATCTTTGAGGTACAGACACTGCTGGCAGATCCCGCTGGCGCCGAGCAGCAGATGCTGGAGGAGCTCACGGCACCGGGTGAACGAGGCCGCGAGAAAGGTCAGTGAGCCGAGCGTGATGATCCCCTGGACGGCATGCACGAGGATGATGAGATAGGCAGCGTAGTAGCCCAGCGTCCCCAGGATCGATAGTGCAGTTGAGAGACTGCCTTTGCGGATCGACAACCGCTTATGCTCTATGCAGAGGTGCTCCGAGAGTCGACGATAGCGCCCGACCAGCCATGGCGCAAGTCCGAACAATTGGACTTCTTTGATCGTTTCATCGCTGGCGCCGACGAAGCGCAGATAGTCGAGCTGCCGCCGCGCCGGCGTCCACCGGGAGACGAGCGCATATTCGAGCGCGGCGAAGTGCATCTCTCCGAGGAAGCTTGGCAGGACGGTGACGGCAAGGATCAAGAGCAACCATGGGCTGTAGACAATGAGGGCCGCGCCAAGCGACACCAGCGTCAGCATGTCCTGCCCCATTGTCAGCAGCTGGGCCAGCAGTCCGATCCGGTTGCTCGTCTGCCGCCGTGCCTGTTCAAGTCGGTCATAGAATGTAGGGTCTTCGAAGTGATACAGATCAAGGGTGGCTGCGTGCTCCATTACACGCAGGCTAGTAGAGGTGGAGAAGAGTTCGCCGAGCAGGTTCTCGAACGAGCACTGACGTCCTGGCCAGTATCTCCCCCACGAGCACGACGACGATCTCAAGCGCTACAAGCTGCCATAGCCGCGAGAAATCTGGCGGCGCTTCGCGCATGTCTACCACGGCATCAATGATGAGCTTACCGACCCAGAGTATGGCGAGCGGGATGACCGCTCGAAGCAAGCGGAGTACCGCCATAGCCACGGTATAGCCCCGATGGGTCTGCCACATGAGCTGGATGAATTTGGGTACGTAGCGGAGCGCCGCCAGCTGCGCGCGCCAGGTCGCTGTTTCTCTCGGCTGACGTCGTGTTGTCCGCGTCAGGGCAAGAGCCATGCCAATAACCTCACGATTTCCTGCCGGAGGGCCCGATCACGGTGGAATCTCACCCGTGGCAATGCTAGGGAATATCGAAGGCATGGATAAACATGCGCGTGCGCGTATTGGCGACATACGACGTGTGTTCATTAGGGGGAGAAGGCCAGCCCATTCGGGTATTCACACTCGGCGGTGGCCATCACCCTGCTGCCGTCGGGGGCAACGCGGAACACTGGCGAGCTCTCGACGTCCCGCCCTTCCAGCGGCATACGCATCCCCGTGGCGGTGAAATAGATGCTCCCGCACCACCTTGATCCCTTCCCTGCCTGCCAACGCAGAAGCCGGCCATAGCAAATATCGACGCCATACGAAAAACCATCGGCATGTCCCAGCGGCCCCTCGGTAAAGTCAAAACCGGTCGCGAGCCCGCTATGTCGTTCCACGGTGGACGATTGAAGAACCGTTGAGAGCGCCCCCTCCATGCATGTAACCTCCTCTAGTCTGGCCTGCATGACTAGTCTGGCCTGCATGACAGGAAGCGATTCGTGCACACGCCATCGGCGCGGCTGGGTGTCAGGGCTTCAGGCGGCTGAGCTTAGTCATTGTTGCCGCAGCCACAACCCGGCTGTGTGCTCCCAGGTGTCTGCAACTGTTGGCGAATCTTCTCTATAGTATCACCTTCCAAATCGATCATGATCAGGGGTGGTTTCTCTAATTGTTCGGCCACATAGTCGGCATGCCTGTCAAGGGCGCGATAGGGAGATAGATCGCTGGGGTCGAAGTCCTCAGGAAGATTCTCGTCGAGCCATTCCGGCGGAAAATGCAGGGCCATGGTGATACCTCCATATGCAGTGCTAAGATGCCCCTGCACTGCCGCAACTCCCGGGTCTCGGGGACGATAGGATGGGGGCCTCAGCCGTTTAGTGCGTACCCCCGATTGTACTGATTCCGGGGCAAAGAGTCCAGAACATCTGCGGCAAATTGTTCATGCCCCATGGCGACAGGGACTGCAGGAGGCCATGGAGCGAAAAATCCTATTGACACAGCATTTGGCTCCATGCTAGAGTGTCGACGATTGAATTGAGCGTCTACGAGGATTCCCCGTATTGTCTTGTCTTGTAACGTTCCCAATGTGATCACTCCCATGAGATCTCAACGCATCGGGGTTGATGCGTGTGTGGTTCTCCCGCTAGCGAGAGGGTGATAATCTCCCTAGTATCCGCGTTCAACCGCATCAGCATCGTGACTTCGGCAGATGACAAACCGAGAGCTCCGCTCCTCTGTGCCGCGCGACTTCCAAGTGGATGCTCTACCTGTTGGGTAATCCCATTCGACCGATGACGTCTTATGCTAGAACAGACCCGAGGGTTGGTGTGTACCGCTACCTCCGCATGCACTCCTACTCGCAATGCTGGCCAGTGTGCCCCCCGCAACGGTTTTTGATCATCCGGAGATGGACACACAACTACTGTTACATGGATCAGGCCATGGGTGTATGGATCGCAACGCCGGGCGCTTTGAGGCGCCCTGGTAATCATCACGCTTGCCACAGTGTATTCGACATGATTCACCCCTAATCCGTCAATGGTCGCGGTCTGCCAGATAGGCGACAGGCAGCGCGGTACCCATGTGCCGGCTGGAAGAGTTTCGTATGTCAGGTTAGGCGTTCCACCAGTGCTAAGTTGCCCTTATTTACTATGGACATTCGTGTGGTGAGGTACGAAGAATGAATTTAGCCGATTTAAAAGAGAAAACCGTTGCCGACCTAAACACGGTCGCCAAAGAGCTCAACGTCACAGGGATTAGTGGACTTCGCAAGCAGGAGTTGATTTTCAAGATCCTTGAAGCACAGACCGAGAAAAACGGCCTGGTTTTTGGGGAAGGCGTACTGGAAATCCTCCCCGACGGATTCGGATTCCTACGGGCCCCCAGCTCCAACTATCTGCCGGGTCCGGACGACATTTATGTCTCTCCTTCGCAAATCCGACGCTTCGACATGCGCACCGGCGATACCATCTCCGGTCAGATCCGTCCGCCGAAGGAAGGCGAGCGCTATTTCGCCCTACTCAAGGTAGAAGCGATTAATTTTGAGAATCCCGAACTCGCCAAAGATAAAATCCTCTTCGATAACTTGACGCCGCTCTACCCCGACCAGCGCGTGGGGCTTGAGCGGCCGGATGGCGACCTCTCAACACGCATCATGGACCTGCTGACGCCGATCGGGATGGGACAACGTGGCCTGATCGTCTCGCCGCCACGCACCGGTAAGACGATGCTGTTGCAGTCCATCGCGAACAGCATCACTGCCAATCATCCGGAAATTATTCTTATCGTACTGCTCATCGACGAGCGGCCGGAGGAGGTGACCGACATGCAGCGGTCGGTCAAGGGCGAGGTCGTGAGCTCGACCTTTGATGAGCCGGCCCAACGCCACGTGCAAGTGGCAGAGATGGTCATCGAAAAGGCCAAACGCCTGGTCGAACACAAACGCGATGTGGTCATCCTGCTGGACAGCATCACCCGCCTGGCACGAGCCTACAACACCATTCAACCGGCCAGCGGTAAAGTCCTCTCCGGTGGTATCGATTCGAATGCCCTGCAGCGGCCGAAGCGCTTCTTCGGCGCCGCCCGCAATATCGAGGAGGGAGGCAGTCTGACGATCATCGCCACGGCCCTCATCGACACCGGCAGCCGCATGGACGATGTCATCTTCGAAGAGTTCAAAGGTACCGGCAACATGGAGATCCACCTAGACCGTAAGCTGGCCGATAAGCGTGTCTTCCCGGCGATCGATATCACGCGCTCGGGCACGCGTAAAGAAGAGCTCTTATTGTCGGAGAAGGAATTGAACCGCGTCTGGTTACTGCGCAAAGTGTTACAACCGATGGGCACGGTGGACGCAATGGAGTTCCTGCTCGAGAAAATCCGCCAAACGAAGACAAACGCCGATTTCCTGGATTCGATGAATACATGAAGACAGGGCTGAGTGCTGAGGACTGGGTAGAAAGAGCTCATCGCCCAGCACTCATGGTCCATCACGACCTCTTCGAAAGGAGGGCATCATGAAAGCGGAGATCCATCCTCAGTATGTCGAATGCACGATTATCTGCGCCTGCGGCGAGGTCGTCCACACGCGCTCGACGCGGCCACAGATTCGCGTGGAGATTTGCTCCAAGTGCCACCCCTTCTACACTGGTAAGCAGAAACTCGTCGATACTGCCGGGCGAGTGGAGAAGTTCCAGAAGAAATATGGCTTGGAGCCAACCGCCCAGAACTAATGTCGGCGGCAAGACAGAGGGCTGACTATGTGGGACAAATTAGACGCCCTGGAACGACGCTTTACCGAGCTGAATGAGTTCATGAGCCGCCCAGAAATCTTCAGTAAGGCGGCTGAATACCAACGGTATGCGCGTGAGCGGGCGGAGCTTGCCAAGATCGTCGACGTGTACCGGCAATTTACACGCGTTATTCAGGAAAAGGATGGCGTGCAGCGGCTGTTGGAAGAAGCCGGCGATGATGCGGAGATGAGCCAGCTCGGCCATGAGGAGCTGACGCAATTAGCCGAGCAGGAGAACAAACTGACCTATGAATTGAAGACCCTCCTGCTACCCGCCGACGCCGACGGTCAGAAAAACGTCATCCTGGAGATCCGCGCCGGTACAGGAGGGGAGGAGGCGGCCTTGTTCGCGGCCGATTTGTTTCGCATGTACGGCAAGTATGCGGAGCGTCAGGGATGGCGTGTGGAGTTCTTGGAGAGCCATCCAACGGGCATCGGTGGGTTTAAGGAAATCATCGCCTCAATCGAAGGCCGCGGGGTATACGGCAAGCTCAAGTACGAGAGCGGCACGCATCGTGTCCAACGCGTGCCGGTGACCGAATCGCAAGGCCGCATCCATACCTCTGCGGTGACGGTGGCGATCCTGCCCGAAGCCGAGGAGGTCGAAGTCGACATCAATCCAGAGGAGCTGCGCATCGATGTGTTCCGCTCCTCTGGCCCTGGCGGGCAAAGCGTCAATACCACCGATTCTGCCGTTCGGGTAACTCACCTGCCTACAGGGATCGTGATTAGTTGCCAGGATGAGAAGTCGCAACACAAGAACCGCGCCAAGGCGCTGCGCGTCCTGCGCGCCCGCTTGCTGGATATCGCTAAACACGAACAACAGGAGAAGATCTCCCGTGAACGGCGGTCCCAAATCGGTACCGGCGACCGCAGCGAGCGGATTCGGACGTACAATTTCCCACAAGGACGCGTCACCGATCATCGGATTAACCTGACGCTCTATAAACTCGGGTCGGTGCTCGAGGGGGATCTTGACGAAGTGCTCGAGGCCCTCCAACAAGCAGACCAGGCCGAGCGGCTCAAGGAATTCGACAAGAGCGAAGTGCGGACATGACCGTCACATCTGCTGAGGCGTTGCGCTGGGGGGGAACCTATCTGCAGGCCTGCGGCATCGAGACTGCGCGGCTGGACGCTGAAGTTTTGCTGATGCACTGCTTGAGATGGGAGCGGACGGCGCTGTACCGCGAGCGCGACCATCAGCTGACCCCCGATGAGGATGCACGCTTCCACGAACTGGTGAGGCGCCGTGGCGCACATGAGCCGATCGCCTACCTGACCGGTGAGCGCGAGTTCTGGTCGCTACCCCTTGCCGTCCGGCCTGGGGTTCTGATTCCGCGCCCCGATACCGAATGGGTGGTTGAGGCGGCCCTGCGATACGCACCGCAGTTTCTGCGTCTGCGCTCGCGCTGCAATGTCCTCGATATAGGCACGGGAAGTGGGAATATCGCCATCGCCGTGGCCGCGAGCCTGGCCTTGGCTGACGTTACGGCCATCGATAGTTCCCTTGAAGCCCTGGCAGTGGCCCAGCTCAACGCCCAGTCCTGCCAAGTTGCCGAGCGTGTACATTTTATCCGGGGTGATCTCTTCAGCCCGATACATCCCCGCCGCGCGCACTTCGATCTGCTCCTCTCCAATCCACCCTACATCGCTGCCGAGGAGTGGCGTGCGTTGCCGACCACAGTCCGCTGTTATGAGCCGCGTCAGGCTCTTGATGGTGGCAGCGATGGTCTGGTGTTTTATCGCCGTTTATTTGCCGAAGGATTGCACTATCTATCGGAGAATAGCATCGCTATCGTCGAAGTGGGGCATCGCCAGGCGGGCGATGTGTCGCACCTGTTGATGCAGTCGCAGCAGTGGGAGTTGATCGAGATCATCAAGGACTACGGCGGTATTGAACGTGTAGTGGTGGCGCGGCGTAGGCAAGGGGAGAGCGGCTCGGCATGGATTACATCGAAATCGAAGGTGGGGTCCAGCTTCACGGGCACGTTTGCGTAAGCGGGGCGAAGAATGCCGCCCTGCCAGTCATGGCTAGTGTGTTGCTTACAACCGGGGCAACGCGCCTGCGCAATGTGCCACGGGTGCGCGACGTCGTGACCTTTGGTCAGGTTCTGCAGGCCCTCGGTGCCAAAATCAGCTTTGATGGGTCTGAACTTATCATCGACACGACCTCCATCGACCGCTATGAAGCCCCCTACGACCTGGTCAAAACCATGCGCGCCTCCTTTCTGGTGTTGGGACCATTGCTGGCGCGCTACGGGCAGGCGCGTGTGTCGTTGCCGGGGGGGTGCGCCATCGGCGCCAGACCCGTCAATTTGCATCTGAAGGGCCTGCAGGCACTTGGCGCCCACCTGGAATTGGCGCAGGGGTATGTGCAGGCCTATGCTGATCAACTCCAGGGTGCCACGATTACATTGCCCGCTCCGACGGTAACCGGCACCGAAAATATTATGATGGCGGCAGTGCTGGCCAAAGGCACGACCATCATCGACAACGCCGCCCGTGAGCCAGAAGTGGTGGATCTCGCCGAATCCTTGACACAGATGGGGGCCCGAGTGACCGGCGTGGGTAGCTCACGCATTTTCATCGAAGGAGTGCCGCGGTTGCAACCGGCTAGGCACGACATCATCCCTGATCGGATTGAAGGGGGAACGTTCCTTGTCGCAGGTGCAATGACCGGTGGCGATGTCACCATTGATCACTGTCGCCCGGCACACCTCGGGACGCTGCTCGACCATCTGCGAGCCACCGGCGCCGCTGTCGAGGTGGGGGACGATTGGGTCCGCGTCATCGGCAGCGAGCGCGCCTACCCAATCGATCTTGCCACGGCACCCTATCCAGGTTTTCCCACCGACATGCAAGCACAGATGATGGCCTTGCTGACCCGTGCCAACGGGCGCTCGATCATCTCTGAAACGGTGTTTGAGAATCGCTATATGCACGCCGCCGAGCTCAGCCGCATGGGCGCCGAAATCCACCTTGAAGGGGCGGATGCCATCGTCGTGGGTGTACCCCAATTGCATGGTGCCCCAGTGATGGCGACCGACCTGCGCGCCAGCGCCAGCTTGATTCTGGCCGGACTTGCCGCGCAAGGCATCACGACGGTGTCGCGGGTGTATCATCTGGATCGCGGCTATGAACAGATCGAAGCCAAGCTCGCCGCGCTCGGCGCGAAGATTCGGAGACTGCCGTGAAACCGGGATTGACCATTGCACTTCCCAAAGGACGACTGTTTCGAGAGTCTGTGACGCTGCTCGAGAAAATTCACTGCAGTGCGGAAGGTCTGGGCGAAGGCCGGCGCCTCGTCTTTGAGGATGCCGAGCAGCGGACACGGTTTTTGATCTTGCGACCTGTTGACATTCCCACATATGTCGAGTACGGTGCTGCGGATGTGGGGATCGTCGGCAAGGATGTGATTGACGAAGGGGAGCGCGACGTCTACGAGCCCCTGGACCTCAAATTTGGTCGTTGCCGCCTGGTAATCGCCCAGCCAGGCAGTGTGCCGCAGGAGCAGTCGCTGACGGATTGGTCGTATATCCGTGTCGCTACCAAGTTCCCGCGCATCACCGAGCGCTACTACAATGGCAAAGGGGTGCCAGTAGAGATTATCCGTCTATCAGGATCGATTGAGCTTGCTCCCCTCGTCGGACTGTGCGAACGTATTGTGGATTTGGTCGAAACCGGACGGACGATGGCAGAAAATGGTCTCGTCGTGGTCGGCGAAGTCATGCGGGTGTCGGCCCGTCTCATCGTCAATCGTGCGAGCCAGAAAACGAAATACGAGCAGGTCACCGATCTCATTAGCCGCTTGAAGCAGGTGATCTGAGACAGTCTGTCGTCAAAGTCTCGTGTGATCGATGAGTCTTCCTTCTCCCCATACCGGTGCGTGGAAGGGGCGGATAGCGTCATATGTTACCTTTCCTGACAACCACCGATGCAGATTTTTCCTCGCAGTTCCAGCACCTACTAAGCCGTAGTGATGAGGCTGAATCAGCGGTCGAATCCCAGGTGCGCGCCATCCTCACACGTGTACGACGCGACGGAGATCGTGCGGTGCTGGATTTGACGGCCCAATACGATGGCCTCGTCCTCACCCCTGGTACGATCTGCGTGTCGACATCTGAGATCGCGACGGCCTATGAGCAGTGTTCTCCCGGGACGCTTGCCGCATTGCGTGGCGCTGCCGAGAACATTCGGCGCTTCCACAGTCACCAGCAGCGCCACTCCTGGATGTTGGACCTCAACGATGGCAGTCGCTTGGGCTTACGTGTCACCCCATTGCGGCGTGTAGGCATGTACGTGCCTGGCGGCAAGGCAGTGTATCCGTCAACGGTGCTGATGTGCGGCATCCCCGCCCAGGTCGCGGGCGTGCCGGAGGTCATCGTGTGCACACCGGCGCCAGGGGGTACCATCAATCCGCTCATCGTGGTGGCGGCGGACCTGGTCGGGGCGCAGGCGATCTATAAGGTCGGGGGCGCGCAGGCGATCGCGGCCATGGCCTTTGGCACCGCAACCATCCCGAAGGTGGATAAGATCGTCGGCCCCGGTAATCAATATGTGGCTACGGCGAAGCGCATGGTGTTCGGCGAGGTGGGGATCGATCTGATCGCCGGTCCCACAGAGCTGGTGATCGTCGCCGACGACTCTGCCAACCCACAGTTTCTCGCCGCCGACCTGCTTTCTGAGGCGGAGCATACGGGCGCCGAGAGTGTCGTCTGCATCACGCCCTCATCCAGGCTCATGGACGCGATTCAACAGGCGGTGTCGGACCAACTCGCCAATCTCCCACGACACGAAGAAGCGGCGCGATCGCTGCGCGGGTATAGTGCGTTGATCCATACGCAAGATCTACAGGAAGCGATGACGCTGGTCAACGCCATCGGTCCTGAGCATCTCGAGCTCATGGTCGAGGAGGCCGAGCGCTGGTTGGAGCAGGTCACCTGCGCCGGGGCGATTTTCCTCGGACATTACTCTCCAGCGGCGATCGGCGACTATTATGCCGGACCGAATCATGTGTTGCCGACCGGAGGTACGGCGCGCTTCTCCTCGCCGCTCAGCGTCGATGACTTTGTGAAGACATCTAGCGTGATTCGCTATACGGCAGAGCGCTTGCGCAACGATACCCCCGCCGCCAGCACTCTGGCCCGGCTGGAAGGGTACGAGGGGCATGCACGCGCCATGACGATCCGCGCGCAGCCTGAGCCTCGAGGATGACATGAACCCGACCCGACACGCTCTGATCAAGCCGGCGGTGGCACAGCTGCAGGCGTATGATCCACACAAACGTCCGGGGCAGGTGAAGCTCGACGCTAATGAGCATCCATTCGCGCTGCCTCCGGTGGTTCAGGAAGCCGTGTTGCAGGCGCTGGCTGCGGTGTCCATCAATCGCTATCCCGATCCCGAGGCCGAGGGACTGCGGCACACCCTGGCGAAGATGCTCGACGTCACCCCGGACACGCTGCTCCTGGGCAACGGCTCGGATGAGTTGGTGCAAATGGTTCTGATGGCCTGTGGCGCTCCCGGTGCTGCGGTGCTGACGCCGACTCCGACGTTTTCAATGTATGGTTTGGGGGCGCGGATGCTCGATCAGCGAGCCGTGGAAGTGCCGTTGACGGCGGATTGGGGGCTCGATACGCCCCAGATGCTGGCTGCCATCGCACGCGAGCGGCCACGAATGACATTTCTCGCCACTCCCAATAATCCCACTGCCAATAGCTTCGATGACGCTGCCGTGCGCCGACTGATCGAGGCTGTTCCGGGTGTAATCGTCATCGATGAGGCGTATTATGAGTTCAGCGGCCAGACGGTGCTACCCCTGCTCAAGTTCTATCCCCACCTCCTAGTGTTTCGTACTCTATCCAAGGTGGGGATGGCTGGCTTACGCGTCGGCATTCTGGTTGGCAACCCCGAATTAGTGTCTGAGATTAACAAGGTCCGGTTGCCGTACAACCTGAGTGCCTATTCCCAGGTGGCCGCGGCAGTGGTGCTGCAGCACTGGGAGATGCTCGCGCCCGAATTTCGCGTCATCATCCATGAGCGGGAACAGCTAAGAGAGGGTTTGGAGCGTATTCCGGGCGTGACGGTCTTCCCCAGTCAGGCCAATTTTCTCCTGGCGCGCATCGACGTTGGCGCGGCAAGGGTGTGGGAAGCGCTCGGAGCGCAAGGGATTCTGGTACGACATTTTCCGGGATCGCCTGCCCTGCAGGATTGTTTACGCATCACGGTCGGGACGCCCCCCGAAAACGAGATCCTAACCACCACTTTGCAGACGATCGTCGCTACCTTGCAGCCGTTGATTCGTACATGAGGTATTATGATCATGAGCACTACGCGCACCGGATCGATTTCACGCACGACCAAGGAAACAGATATCCAGATCGCGCTCACGCTTGAGGGCAGTGGGGTCGGCGACATCCACACCGGCATTCCGTTCTTCGACCATATGCTTATCTCGTTCACACGCTATGGGTTTTTTGACCTCGACCTCCAGGCGCGCGGCGATCTCGATGTCGATTACCATCACACCGTCGAAGACGTGGGCATCTGCCTTGGAGAAGCCTTTGACCGGGCCCTAGGGACGAAGGAAGGCATCCGACGCTTTGGCCATACGGTGATGCCGATGGATGAGGCGCTGGTGTCGGTCACGCTTGACATTTCCGCCAGGCCGTATCTGATCTATCATGCCACCTTTCCAGGCCCGCGCATCGGCACCAGCTTTCCGTCGGAGCTCGTGCAAGAATTTTTCCAGGGATTTATCCGACGCAGCGGGCTCACCCTGCACATCAATCTGCAATACGGCACCAATAGCCATCACATCGCCGAGGCGATTTTCAAAGGTGTCGGGCGAGCGATGGGCCAGGCCTGTGCCCTGGATCCGCACATTCATGGCGTGTTCTCAACGAAGGGAGAGTTGTAGCCCATGATCGCCATCGTCGATTGTGGCATCGGCAATCTGCGCAGTGTGCACAAAGCGTTCGAGCGCGTTGGACACGAAGCACACATCACGCAGAGCCCCGAGGACATCGCGCGCGCGCACGCCGTCGTGCTCCCCGGGCAGGGAGCCTTCCGAGACTGTATGGCACAGCTTGGTGAGCATGACCTCCTCGAACCAGTGCTTGAATTCATCCGTTCGGGACGCCCATACCTGGGCATCTGTCTCGGCCTGCAATTGTTGATGACCGAAAGCGAAGAATTTGGCTGCCACAAAGGCCTGAACATTCTGCAAGGGCGCGTACGGCGGTTCCCACACGGTCTCACCGACGTCCAGGGGCAGGTCCTCAAGGTCCCCCATATGGGCTGGAATCAGGCCCACGTTGCCCGACCAGCGCCGATTTTTGACGGCATCCCCGAGAATGCCTATTTTTACTTTGCGCACTCGTTCTATATAGAGCCGCTGGGCGATGCGGCGGTGGCAACGATAACCGATTACGGCGTACGCTTTGTCTCTGGCATTTGGCATGACAACATGTTTGGCGTACAGTTCCACCCCGAAAAGAGTCAAACGCATGGCCTGCGAGTCCTGAAGAATTTTGGCGATATCGCGCGGTCCTGACCCCTGTGCACACTGGCGTGCAAGTCTGGTTTCCCCTTGATGAGGTGTGGTGACGGTCGCATGCTAGTGATCCCTGCAGTTGATCTCAAAAACGGTCGGTGTGTACGCTTGCGGCAGGGACGTATGGATGCCGAGACGATCTACTCCGATGATCCGGTGACCATGGCGCAGGGCTGGGTAGACCAGGGGGCGGCCTGGCTGCATGTGGTGGATCTCGACGGAGCTGTTGAAGGAGAGCCACGCAATCTCCCAGTGATCCAGCAGATCGTCAAGACGGTGTCGGTGCCGGTGCAGGTGGGTGGCGGGATTCGAACCGTTGACCGTATTGAACGCTACCTTGGTGTCGGCGTCGCACGCGTCATTATCGGCACGCTGGCGATTGAACAGCCAATGCTTGCAGCTGACATCTGCCGACGCTTCGCTGGACGCATCGCCATAAGTCTTGACGCGCGTGATGGCAGGGTAGCCTCGAAGGGATGGAACGAAAGCGCAGCGTTGGACTATCTGAGTGTTGCGCGCCAGATCGATGCCTGGCAGCCGGCGGTGGTGATTTTCACGGCCATTCAGCGCGACGGCACGCTTGAGGGCCCTGATCTGCCGCGGCTGAAAGAGCTGTTGAGGGTGATCAGCCTGCCGCTCATCGTCGCTGGTGGCATCGGGCATATCGATCATCTTCAGAGCTTGGTACCACTCGCCCCCGAAGGGCTGTATGGAGTGATCATCGGCAAAGCGTTGTATGAAGGCTCGGTGACGTTTCGTGAGGCGCTTGCCATCACACAGAGAGCATAGTCTATGCTGGTGAAACGCATCATCCCCTGTCTCGACGTACGTGAGGGAAGAGTGGTCAAAGGGGTGCAATTCGTCGATATTCGCGATGCGGGCGATCCGGTCGAAGTCGCCCAGGTCTATGACCGCGAGGGTGCCGATGAACTCGTCTTTCTCGACATCACTGCCTCCTATGAACGGCGTAAGATCATCCTCGACATCGTAGCCCGCACCGCCGAGCAAGTCTTCATGCCATTGACCGTGGGAGGCGGGGTGAGTTCGCTCGAGGATATACGTAACCTGCTCAACTCCGGCGCCGATAAAGTCTCGGTTAATACCGCTGCGGTGAAGGAGCCTACGCTGGTCCAGCATGCAGCGCTGCGTTTTGGCAGCCAGTGCATCGTCGTGGCCATCGATGCACGTCGTGTCCAGGACACCATCGATGGCTCAGGATCTGGACCGCGCTGGCAGGTCTATACCCATGGGGGGCGCACCCCAACGGGCCTCGACGCGGTGCAATGGGCAGTAGAGATGGAGCGCTTTGGTGCGGGCGAGATTCTCCTCACCAGTATGGATCGCGATGGAACCCAAGAGGGCTATGACCTGGAACTGACTCATGCCGTATCATCAGCGGTGAGCATCCCGGTGATTGCTTCGGGAGGAGTTGGGACCCTGGAACACCTCTACGAAGGCTTAACGCAGGGGAGGGCGGATGCCGTCCTCGCTGCATCGATCTTTCATTTTCGCACGCACACCGTGCAGGAGACCAAGGCCTACCTGGCTGGACGCGGAGTGCCAGTGCGTTATCCAGTCTAGGAATGAGGGACCGGCATGGTCGTGGACTATAGTGTCCTCCGATTCAACGAACACGGGCTCATTCCCGCCATCGTGCAGGATGTTGCCACCGGGCGGGTTCTGATGCTGGCTTACATGAATCGTGAGGCGCTCGAACGCACGCTGGCCACAGGTCTCGTCCACTATTGGAGCCGCTCGCGCGCAAAGCTCTGGCAGAAGGGTGAAACGTCGGGCCACCTCCAGCACCTGCGCGACCTCCGTTATGATTGCGACGCCGACACTCTTCTGGTGATCGTTGAACAGGAGGGGACTGCCTGTCATACCGGCGAGCCCTCCTGCTTCTTCCAGCGCTTCGCGGAAACCCCCGAACCAATGCAGTTGCCGGTCTCTGAAGGACTTCTGCAGCAAATCTATGCGGTGGTTCAAGAACGCAAACGGCGCGCCCCGCAGGAGTCCTACGTGGCCTCGCTGATGGCGAGAGGTCAGGATAACGTGCTGAAGAAGGTCATAGAGGAAGCGGCGGAGGTCTTGATGGCGTCGAAAGACGGACGTCGTGAGGCGATCGTCTACGAGATGGCCGATTTATGGTTCCACGCCATCGTCGTTTTAGGTTGGCATGATATTTCCCCTCAAGAAGTGCTCCAGGAACTCCAGCATCGTTTTGGCAAATCCGGCCTCCGTACCAACCCGCGCCCACCCTTGCATACAACTCCCGAGCAAAGTGCTTGACGATATTGTCTTTTCATGCTAAATTGGGTGAATAACAGCTCTTTTAAAGTAGAAAGACTGTCAACACTTGTCATGAATTATCATTCTGGTAGATTCTTAGCAGAGGGGGTAGTGTATGGCAGGGATCAAGGTGCGCGAGAATGAGCCCTTCGAAAATGCCCTACGCCGATTCAAGAAGCAGTGCGAGAAGGCGGGTGTCCTCTCCGAAATCCGCAAGCGTGAGTACTACGAAAAGCCCAGCGTGAAGCGTAAGCGCAAGTTGCTCGCCGCGAAGAAGAAGGCTCTCAAAGCCAAGCAAAATCAGATAGTGTAACCGACCTCGGGTACCGTGCCTTGAGTGGTCGTTGCCTGTCCAGACTGCTGACCTCGTTATCAGAAGGATGGCGTGAAAGAAATTGCCATAGGGGATTTTATTTCCCACGGGGAAAAGTGGTGATGCTTGGTCCATTTGAGGGCATAGCCTGATGAAGAATCCCCTAAAAGGGCGTGGCATTGAACTGGGTTGATGTGATCATCGCGGTGGTGCTTTTAGGTTTCGCCATCCGCGGGTTTATGCGCGGGTTTCTGCGGGAGCTATTATCGCTGGTCGGCGTCTTTTTGGGCCTATGGATCGCTCTCCTCAAGTTTGTTCCACTGGGGGAGTGGGTGCAACACCAATTCCCGTTGACTAAGCCCTTGCCATTTCACGTAGCGTTTCTGGCGATTTTTCTGGGTGTGGCCAGCCTCGCCGGTATGGTGGGCTATCTGTTACATCGGGTTGCCAAGGGGCTGTTGATGGGCTGGTTGGATGCGATCGTTGGCCTGGGATTCGGCTCTGTCAAGGGTGTGATGATCTTAATGGTGTTGCTGTTCTTACTGGCGCATCTTCCCCTCGCTGAATCGATCAGGACTCAGCTTCGAACCTCTCCTGTCGTCGAATATCTCGAACTCTTTAATCCATTTCTTGAACGATCTGTTCAAGCATATCGACGATTGGGAGGAGAACGCCTGTGGGAACAATTTCGCGCGCCTGAGGCGAACCGGCCTCCTGCGATGAGTGAGGGAAGGAGGGCTGGGGATGCCTTCAGACGCTAAGTTAGCCGTATGATCCCATGTCAGCGTGAGCAAGTCGCAAGTGAGCATGCATTGCACGTCCTCGAGTTCGGTGCTATCCGCCGTCTGCTTGGTCGCTGGATGAGCTCCGATCTCGGCCGCTCGCTTCTACCCACCGTCGCTCCCCTCGTTGAGCTACCACTGATTCGCCTCAAGCAACGCCAAACGTCGGAAGCCAAAACCCTACTCATCGCCGATACGCCGCCTTCTCTGCAGCAACTCGTGGATCCTCGTCCCCTCCTGAATCAAGTGGCGCAGCAGGGGAAGATTCTCGAACCGCAGGAACTGCTCGATCTGCAGTTTTTGCTCGCTACAGCGCGGCAGACGAAACGTTTCTTGGGACGCGTCGTGGCGCAGTATCCACTGCTGGCGGCGCTGACCGAGCCGATGCTCTTCCCCGAGTCGATCGAGCGGCGGATCGGCCAGGTGGTGGATCTGCGTGGCGAGATTAAGGATAGTGCGAGCCCACGGTTGCAGGAGATTCGCAGCGAGCTCCGCCATACGCGTGAGCGGGTCCGGCGACACCTGGATGGGCATCTGACCCAACATAGAGATGTGGTGCAGGAGCCGCTCATCACCCTCCGCAACAATCGCTATGTGATTCCACTCAGGCCGGATTATCAGCGCCTCCTGCGCGGCATCGTGCACGATCACTCTAGCAGCGGGGCGACGGTCTTTGTCGAACCTCTCGATGTCTTGGACTTGAATAATCGTTTGGTGGAGTTGACAACGGCGGAAGCCGCTGAGATGCATCGCATCCTCCGGCAGCTGACCACGGAAGTCTGGGAGGTGCAGACGCTGATTCGCCAGATTGCCGAGGTTCTGGGGGAGGTCGATTACATCCTGGCCCGGGGGCGCCTCAGCCAGATGCTGGACTGCCACGAGCCGGAGTTCAGGGATGATGGTCGCATCGTTCTGCTACAAGCGCGGCATCCTCTCCTCGTCGAGGCAGCCCAAGGCAATGGTGGCGTGATCGTTCCCGCCACACTGAACGTCGATCCCGCCACTCGCACCCTGGTGATCACCGGACCCAATACCGGTGGCAAGACCGTGCTCCTCAAAACCATCGGGCTGCTCACCTTGATGGCCCAGGCTGGTTTACACATTCCGGCCAAGGAGGGCAGCGCGTTGGCACTTTTTCGGCAGGTTCTGGTCGACATCGGTGATGAGCAGAGCATTGCCCAAAACCTCAGCACCTTCTCTGGGCATCTGCAGCATATCGTTAGCTTCCTGCGCCATGCCGATGAGCACTCGCTGGTCCTCTTGGATGAGCTCGGAGCGGGGACCGACCCCGCTGAAGGAGCGGCCATAGGTATTGCTGTCCTCGAACATCTCTACCGTTGTGGGGCGCAAACCGTTGTCACCACGCACCAACAGTCCATTAAATTGCATGCCCATGCCCACCCGGCGATGGACACGGCGGTGATGGAGTTCGATGCCGAAACGTTACTGCCCACCTTTCATGTGCGCGTGGGACATTTCGGCGGGAGCAATGCTTTTGCCATTGGCCGGCGCTTGGGCATGCCGCCTGAAGTACTGGCCACCGCCCAAATGCATATCGATGCCGACCAGCATCGGCTGATGGAAGTCGCCGATCGCCTGCAAGGCGAGCTCCAGGCGCTTGAGCAGTTGCGCCGCGAGGTCGAGCATGATCGGCACCTCGCCGCTCAGGCTCGTAGACACTACGAGACCAAAGTGGCGGAGATCGATGCGGAACGACGGCTCCAGCTGGCACATGCGACTGACGAAGCGAGTCAATTGCTGGCAGAAGCACGACGGCGCCTGGATGAGGCCATCCACCAGGTTCGTCGGCAAGGGCTCACGCCCGAGGTGGAGCCAGCCCGGGCGTTGGTACGGCAGGTTGAGGCTGAGCTTGAACAGATGATAGCGCAGACGACCCCACCTGAGCCCAAGGTGAGACCAGTGCCGGTAGGCGAGGTCGTCTGGCTCCCGAAATGGCGGGTGCGTGGGGTGGTGCTGAAGTGGCCCGAGGCGGGAGACCTAGTCGAGGTTCAGGCTGGACAAATGACACTCAAGGTTCCGGCCTCTCAACTCGAACCGCTCAGCACACGTGAACCACCGCCACCTGCACCGCGCTCTCCACTACCCTATGTCCGTCGTCACAGCGTACAGGAGATCTCTCCCGAACTCAACATCATCGGTTGGCGAGTACCCGATGCCTTATCGCATCTTGATAAGTACCTGGACGAAGCGGTGGCGGCTGGTTTGCAACGGGTGCGAATCATCCACGGCAAGGGGAGCGGACGGTTGCGGGCCGCTGTACACGAGCTACTGACCTCCCATCCTCAGGTGAAAGCGTATCTCCCCTGTAATCCCCAAGAGGGTGGGTGGGGCGCGACATTGGTGGAAATGCATGCCTAAGCGTCAGGCGGCTGATCGGTCAACGAGGTGCTCATGAACTGGCATTCAGGGAGTTCTTGTGGCTGACCATATCCCTCAAGACATCATTGAAGAGATTCGTCGGCGCAACGACATCGTCGAGGTGATCGCTGAGTACCTCCCGCTGAAGGGCAGTGGCGGGAATTACAAGGCGTTGTGCCCCTTCCACTCTGAGAAGACTCCCTCCTTTACAGTCACCCGGCAAAAGCAAATCTTCCATTGCTTTGGCTGTGGGGTGGGAGGCAATCTCTTTCACTTTATCATGAAGTATGAGCACATGAGCTTTCCCGAAACGGTGGCCTATTTAGCCAAGCGGGCCGGAGTCACCCTGCCGAAAAGTCGGTTCTCTGCGACATCGTCGCCGCTGGAAGCTCATAAGGAACAACTCTATGGCATGAATGAGCTGGCGGCGAAATATTTTCACGAACGACTGCTGAACAGTCCTCAGGGAGAGAAGGCCCGTAGTTATCTGCAGACGCGCGGCATCGATCAACACTCGATCGAGCGATTTCACCTCGGCTATGCCCCAGCGAGCTGGGATGGCCTACTCCGATATGGTGCGGAGCGTGGATTTCAACCACCGACGCTGGCGGAAGTCGGACTAGTCAAAGCGCGCGACGATGGTCGTGGGTTTTATGATCGCTTCCGAGATCGCGTGATGTTCCCCATCTGCAATGTCACGGGGCGCGTCGTGGCCCTGGGGGGACGGTTGTTGGACAATCTGCCCGAGGCCCCGAAGTACCTCAATTCACCCGAAACCACTATCTACAAAAAGGGCACGCTGCTGTATGGCCTCCATCTCGCCAAACAGGCGATCCGAGCCGAGGGCCGGGTGCTCATCGTTGAGGGCTACCTCGATCTGATCAGCCTATTCCAGTCCGGCATCGAACATGTCGTGGCGACACTTGGCACTGCCCTGACGCGAAACCATGTGCAACTACTCAACGCCTATGCCAAAGAGGCCGTTCTAGTATTCGACGGTGATACGGCCGGACGATCCGCCGCGTTGCGCGGGAAGGACTATTTTCTCCAGGGGCATGTGCGTTATTTCCTGCCGAGCGCCCACGTCTCGTCCTTGATGGAGGCACTAGAAGGGGATCTGCATGTCAAAGTGATGCTGCTACCACAGGGCCATGACCCCGACACGTTTGTTCAGGCCGAGGGACGCGATGCCCTGCTCGCCAAAGTGCGGGAGGCACAGCCGTTTATCGAATTTCTGCTGGATGCTGAGGCCGACGGGCACGATCTGGCCTCGGTGCAAGGCAAACTCGCCTATGTGCGTAAATTGCTGCCATTGATCGTCAATCTGGGCAATCAGGTGGAGCGCACGGAGTATTTGTCAGAGCTCGTCAAGCGCACCGGTGTCGCACCAGCGGCGCTGGCTGCTGAACTCCACAAACTCAAGTCAAGGGCGCCGGCATCTGCACCAACGGCCGAATCTCACTATTTTCCACCTCTGGGGCCGGAACGGTTGCTCGTACAGCTGCTGTTGCTCCACCATGGTTGGATTTCCCATGCACAGGCGCAATTGCCCTCCGACCGGGTCCAGGAACCGAATCTTCGGGCCATTCTCCAAGCCTTGTATTCGTTGGCTCCAGACACTGGTGAGATCGATGTGGCTGCTTTGCTCGAGCGCCTGCCGGATGAACAGCAGCGCGATCTGGTGGCCCGATTAGTCCTTGAACCGCTGGGTGATGAAGGGGTGCAACAGCAAATCGATGATTGCCTCACAGCCATCCAACGGCGCGACATCGAAGCTCAGCTCAAAGGCTTGAAGGAGGAGATGCATGCGGCAGAACGGCAAGGCGACATGGTGCGACTGGCTCACCTGCAGCGGCGATTCGCTGAACTGCGCAGGACCCTGATCACACGGGCTCAACCGGCAGCACAGCGGTCGGAAACATCTGTTGCCTCAGGCCGTGCTCCACAGATTTAAGTAACGGCGAGAGCAGCACAATGGCAGGACTGCGAAGGGAGGTGTGAACAGTTATGGCAAAGCGAGGCAAAAGCTCGGACGTGAAGATGTTGATCTCCATGGGGAAGGAGAAGGGCTACCTGACCTATGATGAGGTCAATGACATCTTGCCCCCGGATGTCGTCTCACCGGAGCATATCGATGACTTGATGGTCCTCTTCGGCGAGATGGATATCGAGCTGGTCGATACCGACCATGGCGAATCTGGTGTCGAGGTGGTAAAGGTCGACGACAAAGAGCTGCTGGAAGAGGAAAAGGCGCTCAGCCTGCGTGAGACCGGAGGAGGACATACCGATGACCCCGTTCGCATGTACCTGCGTGAGATGGGCTCGATTCCACTGCTGACACGAGAGGGCGAGGTTGAAATCGCCAAACGTATCGAGGAGGCCCAAAATCAGATTCTCATGGCCGTCATCAGGAACCCACTGGCCACCAAGGAAGTGCTCCATCTTCGCGATAAGCTCAACAATGGCAGGCTCAGTCTGGATGAGCTTGATGCCCCGGCCGGTACCGATGAGGAGGACAATGACCTCGGATGGCAAGTCCAAGGCCGCCGTCAGCTCGGCGAATTCATCGATCAAATCGCCGCCTGCGACCTCCAGTTGAAGCGCATCAAAAAGCGTCTGAGTCAAAACACCCTGTCGGAGAATGTCCGGCGCGAGTTGCTCGCCGAAGAGAAGAAGCTCCGTGGCAAGATGGCTCGCCTAATCAAAGAGATCAATCTCCAATCGGTACATCTGGATCGCATCGTGCAGAAGCTCGGTTGTCTGGTCGAACGTATCCGGCAAGCCAAACGGGAAACCACTGAATACTTGCAGGAACTCCAGATGTCTGAGGATGAGCTCAAGGCGGTTCTCCGCTATCTGCGCAACGGTGGCCCTCACAGCACCCTGCCTGATCGGCAAATCCCGCTTTCGCTCGAACAACTGCAAGAGTATGAGAAAAAACTGCGCAATATGCGACGCAGGACTCGGCGCATCGAGCTGGAAGCTGGAGTCTCGGAAAAAGAACTGATCGAAATGCTAGAGTCGATTAACGAGGGACGAACCAAAGATAAAGAAGCTAAGCGCGAACTTGCCGAGGCGAATCTGAGACTGGTGGTCAGTATTGCTAAGAAATATACTAATCGCGGTCTGCAATTCCTCGATCTGATCCAAGAAGGTAATATTGGGCTCATGAAGGCAGTGGATAAATTCGAATATCGCCGCGGCTATAAGTTCAGCACCTATGCGACCTGGTGGATCCGACAAGCGATCACCCGCGCCATCGCAGATCAGGCCCGGACCATTCGCATCCCGGTGCATATGATCGAGACCATCAATAAGCTGATTCGGACATCGCGCTATCTCGTGCAAGAAATGGGACGTGAGCCCACCCCCGAGGAGATCGCCGAGCGCATGGAAATGCCCGTTGATAAGGTGCGCAAGGTGCTCAAGATCGCCAAGGAGCCGATTTCCCTGGAGACGCCGATCGGGGAAGACAAGGACAGTCATCTGGGGGATTTTATCGAGGACAAGAAGGTGATCTCGCCGTTAGAGGCGGCGATGAAACTGAATCTCAAGGAGCAAACGCTCAAAGTGCTTCAGACTCTCACGCCGCGCGAGGAAAAAGTGTTGCGCAAACGCTTCGGTATCGGTATCGACAGCGAACATACGCTTGAAGAAGTTGGCCAGGATTTCGATGTCACCCGCGAGCGTATCCGCCAGATCGAGGCCAAGGCGCTGCGCAAGCTGCGTCATCCAAGCCGTAGCAAGCGACTGCGCAGCTTTGTGGACAATATCTGAGACACACCCACCCGCGTTGCTTCTGTCCCACCTGATGCCTGGGCCCTCGGCCAAGCGTCAGATGGGACAGAGCTACCTGATGTACCCCGACGAAACCACACCATACACCGTGTGGTCAAGCATGCTCACGCGGCAGGCACCTCTCCAGTGCAAAATCAGACGGATCTTCCCCCCGCCATTTTCGCGGATCCCTCGGAAAATTCAGGGATTGGTCGATGTTCTGCGGCATGATGTAGTCATGTAAGTAGACAGTTGATTCTGGACTGTTTGGAGTATTTATGTTATAGACCAACTCATGTATCTAACAGCCGTCCCAAATCGCAATTCGCCCCCGGCCATTCTCCTGCGCGCATCCTTCCGCGATGGGGACAAGGTCCGCACGCGGACCCTCGCCAATCTGACCTCATGGGCGCCGGAGCGGATCGAGGCCCTGCGCCGCGCCCTCACAGGTGAGTTTGATGGCCTCACCGGGGACTTGCAACCTGTCTGTGGCCCCATCGTCGCTGTCCTGTTTGTCCTCAAGCAGCTCGCAGAGCGCGTCGGGCTGCTCCGGGTGCTGGGGACCGAGCGCTGGGCGAAACTCGTGATGTTGCTGATGCTGGCGCGCGTGGCCGCGCACGGGTCGCGCCTCTCGGCAGTCCGCTGGGCCGCCCATCACGCCGTGGCCGAGACGCTCGGGCTGAAGCCCGTTGATGCGGATGATCTTTATGAGGCGCTCGAGCGCCTGGCCGAGGCGCCGGAGGACATTGAGGCCGCGCTCGATCGTCGGACCGTACGGCCGCGGGACGGCACGCCTACCGTGGTCTTGGATGACGTGACCTCATCCGACCTGGAGGGGGAACAGAATGCACTGGCGGCCTTGGGGTCTAATCGGGACAAGAAGCCGGGCAAGGCGCCGAGCGTGATCGGGCTCTTGACCACCGCGGAGGGCGAGCCCGTGGCCGTCCACGTGTACGAGGGGAACACCGCCGATCCGGTCCCCGTGCCGGCGCAGGTGCAGACCCTCAGGACCCGGTGTGGGATGACCGCGACGGTCTTCGTCGGGGATCGCGGGATGATCAAGACGACAGGTCAGGCTGCGCTGACTGCCGCCGGCTTGCGCTCCCTCACGGCGCTCACCACCCCGCCGGTCCGCCGGCTCCTCAATGCGCAGGTCCTCCGCGTGGAGTGGTTGACCGCGCCCGTCCATGAAGTGGCGCATGGCGCCGGGCGGTTGATCCTGCGGCGCAGTGAAGCCCTCCGGCAGCACGCGGTCCGGCGCCGCGCCGACAAGCTAGCCAAGCTCCAGCGCCTGATCACCACGCGCAATGCCTTCGTACAGACCTCGAAGCGGGCCAAGCCCGAGGCCGGCCTCCAGACCCTACGCGCCTGGGTGAAGCGGCACAAGTTGGACACGTTCGTGCCGGTCTCCCTGCACGCGGGGCAACTCATGGCCACGCTGGATGCCATGGCCCAAGCGGAAGCCACCCAACTGGAGGGGTGCTACGTCCTGGAAACGGATGGGTCGCAGACGGCCCTCGACGCCCAAACGGTTCATGACCGTTACCGCGACCTCCATGCGGTCGAGCAGGACGTTCGCACCAGGCAGACGGGCCTTTTGGAGGTGCGTCCCATCTGTGTGCGGAAAGCCGCGCGCACCCGGGCCCATGTGGTGGTCACGATGTTGGCCTTGCACGTGGTGCGTGCCATGCGCCGGGCCCTTGTGGCGGTCTTCGGCACCACCGAGGACGACCAGATGGCGGTGACGGTGGAAGAGGCCTTGGTGGCCTTCGCACGCCTCTGCCTCCTCCCCTACCACATCCAGGGGACGGCGGTGGTACGCTGGCCGACCCCAGACGAGCGGCACGCGGCGATCCTGCACGCGTTGGGGACTCCCTTGCCAACTGAGACGAGCTTACGCAAAATGTAGGCAGGCGTTCCCCTCCCCTTCCTGCCCTAGAGCATCAATGATTTGAAAGAGTTATACGGAGTAGTCTGCCCAAAGAAGGGGGGAAGATCCGCCAGGAGGCGTTATCCCAGATCAACAGGAGCGCGGTGAAGCCTCGGGCGGCAAGCGGTGCGGAGCACCACGCCAGA
>Ga0137403_10002004_pt1 | contig 25380 bp, 22 predicted proteins | sample CZOMad2_1_16fung_FD_122057 | JGI IMG/M metagenome (GOLD analysis project Ga0137403, IMG submission 122057) | Vadose zone soil fungal communities from Angelo Coast Range Reserve, California, USA - CZOMad2_1_16fungal (Hybrid Assembly) | ecosystem: Environmental > Terrestrial > Soil > Vadose zone... | reverse complement strand
CTCTTGGCGTTGCGCCATCAATTCGTCACCACATAGGACTTCGGCATGAACAGGAAGCGTTCGGTTTTGATCTTGCATCCGGGAAACATCTTTTTAAGTTCTTGCCTGGAGATCCATGTCACATCGTATTGATAAGGCCTCTTCAACAACCAGCCGTTGAGCGTGAAGTAGCGCAGGAATCTGGGCGTCAACCAGCGGATGGGAAGCCAATGAAGAAACGGCATCGTCAGGTGGGGATCAATAGGAAAAAGCCGTGACGGGGTTTGGCAATAAATCCGCTTTCCCACTCGCATCATTTCGCGGGCAAATTTGAACTGGTTTTCCACGCTGCCCACGTGTTCAATGGCGGAGTTCGAAAATGCCAGATCGAACGATCCGTTGGCAAAAGGCATCTCGCATCCGGACCCCAGAATGTACTTGAAACCGCCGGTGTCCTCCGGGAGTTCGATGTTAATGATCGCAACGCCCTCGGAGCGTCCGATGATGTCCCAAGTGTAATGGGCTCCGCCAACATCCAGAATGGTACGGCAGGATTGGTAATCGGAGATAAAATTCTTGAATCGCCGCTTACGGAAATATTTCCGCACAGGCATCTGAAAGTCGATTGGGTCCATAGGATGATCAACATTCTAAAGGAATTTCCGCGCGCTGTGTTGTGCTCTGCTCTCAAAAGCCTTTAGGATGGAGGACACCACACCAGCATCTACATATCCTGATGAGAATCGCAATCGACGTGCACAGTCTAGGGACTCAGTCAGGAGGCAACGAAACATACATTCGCCAACTCCTGCGAGGGCTCAGCGAAGACCAGAGCCAAAATCTTTATCGTCTTTTCTATACGCATCCCGCCGCTCTCACTGATTGCCAGGTAGACCCCCGCTTTACGTTTACCCAAATTCCCAAACACCCTGTCCCACGAATTTGCGCCGCTCTTCCCCGCCTGCTGGCCAAAGAGAAGCCGGATGTTTTTCACTGCCAATACGTGCAGCCTCCTTTTGCTAAAACAAAGACCGTCCTCTCGATCCACGATCTTGCGCACGAACATTTTCCCGAGTTCTTTCATCCCATGGAAGCCTTGCGCATGAAGACCCTGGTGCGATGGTCCGCGAAGCGCGCCAGCCACATCATGACCATCTCAGAGTTTTCAGCCGCTGATATCGCCCAGCGGTTTGACCTCCCTCGCGAGAGAATCACCGTTGCTTACCTCGCGGCATCTCCAGACTTTCGTCCAAGAGACAAGGAGCAAAGCAAGGAACATCTGGCACGGCTATACGGCATCAATTTTTCTTTTATCTTGTATGTTGGAAGGATCCAGGCGCGAAAAAATCTTCCTCGTCTGGTAGAAGCCTATGCCCGGTTGCGCAAGCAAGGTCTGGACGCCAAACTCGTGATGGTGGGAAAAACGGACTGGCAATCCGGCCAACTGCTGGAAAAGATCAAAGAACTTGGGTTGCAGGATTGCGTTATCTTTCCCGGATTTGTCCCTTTTCACGATCTGCCGATCTTCTACAACGCTGCTGAAGTCTTTGTCTTTCCCTCATTCTTTGAAGGCTTTGGCCTGCCGGTAGTGGAAAGCATGGCCAGCGGTGTTCCGACAATCACTTCCTGCGGATCTTCGCTGGAAGAAGTTGCCGGTGATGGCGCCCTTCTGGTTGACCCTACCGATACTGGATCGATTGCCGACGCGCTTGGCAAAGTTCTTGGAGATCCTGGATTGCGGAAGGATTTAGCGGCGCGTGGCCTGAAAAGAAGCAAGGATTTCTCCACGGGGAATCTGGCCGAAAAAGCGCTCGCAGTGTACCGCACCCTGAACTGACAATTAGAAAATCAATACGGCGGCTGGCAATGGGCTGAATTTGCGAGCAGGCTTTTGTTGATCAATCCAATGGCACTTTACGCGTGAATCATGCTCCCACCGCATTTGTTACCCTGGGCAATGTCGCGTGCACCCAGGGCATTGACCGTAAAAGCCTCCCTTTGCACCAGTTTTTTTATTCTTCCAACCAGGCGGCGTTTTCCGGCCGCGCTGACCATTCGATGCAGCGCCGTAACGACTCTTCAAAAGGCCTGGGCGCTTTCCATCCAAATGATTTTATTTTTTCGTCGGAAAGGCTATACCTCAGGTCGTGTCCTGGACGGTCAACATGAACATCCACAACTTCATAGTCCAATTTCTTGCCCAGAGTATCGGCAATGAACTTGGCAATTTCCAGATTGCTGCGCTCTTCGCCGGCGACGTGAAAAGTGGCGCCATGCGTGCTGCCCTGCGCGGTGCGTGAGATCCCTTCCTTCTGTTGCAGCTTCAACAGGAACAGCAGAGCATCCGCCTGATTTCGCGCATGGATCCACTTTCGTTCTCCAATGGTCCATTGGCCGGCAGCATCCCGCCTTCCATGAATGATCACCTTTTCACCACGCAATATTTTTCGTATGCACATGGGAACGAATTTTTCAGGATGCTGCCGTTCCCCAATCAGGTTCATCGTCCGGGTACAGGTCACCGGGAGTCTGTAGCACTTCCACCACGCAAAAGCCAGTGCCTCGCCACCGGCTTTGGAGGCGGAATAAGGATTCGAGGGCCGAATGGGAGATTCTTCAGTAAAATCGACCCCGTAAGGAGCAGGGCCGTGGACTTCATCGGTGGAAACGTAAATGAAATGGTCCACTCCTAATGCTCTAGCTGCCTGAAGAGAATTCATGGTTCCCAGCACATTGGACATCACAAACGGCTCAGGATCCTGGATCGAGCGTTCAACGTGCGTTTCCGCGCCATTGTGAATGAAATACCTGACCCCTTCCAGGGCCTTCAGAACACTGGCCGAATAGACGGCCCGAAAATCATGGAAAACCATCTTTAGCCGTGGATTCCCTTGCCACAGCGCAAGGCGCTCCAGCGATCCCGCATAGCTCAACCGGTCCAATCCAACAATATCCCAGTCTGTGTTCGCCATAAGATGGCTGACCATATGTGCTCCGGCAAACCCTGCTGCTCCGGTACAGAGTATCTTGTCTCTCCCCATCAATCATCCCTTCATAATCACTTTGAAATTTTTTGACCCTATCGCCTTGCGCCTAAGCAGCCCAACAGCCAACCGATTGTAGTCTGGCAAATCATTCCACTATACCTTTTGGGCAGTGCAAGAATCCAGACGATGCATCCGGACGATAACGGGAGTGCACAACTAGGCGCTTTCCGCCGGCCACGTCCTCCGTCAGCATCAGCCCACTACACTTCGATAGACTTGAACGGTTTGGGCGGCAGTGCGGCGCCAGTTGAACTGCTGTGCGCGTAACAGTCCTTTGGACCGCAACTCTGCGACCAGACTTGGATTGTCAAGCACAGCAGCAATCGCGTCGCCTAGTCCTTCCACTTCATGCGGCGACACCAGAATTGCTGCATCTCCCGCCACTTCCGGCAGGCTGGCACTATTGCTTGCCACCACGGGTGTGCCCGCCGCCATGCTTTCTAATACCGGGAAGCCAAAGCCTTCATACAATGATGGCATCACGAGCAAACTAGCCTGCGCGTAAAGGCCCGGAAGATTTTCATCGGGCACTCGACCAGCCAATACCACGCACGTTGATAAATCAAGTTGCCGAATCGTTTCATGAATCTCGTCCCCTCCTGCCATCCCGGGCACCTCCGTTCCGGCCAGCACCAGCTGCCGATCGCCCCATTTTCCAAGTTCCCGCAGATAGGCAATCGCCCGCAGAAGTGTGGGAATGTTTTTTCTCTGCGAAAGCTCCCCGACATGCAGCACATAACCTTCACGTATTCCCGATTGGCGCGCCCAGAAGCGGTCTAGAACTGCTGCCGGATGAAATCGTTGATGGTCAACCCCATATGGCACCACATGCACCTTGCCGGGCGGGAGCGCGTACGCATTAACAATGTCGCGTTTGGAGTGCTCTGAACCGCAAATAACCGCAGCAGCGGATTTCACTGTGATGGGTACAACAGATTTCATGTAGTGAATCCACCAACTTGGGAAATGTGAGGGATAGAGCAGGTAGGTAATGTCGTGGATGGTGATGACAACCGGACAAGGCGACGCAAGCGGCGCAATAAACGCGGGTGCGTGAAGCAAATCAAAACCACGCATCCAGAGACGCGTGGGCAGGTCTAGATGGATCCAAGCCAGGCTTCGAGCAGTTTGAAAAGTCCGACGTAAGATGCCGCCGCCGCGCGCAGTATTTGGCCACCCGGTAAAAGATTCGAGGGCTAGATCGGGTTCCTCCGCAAGATGTTCCAACAGGCGCGCCGCATAGACCCCGGTACCGGTAAGATTACGGCGCGCGAAAGAGTTGTCCCATGCGACTCTGATCGGCTTGTTCATGCGGGGATCACTGCCGCCCGCCAGCTGTTTTGCCACCACTTAAGATGAGGGTTATGCATCGAACCAACGCGTTCTAGCACCGGACAGTCGACTCTCTGTTAACTTCTTCCACCACGCTTGAGTGTACCCGCGCTGGATCTTCTCCGGCTGCAAGCTGATAGAAAAGCTCTTCATACTGGTCGGTAATGCGGTCCCAGTTATAGAAGTTGCGGATCCGCTCCGGAGCATGCCGGCGATAGTCCTCGGCAAGTTCAGGCTGTTCTTCGATGAGCTGAATTTTCGCGGCGAGGTCGGAGGCATCCCGGAACAAGAGTCCGTGGCCGCCTAATACTTCTGCATTGAACGGGTTCTCATGCGCCAGAATGCAGTTGCCAAATCCCAGCGCCTTCAAAAGCGCGGGGTTTGTTCCTCCCATCATGTGGCCGTGAATATACGCGTATGAATTGCAGTGAAGCTCTTTAACGTGTTCAATGCTGTCCACATGGCCCAGGAAACGTACGCGTTCTCCGGCATTGTTCTTGAGGTCATCAATAAAGCTACTGCGGTAATTCGCGTCTCCGGCGATGGCTAGGAAGCGTTTCGTCGAGGCCTTTTTGAAACCTTCCACAATCAGCGCAGCGTTGTTTTCCGGCACCAGCCGGCTGGCGATCAGATAATAATTGCCCGGCTCAAGCCCATATTGACGAACAATCTCAGGGTTGGAAGATGTCTCAATGTTGCCGCCGTAAGCAATACAGGCGGAAGGCGTCTTAAACTCTTCCAGGTAAAGCTTTCGCATGGCATAAGCGTCCGTAATAATGCCTTTCGGAAGTATCTTTCCTGAGAGCCGAGCATTCCAGTAGAAATAGCCCTTGCCCAGTCGCCCCCACTTGCCGCGCTTCCACTCAATGCCGTCCACATTCAGCGCACAATTCTGGTGCAAAATTCTGGGGATGGCACAATGAAAGGCGTTGGCTACGTTGGTAATCAGCATCGCATCTACCTTGCGCCGCTGTACATCCATCATGCAGGCCAGCGTATGCGTAAAGGTCCCGAAGTTCTTGGTTTCAATGCTGGACGTGTAAATCAGGCGGACGCCTTTGTAAACCGGCGGACGTTCCTTGAAAAGCGCCTTTCGGCAATAAACAATCACATCGTGACCGCGTTCTACCAGTCGCGGAGCAAGCTCGATGAAAAATGTCTCAGTGCCGCTATATGTGGAGGGTATACCTCGTCCGCCGAAGATCGCGAGCCGTAGCTTCCGTCCATAAATGGGATTCGAGTTTGCCGCGTCTATCATATTAGGGCTGTTTTCCGCTTCACGTGCATCCATCGCGGCGTTGATCTCATTTTTTTGCTGTTCCTCTGGATTACCAACAAAGCACCCGACTGTAAATTAGAGTTCATTGTGACAACAAAATTCCGCAATATAAACGAATCTGGAAGCTTCTGGAAATATGCGCAAAATATTTTCAGTTAGTGAAACTGTGCCGACTCCCATTCTCTCTCTTAACCGGAAGCGGTCTGGTCCAGCCTTCTCCCATATGCCGTTTTCGGAGCGGAAAACCTGGAGATAGCGCAACCAATCAGTCCAAGATGAACCCACGTAAAAGCCAGCAGCGTGCCTTCCGTGGCTTGAAAGGCGATGCAAAAGACCACGGCGGAGACCAACAGCGCAACCAATTCTGGGTCGGATTCGAATTTGAGGACCCTCCGCGACCGGCGATACAACGACACCAGGAACGCACTAAATATCACAAGGCCAACCACGCCGGTATCGTGAAGAACGCGCATTTCAGTGTTCGCGATCCAGCCTTGATCCTCCCACTCCGGCCCCAGCGACTGCCAATCAAAAGCAAGTTGAAAACTTGAGGTGCCGCCGCCCCATACCGGATGTTTGAGCACTTCGTCGAAAGCTGACCCCACTTGCACGACACGCGTCAGTGTGTTGGGATCTGATGTCGGATCGCTGATATCCACAGTGCTGAACCGTTCAGTATAATGAGGGAGCACTGCGGGAAGAACCAGGAGCAGGGCGCACATCGTAGCATTGGCGATGCTGAAAAGCAATTTCCTGGTCAAATACCGTTTTTTCACACTGAAAAGCGCCACCACTAACAACCCGATCAAGGTGGCTCCCAACGCGCCCCGAGAAAGACTGATCGCCATCCCAGCGAAGGCCAATGCGAAGCCAGCCAGAAACCGTCGGCGACGGTCATACAAGTATGTGACCAGCATCATTACCGATAAAGCGCCACTATAAGACCCAAGAATATTAGCTTCAAATTGGAGTCCGTTGGTGGCGGGAATGTCTCCGTATTGACCGACGGTTACTCCTACTTCAGTGCCGAAAATACGATTGGAATAGAAACAAAGGATTCCGAACGCTACCGTCGCGCTGCCGACTGCCAGCAGGACCATAAAAGCCTTGCGCAATTCTTTCCGGTCCTCGACCAGAACGCGTAGAAAAAAATATGCCAGGATGACCAGGACCTGCTGCACGGCCCATTTGATTGTCTGTCTGGGTTCAATCGACATGAACCACGAACTGAAAATGTTGAGCGCAGCGTAAGCTACCAGCAGGTAGTCAGGCCAAATCCACTGGACAGGCTGGCGGCGTTTCTTCTTCAGAACCAGGATGCTAATACACAGGACCCCGCAAATAATGTGTTCAGGCCGGGCTTTAAGGCCGGCAATCTCGACGTACAAACGGGGGACCGCCGAGGCCATTATCAGAGCGATGATTGCCCCGGTTGCACTGTATGACAACCAGAATACGGCAATTGGCGCCATGACCGCTGCAGCTACTATGAGAGCGGTGACGCCGGATGCATCAGGCCAAAGCAGAAGCACGGTGGCCGTAATGAGAAATAAAAGAGGCGTCGGATTGGGAATAGACGCGGTTGAAGAACCAATTTTCATTCAAATAGAAGGCGCTCTGAATGTCTTAACCTTACCATAACTTCACTGCGGGCCGCGATTGCCTGGCAGGATGCCCAAAACCGTAGCCCAGATTTGCCGGGCTTCGCCTAACTTCAGGAGTCGCGCCAAAAACAGATAAGTCGCACCGCTGATTGCCATGAGCATAATTGCCACCATAAATCGGACCATCGTTCCACCTGAATTAAATGGTCCGTTCAATAAGTGCAGGCCAAGCCAACTCATCACTCCCATTCCGGAAGAGGCAACCACGGTCCGGATTAAGAAGTTCAGAAAGTCCCAATCGAGATTGAGCAATGCTTTTCGGCGCGCAAGAACATAGACAAGGACTCCAGTAACCAGAAAGAATGCTGATGCGCGGGCGGCCACCAGTCCCCCGATCCCGAAATGCCGGGAAAGGATGGGCGCGGCCAATACAAACGATATCAGGGCCAGAGTTTCGGCGAACAAAGGGGTGATGGTATCTTCCACCGCGAAGTAGCAGCGCAACAGCACCATTGCAATAGCGTTGGGAAGGATCCCGACGCTGTAAACAGCAAGCACCCGGGCGGTGAGCAAGGAATCGGCTGACAGAAACCGGCCGTGCTCGTAAAGCAGCCGTGTAACTACCAGCGCGTTGATGACGGTCCAGGTCGTGACCGGCAGAAACAGGAAGATGACCAGTCGAAATATCTTTGCAACCTGGGCGCCAAGTTCCCCGCGGCGGAGCCGCGCCGCTTCACGGGCAAACCCTGGGTAAGCCACAATGGCAAGCGGCGCCGCCATGAAGTTTGAAGGGACAGTGAACAAACGCAATGCATAGCTCAGGGTGGAAACCGCGCCTGCAGAAAGCCGCGAGGCCAGATTACGCTCCATTACCGAAGAGGCGCTGGCCACCGCCAGGTACAAGAACAGAGGAATGCCCAGGCGCAATAGCTTTTTGATAGCCGGGTGACGAAAATTGAAGATCGGCCGGTAACGGATGCCCAGCGATAGAGTAGCTGGAACAAGCACCAGGAATTGCAGCAGGAAGCCGACAGCGGTGGCGATACCCACCACGTAAATGGCCCGTTCTCCGCGGGCAAAAAGAACTGCCGCGATAACTGAGGTGCTGGAAAAGGCGGGCGCGAGAGAAGCCAGCGCAAATTTGTGGCAGCCGTTCAATACAGCGGTAAGAATGCCTGCAACCGCAAGAAAAAGGACTGCCGGAAAAATAATATAAACCAGGCGAACCGCCGTCTCCAGAGTGGCGGGGCTGAAGCCGGGAAAAAGCCAGGCCAGCCACAGGCGCGCACCCGGCAGAGACAGTCCGATGATGACGATAAGGAGCAGCAGCGAGAAGGTGGTCACTACACTGAAACTTTCTGACCTTCGGGTTTCGTTTGCGCCGGTTTCCTCCTGCAATAAGATGGGTATAAGTACGGGCGATACCGTCCCAGCGATAAGGATAAAATACAAAATATTGGGGATGAAAATCGCTCCGAAGTAGGCATCCATTGTGGTGGACACGCCAAAGCGCGCCGCCAAAGCCGCCTCTCTCAGGTAACCGACTACGGAAACAAGCAACATTAACGCGCCCACCACACCGGCGGTGCGTCCCATCCGCAACCCTGAAGGGGAGGGCGCAGTTTCTACAATGGGTTTTGCCAAATGGATTTTTCCCTGACTAGATTTTCGGACGGAATGATTTTCTTAGCAGCACCATGATGAACCCGGCCGACTACCAGACGGCGCAACGCCTTCTAACCTGACCGTCGCAATCTTGCCTAAAAATGGCGCAGCGTGGAACAAAACAAGTGCATCTCTCCTTGAGAGCATCTCCAGCATGGTAGCGACGTGCATGCATGCCCCTCTGCGAAGCTGTATTATATGAAGAGCACACCACATCGCGCAAACCTTTGCCGGGGCATTGCAAAATGGGCTTTCGCAATGCAAATATGATGCTGGTCTTCACGGATGGTAGCGATGACAGTTGCTATCGACTCCTGAGGCTGAAAGTGATTCTTGTGATAAAAGGGTAAAATTTCCAAGGAGGTTAAGGGGCGGCGGATGCTTACCTCATTTAAAATTGTAATGTTGGAATTCCCTGCAGGGCAGCGCAATCATGGCGGAGACTATGGAAACTGAATTCCTCCAACAATGCAAACTGTGCGATAGCGACTTGCTTGGCTTGCTCGATCCCGATTGCAACATCGCGCAATGCCGCACTTGCGGTTACGTATTCGATAATCCCAGGCCTACTTTGAAAGCGTTGATCAGTTTTTATTCCCAGCCCGGCAAATACGACTCCTGGCTGGAGGAGATTGCCCCCCGGACCCGGCTTTGGAAACGCAGATTGAAAAAGCTGCAATCCACCAGGAAGCATGGCTCTTTACTTGACGTTGGTACCGGCATCGGACAATTCCTTTCCCTTGCAAAGACAAGCTATCGCGAAGTGTACGGCACTGAGGTCTCAGCCACTGCGGTTGCAATCGCAAAAGAGAAATATGGTTTGGACCTTTTTCACGGCACCATAGAGGAACTTGCCCGGCAGGAAAGGACTTTTGACAACATCACGCTGTTCCACGTTCTGGAGCACGTCCCTGATCCAAGAGCGATGCTGGAGACTTGCCACTCTCTTCTTGCCGCCGGTGGATGCATGGTGATCGCTGTACCGAATGAAGTGATCTCTTTGCGCGCACTTAAGCGATGGCTATTCGGAAAACTACAAAAGCCGCAGGGGACAGGGATATTGGGACTTCCACGACTGACTCTGGACGGAAGTATCCATGAAATCCATCTTTCACACTTCACACCATCCGTTTTGCGCCGTGCGCTCCAATCAACTGGATTTTCCGTACTCGTAGACACCCTTGACCCTTACTACGTGCGGACGGGTTTACGCCGGCTAAAGGCTGACCTTTACTATTACGCTTGCCTGCTTTTCCGATACCTCTTTGGTGTGAACATCTACGACGCCATTCTGATTATTGCGCGCAAAGACGACAACCCGCCGCCGAGCCAGCAGCTTGCCTGATTAGATAGCAGCTCACTTGCACAAGAAATCGCGCGCGGGAGGATAAAAACCGCTGGCCGGTTTCTAGCAATTCTGAATTGTCATCGCGCCAGTTCGGTGCAGACCTGCTCAATTTGCCGGGCAAATCGGTCCCATGTAAATTGGGTGTGCACCAAATCCATACCTTTCTGTGCAATCGCGGCGCGTAACTCGGGCTGCGTAGCAATCTCTTGAATCCGGGCGGCCAGTGTCGCCGGATTTCGAGGAGGAAACAAGAACGCGTTCTCGCCGTCAGCAAGCACTTCGTGTACGGCAGCACCGCTTGAAACCAGCACGGGGCATCCACACGCCATGGCCTCCAGTACTGCCAGCCCCCACGTCTGGTTTTCGTTGGGGAATAGAAAAGCGTCACACGCGCAGTAGAAATCCTGTATCTCTTCGTCGGCAACTTTTCCCGCGAAAGTTACCTCTTGGGTGACGCCCAGTTGGGTTGACAGTGCTTTCAGGGTATTGAAATACTCCGGAAAACTGAGGCCAGAACCGGCGAGCAGCAGCCTGACAGGAAAGCCCTGCGACTTCAGGCGACTCACAGCCTCAATCGCATCTTGAAGTCGGCGGTGCGGCATGATGATGCCCAGCCAGAGTAATACAAAGTCGCTTAAGGAGTAACCGAATCTGTCGCGAATCTTCTGCCGGTCGCCACCTCGGGCAAACCGGTCAGGGTCCGCACCGCTTCGCACAACGCGCGTCGGTCCGGCATAGATGGCTTTGAATTCGCCTTCCGCCCAGTTTGAGAGGAACAAGGTCAGGTCGACTTTGCGGTTCTGTGCGCGATCATAGACATAGTAGAACCAATGCACTGCGGCTGAGATCAATCCAATCGACCGGCGTTGCTGGGCCTTTTCATGGAAGTTCGGCACGTCATTGCACATCCACACCACGGCCCCGCCCAACTTGCGCTTCAGCCAGACTGCGCCCCATTGCGCCGGCCAGTGATGCGGGTTCCATATCTCATGCCGGCTTTTTACTGCGGATGCCAACCGCTTCATGTCCAGATAACCTCGCAGAAATCTGGGCTTGGGAAGCCCGTGAAAGCGGCCTCGCCCCACGTCGACGATCGTGAGGTCTTTACATATTTCGGGAAAACAGTTGGCGCGATCGTAAGCCGAGGTATAAAGAGTGATTTGGTGGCCCCGAAGCGCAAGCGCTCGAGCAAGAGAGACACATTGTCTCTCCCCTCCCCCCTCGACCAGCAATTCATGCATGATTAAAGCGATGTCCATGAGAAAAGAGTCCGCGAAAGATCACCCATAAAGTATCTCGCTCGTTGGCGGTGTTCCATTGCTATGGAAACGGAATCCCAGCCACTGGCAAGCGATCAGGAATATGTAGGCCGGACTCAGCAGCAAATATCTGCGCCACAGCCGGCGGGGCTCAGTGCATAGCCGGAATAACCATTCCAATCCGCGATCCTGCATCCATTGTGGCGCTTGCCGCAGGGTTCCAGCCAGAAACGGAAACGCCGCGCCTACGGCGAGAATGGGAACTTTCACGCGGTCGCGGAATTCATAGGCCCACACCTCTTGCCGGGGGCAGCCCAGTCCTACAAAAACGATTTGCGCGCCGGATTGTCGAATCTGGTCGCCGATGCGGTCTGCGGCCTCTGCGGTGATACGTCCAAAAGTTGAAGGGCTGCTGCCTGCAATGATAAGTCGTGGGAACCTCTCCAGAATTTTGACAGATAGTAGCGACAGAACATCCTCGGTGCTTCCATAAAAATAGACTGGGAGTTTTTCCTGTTCCGCGCGAGCGAGAACCGCCAGCGTAAGGCTGGGACCATAGACCCGCTGGCGCAGCCCTACATCGTGAAGATGGTTCAGGGCCCAGCGAACCGGTTGGCCATCCGCTACCACGAGTTCAAGATGGTTCAGTCGATAAAGGTGTGCCGGATCGAGCACTCCTTCCATCACGCCATGCACGGCCATGGCTGAAAGGGCGAAAGCGCCGCCGCGATGCGCGGCTTCAATCACTATGCCAGTGGCCGTTTCCAGACTCGCATCGTCAATCAGTACCCCGAGAATATTTTTCTTTTCCACCGCACTCATGCGTGGACAACTCGAGAAAAATCCTTCCACCGTTCCTGGTTCCGGTCATGGATTTCGCGCAGAATAGCGAGGCTGTCAAACTTCAATTCGTATCCGGGATAATGCGACTGGAACTTCCTGATGTCGCTGACCCACCAGACGTGGTCGCCTTTACGATTTTCAGCGCCGTATTCCCAGTTCATTTCGCGACCTGAGATTTGCTGGGCCATCGAGATAGCTTCGAGCATGGAACAATTCGAAAAACGGCTGCCGCCAATGTTGTAGACCACTCCCGATCTGGGCGCCTGAAAAAACCTGTCGAACGCTCGCACCAAGTCCGTGCTGTGCATGTTGTCGCGAACTTGTTTGCCTTTATAGCCAAAAACGGTATAGCGGGTCCCGGTAAAGTTGCATTTCATCAGGTAGGCGAGAAAGCCATGTAATTGCGCGCCGGAATGGTTTGGTCCGGTTAGGCACCCGGCGCGGAAGCAGGCGGTCTTCAGGCCAAAATAGCGGCCGTATTCCTGCACCATTACGTCCGCCGCGAGCTTGGACGCCCCGAAGATGCTATGCAATGAGTGATCGATGGACTGTTCTTCGCTAATTCCGTGCTCGGCAAACTTGTGGGCCTTGTCCAATTCCCAGCGCGATTCCTGCTCCACCAACGGAAGTGTATTGGGTGAATCGCCGTAGACCTTGTTTGTCGATGTGAAAATAAAGGGCGCTTCCGGGCAGAATTGCCTGGTGGCCTCCAGCAAGTTCAGGGTGCCCGTGGCATTCACTGAAAAATCGGTGAGCGGTTCACGCGCCGCCCAATCATGGGAGGGCTGCGCGGCGGTATGAATCACCAGAGAAATGTCCTGCCCGAAGCGCTGGAACAGCTCAAAAATCGCTGCCTGGTCGCGAATGTCAATGCTGAAATGCTGGTAGTCTGCTATGGTCGCTTCAAGATGCTTGCGCATCCATTCCGTGGATGCTTCCGGACCAAAAAAGTATTTCCGCATGTCATTGTCAATGCCCACCACATGCATGCCTTTGCCGGCGAAATAGCGGACGGCCTCTGACCCGATCAGGCCGGCAGATCCGGTGATCACTGCAATACTCATGCTTGCCTCACGGGGAGGCTTGGCGCAACACACCTTGCCGCACAATTTTCGGCCCACGTCGTCGTCGCGTTGTCAGAAGGGTCAAAACTCGATTGGTCCATCTGAAATAGAAACCCAAATCCTCTGGGATGGAAATTGTCTTTGAATGATGATGCTGGGTCGAGAATAGCATAGAAATACTGGGGTCCGGCAACCTTCATTCAAGCAGTGCCTCTCGCTTTCATCAGCGTTAGTTCAGTGTCACCCAGGGGCCGCTATCACCTGGGCGCAGGTCCTGCCGCCTCTTGGGCTCTTCCATAAATTGCCAGTAACATCCCGGCATTGGCGGCGCCGGTGTAGCAGGCGTCAAATGCCTGCCTGGCTTTGCCTCGCATCGCGCGCAGATGGTCAAGGTTGCGTGAACACCATTCCGCTCGCTCGCGCAATTCCGCAACACTGCCGGGCGTGAAATGAAAGCCGGTTTCTCCCGAAACCACCATTGTCGCGGGTGGTCCAATCCTGGCGGCGACCACGGGAGTCCCTACCGCAAAAGCCTCCATAATCGTTCGGCCCATGGTTTCATACCATTCTGAAGGAAAGACCAGAAACTCCGCGCTCCGCATCAGATCCAACACTTCGGGCAGCAGTTTGGCGCCAAGGTATTCAATTCTCCTGCATTTTCGAGCGGCTGTAATCACAAGGTCCGCCAGAGGGCCTTCACCGACAATTTTTAGCGGAATTGCTTCATGTGCGCTCTTCCATGCCTCAAGCATCGTGGCAACTCCCTTTTCCACGTTTAGCCGGCCGACATAGAGCGCATAGCCGCCTCCGCCGGCGCCCGGCTCGGGACTTGGATGGATAAAGTTGGGTTTAACCGCGATTTTTTCTGCCGGTAAGCCGCCGGCAACATATATCTCTCGGGCAAATTCAGATACCGCGATATACGTTGCGACGCGCTTACGCCATGTGCCAGCCAGTTTGTGCGCTCCCACCATACTGGCGACAACCGCGCTCGCGGCGCGGCTGTTGCGATAGCAAGCATGCACCACGCCGTGCCATGGCATGAATCGTCCCAGGCACTCCTGGCACAGATGTTGGTCCCGAAACAGAAGCGCGTTGGCACACATCAGCCGGTAGTTGTGCAGGGTTTGAACCACGGGAACATGGTTGCGGGAAGCCGCATAGTAAACCGATGGCGACCAGAGAGGAAAAAAGTTCTGCACGTGCAGAATGTCGAAGTTGCCGGACCGCAATAGCTCATCGATGCGGCGATATGATTCCCGCGACCACACCGTCCTAAAAGCCGTTCGGGCATGGCCGAGTTGCTCTACGCGCCGATTGTCCTCTTCCAGAAGCTCCACTTTATGCCCGTGGTCACGAAGAAGAGCGGCTTCAGCGACGCTGCACTGATCCTCCCCGCCGGGGATCAGATATCTGTTGTGCAGCATCAGGATCTTCATATCGGCTAGCGCGTCACTCGTCGAGACAGAAGTGTGGCGTCATTTTCACAATGCTCACCCGGAGCTGTCGTTGCGTGGGCGATCCATGCCTGAAACATCAGGACGGGCCACAATAAATATTGCCAGTTGCGGGTGCCAGATGTGTGCTCATCCCATTTCTTGCGGATGGGCTCAACGGAAAAAAAGCCATGGCGAGCCAAACTTTCTGGTGCGAGCAGATCTTCAGCCCACTCGCGTAATGGTCCGCGCAGCCAGAGGTCAACGGGTACCCCGAAACCCATTTTTGGGCTTTCCACAAGCTCCTGCGGCACGTAGCGATGCAACACCTGCCGGAGCGCCCATTTCGTTATTCCGTTACGAACCTTGAAATGCAACGGTAAGCGCCAGGCAAACTCAACGACGCGATGGTCAAGCAGCGGCACCCGCGCCTCAAGACCAACGGCCATGCTGGCGCGATCAACTTTGGTGAGAATGTCGCCAGGTAAGTAGGTGGTCAGATCGGTTAGCATGGCCAACTCCTGGACCTCCGGCATATCGGCAAATTTGAGGATGGCTTGCTGCATCGCCTGATGTTCATGCGCTCTCAGCACCAGCACTGCGGGATCCGGCCACATAGACATCGCGCGAAGATATATTTCTGCCGGATTATAAGCAACAAGGTGATCGGCGAGCCTGTGTAACTTCTTTCCAGGAGAGTTCTGGAGTCTCTGCGGCACCGGAAGCCAGCCAAGCGAGCGATCAATCATCATTGCCGGCACGGCGCGCATCAACCTGGCCGCCGCCTTCGCCACCGGCCTGGGAATCCTTTGCAGTGTTCTCCAAAGAGAGTTAACGAAGGCATAGCGCGTATACCCGCAAAATAATTCGTCGCCGCCGTCACCAGAAAGAACGACTGTCACATGCCGCCGCGCCAGCTTTGACACCAGATGTGTCGGGATCTGTGATGAATCCGCAAACGGCTCGTCATACATCGATGGCAGTTGAGGAACGATATCCAAAGCATCCTGGGGCGTTACAAAAAGTTCAGTGTGATCTGTTCCCAGATGTTTAGAGATCTTGCGAGCGCGAGTAGCCTCGTTGTAAACATCCTCATGAAAACCGATGGTAAAGGTTTTGACCGAACGATGGCTCTGCGATTGCATGAGAGCAACGATCGTGGAAGAGTCAATTCCGCCTGAGAGAAAAGCTCCGAGCGGGACATCGGCAATCATACGGAGACGCACAGCTTCCGCCAGTTTTGCATGCAGTTGCTCGATGATCTCCAGTTCGCTACCCTGCACGCGAGTTTCAACCCCCTGGCGGGCAACATACGCGGCCGACCAGTATTCCGTAAGAACGGGCGATGCGTCGGCGGCGCTCAGCGTCAGAATGTGGCCGACGGGAAGCTGGTGGATGCCATGGTAAATGGAGTACGGCGCAGGAACATAAGCACAGCGCATGTACGTAGCCAGAGTGTCGCGATCGATTTCTGCCTGAAATCCCGGAAACATTTTAAGAGCTTTCAGTTCGGAGGCGAACACAAAGCTTCCGTCGATGTGGCCGTAATATAAAGGCTTGATTCCGACGCGGTCCCGCACGAGATGAAGCCGCTGCTCAAAACTGTCCCACAAGGCGAAGGCAAACATGCCGACAAAACGCAGGACCGCAGCTTCCAGCCCCCAGCGTTCGATGGCCGCCAGCATGACTTCAGTATCGGAATGGCCTCGCCATGCCTGCGAGCCGAGTTCTGCCCGAATCTCTTCGTAGTTATAGACTTCGCCGTTGAAGATGATGTGGTAGCGGCCCGAAGCCGACGCCATCGGCTGATGACCTTCAGCCGAAAGATCGATGATGGAAAGTCTTCGGAAAGAAAATCCAAGGCCGCTGCGGTCATCGAAGAAAGTCCCGGAGTCATCCGGCCCGCGATGGGCCAATGTGTTGCCCATCCGGTTGAGGAGTTCAACCGGATCTTCAACAAGCGTTTTTTTTAGCCAGAATCCGGCTATTCCACACATGCGTGCTGTCCCCGGCTATTCGCAGCCCGCACAGAAATCCCACAGAAACATGTGGCAGGCACAGAGCTTTTTGCGGGCATTGCAAGGATTATAGTATGCGCTGCACTGGCTCAAAAGAGCTGGCTATATTGCTCTGCCACTCGCCACGGGGCGAATTGTTCGATTTGCTGCGACGCCACCTTACTGCGAACATCCATCTCTTTGGGCGTACTGAGCGCTGAGACGATGGCATCGGCCATTGCCGCCGGGTTCTCCGGGGGAAACAGCACAATGCGTTGATCCAAAGACTGAAGTTCACGCATCGCGTCCACGCAATCGCTTGCTACCACCGATGTTCCCAAAGCAAGCGCCTCCAACAGCGAATTTGGCAGGCCTTCCGCGCGCGACGGCAGAACGAAAAGATCTGCATTGCCCATATACATCCACGGATTTTGCACAAACCCCAGAAAATCAATCTTTTCATCGAGGCCAAGCCTGTGCGCTTGTTCTTTCAACTTTGCTGCGTCAGGGCCTTCGCCAAGAATCGTGAGATGTGCTCCGGGAATTTTCTGAACGACGACCAGCATTGCGTCTACCAGCAGATCAAATCCTTTCTCTTTGCGCAATCGTCCGGCGACCACCAGATTCGGCCCCGGAGTGCGATAGGGATTGGCAGTCGCGGCGGCCGATCGCTTGATCGTTTCTACATCCACCGGATTATAGATGCGCACCATCTTTTCCGGAGGCACGAGAAAATGCCCGGCTAAATCACGCTTCATTGAATCAGAGAGACAGATAATTTTGTCAGCGTGGCAGTATAACCGGCGATAGATAAACTCCCATCGACGCGGATGTTCCGTGTCTTTCGCGATGAAAGCGCTGGGCGTCGTGGCTTCGCGGATAAGGAGGCGGATATTCCGCGGCAGGCAGGGACGAGCCAGAATCGACATGACGTTGAGGTAAGAGACGGTGGACAAAATAGTCTGCGGTTTTATTTTCCACGCCAGCCTGACGATGCCGGGCAAGCAATAGCGCATCCGTGTAACGCGCATGCGGTGCACGACCACTTCCGCAGGGATGTCATCGAGAAAAGCATTTCCTTCCAGCGCGAGACCCAGGTGGCATTCAAATCGAGTGTGGTCCAGATGGCGAAGCAGGGTGATGATGACGCGCTCCGCACCGCCGACGCCTCCAGCGAATGCAGGTATCAGGAATAGAACCCTTTTGCGTCCAGGGATCATTCAGGGGTGGCTTGGCCACGGCGGGAAAAAACAAATTCGTTGTTGCCCATTCCGGTATCCGTCTTCAGCTTGATGAGTTCAAAACCCCGGGCGCGAAAAAAATCGAACACGGCTTCTGGTTTTGCAACTTCAAAGGGAAACCCGCCAAGCCAATCAATCATATCGACAAAATAGGACATGCCCCGGGCTTTCTTGTATTCTCGAAATCGGCGCAAAGGATTTTTGCGCAATAGAAATACGTCCTTGATAAAGCCCTTCAGCAAGATGTTAAAGCCGAAGCCAGCGATGATCAGTACGCGCCAGGCAAGACCGGCCGAATAGCGTTTCTTGACTGCCCTCCAGGCAAGTGATTTGCGCCCCTGATCATTATAGATGGCGATGAACAACCGGCCCCCAGGTGCCACCATCCCGCCGACGTTCTCCAGCGCCTGCCACAAATTTCCTGTGTGGTGAAGTACGCCCCAGGAATACACAACGTCAAAACGCCCCAGGCGGGCCAGGTAACTCTGGTCCAGCACGCTGCCTTGCGCGACAACCCAGTTTCCGGCGTCAGGGTAAAACTGCTGCTGGAGTTCCTGTGTGCAAGCCACGCTCTGTGGGTCATAATCAAAGGAAAATACCCGGCTTGCTCCGAGCCTCATGGCGGCCAGGGAAAAAAGGCCGCTGCCACTGCCGACGTCAATGAACGATCTGCCGCGCAAGTTGTCAACCGCCAACATCGCGCAAAGCGATTTCTCGGCCTCGGCAATTCTTTCGTCATCCAGAAACGATAAAAAACGCTGCCAATTCCTGCCAAAGGCAAACCGGACCGGTTCAGAGCCTGATCCAATTTTGCCGTCGGAAGTTGCTGTCGTAGTGGAGAAAGTTTCCGTCACGTGAAGATCATTCTTCAGCTTCGACTGAACAGATAGTCATTGCAATTGTTACCGCCTCGAACCTCTTGGTACCGCAACTTAAAGCCACGCTCCTCATAGAACGACATCAGAGCAGCAGGGGAAGCGAACTCAAAAGGATATCCCCCTGACCAATCCACAACGTCATACCAAGGAGACATTCCCCGATCTTTGATGTAGTCTCTCCATCGTTTTCGCATATGTCTGGGATGAAAAATAGAGGGTTTAATCCAGGTCCAGAAAAATACTGCTACCTCCATCACCTTCTGTACCGGCCAGGCGAGGCGATTGTAACTGCGCTTGTATTTTTCCCAGAACCTGCTTCTCCAGCCATGGTCATGATAAATCGCCACCAATAGCTTTTCCTCGACAGGAATTGAGACAAGACTCAGCGCCTTCCACATCTCGCCAGTGTGATGAAGAACACCCCACGAATATACGATGTCAAATTTGCCCAGAGACCGGATATAGGATTCATCGAGAACAGACCCGCGCTCAATGTGCCAGTGAGAGGCATCAGGCGCATATCTTCTCTTCATTTCCTGCGTGCAGGCAACGGACTGCGGATCATAGTCAAAAGAATAGACACGAGAAGCACCCAGGCGGATTGCAGCGAGCGAATGGATGCCGCTACCGCTTCCTACGTCGAGAAATGTCTTACCGCGCACGTCTCCCAGCACTTCGGACAGCCTTGCCGTGGCTTCAGCGATGCGGCGCTCGTCGACGACAGAAAGGAAATTGGTCCAGTTCTGACCAAAGGGAAAACGGACTTCGGAATTCGCACCATTCTGCAAGCTCATGAATGTATTTAGTCTACCTTGAAGTTAATAGACACCGCTCCCAATATGCAAGCCATCAACCGTGTGACCAACTTACGCGTTCCCCGCCAGCGTGATATACCTGTTTTACGCCAGGATTTCAGAGGCCGCCAGATCGATTCACAGGGGAAGTCCAAAAAAGCAAATGCAAAGCACCTCACCACGGACCTCCGTTTCTCGCTTCGCATTATCTCTTCTTCTTCGGGCCGGAAGAATCAGCAAGTACTCTCCAAGCTGGCGAGGGGTCGACTTCTTATTGAGGTTGTACCGCAGAGTAATTCCCCCGGATTTGCTTCTCCGCATTAAGGACATCGACAGGGACCTCATTTTCGACGTTAACGTGCGCGGTAACATGGGACTTTATCTGTGGCACTATCCCGAGCTGTTTGAAAAAGAAGAGCGTGCACTCTTTTGTTCGTTCATCACTCCGGGTTGCACCGTGCTTGATGTGGGCGCCAATATTGGCTTTTACACCCTGCTCGCTGCAAAACGCGGGGCGCGAGTGTTTTCTGTAGAGGCTGATCCGGTCAATGCTGCCACGCTCCGACACCATGTAGAGATCAATGGCTTCAACGAGCAAGTCACGATCTATGAGATGGCGGCTGCGGACGCCACCAGAGCAGTCCCGCTATACCGGCATCCGTTCAATCTGGGCGAATCCAATATCATCGCTAAGGGCCAACATTCCGGCATGGTCGAAGGTAGAACGCTGGACTCCCTGGACCTCCCACCGATCGATATCTGCAAAATGGACATTGAAGGCGCCGAATTCGTGGCCCTGCGGGGGATGGAAGGGACCATCGAACGTTCGCCGCAGATGAAACTTCTGGTGGAATACGCTCGGCACTTCGGCATGGGTGAAGATCTGCTCAGTTACCTGAGAGCCAACTTTTCATCCGTGGAAGTGATCGAAAAAAACGAAGTGGCTGCGCCCGGTGAAATCCCTGAGTTCTGCAACCTGCTCGCGTTGCGCTCAACGCGCGGCGCCCCCTGAGATTCTGGAGCTCATTCATTGCCCGTGCGTACGCAATGGTAGAACGTCATCGAACACTTTCTCCCACATAGCCAAAACGCTCTCCAGGCTGAAGCGCTTCAGTACCTCCGGAGCGTGGAGGGCGAGCCGTTCTCTTTCTGCTGCGTCACTCATCACATGGTCCATTGCGCTGGCAAGCCCGGCGACGTCTTCGCGCGGAACCAGAACGCCATCCACGCCATGACGGATAATATCCGCGGGGCCCGCAGGGCAGTCAAAGCTGATGGCCGGTAGCCCACAGGCCATGGCTTCCGTCAGAGCGTTCCCAAATCCCTCAAACCGGGACGAAAAGACGAAGAGGTCAGCGGCGCGCAATATCGGAAAAGGGTCAGACACAGCACCGACGAAACTCACACGGTTTTCCAGACCTAAAGATACTGCTTGTGCTTCGAGTTGGTCCTTAAGAGGGCCTTTTCCCAGCACCTTGATGAACCACGCTGGATGCCGCCCGGCAATGCCGGCAAAAGCCCGCAGCAGCAAATCGAATCCCTTTTGTGGCACCAGCCTGCCCATCGCTATGATCGTGCGAGAATTTACGTCCCCACCTTTGGGGCGATCGGAAGTCAATGAACGAGGCAGTTCCACGGGGTTCGGTATGGCGTATCCGGGAATTTTGATCTTCAGTTGCAGTTGAGCAACCATGGCGCTGGTCTGGCAAACCAGAGCAGCAGCATACGGATACAGAAGCCGCCGCAAATATTGCCAAATTGGCTTAAGGTACACATACTCCGGATTGGCCCGCTCGGAGACGATCACCGGTATGCCAAACCCTCGCGTTGCCAAAAGCGTGATAACGTTGGGAAAATCCAAGAAGCTGATGACAAGGTCTGGTTGGGACTGGCAAATCAGACGCCGCAACAGCCAAATACGGCGTCCATTGCGATACAGAGCGTAAAGAGGATTCTTTACCTCTTCATTTGGAACACACAGGCTTGTCAGGGTGATGCCGGGGTGAACAGGATATGCGGGCACTTCCCTGTCGTCAAAAGTGATCAGGGTCACATGCCTACCTCGTTCCGCCCAAGCACCCGCCAGGGTGGAAAGGATGCGCTCCGCTCCACCCCGCTCCAGCGACGAGATTACCAAGGTGAGTCGCATGGCCGTTATCGGCCAGCCTGTGCCCGGACGGGGCTTAGGAGAGCCGTCGACTGCCGCGACAGCAACCTGATGGAACACACAGACAGGAATGAAAGTGAGACCAAAGCAACGATTGAAGTGGAAAGCGCAATGCCAGCCACTCCCCATATCCTCATCAAGAATAAGTTCATAACGATATCTACGATAAGGTTAATGGCGGAAGCATACATCAGGAGGTCATTGCGTCGGACGGAAGAGATAAACCGCACAAACAACATGCAGAGTACATACAGAGGAATCTGGAGGCAATAAAAACCCTGGACACGGCTGACTAAATCCGTATCCATGCTGGTAAAGGCGCCTCGCTGAAAAAGCACTCTCACCAATGGCCGGGAAAAGATGATCAAGAGAACCGTGATTGGAACGCTCACGGCGAGCATGAGAGCGGAGTATCGCTTTAAGGTATGCCGACAGCCCTGCCAATCATTTTCAGCGGCCATCCGGGAAAAATAGGGTAAGGTAGCGGTGCTTAGCGCCATCGCCCCGATCGCAAGCAGACCTGCCGGCACTTTGCTTCCATAGCTTAAAGCCGACACGCTACCCGAGCCCAGCAGCGCCGCCATCACCTGATCCACTACTGGCGTTGCCCCCATCAGCAGGCACCCTGCCATCATGGGCGCTGTTTGTGACAACACCGACCGCACCCGAGTTTCGAGCCCATGCCAGCGTACAGGGCCGAGGATACGGTGTCTCTTTAGAAGAAAAAAGAGAAGCGCAGCCTCGAGGAAGCTTCCGCCAACGGTGCCTATAGCCAACGCAAAACCTGAACTGGGGCGCGTCCAAACGGCAATACATAGAAGAACCGCCGAAGGGGTCAAAATGGGGATGAGCGCGGGAACGGCAAACTTCTCAACAGCATTCAAGACGCAGGCCATGAAAGTAGCCAGACCGCTCAAGACCAGCCAGGGCGAAAGGAAGTAGAGAAACTCGCGGGTAAGCAGTTGCTTTTCAGGAGGAAAACTGTGGCCCAGCAAGGGGAGGTAAAGATGGGCCAGCAGCGCCAGCAGGAGCGCTACCATCAGCAAAGCCGCGCCCGTAAGAAGCATGACTCCAGAGAGCAATCGCTGAGCGGCGTCTTCGCCCTCTTTCTGCCGCGTCTCAACCAATACGGGAACCAGGGCCGCTGATACGGCGCCCACAATCAGGTTCAACGCGAAGGCGGGCAACATGAAGGCGAATAAAAAAGCATCAAGACTGTCATTGCGGCCAAACGAATGGGCGACTGCCAGATCTTTTACCGTGGTGCCGGCCTTCACCACCACGGTAGCCAGCCCAACGGCGAAAGCCGCGCGGAATATTCTCTTATTGATGGAATCTTGTGAAGTAAAAAACTTAAATCGCATCGTAGGGCATCGCTGACTTGGCGTTCATTATATCCGATGGCCTGAGACGAGCCTGCAGCGCACAGGCCCATACCTGTGAGAAGAAGGAAGGGTTTTAGCAGCTCAAGTCATATTGTCGCGCGACGATCTAAAAGCAGATGACGCACTAATCTCACATTTGTCCCGAATTGGCACTCTCGCGCTAACTAAGGGGTAAATCTGCTTTGCAGGATTGGTGAATAGTGGTAAAGTCCCGTGCACGCGAACAATTCACGGTAGAAAGCCAGCGCAGCTTGCAGCATAGGGTTCAAGCGAAAGCGCCATCCGCAAGAAACGCCAATGGCCGTTGTGGTTTTGGCATCACTTCGAAAGGCAGCCGATTTCGTCTAAAAAAAGCTTGATACGGTTCCCCCGTGCCAGGCACTAGTCAACAACTGAAAAAAACAACTCATTGGAAAATGCGTATTCCCGTTTTATGGCGTTTGGGAATTGCCGCGTTCCCCCAGGGCACCTAAGGATTGGAATCTCAAACTTTGAAAGGGATAGGAAAGACATGAAGACAAGCAACGTACTTAAATTGGCAGCGGTTTTAGCAATGGGAACAGGCCTGATGCATGGCCAAGCCAGCCGGACCTGGGTTTCGGGCGTGGGCGACGATGCCAACCCGTGCAGCCGAACTGCGCCTTGCAAAACCTTTGCCGGCGCAATTTCAAAAACTGCCCCCGGCGGCGAGATCGACGCGCTGGATCCGGCTGGATTCGGCGCGGTCACCATTACAAAGGCCATCACCATTGACGGCGGAGGAGGGCAGGTGGCCTCAGTCCTGGTGAGCGGAACCAACGGCATCGTGGTGGCGGCAGGCGCCAATGACGTTGTGATCCTGCGCAACCTGAGGATCGCCGGAATTGGAAGCGGGCTAAACGGTGTCCGGTTCCTTTCCGGTAAAGATCTTAACGTCGAAAATTGCTTCATCTTCGGCTTTACCCAGAACGGCATCGATATCGCGCTGAATCAGGCCACGCCTGCTTCAGCACACATTATTGATACGCTGTTGAAGAACAATGCTGGATCTGGAATCAGAGTCGCAAATGCTGTTACGCCAAACGTGCAAGTTGTGGTCGAACATACGCGGGTGATTCTTGACAATATTGGCATTGAAGCAAATACCAATAGCCGCGTCGTGGTGAATCACTCAGCAGCAGAGAGTGCAACTTCGGACGGTATCAAAGCCTCCGCACCAACGGCACAAATGACCATTTCCAATACTGATGCGAGCTACAACGGAAATGGCGTCACAGCTGCAAGCGGCTCGTCAGTCAACATAGCGTTTTCGAGCCTTGCGTACAACGTCACATGCTCCCTCAACAATGCGTCAAGCACTCTGGGCACCTTCGGCAATAACCGAATTGCGGGCCCCGCAAACTGTGGAACGATCGTTCCGCTGAGCCAGCAATAGCAACGAACAAGCAACATCTTCAGCGGGTCAGGAATCGTAAATCCCGGCCCGCTTTTTACTGCTTGCTTCTTCTTTCTTACAAGTAGATCGAACAGGACGTTCCGGTCGGCTGGCGCGATAAGACGTCTGAGCGAAAATGAACAGTTCCGAGGCATCGCGTTGTCAAGATGGCCAAGTTCGCGATTGAAATCGGTAATAAAAATGCCCTATACTCCCGGCAGCACGTAGGGTGCGAGCGGAAAGATCTTTGACAATATAGCCATTAGCACTTAGCCATTAGCCTTTGGCCGGAACCGAACAGAAACATCGAATTCAACCAAACCTACGCCAATGGAGCCCAAGTCTCTGAACCCTACGCCAATCTGGGATGACTTGGGATGGGGGCGCTCAACTCTACGCCGATCTGGGATGACCCAGGGAGGGGGAGGGGTGGATTTTCAACCTAAGGCGGTTCGTTGCCCCACAGAGCGGCCCAGAGCCGGGCGGTCATCCCTGGGTGAGATTTTCGCGCCTGGCAATCTCCAATTCTTCCCGCACCATCTCGTTCACGAGTTCATCAAAAGTGATTCGAGGGATCCAGCCGAGTTTCTCTCTGGCTTTTGCGGCGTTCCCTAAAAGATTATCGACCTCGGCCGGGCGCAAATATCG
>Ga0137403_10002003_pt1 | contig 25381 bp, 16 predicted proteins | sample CZOMad2_1_16fung_FD_122057 | JGI IMG/M metagenome (GOLD analysis project Ga0137403, IMG submission 122057) | Vadose zone soil fungal communities from Angelo Coast Range Reserve, California, USA - CZOMad2_1_16fungal (Hybrid Assembly) | ecosystem: Environmental > Terrestrial > Soil > Vadose zone... | reverse complement strand
CCCGGTGCAGCCGTAGTGGCCTGACCGAATTGGCTGCTGTTGGCATTGCCGACCACACCGCTGGGAAGGAAGTTGGTGTGGTTGAAGACGTTGAACATCTCGAAGCGCATGTTGAACGCCATCGATTCAGTGATTTTCGTATCTTTTTCCACACCCAAATCCGTGCTTACCCATCCCGGTCCGCTGAACAGGAACTGCTTGGCACTGCCCGTCACGCCACAAACTTCGTAGCCGCAGCTAAGGCCACTGGCAAAGGCTGACGAATTAAAGAAGGTATGCCCCGCTTTGTGTGGATCCAGCGTCTGGATTGCCCCGATTTGCGTGGGATAGTCGAGCCCAATGTTGGTCAGGGCAAAGTCACCACCGCTCTTTACGCTAACCGGCGTGCCGGTATAGAAGCGGCTGATGCCCGTGACGTGCCACCCGGTGGTAATCCGGCGCGAGCCCAACAGGTGTGCAAACGGAAGATCCCAGTTATAGCTCAACACCAGGTTATGCCGCAGGTCGAAGCTCGAAGGACCATAGGCACGCTGCGGATCGCGTGGATCAAACTTGGCGGACACGTCATCCAGCGAATGGGAGTAGGTGTAGCTGGCGAGGAAGGTCAAGTCGCGAGCGCGCCGTTCCGCCGAAACCTGCAGAGAGTTGTAGTTCGAGTTGCCCGAGTTTTGCAGCCAAGTCGCCGAAGCGAAGGCCACAACCGGACCACCCGCGGAGTTGGTGTAGCCCTGGCTAATGGTCTGGTTGTCAATCAGACCGGTGAAGGTTCCGTAGAAATTCTGTCCACCCTGCGTGTAGACTCCGCCTTCGCCGCCCGGGCCGCAGCCTGCCAGCGACTGGCAGAGAGCAGCGTCACCATAGAGTATGTCCACGCCACGCTCAATGTGGTGCCCTTGGGTTCCGACGTATGACACAGTCAGGACGGTCGACTTGTCGAGTTGCCGCTGGATGGAGAGGTTGTAGTGCTCGGCCATCTGCGTCTTATTTTTATTGTAGTAACCGGGGACATAAAGAGGCATAAGCGATCCGAACTTGAAGTTCGGAAACGGTCCGTTACCCGACGGGAAGGTGAAGGGGAAGTGCTGTCCCTGCGACACTCCGGTTGCACGAGTGATGTACGGGCTGGCAAAGTCCGTCGGTTGCGGAGATGCCCAATATAGGCCCCAGGGAGCATCGCCGATAATACCGAAGTTACCCTTGTCCGCTGCACCCAGGTAGTACACGCCATAAGCCGCACGGATGCTGGTCTTGTTTTCACCCCAGATGCCGCCCGAAGGTGCGTAAGCGATACCAATACGCGGCCCGAAATTGTTGTACTGGGTGGGAGAGATCGTGCTCGGAACTCCCGGATCTCCCGGAACCAGGTTGCCGGCGGGAGAGTCAGGGAACTTGGTGGATTGCACTCCCGGAACCGGCGTCGTAAGCCGGCCGAAGTTGTCGCTCCACGGCCGGGCAACGTCCCAGCGCAGACCGAGGTTCAAGGTCAGGTTGTGGGTGACCTTCCAGGTATCTGCGGCGAACAGCGCTCCATAGCGGGTGCGGTTATCGAGCAACTGGACGGAGCATTGAACGAAAGCCGTTGGAGCTCCAATATAGTAATCGGAAACATCTCCACCCGTCTCATTGCCCGTAAACTGAAAATATCCGTTGGGTCCGCATTCGTTTCGAGCATTCAGCTGGTAGTACCTGTAATCTCCGCCAAAGCTGAACGAGTGGGTGCCAATGGTTTTGCTGAAGGTGTCACCAATACCGTAGGTGCTGTTCGGCTGATAGAGATTCAGCCAGTTGTTGCCTACCGCGAAGCTGTTGAACAACAACATCGGCAGTGACGACGGATAAGCCGGAGTTCCGGTGTTGATCAGACCCCCGGTGGTGGGATCGGTATTGAAGCCGTATACATCGTAGCCAGAAATCGTCGAACTGGCTGCCGGCTGGGCGGTTCGCACCGCCGTGCGGAAAAACTGTAGGCGCACGACGTTGACCGCGCTGTTGCCAAAAGTCTTTGTGTTGCTCATCGAGAACAGCTGATTGCGCGAGGGCACCGTCGCCGGATAGCCTGGCACATTGGTTATTCCCATGTACGCCTGTTGGTAGACAGGCTGGACCGCGGTCGCATCGTCGTAGTGATAGTAGAACGACCAGTCCCCCGTCATGTGATTGACGAAGTCGATCCGCTGGGCCAAGTTGGTATCGACGAGCTTTCCGCCGTGGCTTGAGTCGGAATATTGGTTTACCGGTAGATTTGCGGCTGGAATTTGCGACAGTGTCAAAGCCGTGACCGGGTCGATAAAGCCGGAAATGTCGTGGCCCGGCACGCTGATGGGGCTGCCGGTATTAGGATCGAGAATGGTGGTCGTCACCGGAGTACCGAGTTGGTCGTAGGTAGTGGTCCCAGCCACAACGGGTACACCGCCACGCGCCGAGAGGGTTGCAGCCCATGCGTCACCTTGGACAGCATTGCCGAGCAGGCTATCTGGAAAGATGCCGTTACGCTCGTCGGCACTCAGAACGTCCAAAACCCCTGTGCTCGCTCCGGCAACACGACGGGTTTGCTGAACGTCGGTGAAGAAGAAAAATTTGTCCTTCACGATCGGACCGCCTACAACGCCGCCAAACTGATGTTGCTTCAGCTCAGCTTTAGTGGTGTCGAAGTAGCTGGTCGCGTCCAACCCCTGGTTTCGGTAGAACTCGAAGAGGGTTCCATGGAAGCGGTTGGTGCCGGACTTCGTGACCGTATTCATCACTGAGCCGGTGAACTTGCCATACTCAGCGCTGAAGCTATTGGTGAGCAAACGAAACTCAGCGATCGAGTCGGCATTCGGAATCAGGCCCGCGCCCATATTCCTGGTCTCGTTAACCTCCGCCCCGTTCACCAGGAAGGCGTTGGCGTACTCCGGCTGACCGTCGGTGGAAACATTCCCCGACGAACTGTACAGGCCGGAAGCGGGACCGCGATCGTTGTAGCCGCCGTTCGTATTCACAGGAGAAACGCCGGCCTGAAGCGTAAGCAGATCGAGATACGAACGGCCGTTGAGCGGCATGGCCAGAATCTGAGGAGATTCAATCGTGGTTCCCGTCGAGGTGGCCACGGTCTGCACCTGCAGCGCATTCGCATCGACCGAGACAGACTCGCTCACGTTGCCGACTCGAAGAGCAAAATCGAAATGCAGCGCGTCGTTGACGTTGAGATCGATGTTGTCAATGACTCCTTGCTGGAAACTGGGGACGGAGGCGGTCAAGCGGTAACGTCCGGGAGGCAGAGCCAGCATGCTGTACTGACCCGAGGCATCACTAACGACCGTACGGGAATAGCCAGTGGCGGTCTGAATGGCAGTCACGGTCGCGTTCGGAAGCACTGCGCCGGATGGGTCACGGACGTAACCGAGAATCGATCCCGTCACATCTGCCCACAGTTGCACGGTGCCCAGCAGCACGATCAAACACAGACAAAAGCAACGGACACGACGAAGTTCCATGGAAAGCCTCCCCCAAAGATGCCAACCCCGCATATTTGTACGACAATAACAACAATCCCTCAAGCGAAATAGTGCGAAATAGGGCCCAAGAATCGTGTAGGCCGGGGGTCTGGATAGTGGTCCCGGGTGCTGACATGCCACGCATCTTAGCGCACTGGAGCCAGGATGACAATAGAAATGTACGATAATAGTATTAACTTTTAATAGAGTATGAAGCCGACTCTATGGGTCGCGTTCTGGCGGATCGGGTTCGTGGCCCTGGCCCGCGCGTACACCCCAGCGGAGAACCATGTTTGCGCGATGACAACTACCAAGATGATTTGACCAGGTTGGGCAGCAATGGCTGTGTCGACATGTACTTTGCGAACTGGCGAGGGATCAGGCTGACTCTCTGGTCCGATCGTTTTCGCGCTCGGTTTGGTACTTGAACAGGAAGTACACCGGCACGCCGATCAGGACGATCAGCACTCCGGGAATGGTGGTGGCTGGACGATACACGAACAAAACCGCCAGGATCACGACCGCGCTGATGAGGTAGAGGGCGGGAACCACCGGATAGCCGAAGGCATGGTATGGGCGCTCAGCCTTCGGCCGAGTCTGGCGCAGCCGAAATACGGCAGCGATGGTCAAAATGTAGAAGATCAGTGCGGCTGAAATTATGTAGTCCAGCAGATTACTGTAAAGATTTCCGTAGGTACCTGTCGCCGGCTGGTAGGTGCGGATCGACAACAGGACGGCCGCCCAGACTGCTTGCATGACCAACGCCACACTGGGAACACTCGCGCGATTGAGGACCGAGGCGTTCTTGAAGAAGAGGCCGTCTAGCGACATCGCGTAATAAGCGCGGGCCCCCGACAGGATCAAAGCATTCATACAACCGAACGCCGCGATCATGATAGCCACCGCGATCAGTACAGGACCGACCCTCGGAAAGATGGCTTGCAACATCGTCGACGCCACTCGATCGGAAGGCGCGTGCTGTATTTCGCTGAAAGGCAGAACAACGACGTATGCGAAATTGGCAAAGAAGTAGAGTCCGATTACGATGACGGTTCCCAGAGTGAGCGACAAAGGCACATTTCGAGTTGGATTCCGGACTTCGCCCGCGGTGAAAGTGATGTTGTTCCACGCATCGGCCGCATACAGAGCTCCAATTTGCGCCGTGCAAAGCGCCACCACCATTCCGAATGCGGTCGTGGGAGAAAGGCCAGACGCCGCCAAAGTGAAACCCTGAGGCGTCCATGCCTGGCCAAAGTTCGCTTTGACGACTGCCGCCTTCCAACCAACCAGTACTCCGATCCCAATCACTCCCAACAGGGATCCTATCTTCATCGTTGTAAAAACGTTTTGTACGCCCTTTCCGTACTTGAGGCCATTGGTGTTGGTCCAGGTCAGAAAGGTTATGACCGTCAGTGCGACCAGTTGAGCAGTGGAAAGCGAGAGTGCATAATTCGGCAGGATATGTATCGGCCGAATGATGTAGTTGTTCTCCGCAATTTGTGGCCACAACACGCCAAGGTAGCGAGAGAATCCCACGGACGAAGCAGCGATTGTCCCGGTTTGGATTACAAGAAACAGCGTCCAACCGTATAAGAATCCCCAGAGCGGAGAGTAAGCTTCGCGAAGGTAAACGTATTGACCTCCCGCACGCGGCATCATTGCGGCCAACTCCCCGTAAGACAGCGCCGCCGCCAGGGTGAGAAGGCCAGCGACAATCCATGCCAGAAGAAGCCAGCCGGTGCTCCCCACCTCTCGCGCCATTTCGCCGGCCACAATGAATATTCCGGACCCGATCATCGAGCCCGCCACAATCATGGTCGAGTCAAAGAGCCCAAGACTTCGATTCAGTTCGCGAGGCTTGGCACCAACCTGCAATTCTTCCGTCGCGTGTTTCACAATTGCCCTATCATCGCATCGGATCCCTTGGGGGAGATTGATGAATGTATCATGGGCAATTTTGCAAATCGGTCTTGGCGATTTATTCAACGACTGCAACGATGGGGATTGCTTCGGGATTCAAGGCCAGAATGCAGATTGAAGAGGGCGATGAGCCGTCAGACTCCCACCTATGAATCTGTCGGTTTCAACCGCGGGTTGGACTGGATTGCGGGAGGCCCACATGCTCGACGATCTGCATGAATTCCGGGCTCTGGCGGAGCGGATCGAAGCGCGGATCCTGGGTAAGCGTGAAGAGTTTCATGTTCCGCTCCCCGCAGGCCCGGTTGAGCCATTCCACTGCCTGGTTGGATTCGCCCAGCGCGACGTAGGTCGCGGCAATATCGTAGGACGGCATACACTTGCGCGAGCGAGTGCGTTTGAGCCCGTTCAGAATCTCACGGGCCGAGGACTCATCACCGGCCGCGGCGTGGGCGTGGGCCTTCATGGCTTTCACACAGTTGCTTCCGCCAGCCAACTGGATCGTCGTCTCGAATTCCCGCAGCGCACCCTTGAAGTTGCCCGTTTGTTCGAGCGCCAGGGCCATGTACATGTGCGCCCAAATGAAGTGCGGATCAAGCTCGAGGGCGCTCTGATAATGTTTGATCGCTTCATCAAACTGGTGCGCCAGATGGGACGTAACACCTGCCCAGACTAGAGTAATAATCGATACCGGATCAATCTCCAAGGCGTGCATGATGGAGATGTGAGCCGCCTCATGCTGTCCTCGAGCCGTTAGCAGATTGGCGTACCAGTGGTACCCAAGCGCATAGTCAGGATTGCATTCGATGGAGCGTCGATACTCGTGATCGGCGGCTTGCCAGTCGCGGTCGAAGTGGAGCAGCACATCTGCCAGAGAAGCGTGGGCTTCGGCCAGATTGGGATCAAGTTCGATCGCTTTCAGCGCCGCAGACCGTGCCGAGGGCATGGCTTCGGAAGGTGAAACGATCTCGTAGAACGACAGCAGATTGAGAGAATCGGCCAGTCCGGAGTACGGCAACGCGAACTGCGGGTCTTCCTGGATCGCGGATTCAAAACAATGAATGGCCTTCCGCAAGCCTTCTTCGTTGCGCTGGTTCCAGAAATATCTACCTCTAAGGTACGATTCGCGCGCGCCCGTCTTTTCGCTGCGTCCCGCTGCTGTACGGAGCTTTGGCGAAGAACAAACCTTCAACCAAAGACATTGCGCGATCTGTTCGGGTATGTAATCCGGTATCTCCTCGAGGTCGTTGGGCTGGCAATGATAGGTATGTGACCAAGCCACCGCTTCGCTGTTGGAAAGCACAAGGGAAGCATCCACCTGGAGGCCGCCGTCATTGTCCCCAATTCTCCACTTCAAAAGGTAGTCAACCGTTTCGCCGCTCGAAGTATTAGCGGGATCCGTTGGTTCCGACTGCGGGGGAGACGTCAAACTCACAATATGCAGTTGTGCCGGGTTCAACTGCTCCAGGGCTGTAACAGTCTTGGCGAGAATGGAATCACAAAGTTGCCGGCTCTGACGACTGGCGGTGATATCCGTGAGCGGCGGCACCCCAATGGTAACGCGATTCTCGACTCGCTTGGACAAGTCCCCGGATTCCGTCTCCTGGCTGCTGCTGGTCCGCGAGACCTGACGCTTCCAGCGCTCCAGCTCGGAGCGGAGTGCATAGACACTGCCCAGCTGCTTGTGAAAATGACGATGAATGGGCAGGCCTTCCTTCTTCTCCCACAGCTGGACGGTGCGAATCTCTCGCCGCAAGTAACTGGCGATTTCTTTCCACGAATCCAGATGGTCGGGGCCTGCCCACAGCTCCGGGGATGGCTGAGGGTTCGAGTTGTTGGTCGTGAACTTATTGATCATGAATGCTAGCGGAAGTTTTGCCGGCTGGAACCTGGGGTTCACCAGCGGAAACTAGCGCCATATTTTAAGAGCACGAAATAAGCGTCCAGAGAGCATGCATCAAGCGACGTGAGAAAACGAAAAATTGAGATCGACTCAAAGATTCGTAACCCCTTGATGTCCTTCGACGGAGCCTACACTGCGGCCATACCAACATTCAAGTTTCTTGTTTTGTGCGCCCATGAAAAAAATCGATTACCAGTTGCCGTTATGGACGGACTGCGGTTTCGTACTATTTCGCTTGTTGCCTTGCGCCAGCCTTGTTTACATGTAGAGTCTTTGCGGTTCCTGAGGCTCCGGGTCGTGAGGCAAGGACCCGTATCCGTGCTCGTGGAACTGATTTCTTTGTTGACCGGAAAGAGGAGTCAAGTGTCTGAAAGAGAAGGCTCAAAGTCATCGCAGCAACCGGCCTGGTTTAACTACACTGATAGTCATGAGTTCATGGAAAGAGTACGCCTCGGAATGCCCCCGCTCATTATTTGCGTGGCCTGCAACGGCGGTATCCAAGGCAAAGAGGCCAGTGAGGTTATCCCAGAAGCGGCGGACGAAATAGCGGAGTCTGTCCACGCTGCCTACGAAGCCGGGGCGGTAATGGTTCACATTCATGCTCGCGATCCGAAAGATCTGACCCAAGCCGCTCGCGAGACTTCGATATGGCGCGAAGTCCTGCGTAAGGTTCGACAACATTGTCCGGAAATCATCATCAATGCGACCACCGGAGCCAGTCCCGCGATGAGTATGGAGGAGCGCTCTTCATCTCTGGCCGCCGGTCCGGAACTGGCGTCCCTGAATCTGGCGCCGGACATGAGCAAGTTCAAATTAAAGGAGCGGAAGGCGCCTCTGCTTTTTCCTCGGCCGGCTCTCGAAATCGATGAATGCACTCCCTATACCTACGGGCAGATTCACCAATTTGCCGCGGAGATGAAACAACGCGGAATTAAACCTGAGTTGGAGGTCTATCATCCCGGCTGCGCCTGGGTTGTCGACTACCTGATCGAGAACCACCTCCTGGAAAAGCCGTATTGGATTCAGACTGTGATGGGATATCAGACCGGCAGTTTCCCCACGGTTGATAATATTCTTCAGCTCTTGAAGGAATTTCCTGACGAGAGTTTGTGGCTGTGTTCAGCAATCGGTGCATTTCAACTCCCGCTGACTACACTTGCCACTTTAATGGGCGGCCACGTTCGAGTTGGTTTGGAAGATAACGTCTACTTCTCCCGCGGACGTAAAGCGGTGAGCAACGCCGAACTGGTGCAGCGGACCGTTCGCATTGCCCATGAATTGAACCGGCCCGTGGCGACTCCAGCTCAGGCCCGCGAGATGTTAGGCCTGCGCGGTCAGCCGAGTCAGTATTAAAGGAAAAGCGGGACGCGCCGAAAAATCAGCAACCCAAATCAACAGGCGCGCATATATCGCGCATACATTAAGGAGAGATTTGGAATATGGATCAAGAGCTGCTCGATCCAATTAGCATTATGATACGATGTTTTCGGCCATGTTATTAACGACTGTTCTTTTACTCGCCGCTTCGGCCAAACCAGCCACCCTGCCCCCGGGCAAAGGCAAGGCGATTGTCCAGCGTACTTGTATCTCGTGTCACGCCTTAAAGGTAGTAACGGCGAAGAGAGCGTCGAAGGAACAATGGTCTGCGCTGGTCGACCAGATGATCTCGCGCGGGGCCGACCTCAACGACGATGAAGTTGAGATCATCGTGGACTATCTGGCCAGGAATTTTGGAACCACCAAAGCGCCGACGAGCACGAAAAACAATCACAGCCAAACTGGACCGGTCTCTGGGAACAACGCCACCGCCGCCCCATCCCGGGCTGAATGACTGATACCACAACCGCCGTTCGCCCCACCCATACCCGCCACGTTGTCCTCGCTCTGATCGTAGGCGCCTACATGATCACCTATATGGACCGGGTGAATATTGCGTCCGCAGTGCCTGTGATCCAAAAAGACCTCGGGTTTTCGATGGTCACAATTGGTTGGATTTTCGCATCGTTCCGGTGGGGGTACGCTTTTTTTCAAATTCCTGGCGGATGGTTCGGTGATCGCATCGGCGGACGGCGCGCCCTGTCTCTGGTGGTAGTGTGGTGGTCGATTTTCACGTCACTCACGGCATTCTCCTGGAATGCCCTGTCGATGGGATTATGCCGATTCTTTTTCGGAATGGGTGAAGCCGGGGCATTCCCCATTGCTACGCGGTCGCTTTCGCGCTGGATGCTTCCGACCGAACGAGGCTTCGCTCAGGGACTCACCCACGCGGCATCGCGGGTCGGCGCTGCCCTGACCCCGGCCCTGGTCGTGGTGATCATGCTCCGATACGGATGGCGCGCACCCTTCTTCTTTTTCGGCCTCATCGGCCTGGTCTGGTCCGCAGTATGGTACTGGTACTATCGCGACACGCCCGCGGAACATCCTCGTATCAGCCCGGCCGAACGACGACTCATAGAACAGGCGGTCGGTGTTTCCTCGGCGCATACACACTCGGTGCCGTGGGCGCGCATTCTTCGCAGTCCCTCACTGTGGACCCTTTCACTGATGTATTTTTGTTACGGATACAGCATCGATGTCTATCTGGATTGGTTTCCGAAATATCTGAACGAGCACCGCGGTTTCAACCTGACGCAGATGGGCTTTTACGCCAGCTTGCCGTTGCTGGCAGGAGCTGCGGGCGATCTGTTGGGCGGCACGGTGTCGGACCGCTGCGCCAAACGTTTTGGCAATCTCAAACTCGCGCGGCGCGCAGTTGCGGCGGCTGGTTTCGTGCTCGCTGCGGTCTTCATCGTGCCCGCCACTTTCACGACCGACTCCACCGCTTCGGTTTGGTATTCCTGCGTCGCCGTCTTCGGGCTGGAAGTGACGGTCGGCGTGTCCTGGGCGATCCCGCTCGATATTGGCGGAGATTACGCGGGTTCGGTGGCTTCCGTTATGAACACCTTTGGCAACCTGGGCAGCGCCGTCTCTCCGGTGCTGCTGGCTTATCTGGTTGGAATGTATGGCTGGAACATGCCGTTTCTGGTGTGCACTTTTCTTTGTATCGCAGGCGCGCTGTTGAGCTGGGGAATTAATGCTGACAAAAAAATCGTTTGGGATCCCCAGGAGCTGTCGAAATCCCGAGCCTAGGGCTTCGATGGCTTTCCAATTGCGATCCAGCCTTGAGATCGTAGTGCTATTATGTGCCGAACATTCGGCGGACCTTGAGGCGCCCGTGACAATCCTATGACCAACACCTTGCATCGCTACGGCAACGCCGAAAGCTTTTACGACGACTATGTTATCTTCGCCAGCCCGAGCACCGGGAAGAATGATCAGGACAGCATTCCCAAGCTGAAGAAGTTTCTGGAAATGGCTTTGCCGTTCAAGCCCGTAAATATTGGCGACCCGTCCCACGGCGGAGCGCTTCGCCCCTGCAAACACGAGGCTGTGACTTCGCATTGGCATCGCGACGTTCAGCCCAAGCTCCGCGCGGTCATCGACGGGATCGATGAACCGGCATCGGTCGCGGCGGTGTTCGACAACTTGCCGGCGGCACAGAATTTCCTTAAGAGTTTGAAAGAAGCAGATCTCGGATTGTGCATCAACCTTTCCACATCCATCGAAGGCGCACGGCGTTGTGCGAAGTTCGCGGGAATTGCGCCACACAGCATCGGCTATTCACTGGGATTCGAGGGCCGAACCGAAAAGCTGCCCAACAGCCAGGTGCTGGCCCTGACCACGATGTGTGGCCATGGCATGATCTCGAACAGCCTGGGACAAAAGATGATTGACTGGGTGAAGGAGGACCGCCGCACTCCTCAGGCGGCGGTTACCTACCTGGCCCGCTTCTGTTCTTGCGGAATTTTCAACCCGGCGCGTGCCAAGCGCATTCTTGAAGATGCCCGCAAGAAAATGGATTAGAGCAGTTATCGGCTCTGCCTGCGACAAGACAAGATGGATCTCCCCAATTTTCCCCCGGTCCGCGATTCTTCTTCGGCCCCCGATCCTTCCCCGGTCATCGAACTGATCGAATCCTTCCGCCGCTCTAAGGCTATGTTCGCAGCCGTTTCCCTTGGCATCTTCGACCAACTCGAACGCGCGCCCGGCAATCTCACAACACTCGCCATCGAACTCGAGGTTAAGCCCGAACCACTAGAGAGATTGCTGGACACCTGCGTGGGTCTTAAGCTCTTGCGGCGGAACGGAACTTCCTATCAAAACGAGCCGTTAGCCAGCACTTATTTGTGCCGGACCAGCGAGAGAGCGCTCACGGGATACATCCTTTATTCCAACGACGTTCTGTTCTCCTTGTGGTCCCACCTTGACGATGCGGTTCGAGAAGGCACGCCGCGCTGGAAACAAACCTTCGATATCGAGGGTGGGGTCTTCGATCATTTTTTTCGCACCGATGAGGCGAAACAGACCTTCATCCAGGGGATGCATGGGCTCGGACTGTTGTGCTCGCCCAAAGTGGTGGAGGCCTTCGACCTCTCCCACTTTCGGAGACTGGCGGATCTGGGCGGAGGCACCGGACATCTGGCAATCGCCGCTTGCGAACGCTATCCGCATCTCCACGCCGTGGTGTTCGAGCTGCCCCAGGTGGTCGAAACTGCGCGGGCCCAGGTCAGCAAATCGGCTGCGGCATCGCGCATCGATGTGATTGCAGGCGATTTCTTCCACGACGAATTACCGGACGCCGACCTGTTTGCCATGTCCCGCATTCTTCACGACTGGTCGGAGGACAAAATTCAACCTCTGCTCGCCAAGATCTACCGGCGTCTTCCACCGGGCGGAGGCGTCCTGCTGGCGGAAAAGCTTTTGCAGGAAGACAAGGCCGGACCGACATCAGCGCACCTGCAATCACTGAATATGCTGGTGTGCACGGAAGGCAAAGAACGCACTCTGGGCGAGTACCGCCGTTTGCTCGAAGATGCCGGCTTCCGCGATGTACAGGGCCAAGTCACGGGAAGCCCTCTCGACGCCGTCCTGGCCACAAAAACCGCCGCCTGAGTCAGGCAAAACAATCACTTAGCGGCACTCGCTTGCAGGTTTCCCAAGCCGGTAAAAAGCCCAATGGTGCTATAGTATGCACAGGGGGAATCCTCGGACCGCAAGTAGCTCTGGAGGTATTGCCTGATTCGCAGACAGACGATTACCGCTCAGGTAATCACTTACATTCTCGACCTGATCCGCAAGGGGCAGGTAAAGCCGGGCGAGCGGCTGCCGACGGAAAAGCAGCTGACCGAAGAACTTGCCGTGAGCAGGACCTGCGTGCGGGAGGCCATCAAGTCTCTCGAATCTCTTCAACTCATCAGCGTCCGTCCCAAGATCGGCGCAGTTGTTCTCGAACCATCTCCTATCGCTCTGATCAACGCCGAGTATCTTTCCACGTCTGCCTTTATGCAACAGGCGGATTCCCTGATCGAGTTTCGTAAAGTTCTGGAGTTAGGCCTGGTGGCCCTGGCCGCGGAAAAATCCACCGAGGCTGATTGGTCAGCGATGCGGCAAGTGCTGGCGGAGCAAGAAGCTGCGCTGCGCATGGACCGAAGCACCGCTCATGCCGAGTTGCTTTTCCACGAGGCCATCGGCAAAGCCAACATTCGGTTTCACAAAGCGGTGGCCGAGGCCACCAGAAATCCTCTCGCCATTATGGTTCTGCAAGCGATTTCCGAACCACTGATCGAAGTTAGCCGTCGCACCAACGAAATGCCGGGAGTGCCCGAAGCGGGTCTGAGTCAACATTGGGCGATCTACCGGGCGATCCGTGAAAACAATCCGGAAAAAGCGCGCCATGCCATGCGTGTACATCTTCAGGCTGCGGAACGGAACGCTCACAGTCTGCAGGCACCGGATGCAGCAGTCGTGCCGCCGCCGGTGAACGTGGCATCTCCTTCGGCCAAGAGCGAAGAGTCAGCCTGAACATGAACTGTCCGCTATTTTCTCTGCCACACAAGTACCAACTCACTTAGCCGCTGTCTTAAGGCTTCGGACTCCAGAAGGGCTCACGGGCCGGAACGAACTGAACTGGAACTTCCGTCACGAATGCTTTCAGCCAGCGCGCGCACTCTGCCATGCCGGCCTGTTCGGAGGGGATGTGGCCGAGGATGATCAGTGATTTCTGTTTGCCCTCGCTGACCGCGTCCGCGACGTATTCAACCGCCTCCCATTCCTGTGCTTCGCCGATGACCAGAGCATGCACCCCGGGCATTTCCAGGGCGCTGACTTGTCTGGTGAGTCCAGCCGCGCCCGGGGCAAGTGCGAGTTTGGTGATGCGTAAGTTCGGATCTCCGACCACCCTGACGACGCCTATTCCAAGCCTGCGTTTGATATCCGACGCCAGTTTCTCCAGAGGAGTTTCCGGAATAGTGAACAAGTATTGATTGTGCGCATCCTGAAACTTCTCCCATGCCAAAGCATGCACCATTCCCGCCTCGATGCCGTCGGGATTGCGGGCGTGCCAGTGATCGTGGAAACGCCAGACCACCAGGCCATGCTCGGCGATAAACTTTCGCTTCGCCATCAGCACCGGGTCGTCGTCTTTCTCCGGCAGCTGGTCGGAAATATCGAGGTGATCGAAGAAAGTTGGCTCGTGAGTGATGATGAGATTGTCTCCCGCTGCGGCGGCACGCTGCAGCACATCGAGGGTGGCCATCATGGTAACGGCAACGCCCGACACCGGAGAGTCGGGATTGCCCGCCTTGAACGTGTCCACCGTGTCGCTCCGCCACGGGACTCCCACCTGTTGCTGAATGCGGGCAACCACCTCGCGGGCCGTAAGGTGTTGGCCCTGAGCCAGCGCACCGCTGGCCAGCAGAGCGACCGAGATCGATATAACAGCTGCCGATCTGATCTGTTTCCGGTGAGAAAACATGGGACACCTCAAGAGATCGCCCTGATCTTTCGCATTAGATCACACATGATCTGGCGCTTCGCACGGAAACAACAGGGCTTGCCCGGTGCAGTGAGCAGGTTTGTGCACGCAGATCTGCGTGTTCTTCGCTGTCTAGTTGGAATCCACCTTGATGACGGTGTATGTGAACTTCGTGCCTGATTTGATTTTCAACTGGTGAGGTATGTTGGCTGGAATATGCACAATGTCGCCCGGACCCAGCTGCTTCGTCTCTCCTCCATCAATCGACGAACCTCGGACTTCATGCGGCTTGACCGTTTTCGGTGCGACCATGGTTCCGCCCACAATGAGCGTGGCTGCGCCAGTGTCGACTATCAGGACGTCGGTCTGAGTTTCGTGAAGTTCGGCGCTGCCGTTACCTTCGCGATGGGAAATCCCGATCATGTGGTTTGCGTAGGTGCCTAGAGACTGGAACGAAAATTTCTGATCGTCGATCTTGCCCGCGAGTTCCTTCCCGGAATTCTTGATCGCGGCGCCCTTCCAAAGACCAAAGCCCTCCGGATCGACGGCGCGGAGCCAGGTAGCAGAAGCGAGAAGCACAATCAACAGACAGAGTATTTTCATTGAGATATCCTCCAAAACAAAGGTACGCAACGTGGTAACGACTGATATAGTCTTATAATAGTACTTGTCGAGGATACATGCCTTCTACAAGAAAAATCTCCTTGCTCGTTGCCGTCACAGCCGGGGCCCTTCTTCTTACAGCATTCAACCTTTCCGCAGCCGCACCCAGTCCCGATGACGCCTCCGTCCCGCATCTCGTCCAGGCCTGGGTTGGAGCACGCATCATCGATGGCACCGGGAAGCCGGCGATCGAAAACGCGACTCTCGTGATTCGGAGTGGACACATCGAGGCGGTAGGAAAACGAGTCAAGATTCCGGCCGGAGCGGAACGCATTGACGCCACGGGAAAGACAATTATCCCCGGGCTGATCAACGCGCACGGCCATCTCAATACCGAAACCCAGCTTGGGGTCTACTTGCGCGACGGCATTACTACGGTCCTGAGTCTGGGCGGCGACAAGGAATTTGCGTTGCGGGAATCTTGCGCCAAAGCTGCCCCCGGAACGGTGCCGCGATTGTATGTCGCCGGGCCGATACAAGATTCTTCCGCCATCCCCGGGGCTGTCGTAGTCACGACTCCGGAACAAGCGCGAAAGAGCGTTGATGACCTGATTCGCAACAAGCCCGACATCATAAAGGTGCGCATCGACGATTTCCGTGGCGCACGCCAGAAAATGCCCCCCGAAGTTTATGGGGCCGTCATCGACGAAGCCCACAAGAACGGCTTTCGAACGGCCGCGCATATCGTTTTTCTGAACGACGCAAAGGGTGTGTTACGCGCCGGCGTTGATTACATTGCGCACAGCGTGCGCGATCAGGAAGTAGATGAGGAATTTATCGCGCTGATGAAAAAACGCCACGTTTCTTACTCCCCCACACTTACCCGCGAGCTGGCGGTCTTCACTTATTCGGAAACGCCGTCATTCTTCAGCGATCCGTTCTTTCTCAAGGAAGCTGATCCGGCAGAAATAGCACAAATGCAGGACCCGAAACGGCAGGGCACCATGAAGACCGACCCAGCAGCCCAGTGGTACAAGGAACACCTGCCGGTTGCCATGCGGAATCTCAAAATACTTTCAGATGCCGGCATCAACATCGCGATGGGGACCGACAGCGGCGGAGGACCGGGCCGCTTCCAAGGATACTTCGAGCATCTTGAACTGGAATATGAAACCAAAGCAGGTCTCACGCCGATGCAGGCGCTGGTTTCCGCCACCGGCGGCGCAGCCAAAGCGATCAACATCACTAGAGAGGTCGGCACGCTCGAAAAAGGAAAGCTGGCGGACTTTCTGGTCTTAACGGCGAATCCGCTCGACGACATCAAGAACACGCGGGCTATCGAGTCGGTCTGGGTCGGCGGAGTGCGTGTCCCGGCTAAGAAGTAGCCCCAGTCGAACTATGCGAACTCGATTCTATCTTTGCTTGTTGCTCTGTCTTTCCAGCTGTTTTTTGCTGGCCGAGGACTATCCCAAGGCTGAGATCTCGAATGGATTGATTCGTGCCGAAGTGATGCTTCCCGATCCCCAGAACGGCTCGTATCGTGGCACGCGATTCGACTGGTCCGGCGTCATTTCCAGCCTTCAATTCAGTGGGCATGAATATTTCGGGCGCTGGTACGAGCGTCACGATCCGAAACTTCATGATGCCATCACTGGTCCGGTCGAGGCGTTTCAGACCAATGACAAAGGGTTGGGTTATGACGAGGCCAAAGCCGGTGGGACATTTGTACGCATCGGTATAGGCACACTGCGCAAACCCGAAGAGAAGGATTACCGCCCTTATGACACTTACGAGATTGTGGACTCGGGGAAGTGGACGACCCGCAAGCACAAAGACCGGATCGAGTTCACGCAGCGATTAAAGTCTGACCAAGGATACGCGTATGTCTACCGCAAGACCGTCCGACTGGTAAAAGGAAAGCCGCAACTGTTGCTGGAACACTCGTTGAAAAACACGGGCAGCAAGGTGATTGAGACCAACCAGTACAACCACAATTTCTTTGTGATCGATCACGAGGTTGTCGGTCCCGACGTTGTGGTCAAGTTCGTATTTACTCCCAATCCCACACGCGGATTCAAGGACCGCGCGGAAGTTCACGGCCAGGAGATCGTCTTCCCCCGTGATTTAGAGGGTAAGAACGGCGTTTTTTCGGAACTGGAGGGAACGGGCACTCAGGTGAAAGACTACGATTTTCGAATCGAGAACTTGAAGACCGGAGCCGGAGTTCGGTTCACCAGTGATCAACCATTGCAGAAGGTAAACTTCTGGGCCATTCGCACGGTCGCGGTCGCGGAGCCTTACATCCAGCTGAAAATTGAACCGGGCAAGGAGTCGCGCTGGACAATCCGCTACGACTTTTACACCATGCCGCCCGCAGCCAAGCCATGAAAGCCAGCGCCCTTTCAGTTAACAAACCCAGTCACAGCGTTGGAAGCAGTCGCAGACTGGCACATGGAATCGTCGCATAGCCGGAGTTGTCACAACATCAAGGCATAGACGCGTAACAACCGATCAGGGAACGGTGCAAACGATCGCCAAGGGGAGATGAGTCGATGAGGTTTTCGATACGACTGGGACGTACCGAAGCTGTCGTCGTAGTCCTGGCTTTGATCTTCGCAACGTGCAGCGGCGCGCATGCACAGTCGCCCCCGGCAAATCACGGATCGGTAACGGCGACATCCCTCGACTGGCCTGTCTATGGCGGGCAGGCCGCGGGCGACCACTACTCCAGTCTTTCCCAAATCAATCGGAAGAATGTGCAAAAGTTGCAAGTCGCCTGGAAGTTTGACGCTGGGGAAGAGGGCGGACTGGAGACGAGCCCGATTATCGTGGGACGCGTACTCTACGCGTACACCGCGACACAGAAAGTAGTTGCCCTCGACGCCTCTTCGGGCAAGTTGAGGTGGAAGTTTGATTCCGGGATTGTAGGCAAAAATCCGGTACGCGGTCTCTCCTATTGGACCGACGGCAAGGAAAGCCGCATCTTCGCCCCTGTGACCAATTTTCTGTATGCACTGGACGCTCAAACCGGCAAGCTCATTCCGAACTTTGCCGAAGGCGGCAGGATCGACTTGCGGAAGGATTTGCGCGGCGACTATCAATCCGTGTCGATTGCGATGACCAGCCCAGGCATTGTCTACAAGGACCTGATTATCGTGGGCGGGCGCAATCCTGAAACTTATCCTTCTCCTCCCGGAGATATTCGAGCGTTTGATGTTCACACGGGAGCGCTCCGCTGGAGATTCCATACCATTCCTCATCCCGGCGAGTTTGGAAACGAAACCTGGCCGCAAGACGCCTGGCGAAAGGCCGGGGCTGCGAACAATTGGGCGGGAATGGCGCTTGACGCTGAGCGCGGCATTGTGTATGTCCCGACGGGATCGCCGGTCTTCGACTTCTACGGCGCCGACCGCGTGGGCGACGATCTGTTTGCCGATACCCTGCTCGCGCTGGACGCCCAGACCGGAAAGCGCCTCTGGCACTTCCAGGGCGTGCATCATGACATCTGGGACCGCGACTTTCCTTCTCCCCCCGCGCTTGTGACGGTAATGCGCAAGGGCAAACGGGTCGATGCGGTGGCGCAGACAACCAAACAGGGATTCCTCTTTCTGTTCGACCGCACGACGGGCAGGCCATTATTTCCTATCGAGGAACGCAGCTATCCCGCCAGCCAGATTCCCGGAGAGGTGACGTCGCCAACCCAGCCAGTCCCGCTTTTGCCCGAACCCTTCGCGCGACAGATTCTTACGGAAGACCTACTCACAGAACGAACCCCAGCCGCCCATGCTTGGGCAGTGCAAGAATTCAGCTCATACCTCAGCGCCGGGCAATTTGTTCCTAGCGCGCTCGACAAGGAGACTGTCGTCTTTCCCTGTTTTCTTGGCGGGGCGGAATGGGGCGGACCTGCGGTGGATCCCAAACGCGGCATCATCTTCATCAACTCAAATGAGTGGGCTTGTGTGGTTGCATTGACCGAGAACAAGCCGGCCCGGAGCACGGGCGAGCGGACTTACCACAATCAGTGCAGCGTCTGCCACAACGATGACCGGAAGGGCTCGCCCCCTACTTATCCTTCATTGATTGATGTCGGATCAAGACTGACGCAAGCGCAGATCGAGACCACGATCCTTCAAGGCAAGGGCCGGATGCCTGCTTTCCCGAACCTGCAAGGCGACTACCTGCAGTCGTTAGTTCAGTTTGTCAGAAACGGTGGCGAGTCCGGCCTGAAGGCCAACGACGAGAAAGCGGAGAAAGCAACAAACGATGCGACACCGGCTCCAGCTGGATCGCGCCAGGCGGCGCCGGCATCTGCAGGTGCCGATGTCTACGGGAGTAAATGCGCGATTTGCCATGGTGACCACCGCGAGGGGAAACCGCCTACGTTTCCGGCGCTCGCGGGCGTTGCGAGTCGCCTCTCGACGCAACAGATTCAGGACAGGATTCACCAGGGGAAAGGCCTCATGCCTGGGTTTCCTGGACTAGCAGGCAAGGAGTTGGATGGTCTGTTAGCATACCTGGCCATCGCACAGAGTGCGATCGATCCCGACCCGGACCACGATGCCATCTACTCGAGCACTGCCGAGGGCGCGCCGATGAAGTATCGCATCACCGGGTCGAAGGATTTTCTGGATCCCGATGGCTATCCCGGGATCAAGCCGCCGTGGGGCACCCTTAACGCGATCGATCTGAATACAGGCAAGTATCTTTGGAAGATTCCCCTGGGTGAGTATCCAGCCTTGGCGGCGCAGGGCTTGAAGAATACCGGTACAGAAAACTACGGCGGTCCGATTGTGACTGCGGGCAACGTCCTGTTCATCGGTGCGACCGTATATGACAAGAAGTTTCGCGCCTTCGATAGTCTTTCCGGTCAATTGCTCTGGGAAACTGTTCTACCATTTTCCGCTGCGGCTACACCCGCAACCTACATGATTGATGGAAAGCAGTATGTGGTCGTCACCAGCGGTGGCGGAAAAGATCCAAAGTCACCCTCCGGCAGCGTATATATTGCGTTTGCGCTACCGTGATCAATCCGAGATCGTGAAGTCAGGGTTGTCGCAGAAGCCCCAGCGCGAGTGGCGAAGGCGGTCCTCACACCTTACAAGGAGGCCGGAAAGCGCGTGGCCAACAACGGCAGAGAATTGATTAAACAACTGCCAGGGTCGATCCTTTCTTGACGTCGCCAATGGTGGCATTCGTGATCAGCGGCCTTGCCCAAAATCCGACGCTGAGAACAAAGCCAAATGTGAGGTAAAGAAATGTCATGCCACTCCGTAGTCCGGCGTAGTCGCCGATCCGTCCGATCACGACCGGGATAATCGCCCCTCCCATCAGTGCGGTGCTTAGAATGCCGGAGAAAGAGCCGTGATGTTCAGTCACGGAATTTAACGCGAGAGAAATGATGATTGGCCAAAGCACGGAAGTGAACAAGCCAACCGCGGGAAACGCAAACAGGGACACTTTCGCGGGTCCAAACAAGGCTGCCGTCAAACAACACAAAGAACCCACCGCGCCACCAACCAGCACTTTGCGACTGTCGAAGAACTTCAGCAGCAGCATACCCACCACGCACCCCGCCGTGAGGAGCCCCCAAAACCACGAGACGGCGTCGGCGCCCGTGGTCTGAGGATTGAAGCCGTGGTAGGTGTATAGGAACTTCGAAATCCAGTCGGCGGTCCCCTGTTCGCAACCAATGTAAGCAAACATCGCAATGAAATAAAGCCAAACCACCCGCTTGCGGGCCAGGCTGAGATACATGTCCCAGGATCCCGCGCGTTCATCCTCGGTACGTTCGACCTTAGGAAATTTGGACAAGAACAACCAGACCACCATCACGAAAGAAGAAGCTGTGAAGATCCAATAGATCGACACCCAGGGAAGCTTCTCGGGCGTCAGTATGCGCAGCGTGCGCAGCAAAATATTTTCGCGAGTCATGCTTCCGTAAATCGAGGGTTTACTGAGATTAAGTACGAGATAAGAGTAGATTCGAGGGCTGATGAAAGAAGCGCTGCCGAAAACAAGTTGTGACAGGGTTGAATAAAAAGCATAGTGTTCTTCACCACCCGCCACACGCAGAAGCGGATTTACCACCACCTGCAGGACGGCCATCCCCGCACCAATTACGAACCACGACACAAAGGCTACGCTGTAGTTCGGGACCAGGGCAAAAGCGAGCGCTCCCAGCGTGCTGACCACAAAAGACCAGACCATCACCGGTTTCTCGTGGAACCGTTCCATCAGAAAACCAGCGGGAATCGACATTACCCCGTACGCAATGAAAAAAGCGAAGGCCAGAAATCCGGCCGCCGTCAGGCTTACATGAAAACTGCTGATGATGTCCGGCAGAATCGGGCCGAGAATATTGGTCAACAATGACATCACGAAAAACGTAAGGAAGACCAACACAATCATGTACTTGCTTCTCGCCATAAGGGCCCACCGTCTCCGTTGTTCCGACTAGGACGTACGCTCCGTGATTTTTCCAAACCGATGATGCCAAACCATCGCCGCCCCAATCAGGTTAGCGTCAGCTCCGAGCGAGGCGAGCAGCAACTCTGTCTTTTCAGATGGAACGAAGCGGCAACCGTGGCGGATGGTCTCGCGAATGCCGGGCAGAAAAAGATCGGCGCTTTTCATGATGCTGCCGCTGAGCACGATTGCGTCGGGGGTGAACAAATTGATCAAATTGGCGAGGCCAAGCGCGAGATACCTGGCTTCACGATTTACTGCCGAGCGGGCCACCTCATCGCCTTCGACCGCCAGTTGACAGATGCGTTTAGCAGTTAGTCCCACCCGATGCGGATAACCCGGGGGCGCCGTACTTTCGAGCCATGTCGCCATTGCGGGACCCGCAGCCAGCGACTCCCAGCATCCCCGAAAACCGCAGGTGCAGAGTGGGCCCGATGGGTCGATCATCTGATGGCCGATTTCGGGATGAGCGCCTTCCACACCGCGATAGAGTTTTCCATCCAGAATAATTCCACCGCCAATGCCGGTGCCAACGGTTATATAAATCAGGCGCGACTTGTTCTTGCCCGCGCCCCACCGCGCCTCCCCGAGCGCGCCCGCGTCTGCATCGTTCTCCAACGCAACCTTGACATTGAAGATTCGCGCCAAATCCTTCACCAGGCTCTGGCCGCGCCACTTCGGAAGAAAGTCAAGCTCGCCAAAGTCTCCGGTAAATGGATCGACCGGCCCGGTGGAACCAATCCCCACGCCAGAAAGTTCGACTCCTGTGTTCCGTGCCACATGCTCTAACATGCTCACGATGGCGTCGAGTCCGCGTGTATATTCGCAATCATACCCAGTCGGAGATTCCTGGGAGGACAGCACCTTTCCATCGCTGTCCACCGCGCCGACGGCTACTTTCGTGCCTCCAATATCAACCGCTGCGATCATGCTTTCTCCCCAACGTCTTTGCTGCTACATCGTGACAACTTCTCAGAAATTCAGCGGCCAGCGGGCGCCTGATCCGCGCAGATACCTGTTACGGTTTTTTCAGCCGCTGAGAAAGTCCGGAGTCATCCTCCACAATCTAGTGGCAGAGCTTAAAAGAGTCGGAATCGACTCCGGAGAGTCGCTACAGCCTCTCCGCTGCCATTTGCGCTTGGGATAATGTCAGTCAGGAACTGCCCATCTGCTGGCACTTCCGCAAGTCCGAACACCAGGTCGACCGCGCTTTCAGAACAATTGACAATATCACTTCAATGAAATCTCGTCCCACCACGTTGGCGACGGGCTATAGCCCCGCCCACTGCGTCGATGAGGTGAAGCAACTCCGCGACAAAGCAAAGCTGTTTGCAAAGAAACCCTGGAACACGAGGCGGGCCCGACCACGTAGAATGGAACCAGGATCAGTGTCCACATCAGTTCCCCGATTCTTAGCGCGCAGTCTCTAGTAACTTCATTTCACTGGGACCTACAGCGGACATTCCTTCACCTAAAATTCAGCCGTTACCGCAAGATTTTTATGCGAAGAATTTGCGCTGCTGCGAACGCGGATCCGGTTAATTCTGTAAGAGCTGTCCTGCATTACCGTAAACTGTTGATATTAATGAATGGAAGCGCATGCAGTCCGGTGACTGCCCCGGTCTTCAAAACCGGCGGGCGGCGGGTTACCCCGTCGCCGGTGGGTTCGACTCCCACTCGCTTCCGCCAAGTTTTCCAGTGAGTTAGACGACCTGAGTGATGTCGCAATGTGAGATCGCGAAGAACCAAGGGCGAAACGTGATTTCGAGTCCCAGTATCGACATTGCCCCGCATGGGCGAAGCTTGACCATGCTGCGAAGGCGATCAGGCTGCGATGCGCCGATGGATTCCGCACTGCGATAAGCAGGAAGATTCCGAGCGCGACATAGAGGCTAAGCATCATCGTATCGCCAGTATTCGAATCAGCCGGATGTAGTAAAGAACCGATCAGGGGATAAACGCCAGCCGAAAAGAGCAATCCCACCAACACCAACACAACCTTCAGCGCCCGCTCTCGCCACATGGTTCCCCCTTCCTTAGTCATGGTCGATCACTAGATTGATGCCCGGACCCCTATTGCAGCTTCGCGTACTCCGCCTTGGCCTCTTTCAGAATTGGGATGTCGTGGTCGGCGTCTTTCCACACTGTGAGAAATTCTTGGTAGGCGTTCCGTGCTTTGCTCTTGTCTCCTGAAAGCGCCTGTGCCCTTCCCAATTGCAAATATGCCAGCACACCTTCAGGATCGAGAACCACGATCCCACGATGATCAATAATTTTCTGGAACTCCGCAGCAGCTTCAGCGCCACGGTGCGCGGCCAGATAGGCCTCGCCGCGCACATAGGCAGGATAGAGATTGCCCACTCCTGACTCACTCTGTCCCATTTCATAGGGAATTGCGGTTTGAAGAAGTTCGATGGCGCGTTCAGGCTTGCTATGGTTCAGAGCAAGAAGTCCGCCGAGCGTCGGTAGGTAATTAGAAACGACGAGTGTATCCTCGGGAAAACGCCTTGAGAGATCGTCAGCGACAGTTTGAGCGTCGGAAGGATGTCCCGCCATAGCTAGGGCAAACGCAACTCCGTACTCTACATCCCGGTTCTTTGAGAGTCCCTGCGCCGCCAAGGCTCTCTGCCGTGCTACGGATGCATTCCCGAAAAAGGCCTCCCGTAGCGCCGCATCCATTTCGTAAAGTGCCGCCGTTTCCAGCCGATTAGCTTTTTGAGTCAATTCAGCTGCCCGTTGTGACTTCTTTCTTGCCTCGCCCAAGTGGCCGAAATAGGCCAGCGCCAACCCTTCGGAGTTAGCCACCACATCTTCACCAACGGATTTTCCCCAAGCCCGCGCAGCTTCCCGTGCCATTCCCGCCTTATCACCTTTCAGAAAAGCAATCTCGTAGCGCACGAACGAGAATTCAGGGTCTTCTGTTCTATGCACGAAGGCCCGATGAAAGGCGCTCTTCGCTTCATCGGTCCGCCCAAGGGCAAGGTAGCTAAAAGTCAGTACGTAGTAGGCAATCGGGAAGTCGGGCTCAAGCTGGGTTACTATTTTGGCCTCCTCAACCGACGCTTCATATTTGCCAAAGGCTGGGTAAATAATCCCCGCGAGAAAACCGTGGGCCTCTCGGGCACGAGGATACGCCTGTGCCCACAATTCACAGGTCTGTTGCGCTCTTTCTAAGTTCCCCGTAACTTGCATATCGTAGGAAACGCTAATAAAGAACTTTTCGCTGTCACTAACCCGATCCCGCAATTGATAGGCTCGGGTCGTGCTCTGAGCAGAGAGAGCGGATTCTCCATTGTCGCCATACATGCGTCCCAATAAGGCATGCGCCATGGCGAATTTGGGGTCAATCTCAACAGCGTGCTTGAAAAAGGGTGCAGCCTGACCTTCACCAGTTGTGGAGAGAAGCTTCCAACCCGCGCTATAGGCTTTCAAGGCTTCGAGTGATGGCGTCGTCGCATCGGCGAGCGGAGTGTCATACTTCTTGACCGTCGTGAGTGATTCGCCGACTCGTGTTCTGAACTTACTCGCAATCTGAGTCAAAGCATTCAGAACGTCTTCTTTTCTTGCCGCTTGCACCTGCTCTTCAGCGAGTATCTCTCCGCTGCGGCATTCTTTGGCGCGTAGGCCCAACACGTACTGGCTCCCGAGGCTTGCAATAGAGCCGTCTAGAACGGCGGCACTTGCGGTTCGCTGGCAAATTTCCCGTGCGACCTCGGGTGTCAGTCGGGCGTCTGTCCGCTGGCCCATGAGCCGTAGCGTCTGCTGAATGCGCTCCTCAGAAATGAGGCTGAGGAAAGGCGATTGCTCAAGCTGCACCGCCAGGCCTTGCCGCAGCGTTCCGTCAAAAACAGGATCGCCAGTCGAGTTGGTGAAGTCAGCGAGGACAATGGTGTCCTTGTCGGCAAGCTTTGTTGTGCGACGACAATAGAAATAACCGACTGACATCGCCATCGTGACGACGACGGCGACAGGGAGAATCAACTTCCAACGTATCCTGCTAGCATTTGCGCGACGAGGTGTCGCAGTTTCTGAAACCTTTCCCGAGTCCGTATCTCGCTTTAGTCGCTGTAAGTCCGTTCGCATGTCGGCGGCGTTCTGATAGCGGAGGTTACGATCTTTCTCCAGAGCCTTATTGATGATGTCTTCTAGTTTGGGCGACACGTC
>Ga0137403_10002001_pt1 | contig 25396 bp, 27 predicted proteins | sample CZOMad2_1_16fung_FD_122057 | JGI IMG/M metagenome (GOLD analysis project Ga0137403, IMG submission 122057) | Vadose zone soil fungal communities from Angelo Coast Range Reserve, California, USA - CZOMad2_1_16fungal (Hybrid Assembly) | ecosystem: Environmental > Terrestrial > Soil > Vadose zone... | reverse complement strand
GACCGAGTCCCACGACGTCCAGGCCGTGACCCTCTGGGTCCGGTTCGGCGCCAACATGGCGTACAACACGTTCATGCTGGCCATCTGGTTCCTCGGGCCCCTCGGCATCATTCTGGTCGGCGCGGGAGTGATGACCGACCACTTCACGCGGCTCCTCGGATTGGGAGTCCTGACCGATCTGCTGCTCGCCCTCTTTCATACGAACATGGGACTCCATTCCGTCGGGCCGATCCACTACTCCGAGTGCGCGGTGCCGCTCGCGGTCGTCGCGGTCCACGGACTCGCCAACCTGTTACGTGGCGCAAGAGATCACCAGTTCGATTTGAGGCCCATCGCGAGCGCGTTCACGCTCGCCCTTGTCATCGGCCTCGGGATCTTCAATGTCATCCATGCCCTGGCGCTCCAGGAGCAGGCGCGCATCCAGCGGGACATCTACGCGTGGATCGACCGCTCGGTGCACGAGCCCTCGGGAAAGAAGGTCGTGGTGCTGGCGCCGCAATTCGCTGCGATCTGGATCCATATTCCGTGGATGCGCCAAGTCGGGACGCAGGTGTTCGAGTGGCGCCGACCCCGTCTGGATCTGAGTGATGATGTGCTGATCCTGCACGATCGGACCGGCGTCGAGCCCTGGCTGCGCGAGCGGATGTCCGAGAGGCGTTTATTCCGGATCGAGCTCCGGCAGGAGGCACCCTACGCGGTCCTCAGGCCACTCGACGCTGGCTCGGTGATCCCGTGGTGTGGGCCCTCTCCGGGCGACCGTGCATGCGGGCGCCTTTGATGGCCCTGAGCGCGGAATCGCGGTGAGCTTGCTGACGCCCCGAATCCGGACCTGGCTCTTCACGCTGGGCGGCGCCCTCTGCCTCGCCGAGATCTGGATCGCAGGTCTTTACTACAACGGCTATCAGATCCTCAACGGCCGGCACGGCTGGTTCCCCAGCGAGCTGGCCTTCCTGCTCTACTACGTGTTGTTCGGCATCCCGGCCGCCATCCTCCTCACCGCGGCTTTCGCCCCCTGGGTGGGCCCCCGTCTCCTCGCGGCCTTTGACGGGGCGGCGGCACTACCCCGTCGGGACGTGACCGCCATGGTCGCCTGCGCCTCCGCGCTCACGTTCCTGCTCGTCACCCTGGTGCGATTCGGGATCCTGAAGGATGCCGCGATCAGCGATGATGAGCATGCGTATGTCTTCATGGCCCAGCTCTTCGCCTCGGGCCGCATCTACGTGCCTTCGCTGCCCCCAGACCTCCGGCCCTTTCTCGACAATCAGTTCATCGTGAACACCGGGAAGATGTACGGGATCTATTTCCCGGGGCATCCCGCCGCCCTCGCGATCGGCCAGCTCTTCGGCGCCATGGCCTGGATCCCGACGCTCACGGCGACCTTCACCGTGCCGTTCGCCTTCGGCGTGGCGCGCCGGATCTTCGGCCCGCGGACGGCGCTCCTCACCTTGCCGCTGCTTCTCGTCTCGCCCTACTTCCTGTTCCCATCCGCCACCACGTTGGCGCACCCGACGGCGGCGTTCTTGCTGATGGTCTTCGTCTATGCCGCCCTCCGCGTGCACGAGCGCCCGGAGGCCCTGCGCTGGTGGGCTCTGGCCGGCGTCGCGCTGGCCTGGGCGGCCCTGACGCGGCCCTTCTCGACGCCCTTCTTCGCCGCGCCCTGGCTCATCTGGCTGGGGCTGGCGGTATGGCGCCGGCGCGGGAGACGCGCTCTCACCGGCGCGGCGCTCCCCTGCCTGCTTGGCGCCGCCGCGCTCACCCTGCTGCTCGTGTATCAACACGCGCTGTCCGGGTCCGCCTTCGAGAGTGGTTATCAGACCTTCAGCCGCATGCATCACTGGGGGCTGATCGGCAAGGCGCTGGAGGCCACACCACCGCTGCCGTCCATCAACGAGCTCATGTACACGCTGGCGCGGCTAAACTTCTGGCTATTCGGGTGGCCGGCCTCCTTGCTCCTCGCGCTCTGCTTCCGGCGCAGCCCCGGGGGCTTGCGGCTCTTCGCGAGCGTGGCCCTCGTACTGCTCGTCTATGGCGCGATCTCGGCCGCCACCATCCATCCGGTGGGGCCGGTGCACTATGCGGAGCTGGCGGTGTCCCTCGTCATCCTGTCCGCCAGCGGGCTCGATCGGCTCATCGAGCTGAGCCGGAGCGTCTGGGCCGGGGCGCGCGCCGCGCGCTATGTCGTCACCGCGCCCGCCGCCTTGACCTTCTGCGCGCTGGTCACCTTTCTGCCCGTCTACGGCAGCAACCTGCGGGCCAGCGCCGACCTCACACGAGCTCCCGATGAGATGCTCGCGGCCAAGGGGATCGACCGCGCCGTCGTCTTCATCCACAGCCTCCCCGCGCTCTATGTCTCGCCGTATTCCTGGGCCTACTACCGGCGCAACAACTCCCCCGACCTCACGGATCCGATCCTCTTCGTGAACTACCTCGGCCCGGAGAAGAACAAAGAGTTCATGCGCCTCTTCCCCGACCGCCCCGCCTTCTCCATGGGCATGAAGGACGGCAAGTTCGCGCTCACGCCGGGGCCGTAGGCGGTCTTCCGAACCTATCCGGCGTAGCTCGACGCTGAGCGCGAGGAGAGGTGACTGGTTTCTTGATGACCCAATCGTGCCATCGGACAAGTCCGATCACATGCAGCGCGGGCCTCATCGTCGTAGCCCTCGTCAGCGTGCTCTGCAGCGGATCGGTGGGGAGGGCCGACGCCGCGCCTCAGACCTGGGCCTGGTTCGCCGCGATCTCCGCGATCGATGACTGGTTTCTCATCCGCGGTGAGGCACAGGTCGAGATCTCCGGCTCGTCATTCAAGGCCGAGCTGTATGATTCGCGAGACAAGGAGCTGGCGATCACGCTGAAGGGCACGATACGGGGCGGCCGTGCCGACGTCGTGGCGGTGAGACTTTCGACCGACGATAAAGCCCGGTCACTGATGGGCGTCCTCAAGAAGATCCGCTGGAAGAACACGTCGGGGGGGCGCGAGACGATCCTGCTGACCGAGCCGGATCAGCCGGGGGGGCTCACGATTGGGTTGACCCGAGAGGTGAAGTAGGCGAGGCCTTCTGGCCGTGGACCCCTCTAACCGGAACGAGTCCTCGACACACAGGCGAGGTTCGAGGGCAGGAGCGGCAGGCCGGAGGCCAGCAGCCGGTTGTCCCGGTCGGCGGGGAACAGCGAGAGGAAGGTCGGCGCATCCAGGAGGTTGAGGTTCTCCACGTCGGCGAAGTAGTCCTGCCCGAGGCGGCGCAGCAGGGCGCGATAGCTCGCGTCCGGCAGCCAGTGAATCAGCGGCAGGAAGGTGTGGAGCTCCACGGGAAAGCGCTTGTTGGGAGTGGTGAAGACCACGCAGCGGGAGACGCGGCAGACCTCGGCCACCAGCGCCCGCTGCTGGTCGCGCGGGCCCCCGTGCTCGACCACCGCGTTGCAGATCCCGTAATCGAAGTAGCCCGTGGGCAGCGGGATGGAACGGAGATCGGCCTCCAGGAAGGTCAACCCCGGGAACTCCTCCGCGAACCAGCCCGCCTCCTCGGCCTCGCGCCCGATCACGGTGAGCCGGCTCCGGTGCGGATAGAGCGTCTCGAAGAAGTAGTGCACGGGGTGGTCGCGATGGCCGGAGACGCCGAAATCCGCCACGCGCGCGTCCGGTCCGGGCGCGCACTCCCGCATGAAGGTCTCGAAGATCCGGCGCCGCACGCGGAAGGCGAGGTCGTTCTTCATCCGGTCCAGCGCGCCGAGCTCGGTGGAGTACTTGAGCGCCACGGGGTCTTCTAGCGCGCGGGCTTGCGGGCCACGAAGGCCATGGTGGCGGTGCGGCTGACCAGGGCCTGGAGCATGGTGACGGGGAGGAAGGGCGCGATCAGCAGCGGATACCATCGCACGCGCCCGTTGGCCGGCACGCGAAGCCCGTGGCGATCGGCCAGCCAGTTCTGGATGCCGGCGCTCCAACCCACCGTGCGCAGCCGCGGGATGATGCGCGCCTCGTCGAAGCCCGCCCGAGCGCACGCCTCGCGAATAGTCTCGGGGCTGAAGAGCGCGATATGGCGGGGGAAGTGCAGCGCGCCCCAGTATCGCCCGAAGAGCTTGAAGTCCCAGCAGTCGATGTTGGGGGTCTCGCCGAAGAGCGTGCCGCCCGGCTTGAGCAGCTCCCAGGCGCGCTGGAGCGTGGCCAGCGGATCCCGCACGTGCTCGATCACATGCCCCATGCGGATGAGGTCGAAGGAGCCGGGCTCGAAGTCTGTGTCCACCAGATCGCCCTGGCGCACGTTGAAGCCCTGGGCGGCGGCCCGCCGCGCGGCCTCCACGTCGAGCTCGAGCCCGCACACCTCCCACTTCCCGGCCCGGGCCAGCGCGACGAGGGCCCCTCCGGCCCCGCAGCCGACGTCCAGCACCTTGCCGGTGGGCCCGATGAGCCCGGCCACCCGCCGCGCGTCCAGCCAGTAGGTGATGCGGAAGAGCCACCCCACCACGGGATCGTCCCCGTAGACGGCATAGCTCGGCGGGTAGAAGGCGGGGATCTCCGCGGCGGCCGGGCGCGGCGCCTGGTAGTAAAGGTCGCAAGCGGTGCAGCGCACGAGCCCCCAGATCCCCGGCACGCCGTACTCGTAGTCGCCCGCCTCGAGCACCGGCGCCGCGTGGCGGTCGGAACGGCAGAGGTCACAGACGGAGCCGGTGAGCTCGCCGCGGGCCACCGGCGCGCTCACGCGGCGCTCCGCGCGCCGACGGGCGCGTCCCACTCGGCGCGGATCTTCCGCACCACGAAGCCGAAATAGCTCCGGTTCACCGGCACCGGGATGCCGGCGGCGAGGAGGAGCCGGTGCACCTGGGGCAGGTTGTAGTTCGGGATGCTGGGGAAGACGTGGTGCTCGTAGTGGAGGTATTGCCCAAAGGGCGCGACGATCCACTTCTCGAGCGGGTTGAGCCGGCTGGTGCGGGTGACCCAGATTTCCCGGGCGCCGTCGGGCCGGTAGCCGGCCTCGAAGCCGTGCTCGGCGATGGAGCGGACCCGGATCTGCACCGGGTAGAGGGTCATGATGGGCAGGATGTGCAGGAGGAAATAGGCCAGGGGCCCCGCCGTCGCGGTGTACAGCGCCAGCAGCGCGAGCTGGGTGATCGCCACGGGCAGGAAGGCCGCCGCCAGCCGTCCGAAGTAGGCGGGGGTCAAGGTCCGCCACGGCGACACCGAGTAGGTCTTTCGGTCGGACTGGAAGTACTGGAGAAAGCGCTTCAGGGCGGAGACGAAGAAGAGGTCCTGGACCAGGCCCCGCAGGATCTCGCGCCCGGGCGCGCTCGGCTGGCTGAAGATCAGATCCGGGTCGCGGTCGGTATTGAGGTAGAGGTGGTGATCCATGTGCGCCTGCCGGTGGCCGGAGCGCGTGTAGCCGAGGAGATACGCGCACACGTTGCCGATGAACCGGTTGAGGCGGGGATTGCTGAAGAGCGTGCCGTGGTCGCTCTCGTGCACGAGCTGGGCGGCGCTGTTGAAATTGCGAATGGCCAGGAGTACGCCGAGGCCGTAGACCCACCACCGTGGATAGAATGCGACAACGACGGGCAGGGCCACGAAGGAGGCCAGCGCGGCGATGACGTCCAGCGCGCTGCGCCCATCCCGCAGCCGATGCGCGCTCCGCAGCGCCTCCAGCGTGATCGCGCCGGACTGCAGAGCCTCGCGCGCGGATCGCGGGGCCCCGACCGTCATCTCCTCGAGGCTGCCGGGCGCCCGGTCGACCTTGCCTGTTTCCATGCCGGCCATGCGCCTAGAAGGCCTTCATGGTGAGCACGCGCCGGGCTATCGTCCCGCCCAGACCGCCGAGACGGCCCTTCGGCGCGAGGTGGTAACGCCCGTCGCGCCGCACCAGGAAGCCGTTCATGGTCATGGTGTCGAGCCGGTCCTGCATGAGCACCTCGACGCCGCACACCGCCTGTAGCTGGTCGAGGCTCAGCCGCTGCTGGGGGGCGCGCGCCAGCTCGATGAGGAGGCGCACGGTGATGGACCGGTCCGCGTGGTAGTAGAAGAGCACCCCGGTCAGGAAGAGCAGCACCAGGAGGGCCAGCCCATTGAAGAGCCCCAGCGCGGGCGCGGCGCCGGTGAAGCGCTCGGGGAGGAATCCCAGGTCCGCCGGGGTCAGCAGATACAGGAGCACGAAGGCGGGCACCGCCGGCGCGAACCAGGCGACCATGGACGCGAAGGCCTTCTGGGGCGCGCGGAGCTGGAAGACCATCCCCTGCACCAGCGCCCAGGTCGCGATGAGGACCCCGGCCAGGATGATCCCCTTCAGCATGTCCGGCTCCCCGCCACCGGCGCCTCGGAGTTGATCAGGCGCTTGAGAAAAGCGCCGAGCGCGGCGATCCGGCCGCCCCGCGGCAAGAGCCGGTAGCCGTCGCCCTCCTCACGGACATAGCCGCCCTGCACCAGCTTCGGGAGCCGGCGCTGGAAGATGAGGTTCACCGGCTCCTCGCGGCCGTGCATGGCCAGCGCCTCCTCCGCGCTGATCCCCCGCTCTCCCCGCGCGCGTAGCTCGACCATTACCCCCATGGACGGGCTCAGGCAGGCGAAGTAGGCGAAGCACCAGAACCCGTGGAAGACCAGCGCGAGCACCAGGAACCCGTTCCAGAAGTCCACCATCGCCGCCGCCTCGAGCCCGCCGGCGGGCAGGACGCCCAGGTCGGGCGGCGTGAGCGGATACGCCACCGCGTAGCCGAGGACGGCGGCCACGAAGGCGCCCAGGAAGACCTTGAACTCCTTGTTGCCGCGGTAGAAGCGCAGGGTGATCGCGCTCGCCACCACGAGCAGCAGGAACGCGAGCGAGGCCAGGAGCAGCCCCTTCATCTACTCGAGCCACTTCTTGAAGTCGGTGATGAACTGATTCACCGCTTCGTCGGTCTTGGGGTGGCTCACCATCTGGCGGAAGAACTTGGGCGGCACCGTGATGATGTCCGCGCCCGCCTGCAGGGCCTCGTTGATGTCGGCGATGTGGCGGATGCTGCCCACGATGATCTCGCAGGGATATTCACGTTCCCGGAACGTCGCCCGCACCTGCCGGACCACGGCGGCGGCGTCGTAGCCGATATCCCGGATGCGGCCGTAGAAGATGCTCACGTAGTTCGCGCCCGCCGCCGCCGCCATCACCGCCTGGTTGTAGGACATGCAGCAGGTGCAGTTGACCCGGATGTCGCGGCGCCGCAGCTCCCGGATCACCGCCAGCTCGTCCCAGCCCACCGGGACCTTCACGTTGATGTTGCGGTAGTGGCCGAAGTGGCCCACGAAATCCTCCGCCTGCGTGATCATCTCCTCGCGCTTGGTGGAGAACACCTCCACGCTGAGCGGGATGTCGTAGCCGTAGCGCTGGACGAGCTCGATGATCTTCTTGATGTGCTCGCGGAAGTCGCCCTTCTCCTCCTTGGCCAGGATGGACGGATTGGTGGTGATCCCGGCCGGGAAGCCCCGATCCAGCGCCTCCTCGATCTCCAGCAGGTTCGCCGAATCCACGAAGATCTTCATGGCATGTCCTCCCCGGTCCGGAGACCTACTCCGTCACCGTCCAGTAGTAGTCGCCGCTGTAGCCGGCTTCCGCGAAGAGCCGGCGCCAGCCCTCCGGATCCGAATAGGTGGCGGCGGTCAGCTGCCACCGCTCGAACTTCTCCCGCTGCTCCTCGGTGAGCCAGGAGTCCACCTGCACGTACCGGTGCCGCCGGCTCACGCGCTCGATCTCGCGCAGGGCCTGGACACACGCCTCGCGCCCGAGGTTGTGGATGGCGTTGATCGAGAGCACGAGGTCGAAGGCGCCGTCGCGAAACGGCAGCCGCTCGGCGGAGCCGCGTACCAGGAAGGCGCGCACATCCTCCATGGCATGCTCGAGGGCATAGGCGGAGACGTCGAGACCCATCACCCGGATGCCCGGCACCACGCCCCGGAGGTCGTGGAGGAGAAAGCCCTTGGCGCATCCCACGTCGAGCACGCGGTGGCCGCCGGCCAGCCCGTAGTGGTCGCGGAGCCGCTCGGCGATGGGCACCCAGCGCCCGTCATAGCGGTAGCCGCCATAGCCCTGGCCGCGGTCCCCGTCGAAGTACTCCGGCCCGAACCGCTTCGCGACCTCGCGCTGGGCGGGCACCGCCGCCGCCCGCGAGGCGATGTCCCGGCGGGTCCGCGGATACCGGTCGAGGAGATTGATCTCACGCATGCCCCAGCGCTCCGAAGGCGGAGAGAGTGGCGCGGAGCCCCTCGTCGAAGGGCGTGAAGGCGAAGTCGGGCAGCGCGCGAGCAAGCGCCGTGGTGTCGAATCGGCGATGCGTGACCACCCCCGCGCGGGGCGCGTGGGCCACCGTCACCTCGTAGGGCACCAGGCGCCGGATCACCTTCACCACATCGGCAAAGGACCGGCTCTCCCCGGTGGCGACGTTGAAGAGCCCGGTGGCGCGCGCCTGGATGAAGCCGGCCAGGAGCCCGGCCACGTCGTCGACATAGAGGTGGTCGCGCTCCTCCTCCCCTTGCCCGAAGATCCGCAGGCCGCGGTCGCGCGCGAGGGAGCGGGCGAAGGCATTGGGCCCGTAGGCACCATGGGGATCGCCCGGCCCGTAGACGCCGGTCACCCGGAGCGTGAGGAGGGTAAAGCCGGCGGCACGGGCCGCGTACTCCATCACCCGCTCGCCCGAGTACTTGCCCAGCGCGTAGTACCCGCCCGGGCTCACCGGGGTCGTCTCGGTGACCGGATTGACGTCGAAGCCATAGACGGCGTCCGAGCTCACGTACACGCAGAGCCCCGGCGCGTGGCCGGGGAGATATTTCGCCAGGTTGGCGGCCATGGCCACATTGGCGAGCAGGGTCTCGGGTGTCTGTCCCCGATCCGGGGTGAGCGCGGAGGCGAAGACGAGAGCGCTCTCCGCGCCGAGGGCACCATCCAGCGCGCCCAGCGCCTCGGGGCGCGTGAGGTCGAGGCTCTTCGACGTGTGCGGGATCACGGTGACTCCATCCCGCTCGAGGCGCGAGGTGAGGGCGCGGCCGATGTGTCCGCTGGCTCCCAGCAACACCACCCGCTCCGGCCACCGGCTCATCGATCCAGGCTCTCCCACTTCATCGGGGCGGCCTTGAGCCTCGGATGCGATACGAGGCCATGCCACACCACCGCCTGGAAGGCCTCGGCGTGGGCGGTGACCAGATCCGGGCTCACGGTGGGGATGATGACGCAGGCATCGGCGACCTTCGCGGTGAACCCGCCGTCGCGGCCGACGATACCCGCGACGCTCGCGCCTACCGCCTTGGCGTGCTCGAGCGCGCGCACCAGATTGGTGCTGACCCCGCGCTCCGCGTCCCCACCGCCCACCGAGAAGACGAGCACGGCGTCCCGGCCGGAGAGGCGGCTGCCCTTGAGCCAGTTGGCGAACGAGGTGTCCCAGCCGTCGTCGTTGATGCGGGCGGTGAGCTCGGACACATTATCGGTGGGCGCGTAGGCCTCGAAGCCCGCGATCTTCCGGAAGTCGTTGACCGCATGCGACGCATTCCCCGCGCTCCCGCCCACTCCCAGGATGAAGAGGCGGCCGCCCCCGTCGCGCACCCGGGCCAGGAGATCGACCACGCGGGCCACCGCCGTCTGGTCGATGGCGGCGGCGACGCGTCCGGCTTCAGCGAGATAGCGGGCGATGAAGTCCATGGGTGCTCTCGGCGTGCGCGAGCACGGCGTCGACGGCCTCGGCCAGGCTCGATACGCGCGCGTCGGCGACGGCACAGTCGCTATAGGGACGGTCGAGGAGGACGGAGTAGCAGCCCACCGCGCGGCCGGCATCGATGTCGCGCCAGCGGTCGCCCACCACATAGGAGGCGAGGAGGTTGATGCCCCACTTGGCCGCCGCCGCGTGGAGCATGCCGGGCCGGGGCTTCCGACAGGCGCAATCCGACGCGTCGTCGTGGGGGCACACGAAGATGTCGGCCACGCGCACCGCGGACCGCAGCCGCTCGTGCATGCGGCCGAGCGTGGTCGCGCTCAGCGTACCGCGCGCCATCTCGGGCTGATTGGTGAAGACGATGGGCAGGAAGCCGGCGGACCGCAGCCGCGCCACCTGGGGGCCGGCGGCCGCGCAGAGGTGGAACTCGTTCAGAGTGAGCGCGGCGAAGGCCTGCCCCTCGCGCACGAGGGCCTCCACCAGCACCCCGTCGCGATCCAGGAACACCGCCCGTCGCCTCACGGCGTCACCGCTCCCCGCCCCGGCGGCCGGCCCATGCTCAGGTACTCGACGCCGTCGAGATCGGTGCGGCGCGGGTCCACCACGCCGACGCAGTCGATCACCAGGGGCCGGCGCATGGCCTTGAAGGCGTCGCGCGGGGTGGCGGCGAACTCGTCCCAGTCGGTGAGGATGAGCAGGCAGTCCGCCCCGGCCAGGGTCGCCTCGCGATCCGGCAGCACCGTCGCCGCCCCGGCCACGTCCGACTCCCCCACCAGGGGGTCGTAGGCGCGGATCTCGGCGCGGCCCCGCAGGTCGCCGATCACCCGCAGCGCCATGGAGTTCTTGGTCGAGCGGGTGTCCTTCTTGTAGGCGAGCCCCCACACCGCGATCACCGGCGGTCTGGCTTCGGCGAGCACGCGCCGCTCCAGCTGCCGGTGCACCCAGCGATAGCGGCGGCTATTGTACTGGATCAAGGTCTCGATGTAGGCGGCGTCCACTCCGTGCGTCGCGCAGAGCGCGCGCAGCGTGACCAGGTCGCGCTCCAGGTTGCCGCCGGCGACGCCGAGGCTGGGGCGGATATAGGCGGCAGGGCCGATGCGCCGGTCCAGGCGCAGGGCGGGCACCATCTCGGACCAGTCCGCCCCCACCTCCTCGCAGAGGTCGGCGAGCGTATTCGCGTAGGTCACCGCCCCGAAGAGGTACAGGTTGATCGCGATCTTGGTGAGCTCGGCGCTCTCGTAGCGCATGGGCAGGATGGGGCAGCCGAAGCGCGCGAGACCCTCGGCCAGCTCGGCGGGGAGCGGCAGCGCGGGGTCCGCCGCGCCCACGATGATGCGCTCCGGCTCGAGGAAGCGCGTCACCGCGCTTCCGAAGATCAGCGTCTCCACCCAGTAGTACAGCCGGATCCCGAGGCCGGGCCGCCGGGCCTCGATGCGGGCTCCGAGATCGCGCGTGAACCCCGGCGGCACCTGGCTCATCAGCGCCAGCACCGCTCCCGGGCGGAGATGCGGGATCGCCGCGTCGATCAGCCGCAGCACCGCGGAGGTATCGCTGCCATTGGCCTCGTCCGTCGGCACGTCGCGGGAGACGATCACGAGCGGGCACTCCGCGAGCGCGGCGGGGTCGGTGGCGAAGCGCATCCGGTCCCGGGCTTCCGCGAACGCCTCCGCGAGGCCGGGCTCGTGCACCGGCAGCTCCCCGCGTCCGAGCCGCTCCACCGGCTCTTTGTCGAGATCGACGCCGATCACCGGGGAACCCAGCGAGGCCCAGCCGATGCCCGAGACGATGCCCAGATGGGACAGCCCCAGGAAGCCGGTGCGCACTCCCGTCACCGCTCGCCCTCCAGGCGGGCCGCCGCCGCGGCGTGGATGGTGCGCGAGAGCCAGAGATCGTTGTCGCGCGAGGTCTTCCGCGCGGTGACGAGCTCCTCGAAATGGCGGAGATCGCCCGCCCAGGTGCGGTCGGGGCCAGGGATGACGTCGCGCGTCTCCTCGGGCACGCCGCTCGGGAGCTTGCGCCGTCGCACCACGAGCTCGCTGCCGCCCCACTTGGTGAGCCCGTCCATCTCGAGGGCTCCGCGGTCGCCGATCACTTCGATGCGCCACCGGTTCCTCCAGGCCAGGAAGCTGCACTCGATGACCACCGCGCGATCGACGGTGGCGAGGATGCAGTGGTCCGGACCCTTCAGCTCGTGGCCGCGGCGCTCCCACACCCGGAACTCGTCCCCGAAGCGCCCGAAGACGAAGCCGGCGAGGTCGATGAGGTGGCTCGCCATGTCCTCCAGGATGCCCAGCCGGCTGTCGCGCCAGGTGCCCGCGATGCTCCCCGCGGTGCCGTTCCCGTAGAACATCCGCACCCGGTAGACGCGCCCCACCGCGCCCTCCTCGAGGTGCCGCTTGAGCGCGATGACGTGGGGCTCGAAGCGGAAGTTGTAGGAGGTGTACCAGATCGCGGCCCCCGCCCTCGCGTGCCGGTCGAGCGCGTCCGCCGACTCCGTGTCGAGGATGAGCGGCTTCTCGACCAGCGCGTGCTTGCCGTGGGTGAGGAAGTACTCCAGGAGCGGGAGCTTCACGTCGTTGGGCACCGCGAGGACGGCGGCGTCGTACCGGTCCGGCGGGCAGTCCTGGGGGCGGCGGTAGTCGGCGGCGGCATTGAACGGGTCGACGGTGGCCACGCAGCGGTCGCCGAGCACGGTCCGCCGCTTGCCGCCGATATTCCCGAGGCCGACCACCACGTACCTCATCGCCCGTCCCTCATCCGAAGTGCGCCCGCTTCTCGAGCCGCGCGATCCGCTCCTCCACCTCGGCGGGGGCTACCGTACGGTTGCCCTGGTACTCGCAGGCCAGCGCGGCCGCCACCGAGCCGAGGACGGAGGCGAGCACGATGTCACCGGTGGCGGCCAGCCCCAGCGACGAGTATGCGAGGAGCGCATCGCCCGCGCCCACCGGATCGACGAGGGTCTCCACCATGCTGTCCACGGTGAAGAACTCGCGGGGCATGTGGCCGGGCGTCCGGTAGCCGAGGATGCCCCGCTCGCCCAGCTTGAGGATGAGATGCTTGCAGTGCGCGAGCCGGAACAGCTGGAGCGCCAGCGGCCGCACCACCGAATCCTGATCGCCCAGCGCGAAGCGCGCTTCCCGCTCGTTGGGCGTGATGAGGTCGAAGTCGGTGAACTCGAGGATATTACCCCACCGGTTCGAGACCTGGCTGTCCGCGACCTTCAGCGCCCGCTCGGGAATACCCTCCCGCAGGAGGCGGATGCTCTTCCGGTTGAAGATGCCGTGGCGGAAGTCGCTGAAGATCACCACGTCCGCCGAGCTCGCCGCGAGGGACTCGGCCAGGGTCCGGAGCGCACGGTCCGAGATCGCGCGGTTGTCCACGCGGTCGACCTGGAGCATCTTGTAGCCGTCGGCGATGAAGCGCTCCTTCTGGGTGGTCGGGCGCGTGCGGTCCACGAAGGCCTGCACGTTGATCCCCGCCTTGTGCAGGTCCTCCAGCACGAAGTCCTTCACCACGTCGTTCCCCAGCACGGTGGCGAAGGACACGTCGCCGCCGGCGGCCTTGACGTGCTTGGCCACCACCGCCGCCCCGCCCGCGAAGATCTCGGTCCGCTCGTGCTTGACGCTGAAGGTGGGCGACTTCGCGGTGGCGCCCAGCAGGGAGCAGTGGCTGTAGCTGTCCACGATGGTGTCGCCCAGGACGTGCACCCGGACTCCCCGCATGATCGCGAGCGCTTCGCGCAGCCGGTCGAACCCGAAGCCCTCCGACTCCATGAGGGCGAGCAGCTTCTCCACCCCGAGCTTGGGCGGCGAGGACTCGATCAGCCGCGACGAGGAGTAGACCACGTCGCCGGGAGTGAACACGATCTCGCCGCCGTAGCTCTCGAGGGTGTCGATCTCCTCCTGGGTCCGGGGAGGAACGCCCTCGGAGAAATACTCGTAGCCCTTGGCGAAGAAGTCGGGCTGCAGGTACTTGATGTGCTCGATGGGGGTGGCGTTCGGATCGATGATGACGTAGTCCACCATCTCGAGCGCGGCCAGGTTGGCCGCGCGCAGATCCTGGGGCACGTAGGGGCGGAAGTCCGCCTTGGTGGCGTGCACGTCGGCGGTGAGGCTGGCGATGAGGAGGTCGGCCTTCTCCTTGGCGTACATGAGGTGCCGGAGGTGGCCGGGATGCACGATGTCGAACATCCCGTGGCACATGATCACCGTCTTCGCGCGCGGGCGCGGGCCGATGGCCGCGGCCAGTTCCTCCAGCGTCTTGATCTTCCCGCGGTAGTCGGGCTTCATCGCGCCAGGTGCTGGAACCACACCCGCGTGGCCGCCTCGATCTTCTCGGGCGTCCACAGGGGCGCGGTCCGCCAGTCCTCGATGTGCCGGAGCATGGACGCCACCCCCTGGGGAAAGGACACCGTGGGGGCCCACCCCAGGTGCCGCTGGATCTTGGTCACGTCCGCCCACGTGCAGTCGGGCTCGCCCGGACGCTTCGGAAGATAAACCACCTCGCCCGCCATCAGCTCCACCAGGCGATTGACGGTGGGCGGCGTGCCGCCGCCGCCGAGGTTGTAAACCTCGCCTGTCCGGTCCGACTCCGCCGCCTGCAGGTAGGCGCGCGCCACGTCGGTGACGTAGACGAAGTCGCGCTGCTGGGTCCCGTCGCCCACCACCGTGAAGGGCTGGCCGTGGAGCTTCTGGGCGAGGAAGACGCCGAAGACCGCCCCGTAGGCGCCGGTGGTCTTCGCGCGGGGGCCGTAGATGTTGAACATCCGGATCGAGACCACCGGCAGCCCGTAGACCTGGCCCCAGTGGAGCGCCGCGCACTCACCGAGATACTTGCTGAGCGCATACGGATACTCCGGCTTGATGGGCGCCGCCTCGGTGGTGGGGAGCTCGGTGGCGAGGCCATAGCACGATGACGAAGCCGCGTACACAAACTTCCGCACCCGCGCGTGCCGGGCCGCTTCCAGCACCGCGAGGGTGCCGTTGACGTTGGCCCGCATGTAGTCCAGCGGGCGCTCGATGGAAGGCACGATGTCGCCGATGCCGCCGAAGTGGAACACGTAGTCCACGCCCTTGAAGAGCGGGGAGTCGGGCGGGAGCGTGAGCATGTCCACCGGGCCGTCGAATCGCACCCGGGGATTGCCGCGGTGCCGCGCCAGGTTCTCCTCGCGGCCGCCCACGAGGTTGTCGACGACGGTCACCTCGAAGCCCCGCTCGACCAGGAGATCCACCATATGGCTCCCGATGAACCCGGCCCCTCCGGTGACGACGGTGCGCGGCATCGCTCAGGCCAGGCCCGAGGCCTGGATGGTCTTGACGTTGTAGTAGCGGATGTCGTCCTTCGGGTTCGGGACCTTGCCCGCCCGGAAGGCCGCGCACAGGTCGCGGACGGCGTCCTCGATGGTCCGCTGGGGCGTCCAGCCGAGCTCACGCTTGATCTTGTCGGACGACACGTGATACGAGCGCAGGTCGTTGCTGGGCGAGGTCTCCACCGTGATGGGGGCCAGCTCCGGCATCTCCCGCTCCACGATCGCGCGCACGATCTCGCCCAGCTGGGCCACGGTGTGGTTCTGATAGGCCGCGTTGAAGGTCTTCCCCGCGATCAGCTCCGCCGGCGCGGTCAGGAGCTCCGCGTAGAGATCGGTGATGTCCTCGATGTGGATGTTCGGGCGCTTCTGAGTGCCCCCGAAGATGGTGATCCGGCGCTGGGTGACGGCGAGGCTGGTGAGGATGTTCACGGTGAGATCCAGGCGGAGCCGGGGCGAGTACCCGCACACCGTGGCCGGCCGGATGATGACGGTGGTGAAGGCGGGCGCCTGGTACCGGAGCAGGATCGGCTCGCACATGCCCTTGTACTTGTTGTAATCGGTGAGGGGGACGAGCGGGTGCTCCTCGGTGACGTCCGGCGCGTCGCTGACCCCGTAGACGCTGGAGGTGGAGGCGTAGATGAACCGCCGCACGCCCACCTGCCGCGACTCCGCCACCAGCGGCTCGAAGCAGTCGTAGTTGATGGAACGACTCAGCGCCGGGTTCAGCTCGAAGCTGGGATCGTTCGAGATGCAGGCAAGGTGGATCACCGCGTCCACGCCCCGAAGGCTCTTCTTGACCGCCACCGCGTCGCGGAGGTCCCCCTTGACCAGCTCGAGCATCGGGTGCCGCGGCAGCACGTCCTCCCCGAAGAGGAAGAGGTCGATCACGCGGACCCGGTAGCCTCCGGCCAGCAGCTTCGGCACCAGCACCGCGCCGACGTAGCCGCCGCCGCCGGTGACCAGCACCGTCTTCCCGTCGCTCGCCATCTCAGGCTCCCCGCGCCACGGACTCACGCTTGACGTAGATCGCCCACCACACCCGGGCGATGGTCCGGAGCGCCTTCAGGATGTTCTTGATCGACACGGCCTTCGAGCGGCCATGGGCCCGCTCCACGTGGGTGAGCCCCACCTCGACCACGCTATGACCGGCGTGGAGCGCGTGAATGAGCATCTGGGTGAGGAAGTAGAATCCGCCCTCCGACTTCGGGAGGGCGCGGGCGAGCGCGATCGGATAAATGCACGGCCCCTGGTAGTAGCGCATCTTGAGCCCGAACAGCACGTTCACCAGCCCGGTGGAGGCCCAGGTCAGGAAGCGGCGGTGGAGCTGGCGGGCCCGCGGGTTCTGGTGATAGGGCGCCACGATGTCCGCGCGCCCGACCGCGGCGAGGATGTCCCGCACCGAGCCGCGGTCGATCTCGCCGTCGCCGGCGAGAAAGCTGAAGTGATCCAGCTTCGCCTCGTCCAGCGCGCGCTCGTAGGCGGCGGCGATACCCATGTTGCGCGGCTGGTGCAAGGCGCGCACCCGCGGGTTCTCCCCGGCGAGACGATCGGCCAGCTCGCGCGTCCCGTCCGTGCTGCCGTCGTTCACCACGAGGATCTCGTACTCCGCCAGCACGTCGTCCGCGGCCCACACGATGTCGGCCACCGCCCGCTCGAGATTGTTCACCTCGTTGAAGGCGGGCAGGAACACCGAGACGCGCCGCAGGGGCTCCATCTCAGTAGGGCCCCGCGAAGGTGGCCTGCACGTCCGCCACGCCCTTCCCCGCCGACGAGCCCGCCTTGAGCACCTCGAGACAGGCGCGGGCGATGGTGAGCGGGTTCGGATGGAAGGCGTCCTCGAGCGGCCGGGAGACGGGCGCGGGGGAGTCCGGCGGCGTCACCCGGCGCACCGGCGCCTTGAGGTGCGGGAAGGCCTTCTCCGCCGCCACCGCCGCCACCTCCGCGGACACGCCATAGAGCGCCCAGCTCGTGTCGGCGACCACCAAGCGGCCCGTCTTCCGGAGAGATCGCACGATGATCTCGTCGTCGAGGGGGCGGATGCTGCGGAGGTCGATGACCTCCGCGTCCACGCCCTGCTCGGCCAGGATCTTGGCCGCGCGGAGGGCCTCGTAGGCCATGAGCGACACGCCGACGATGGTGATGTCCTTGCCCGCCCGCGTCACCGCGCCCTTGCCGAAAGGAATGGGCTCGAGCGCCTCGGGCACCTCGCCCTCGAGCTCGTACAGCGCCCGGTTCTCCAGCAGCACCACCGGCCCCGTGCCCTGCAGCGCGCTCACCAGGAGCCCCTTGGCGTCGGCGGGGGTGGCCGGCATCGCCACGTAGAGGCCGGGGAAATGCGCGAAGGTCGCCTGGAGGCTCTGGGAGTGCGTGGCCCCCTGGCCCCAGCCGCGGCCCACGATGCCGCGCAACACGATCGGGACGCCGGACCCGTTCGCGAACATGTAGCGCCACTTGGCGGCCAGGTTCGCGAGCTGATCCATGCAGAGGAACATGAAGTCGTTCCGCGGATGCACGATGAGGGGCCGCTTGCCCATGGCGGCGGCGCCGATGGCGATGCCGGTCATGGCGTTCTCGCCGTTGGGGATGTCGAAGACGCGGGCGTCGCCGAACCGGCGGTGCGCCTCGAACGTCGTCCCGAAGATGCCCTTGAAGTCGTCGACCCCGATGCCGGCGACGAAGATGCTGGGGTCGGCCTCCATGCATTGGACGGTGGCCTCGCTGATCGCTCCCCCGTAGCTGAGTCGTCGCATGCGGCGCTCCTAGTACGTGCCCAGCGTGAGGTCTTCGACCGCCGGGAATGGCGCCGCCTTGGCGGCGGCCACCGCGCGATCCACCTCGGCCTGGCTGGCGCGCGTCATGGCCTCCACCTCCGCGGGCGTGCAGGCCCCGGTGCGGACCAGTCGCGTGGTGGCCCGCTCGATCGGGCAGCGCGCGATCCACGCATCGACCTCGGCCTTGGTGCGGTAGCCCTTGTCGTAGTCCCACAGCGGGCCCACGTGCTCGCGCCAGCGATACGTCGTGCACTCGAGAAAGGCCGGACCCGCGCCGGCCCGGCAGGTCGCCACCGCCTCGCGGGCGGCCTCGTACACCGCGAAGACGTCGTTGCCGTCGACCAGGCGGGAGGACAGGCCGTAGGAGGCGGCACGCGCGTGGATGGAGACGCCGGCCGGCTGGCGCACGTCGAGCCGCGTATGCGTCGAGTAGCCGTTGTTCTCGCACACGAAGAGCACGGGGAGCTTCTTCACCACCGCGAAGTTGAGGCTCTCGTGGAAGATGCCCTCCTCCACGGTGCCGTCACCGAAGAAGGTCACCGCCACGCGATCCTGCCCGTCCATGCCGAAGGCCAGCGCCGAGCCCACCGCCACCGCCATGGTCTGGCCCAGGATGGCCGACGACGCGATGACGCCGGCGGAGAGGTCGGACAGGTGCACCGAGCCTCCGCGGCCGCGCGCGCAGCCCGTCTCCTTGCCGTACAGCTCCGCCACCATCGCGTCGAGGTTGCCGCCCTTGGCGAGGTAGTGCGCGTGGCAGCGATGCCCGCTATAGACGGCGTCCGTGCGACGAAGCGCGGTACACACGCCCACCGCTACCGCCTCCTGGCCGATGGAGAAGTGCGTCGGGGTCCGCATCTCCTGGGCCGGGTAGAGCTCCGCGAGCGTCTCTTCCGTCCTCCGGATGCGGATCATGTCCCGGAGCAGCCGCCGCTCGACTTCCATGGTCATCGCCCTCGTCCTGACTTGCCGGCTTTGAGCGGCATACCGGTGGCCGGCCGTCCGGCGTCAGCCGGATGGCATTCTTGGTCACAACGAGCCCGTCCCGGGCCTCCGGCGAGGGCCGCCCCTTCCGGGTCAGCCCTCAGGAAGCCCGCCACGTCGCTAGTTTAGCACTCACCATGGGTCGTGGACGGCAAACCCCGTCACGCGGCCCCGGCACAGAAGAAACGGCTGCAGGAGCTATGCCAGGGCCCTCGACAGGAGCGCGAAGTTCGGGCACAGTCTCCCCACACCCCGCAGGTCCAAAGGAGCCGGCCCCATGAGCGATTCTTCAGTCTTCTCCCGCCGCACGCCGGGGACCCTGCATCCCGAGATCGTCCGGGGCGAGGGGTCCTATCTCTACGATCGTGACGGCAAGAAGTATCTCGACGCGGCCGGCGGCGCCCTGGTCGTCTCGGTGGGGCATGGGGTGCCGGAGATCGCGGACGCCGCGCGCGAGCAGCTGGGGCGCCTCGCCTACGTGCACGGCTCCGAATTCACCTCTCCCGCCGTCGAGACCTTGGCGCGCGAGATCGCCAAGCGCGTGCCGATGGACGACGCGCGGCTCTACCTCGTGTCAGGCGGCAGCGAGGCCACCGAGACCGCCATCAAGCTGGCGCGCACCGTCCAGCTCGCTCGCGGTGCCGCCGGGCGCTACAAGGTGATCTATCGCTGGCCGTCCTATCACGGCGCCTCGCTGGGCGCGCTGTCCGTCTCCGGTCGGCCCCGGCTGCGCGGCCAGTTCGCGCCCATGCTGGCGGCCTATCCCCACGTGCCCGCGCCCTACCCGTACCGGTGCTCGCTGCGCGGCTGCGGGGAGGTCTGCTCCCTCGCCTGCGCCGAGGCGCTCGACGCCCTCATCCGCGCCGAGGGCCCGGACTCGGTGTCCGCCTTCATCGCGGAGCCGGTGGTGGGCGCCTCCGCGGGCGCCGTCGTCCCCCCACCCGGCTACTACGAGACGGTGCGCGAGATCTGTGACCGTCACGGCGTGCTCTTCATCGCCGACGAGGTGATGAGCGGGATGGGCCGTACCGGCCGGTGGTTCGGCATCGAGCACTGGCCCGGCGTCCGGCCCGACATCGTCACCTGCGGCAAGGGCGTGACCAGCGGCTATGTCCCGGGCGGGGCCGTGCTCGTGCGCGGCGAGCTGGCCGACGCGGTGAACCAGGCCGGCGGCTTCCCGCACGGCTTCACCTACAGCCATCATCCGGTGGTGGCGGCGGTGGGGCTCGCGGTGCTCAACTACGTGGAGAAGCATGGGCTCGTCGCGCGCGCGGAGGCGGCCGGGACCAAGCTCCTCAAGCGGCTCCACGGGCTGCTCGATCTCCCCGCGGTGGGCGAGGTGCGGGGGCGGGGCCTGCTCACCGCGGTGGAGATCGTCGCCGACCGCGAGCGGCGGGACTCGTATCCGGGCGGGGAGAAGATGGCCGAGCGCATCCAGCAAGAGGCCATGCGCCGGGGCGTCATGGTCTATGCCTCCGGCGGCCAGGACCGCGGCCAGGGCGACCTGCTCCTGCTCGGGCCGCCCTTCACCATCAGCGACGCGGAGATCGAGGAGGCGGTCGGCACGCTCGGCGACGCCATCTCGGCGGTCACGCGCGCCTGAGGTATACCAATGGACGACCACGCCGCTCCCGAGACCATCGGCGTCGCGCAGGTCTTCGATCTCCACGCGCTCAAAGCGTTCGCACCCGACCGGCGCGTGCGCAAGATGCTCTTCAAGACCGATCAGCTCTGGTCGGAGATCGCCTGCTACGAGCCGGGCCAGTCCACCGTCATGCACCAGCATCCGCGCGAGGAGGAGGCGATCTACGTCCTCGAGGGGTGCGCGAACATGCGCATCGACGGTCGCGAGGTGATCGTCCCCGCCGGCGCCATCGTCAAGTTCCCCGCCGCGGTTTCTCACGATGTCCGCAACCTGGGGACCGAGCGCTGCGTGATCATGTTCCTCAAGGTCAACCCCAGGGTGCTCAAGCCGGCTTGACTTGAGCCCGGCCGGATTCGTATCGTCGGACCAGCCGTGGCCGCCACCGAGTGAACGAGAGGAGAGCCTCCATGAGCAGCGCCAGCCCGTTCCGCACCCGGCTCGAGGACGCCGTCAATGCCCGCCACAGCCGCATCAATCCCTTCACCGAGAAGTGGGTCAATGGCGAGCTGACCCGCGCCCAGCTCGGCGCCTGGGTCTGCCAGCACTACCAGTACGTGTCGCAGTTCGCGCGGTGGTGCGCCACCATCTACGGCAACTGCCCCGATTCTGACGCGCGCGACTTCCTGCTCGAGAACATCATCGAGGAGGAATCCGGGACCAAGCACGTCGATCTCCTCATCCGCTTCGGCGAGGCCTGCGGGGTGAGCCGCGCCGAGGTCGAGCGCGCCCGCCAGCTCCCCAGCACCCGCGGACTCACCGCCTGGTGCTACGAGACTTCCCGAAAGCCCTTCCATTTGGCGGCGGCCGGACTCCTGGTCGGGCTCGAGTCCCAGGTGCCCGGCATCTACAAGCGCAATCTTCCCCCGCTCCGCACGCACTACGGCTTCACCGACCACGAGGTGGAGTTCTTCGCCATCCACATCGACGCCGACGAGGTGCACGGCGAGCGCGGCTATCAGATCGTGGAGCGCCACTGCCCCACTCCGGAGCGGCAGGCCGATGCCGCGGAGACGGTGCGCGAGGCCACCGAGATGCGCTGGCAGTACATGAGCGGGCTGCACCGCGCGTTTGTCCTGAAGGACGACGTCTAGGCGTGACCGGGGCCCGGGAAGTCCGGGTCGCCGCCCTCGCGGACCTGCCCGCGGGAACGCTCACGCCGGTGGAGGTGGACGGCAGCCGCATCGTGCTCGTCCGCGTGGGCGACGCCGTGCACGCCTGTGGTGGGGTGTGCCCTCACCGCGGGGGCTGGCTCAGCGAGGGCAAGCTCGCCGGCATCCGGCTCGCCTGCCCGCTACACGGCTGGATCTTCGACATCCGCAGCGGCCAGTGCCTCTTCCCGGGGCGCGGCGCCAGCGTGCCGTCCTATCGCGTCCGGATCGACGGCGACAGCATCTTCGTGGAGGTACCCGCCCCATGATCACCGTGAAGCGGCTCACCCTCGAGGACGCCAAGGTGCTACTCGCGGCGGCCGAGGCCAAGGCCCGAGAGATCAACGTGACCGAGACCATCTGCGTCTGCGACGACGGTGGGCATCCCATCGCGCTGCACCGGATGACGGGGGCCCGCCTCACCGGGGTCGAGATCGCCATCGCCAAGGCCTTCACCGCGGCCGGCCACCGGCGCCCCACCCACCGCTTCAATGAGCCGCCCGCGGGTCCCGCGCTGCCGGGCAACGAGGCCTTCGGCATCCATGCCATGCACCCGGGCAAGTTCGCCATCTTCGTGGGCGGCTTCCCCATCGAGGTGGACGGCGAGGTGGTCGGTGGCATCGGGGTGAGCGGGGGTAACGGCGAGCAGGACGTCGCAGTGGCCACCGCGGCCCTGGCGGCCTTTCAGGCCTCGCTCAAGCCCCGGCCATGACCGATACCCTCGCCCGACTGCGCGACCTCGCGGCCCGGCTCTCCGACCGCAAGGGATGGGCGCGCCTCCCCAAAGATTGGTCGCGGCCCGCCCGCCCCGTATGATGGCGGCGTGAGCGTCCTGACCCGGGTCTGGAACGCGCTACGCCGTCCGCGGCGGACGGTGTCGAGCGTGGAGCTGCTCCAGCGCGCGGAGCGCTGCCGGCGCGAGGGCCGATTCGAGGAGGGGGCCGCGCTGGTCCGCGAGGCGCTCCAGCGAGAGCCGCGCAGCACCCTGGCCCATCTCCTCGCCGGCTATCTCCACGCCGCGCTCCGCGATCCCGAGGCCGCCGCCGCCGCCTTCCGCGCTGCACTGGCGCTGGACCCCGAGCATCCGCGGGCCACGCTGGGGCTGGCCCGGATCGCTCTCGATCGGGGCGACGCCGGCGCCTGCCGGGAGCTCCTGGAACGCGCGCTCCGGGTCTACCCCGACTTCCCCGAGGCCCATGCGCTGCTGGAGGCGGTGAGCGTGGTGCCGGGGGCGCTGACGCCGGCGGCGCCCACCACCGCCGCCCCCGCCGTGGCGCGCCTCAGCCAGGTACCGCGGCCCGAGGGCAGCCGGGAGTGCTTTCTCGTGCGCCCCGACGGGAGCCTGGTGTTCGTGCATCCCGCCACCGCCACGCGCGAGGCCCTGGGCGCCCACCTCGCGCGCGTGGTGAGCCTGGCCGGCGCCACCCTCGCCCGCGCCGGGCTCGGGCCGTTGCGGCATGCCGCCGTGGCCGCCAATCCCGGCACGACCTTTCTGGAGGCCGATTCCCGCCTCATCCTCGCGCTTACCCTGCCGCCGGAGGTTCCGGTGGCCGAGGGCCAGCGACGGGCCACCGAGCTGTGGAAGCGCTTTGTTGCGGAGGGGGCTGCTTGACTCCTGAGGCGCGGGCCCCCGCCGCGGTACCGCCGGGAGGGGTGCCCTCACGCGCCGCCGCGGTCCGCAGCATTCTGGGCGAGGTGGCGAAGATCGCCGGGGTCCGGGGCGGCCTCCTCATCGCCTCCGACGGCTTCGTGATCGCGTCGACCCTGCCCGCCGAGGTCGCGGTGGACCCGCTCGCCGCGCTTGCCACCACGCTGGGCCGCGAGCTGGAGCTCGGCACCGGTCGGCTGAATCGGGGCAGCTTCTCCAGCGCCTTCTTCTCGGCGGACGAGGGCACGGTCTTCCTCGGGCCGAGCCCGCTCGGCTTCGTACTCGTGCTGATGGAGCGCGGCGGCGAGGTGGGGACGGTACGGGGGGAGTTCCGGAAGGCGCTGGACACCCTGCACGCGGCCTGGCGCGCGGGCGATCACACCGGCGGGAAGCTCTAGCGAGCTAGCTGACGGTCACCCGCAGGACTTCCTCGACGGTGGTGACCCCCTCGAGGACCTTCTGTAGCGCGTTCTGGCGGAGGGTCTTCATGCCCTGGCTGAGCGCCATGTCCCGGATGTCGGCGGTGGGCGCATTGCGCAGCATCAGCTCCCGGAGCTCTTCCGAGATGGGCATGACTTCGTAGATGGCGACGCGCCCCTTCATGCCGGTGAAGCTGCAGGTGTGACAGCCCTTGCCCTTGTAGAACTGCATGCGGCCCAGGCCCTGGGGCACATGGCCGTACGGGACCAGGCTGTCCTCGTCGGCGTCATAGGGCTGCTTGCAGTCCTTGCAGATCTTCCGCCCCAGCCGCTGGGCGAGGATGAGGGTCAGCGCCGAGGAGACGAGGAAGGGCGGGATGCCCATGTCGAGCAGCCGGGCCACCGTGGACGGGCAGTCGTTGGTATGGAGGGTGGTGAGCACGAGGTGACCGGTGAGCGCGGCCCGGATGCCGATCTGCGCCGTCTCGAGGTCCCGCGTCTCCCCGACGAGGATGATGTCGGGGTCCTGCCGGAGGAAGGACCGGAGGGCGGCCGCGAACGTCCGCCCGATGCCCTCGTTGATCTGCACCTGGTTGACGCCCTTGAGGTTGTACTCGACCGGGTCCTCGGCGGTCATGATGTTCACGTCCGGGGAGTTGATGGTGTGGATCGCGGAGTAGAGCGTGGTGGTCTTGCCGGATCCGGTCGGTCCCGTGATGAGGATCATCCCGTACGGCTGATGGATGGCCCGCGTGAACTGCTCGAGGCTCCACGGGTCGAACCCGAGCAGGGCGAGGTCGAGCTGGAGCGCGTCCTTGTCCAGGATGCGCATGACGGTCTTCTCGCCGAAGATGGTCGGCAGGGTCGAGACGCGGAAGTCGATCTCCCGCTGGTTGTAGCGCAGCTTGATCCGGCCGTCCTGGGGCAGCCGCCGCTCGGCGATGTCGAGATTCGACATGATCTTCACGCGGGAGGTGAGCGCCGCCTCCAGCCGCTTGGGCGGGGTCATGATCTCGTGCAGCACGCCGTCGATGCGGAACCGCACCCGGAAGACCTTCTCGTAGGGCTCGAGGTGGATGTCGGAGGCGCCGCGGCGGATCGCGTCCACCAGGATCATGTTTATGAGGCGGACCACCGGCGCCTCGTCCGCCGACTCCTTCAGCTCGAAGATGTCGGCCTTGGCCCACTGCTCCTCCTCGCCCTCGACGACCTCGACGTCGCCCCCGGCCGCGGCCATCTCCGAGAGCACCTCGGCGAGGCCGCCGGTCTGCGCCTCGTACATCTGATCGATGGCCTTGCGGATGGCGCCCTGGGCGGCCACCACCGGCACCACGGTGAGGCCGGTCATGAACGCGACGTCGTCCAGCGCGAAGACATTGGTGGGGTCGGCCATGGCCAGGGTCAGCTGATTCCCCATCCGCTTGATCGGCAGCACCTCGTACTTGCGCGCGATCTGGGAGGAGACGAGGGTCACCACCTCGGGATCCACGTCGAGCTGGGACAGGGTGATGGCCTGGAGCCCATACTGCTTGGAGAGGAAGTCGGTGAGCTGCTCCTCTCGGATGAGGTCGAGCCGGACGAGGACGGTCCCGATCTTCTCGCCCGTGCCGCGCTGGCTCGCGAGGGCGTGGGTGAGCTGCTCCTGGGTGATGAGGCCGGCGGACACGAGCAGATCGCCCAGCCTGCCGGTCCGGCCCACCACGCGCTCGTCGCCCTTGCCCTCGGCGGGGGCGGGTGCGATCGGCGGGACGGCCACCTCCTCCGCGGGCGCGGATATGGGCGCGGCGTCCGGCGCCGACTTGGCGCGGGACGGCCGGGCGCCGCG
>Ga0137403_10002000_pt1 | contig 25412 bp, 18 predicted proteins | sample CZOMad2_1_16fung_FD_122057 | JGI IMG/M metagenome (GOLD analysis project Ga0137403, IMG submission 122057) | Vadose zone soil fungal communities from Angelo Coast Range Reserve, California, USA - CZOMad2_1_16fungal (Hybrid Assembly) | ecosystem: Environmental > Terrestrial > Soil > Vadose zone... | reverse complement strand
TGGAAAGGCCCATCATGCCTCGCCTCCAAATCACCGTTCTCGACCTCGTCAGCAAGGGCGGCAAGCGCAATCTCTTCGGCCGCGTCATGAATCCCAACCTCGCGAGCATCATGCCCCAGGTCGTGGCGGCGTGGTGCGAGGAGCTGGGCCATCACGTCCGCTATGTCTGCTACACCGGCGCCGAGGATCTCGGGCGCGAGCTGGAGCACGATACGGACGTCCTGATCATCGGGGCCTTCACCCGTGCGGCACAGGCCGCCTATGCCATCAGCAATCTGGCGCGTCGGCGCGGCGCCATCACCGTGCTCGGCGGGCCGCACGCCCGCTGCTACCCGGAGGACGCCGCCCGCTACTTCGACTATGTGCTGGGCTTCACCGACAAGAACACGATCGCCGACGTGCTGCACGATGGCGCCCCGCACCGGCCGATCGGGCGCCAGATCAGCGCCCTGCGCCAGCCGGCCGAGCTGCCGAGCCTCGCGCAGCGCTGGAGGTTCGTCGAAGAGACCATCGCCAAGGCGCCGACCTTCAAGGTCGTGCCGATGATCGGCAGCATGGGATGCCCCTACACCTGCAGCTTCTGCATCGATTCGGTCGTCGACTATCAGCCGCTGGCCTTCGAGCAGATCCGCGCCGATCTCCGCTTCCTGCTCGGCAAGCTGAAGCGGCCCTGTGTCGCCTGGCATGACCCGAATTTCGGCGTCCGCTTCGACGACTACATGGCGGCCATCGAGGATGTCGTGCCGCCCGGCCGCATGCGGTTCATCGCCGAAAGCAGCCTGTCGCTGCTCTCGGAGCCGCATCTCCAGCGCCTGCAGAAAAACGGCTTCGTGGCCCTCCTTCCGGGCATCGAATCATGGTTCGAACTGGGCAACAAATCCAAGACCGGGCGGAATGTCGGCCTGGAAAAGGTCCGGCAGGTCGCGGACCACGTCAACACGATCCTGCGCTACGTCCCCTACGTCCAGACGAATTTCGTGCTTGGATTGGACAGCGATGAGGGCGACGAGCCCTTCGAGCTGACCAAGCGATTCCTCGACCTCGCCCCCGGCGCCTATCCGGCCTTCTCGCTGCTGACGGCGTACGGCCGCGCCGCGCCGCTGAACCTCGAGCTGCAGGAAGCCGGGCGAGTCCTGCCGTTTCCTTTCCATCTGCTCGACGGTAATCACGCCATGAACGTGCGGCCGAAGAACTACGGATGGGACGAATTCTACCGGCGCACCGTCGATGTGACCCGCTATGCGATGTCCTGGCCGCGCGCATACCGAAGGTTCCAGACCAACCGCGGCCTGGTCGCGAAGTCGCTGAGCGTCGTGCGCGTCGGCTCATCGAAGCGGGCCGAGTTTCAGGCCAAGGTCCGCGACCTCTTGACCACCGATCCGGGCGTCCGCCGCTTCTTCGACGGCGACAGCCGGGTGTTGCCGACGTTCTACCACGACAAGCTGCGCAACAGCCTGGGCGCGCTCTGGGAGATGTTGCCGTCCGGTGCGATCATGCATGACCAGAACGCCTATCTGAAGAGCAGCCTCATCGCGAAGATGCTGAAACCGCTGGCGAGTGTCCGCTCGACCGAAAGCGGCAGGGCAACTCTCCGCTCAAATTGATGGCCTGATCCGCGGGGCAACTGCCGATCGTTCCAGATCGTCGTAGGAATCTCGCGCACGTCCATCGCTGCCACCCTGCTGGTGGCGCAAGGATAGCGTCAGGTCCGACTTACCGTCCGAATCGCCGCTGCCGCTGCTGATAGCTGCGAATGGCGCGCAGGAAATCGATCTTTCGGAACGCCGGCCAATACACGTCAGAAAAGTAGAATTCGCTGTGAGCGCTCTGCCATAGCAGGAATCCGGACAGCCGGATCTCGCCACTTGTCCGGATGATCAGATCCGGATCAGGCAGGCCCGCGGTGTAGAGGTAGCGATCGATGGCCGCCGGGGCAATTCGCTCTACGACCTGTTCGAGGTTCTTGCCCGATTGCATCTGATCGCGAAGAAAAGCCCGAAACGCGTCGGTAATCTCCTCGCGCCCGCCGTACGCGATCGCAATCGTCAGAATAAGCGATTCATACGTCTCGGTTGCCTGCTCGGCAGCCCGGATGGCCGCGACCGTTGACGCCGGCAGGAGCTCAAGCCGGCCGACAGCGCGCACTCGCACCCGGCGAGAGTGAATCTGCGGGTCATCGGCAAGCAATCGCATTTTAGCCTCGACTGCGCCGAGAATCCCGGACACCTCGTCCGCGTCTCGATCGAGATTGGCGGTCGAGAAGACCCACAGAGTGACCGCGGAGACCCCGAGGTCGGCGCACCAGTCGAGCACGTCGTCGAGTTTCCGCGCCCCCATGTCGTAAACCTGCCGTGGATCATGAAGCCCCTGCTCTCGTCCGTACCGCCGGTTCCCGTCGAGGATGATGCCGATGTGGCGCGGGATCGAGTTCCCCTCGACCTCGTGCAAGAGCCGACGTTCATAGAGGCGGTAGAGGACGCTCAGCATCTCCGGGAGTGGGGCAGCCGACCGATCGACAGTCGGACGTTGCCAACTGATTGTAGCGCCATTGCGCTCAATACCGCCACCTCGAACGCTCGGCGAGACGACTACTAGGACGAACTTGACTGGGCAGGTTAGCCGCTCTGACCGACGGAAGCGACGATGGCGGACGAGGGAAGGATGGCGCAGCCTCGTGACGGCAGCGATCGAGAGCCATTTCCCGTATCGACGCCGTTACCAGTCGAGCCTCGAGTAGCTTGCCCCTCGAAGGCTTGGAAACCCCTGATACCTAGATTGAAGAATGGCTCCTTCCTCCGGCGCCTCGCTTTCGCTTCTGCCGGTATATGGCATGGCGGCGAGAGAGCAGCTTTCGCGTTCAAGTGGTCATCGCCTTTGCGGTGGTTCCGGTGCTATTCCTCTTGCATCCGGCAATGATCTGGCGGGCTCTAGCGGGGATCATGATCGCTCTGGGAATTCTGCGCTCAACCGATGGCTCGCTAAGGTGTTTTGGATGCTGTCGTATCTTCACGCGCTTTTGGATTTTGTCGCGGCCTACCCGCACGTCGCCTACGGCCTCGTCTTTCTTGCCGCGCTGTCCGAGGCGTTGCCGGTGATTGGCGTCTTTGTTCCGGGCTCGTTGATCATTCTCGCAGTTAGCGCGCTTGTACCGACGGGAGCATTGGCTCTCTGGCCGCTTCTCGTTTGGGCCGCGATAGGGGCCGTCGTTGGCGACGGCTTGTCGTATTGGCTTGGCCGCCGCTACAAGCGCGAGATCCTTCTTCGCTGGCCGTTCAGGCGGTACCCGCAAGTTGCGGCGCAAAGCGAAGCGTACTTTCATCAGCATGGCGGCAAGAGCGTCTTTCTCGGACGTTTCATTCCGGCGCTTCGCGCGTTCGTTCCGCTCTTTGCCGGTATCCTGCGCATGCCTGCTCGCCGGTTCTACATCTCGAACGTTCTTTCCGCCCTTGCTTGGGCACCGGCACATGTCTTGCCCGGAGTCATCCTCGGTGCCTCGCTTGCCCTGGCCGGTGCTGTCGCTGGCCGCCTCGCGGCGTTCATGCTCACTCTCATGGTGCTCCTGTGGGTGGTCGCATGGGTGGCGCGCTATTCCATTCGCCGGGGTCCACAAATTTCGAGCGCTGTCGAGGAGCGACTGCGGGCATGGGCAGGAAGGCGCGATACCTGGATGCGGCGCCAGCTTCTCTCTCTGCTTGACCCCGCGCAGAAGGAAACCAAGGCGCTGATTCTCTCAGGTGCTGTCCTGGTCGGAGCGGTATGGATATTCCTCGGTGTGCTCGAAGACGTCGTGAGCGGCGATCCGCTGGTTCGCGCAGACACCGCCGTATACGCTCTGCTCCAAAGCCTGCGGACGTCTCCTGGCGATGCCGTGATGGTTGCCGTAACCGAGCTCGGCGACAGTTCGGTCGTCATCACCGTCGCCATTGTAGTCCTTCTCTGGCTTGCCTGGCAGCGCGCTTGGCGCACAGCGGCGTATTGGGTCACAGCGGTGGCTCTTGCTTCCGTCTTCAATACGGCGATCAAAGTCGCCCTTAACCGCTCCCGTCCCGTCGAAGACCTGTACTCTGGCTGGAGCGCCTTCTCCTTCCCAAGCGGTCACGCAACGGTGAACGCCGTCATGTACGGCTTTCTCGTTTTCCTCATTGCTCGCGAATTCCGGCTTGCGTGGCGCGTGCCGCTCGTCGTGGGCGGCGCAGCCCTCGTCACGCTGATCGCTTTCTCGCGTCTCTACCTTGGCGCGCATTGGCTCTCTGATGTTGCGGGCGGAATTGCGTTTGGCATTGCCTGGATTGCACTGTTGGCGGTTGCTTACCTGCACCATCGCCCCGAAGAAATAGGCCCGCGCGGCCTCCTCGTTGTCGCGTGTGCCGCCTTGGCGGCGGCGGGGACTGCCAATATTTACGTTCGAATTGGGGCGGACATGCAGCGCTATGCCGTACGCGAGGAGACACATGCCCTCACCGCCTCGCAGTGGTGGGCAAACGATTGGCAGCAGCTCCCGGCGCGTCGCATCGATCTTGGAGGCGAACTCGAAGAACCCCTCACGGTTCAATGGGTTGGCGCTCTCTCAAGCTTGGAAGACCGGCTTCTTCGCGCCGGCTGGCGTGCGCCTGAGTCGTGGACGGCTAGAGCAACGGCAATCTGGCTTACGCCTGATCCCGACCCACAGGCGCTGCCAGTCGTGCCTCTCCTTCAAGACGGCCGCGCACCTGCCCTGGCGCTCCTGTACCCACAGCCGAACGGCTCTCGTCTTGTGCTGCGCCTATGGGCGACAGCTGTAGAGGTGGCAGACGATCGAGTGCCCCCGAAGCCACTCTGGGTTGGAACGGTTGTGCAGGAGCGTTTGCATCGACCGCTTTCGCTGGTCACGGTAAGTACGGCAGGACCCGACGCAAACACACCTCGGGAGATCCTTGCCAGTTCGGTCGGAGACGGCCGCCTTGTGCGCCGAAGCAATGAGATCCCAACTAGTACCTGGGACGCTCAGGTTCTGCTACTCCGCTGAGAAGGTTGGCGACGAAATCGTGTGGATCCTCGGACAGTTCTCGTGCAGTGGCGGCGGTCGCCAGCGCCATGATTGCGCCGGTCCGAACAAACAGAAGAGCAGTGCCGCCAACGATCTCAAGGGCCCCGTCCAGGCCCTTCAAGATCACGACGACATCGAACATCCGGTGCATCAGTTTGGATGTGCCGGCGCGATGTCGGGCGAGGACAGATAGCTTCATCCTAGAGAATTCCTGTGACCCACCGATCGAGACGAGTGCCCTCCCGGTAAGCGACGCGCACAAGACCGGCAGCGACGAACGCAGTCGAGATGCCGCCGAGTATGTCGCTCACGTAGTGAGTGCCCACGTAGACCCGGGAGAAGACGATCAGCAGGGCTCCCGCGAAGAAGCACAACGCCTTTCGGAAGCGCATGTTGAACAGGTATCCGAACACGATCGAAAAGGTCGCTGTCGCGTGGTCGGATGGAAACGATGGATCGGCGCTTGGAGCGATCAAGAGATGCGTGATCCCCGCGTCATACGGCCTCATGCGGTGGACGAAAAGCAGGATCGCCTGGTTGAGCGCCAGCCCGAGCAGAAACGATAGGCCGCAAGCCGCGATCACATGCCTTTCGGAGCGAAGACCGCCACCCAGCCACCACTGCGCAGCGACAGCCAGGACCAGGAATGGGACGCCGGCGTACGTGACTGCGATCATCAGGAGGTCCAGGAGCTGGCCCCTGCCGGATAAGGCGTTGATCCAGTTCGTCGCCTCGGCGTCCAAGGTCAGCATCGACTCTCGCTGCGAGTACGCAACACTGCAAACGCCTTGGACTAGCAGGGATCGGTGGCGAGTCAACGTAGACACCCACTCCGCTGTCCGCCATCCGGCCGACGAAGTGCAAGACCGCGCCGGGCCCACCGCCCCTCCGTTTGGAGCAATTCAAAAACCGGACAGATCGTGTGTCAGCGACACCGGCTTGACTTTTTATCGATATGTTCTTACTATGTTCCAGCTGGCGGTGCACCAATCCACCGGCTCGATATTTGACATCGTGGATCAGATTTACCCGACGGCCTCCGCCCCCAGGAGTGCGGAATCTCCCTCGCTGACCCCACAGCCCCGCGTTAACTTCCCTTACATGGGGTCGTTCCTCAGATTCAAAAAAATAGGTCTCAATCGCTGACCTATGCGTAAGGGTTGAATTGCGAGTTTCGCGAGTCGACCCTCCCGCCGCTGGACATGGGTGCATCGCTCGAAAACTATAACTCGCTGTCACCCCGGCGAAAGCCGGGGCCTATATTCCAGTGGACGGCGTTTATGGACCCGGCTTTCGTCGGGGTGACAACCGAGGTTCGGAGTTCGATGTTCGGCAGACACAGCGGCCATCCGTCTCCGCTGGGCATGGGCTCCATCGCTCCATTTCCATGTCGGCGGGTAGGAGCGCCCAGACGGGGGGCCCCCTACGGAGCCGACGGCGGGCGACTTCTCCGCTTGGCATGGGGTCCGTCGCTCGAATTCAGCGCTCTCGACCGTTAGCCCGCGATTTCCCCGCTGGACATGGGGTCCATCGTTCATTGCTGTTGTTTGGCGTTGAGACACCCGCCGCGGGCGGGAACGTGGTGAGCCCAGCGATGAGGCCGTCAGGCCTTGCGGCTCCACTGGGCGCGAGCGGTGGTCAGCATCTCTTCGGCCTCGTTCTTCAGGCGCTGCTCGATCTCCGCCAGTTCAGCCGCATGCTCTTCGTTCAGCTTGGTCACGATATCGATCAGCCGGCTGCGCACGTTGCCCTGCCAGTCCGATCGTTCGGCGTGAAAGCGCTGGAGGTCGTCGACAGCCTGGCGGAGCTTGCCTTCGAGTTCCTGGACGCTGCGGGTCAGCTGGGCGCGCTCGGCCTCCCATTCCTTGCGCGCCGTGGCCAGCCGGAGGGCCGCTTCGCCTTCCCAGAGCTTGCGGGCCAGAGCCATGCGCTGCTCCACCTGCAGGCTGGCCTCGGAAGTGGCGCCGTCGTTGTAGGCGAGTTCGCCCCGCAACAAGGCGTTCAGGTGTTCGCTCGAGCGCTGGGCGGCGAAGGCGGCGGTGGCGCTGCCGTCGCCGAAATCGAGCGCGCGCTTTCCGGTCTTCACCGCGAGCAGGCCGCGACCCTTGCTGACCTGGGAGCGCAGCCGGACGATGGAATCGGGGTTGCTGTCCTTCTCCTCCGACTCGAGGCCGCTGAAGGCGGACATCGCACCTTCGGGAGTCAGCAGGAGGCCGAAATTCGACACGGTCTCGGCCGTACCGGCCTCAGGATCGCGTCGGATGAGATTGACCGACAGCGGCGATTGGCCGCGGAACCCCGCAGGCGCGATCACCTTCAGATTGTCGAGCTCCGCAAGCGTCAGAGACCACACGTTATTGGCGTCGCCGGATCCGGCCGAGAGCTGCATGCCCTCGGGCACGCCTTCCAGCCGGATGCTGGTGTGCTCGTCCGGACGCAGATGGGCCAATGCCGGCTTGAGGTCGAGCGGGATTGTCAGCCGACCGGCCGGAGCCGCCGTGGAACCAGATCTTGCCGATGCGATGCTCACGTCAGACGCCCAACTCCTGCCCCGTCGCGCTACTCGAACGCTCGCACGTCAGGCGTTCATGGAAGCACGCTGCATCTAAATATTCCTTAAATGCAGAGATTCATCCTCCCGCCGTCTCTTCATTCGACGTTAGGGTTAATCGAGAAGCCGCCGCGCCTGCGACAATCAAACCCGCTCGATGACGGCGGCAAGGCCCTGGCCGACGCCGATGCACAGGCTGACGAGAGCCCGCCGCCCGCCACCTCTCTGCAGCTGGCGCACGGCGGTCAGCGCGAGCCGCGCGCCCGAGGCCCCCAGCGGGTGGCCGACGGCGATGGCGCCGCCGTTCGGGTTCACGCGGCTGTCGTCGAACGGCAGGCCCAGCAGCTTGAGGCAGCCGAGCACCTGCGAGGCGAAGGCCTCATTGATCTCGATGACGTCCATGTCCTTCAAGGTCAGCCCGGCGCGGGCGAGCGCCTTCTGCGACGCCGGAACGGGGCCGAGCCCCATCACCCGCGGCGCCACGCCGGCCACGGCCGCCGCGCGCAACCTTGCGATCGGCGCGAGGCCGAGCCGGTCGCCGACGGCGCGATTGCCGATCAGCAGCGCAGCGGCCCCGTCGTTGATGCCCGACGAGTTGCCGGCGGTGACGATGCCGTCGGCCCCGAGCGGACGCAGCTTGGCAAGGGCCGCGGCGCTCGTATCCGGCCGCGGATGCTCGTCGGCAGCAATCACGCTGGGGCCGGCGCGTGCGGCAATCGTGACGTCGACGATCTCATCCTTGAAGAATCCCCCGGCCGCCGCCGCCGCGTATCTCTGCTGCGAGCGCAGCGCGAACTGGTCGCTGGCTTCGCGGTCGATCCCGTGCTCGCGCGCCACATTGGCGGCCGTCTCGGGCATGGTGTCGCCCCCGAACTTGGCGACGAAGGCGGGATTCGGGAAGCGCGCGCCGAGCGTCGAATCGAACATCTTCTGCTCGCGCGCGAAGGCTGCCTCGGCCTTGGCCAGCACGAGCGGCGCCCGGCTCATGCTCTCGACGCCGCCGGCGATCATGAGATCGCCCTGGCCGAGCGAGACGGCGCGCGCGGCATCGAGCACCGCCGCCAGCCCGCTGGCGCACAGCCGATTCACGGTGACGCCGCCGACCTCCATCGGCAGGCCCGCCAGCAGCGCGGCGTGGCGCGCGACGTTCCTGCTGTCCTCGCCGGCCTGGTTGGCGCAGCCGACGACCACGTCTTCGACGGCGTCGGCCGGCACCTTCGCGCGCCGGAGCAGCCCCGCGATGGCATGGGCGAGCAGATCATCCGGCCTGACAGACGACAGCGCGCCGCCGAATCGCCCGAAGGCCGTGCGCACGCCAGCGTAGATATATGCATCCATGGCTACTTCTCTTCGATGGGCAGCTGACTAGGTGCCGGCAAAGTGGCACGCCACGACGTGTTCGTCACCACAGGCAACGAGCGCCGGCTCGCTCATCGCACAGATCTCCTTCGCCTTGAAGCAGCGCGTACGGAAGCGGCAGCCGGAGGGCGGCGCCGCCGGGTTCGGGATGTCGCCCTCGAGCACGATGCGGCGTCGGGCGCGCTCCCGGCGCGGGTCCGGGATCGGCACCGCCGACAACAGCGCCTGCGTATAGGGATGCTGCGGCCGGTTGAACAGGGCGTCGCGCGGCGCCGTCTCCACGATCTTGCCCAGATACATCACGGCCACGCGGTCGCAGATATGGCGCACCACCGACAGGTCGTGGGCGATGAACAGGTAGGAGAGCCCGAACATCTCCTGCAGCTCCCTCAGGAGGTTCAGGATGCCGGCCTGGATGCTGACGTCGAGCGCAGAGACCGGCTCGTCCAGAACGATCACGTCGGGCCGCACCGCAAGGGCGCGGGCAATGCCGATCCGCTGCCGCTGGCCGCCGGAGAATTCATGGGGATAGCGGCGGGCATGCTCGGGGCTGAGCTTCACGAGGCGCAGGAGTTCGGCGACCCGCTCGGTCATCTCGGACGCGTTCAGGCCGAGGAGCCGCAGCGGTTCGGCGATGATCGCGCCCGCCCGCATGCGCGGATGCAGCGACGCATAGGGATCCTGGAACACGATCTGCAAATACCGGCGCAGCGGCCGGACTTCGGCGCGCGTGAGGCGCGCGATGTCACTGCCGCGGAACAGGATCGCGCCCGCCGTCGGCTCGATCAGCCGCAGCAGGCAGCGGCCAAGCGTGGACTTCCCGCAGCCGGACTCGCCGACCAGCCCGAGCGTCTCGCCCTGGTGAAGATCGAAGGACACGTCGGAGACCGCGCGCACATGCCCGATGGTGCGATCGAAGACGATGCCGGCGCGGATCGGGAAATCCTTGACGAGATTGCGCACCGACAGGATCGGCTCGCCTTGCTGACGCGCGGATTGACCGCTCATGCCGTGGCGTTCGGGTGCGACGGATGCCCGTCCGTCGCCATGGGCGCCAACGCGGCATCGGCAATGGATTCGGCCAGATGACAGGCGACAGCCGTGCCCGCGACATCGCGCAATATCGGCTCCTGTGTGGCACAGCGCGCGACGGCATGGCGACAGCGCGGATGGAAGGCGCAGCCGGACGGCCGCGCGGCCAGCGACGGCGGCGATCCTTCGATCGCCGTCAGGCGCGTGGCCTGGCCATCGATCTTCGGGAGCGAGGCGAGCAGGCCGCGTGTATAGGGGTGTCGGGGGCGATCGAAGATATCCTCGACCGCACCGCGCTCGACGATGCGGCCGGCATACATGATGGCGACCCTGTCGGCCGTGCCCGCGACGATGCCGAGATCGTGGCTGATGAGCACCAGCCCCATGCGGTGGCTCGCTTGCAGCCGCCGCAACAGCTCGATGATCTGCGCCTGCACGGTGACGTCCAGAGCCGTCGTCGGTTCGTCGGCGATCAGCAGCTCCGGTTCGTTGGCCATGGCCATGGCGATCATCGCCCGCTGCCGCATGCCGCCCGACAGCTCGTGCGGATATTGCAGCGCCCGCCGCTCCGGGAAGGGGATGGCCACGAGCTTCAGCATCTCGACGGCGCGCTCGGCGCCCTTACGGGCGGTGACCGTCGTGTCGTGGATGCGGATCGCCTCCGCAACCTGCGCGCCGATGGTGAGGACCGGGTTGAGCGCCGTCATCGGATCCTGGAAGATCATGCCGATGCGGGCACCGCGCAGCCTTGCCAGCTCCTTCTGCGGCCGGCCGGCAAGCTCCATGCCGCGAAACCGGATCGACCCCTTGATGCGGACGCTTGGCGGCAGCAGCCCCAGGACGGCGAGCATGGTCACGCTCTTGCCGCAGCCGGACTCGCCGACGAGACCGAGAGTCTCGCCCGACCGCACGGCCAGATCGACCCCTCGGATCGCCTCGAGTTCGCCGCGGGCGGTGGCAAACGTCACTTCGAGGTCGCGGACCTCAAGCAAGGATGCATCACCGTCATCTGAAGCGGCGTTCGGCGTCATTGCGTTCGCGGGTCCAGGATGTCGCGCACGCCATCGCCCAGGAAGTTGAAGCCGAGCACGACCGACAAGATCGCCATCCCCGGTCCGAAAGCGATCCACCACTGATAGAACTTCTGGGCACCCTCGGAGATCATCTGTCCCCATTCCGGCGTCGGCGGAGAGGCGCCGAGGCCGATGAAGCTGAGCGACGCAATGAGCAGCACGACCTGGCCGAAATCCATCGTGGCATTGATCAGGATCGGACTCCAGCATAGCGGCAGGATGTGCGCGAAGAGCGTGCGCGGTGCGCTGGCGCCGGCGGCGACGGCAGCCTCGACATGCTCGCGTTCCCTCACCGCCAGCACCTGCGCGCGCATCAGGCGGGCATAGATCGGCCACCACACGATGATCATGGCGATGGCGGCGTGCCACAAGCCGGGGCCGAGCGATGCCGTCACCGCCATGGCCAGCAGAATCGGCGGGAAGGACAGCGTGATGTCGACGAGCCGCATGACGGCGGAGTCGGCAAGACCGCCCAGGAAACCCCCGATGGCTCCGAGCGTTGCGCCGATGGCGACGGCGGAGAGGATGACCACGAGCGCGATGGGGAGCGAATGCTGGGCACCATGCAGAGTGCGCGACAGCACGTCGCGGCTGAGCGCGTCGGTACCGAGCCAATGCGTCTCGCTCGGGGCCGCCAATCGCTTGCCCACGAAGGCGACGGGATCATCGATTGGCCACCACTGAACCGTGAGCGCGACGCCGGCCCAGAAGAGGACGATCAGCGCCCCCGCCGCAACCGGCGCGGTCAGCCAGCGCGGCCGGCTGAAGGTGGCGTGAATGGACGCGCTCTCGGCCATGATCGGCCTACACTTACCCGAATCTGATGCGCGGATCGACAAACGCGTAGGCGATGTCGGTGACCAGGTTCGTCAGGAGAAAGGCCGCGCCGCCGACGATGGTGACGCCCATGATCGCGGGGTAATCGAGATTGCGTGCGGCATCGACGGCATAGGAGCCCATGCCGGGCCAAGAAAAGATCGCCTCGGACAAGACCGCGCCCGTGATCAGATATGCAAAGGAAAAACCGACGATGGTGAGCGTCGGAATGAGAGCGTTGCGGAGAGCATGGTTGACGAGCACGCGCGGCTCGCTAGCGCCCTTGGCACGGGCGGCCAGAATGTAGTCCTGATTGAGCACGTCGAGCATGCTGGCCCGCACGAGGCGAGAGATGATGCCCATCACCGCCCAACCCAGCACGCAAGCGGGAAGAATGAGATGCGAAATCGACTCGGCGAAGATTCTGAGGTCTCCCGCAACCAACGAGTCGATCGTATAGAAGCCGGTCACGTAGGGCGGCGCCATCGAGCGGGTATCCAGCCGGCCCGGACCCGGCAACACCCCAAGCGTGTACCAGAAGATGAAAAGCAGGATCAGGCCCGACCAGAACACCGGCAGCGAAGAGCCGATGAGCGCAAACAAGCGCGCGAAGTGATCGGCCGCCCGATCGCGATAGTGGGCGGCGGCGACGCCAAGCGTGACGCCGATCAGACTGCCCACCAGCATTGCCGCTACAACCAATTCCAATGTCGCCGGCAGCCGCTGCAACAGATCGAGGCCGACGCCCTGCTTCGTGCGCAGCGATGTCCCGAGGTCTCCCGTCAGCAAATTGCCGACATAGATCAGGTATTGTTCAGGCAGACTCCGGTCCAGCCCCCACCGCGCCTTTGCCGCCGCGATCACGATCGGATTGTCCATCTGCCGCTCGCCGATGATGGAGATGAGCGGATCGCCCTTCGTGAAGTGCGTGATCAGAAAGGCGATGCTGACGATGCCGAGCAGGAGCAGCGGCATGGCGATCAGCCGGCGGATGATATAGCGATACATCGCCGTCGACGTCGGGTGCGGTGGGGGCTGCCGAGATCACCGGCTACTCGCGCGTGATCTCGTCGAGCGGCAGGTTGCAGCAGGCGCTATAGCGCACGCCCTTCACCGACTTGGCATGGGCCAGTACGACGTTCGGGCTCACCAGCGGGATGATCACGCGGTCGTTGATCATCTCCATGGCGATGTCGTGAAAGAACTTGTCCTTCTCGGCCTCCGGCGCGGCGAGCGCCTGCTTCAGGAGGTCGCCCTCCTTGGCGTTGGTGATGCTCGCGTCGTTCGCGCCGCCGGCGCGCTTCCACCAGGGTGTTCCCTCCGTCATGGCAAAGTACTGGATGTACTGCGCCGAGCCGAAGTAGTCGGGGGCGTAGAACACGGCCGTCAGCGGGATGCCGTCGCCGCGGACATGGGTCCGCCACACCGAGAATTCGAGTGGCGTGAGGCCGACTTTGATGTTCACCTTGGCGAGGTCCTGCTGGACTTTCTGCATAAGCAGCGAGAGATCGACGCCGTAGACATTCATATTGGGGAATTCAGCATTGATCTCGAAGCCGTTGCCGAGCCCGGCCTTCTCCAGCAGCTCCTTGGCCTTGGCGATATCCTGGGTCGGCGTCGGCAGGCCGTCGGTGCCCGGGAAACCGTTGGGGATCGGAGCAGACTGCAGCTTGCCCTGGCCGGCGACCGTGAACTCGACCGTGCCGTTGTAGTCGAGCGCATAGCCGATCGCCTGGCGCACCTCCTTCGTCAGCTTCACCGTGTTGCCCTTGGCGCCCGGGCTCACGGCGACATAGACGAAGTTGTAGGACGGCACCGTTTCGATCGCGACGCTGTCGCTCTTGATCGTCTTGGCCGTGTCGGGATCGATCTGCATGGCGATGTCGGCGCCGCCGCTCTCCAGCAGCTGCGCCTGGGCTACGGCGTCCTTGGTGTTCTTGATGACGACCTCGGAAATGCCGACCTTCGTGCCCTTGTAGTTCGGATTGGCCTTGAAGCGCAGTTCATCGTCCGCCTTGTAGTCGGCCAACACATAGGGCCCGCTCCCCGCCGAATTGGCCATGAACCAGGCCTCGGACGTGTCGGACTTGTCGGCATCGGCATTCGCGTTGGCGCCGTTGGCGATGGCGACGTCGCTGTTGATGGCGCCCGTGTAGGGCGCGGTCAGGATGCCCAGGAATTCCGAGTTGGGAGCGTCCATGGTCACGACGACCGTGTGGGCGTCCGGCGCCTCGATGCTCTTCACGCCGTCCATCATGAAGGACGGCCCGCCCTTGATATTGTGCAGCCGTTCCCATGACCACTTCACGTCCTTCGCCTCGACCGGCGAGCCGTCGGAGAACACCGCGGTGGGGTCGAGGTGGAAAGTGAATTGCGTCTGATCCGCGTTCGACTCCCACTTGGTGGCCAGACGCGGGACCAGCGTCTTGTTGTCCGGACCGAGGCCGATCAAGCCCTCATAGACGTTCGACACATAGATCTGGCAGGTGTCGCACCAAGTGCGCGCCGGATCGAGCGAGTTGATGTCCATCGCCCGCGCGATCACGAGCGGCGTATCCGCCGCCTGCGCGCTCGTGGGCAAAAACCCGGAGGCGCCGGCCAGGCCCGCCAGGACCGGCGCTGCGAGCAGGAGCGCCCTGCGCGTGGCAGTCGCCGCGCCTCTCGATCGTACTGTATTCATCATTCCCTTTTTCATGTTTGCCTCCCTGGTTGACCAGACGACTGCGTCGGAATGCATGCGTCTGGTTTTATGAAACTCGCTTGCGCTCTCTCCCCGATTTGGCCCCGGCGGCAAGCTCGCGCGCCACGGCCGCGATTCCCGCTGCATCGAGTCGATAGTGAGCATAGAGCGCGGCCGGCGGCCCGACCGGCACGAATTCGTCGGGCACGCCGTGTCGCTGGAACGGCACTCGATCGCCGCTGACGAGAACTTCCGCAACGGCGCTGCCGAGACCGCCGGTGATATTGTGTTCCTCGACGGTCAGGATCGCACCCGTCTCGCTCGCAGCGCGCCGGATCGCCGCCGCATCGAGCGGTTTGAGCGTGTGCATGTCGATGACCCGCACCGACGTTCCTTCGCCGGCCAGCGCAACGGCCGCATCGAGCGTTGCCCGCACCATGGTTCCGTTGGTGATGATCGTGAGATCCTTGCCATCCCGAAGCGTCGTGGCCTGGCCGATGCGGAAGTCGCGGGGCACTTCGGGGTAGACCTCGGGATCGCGGCCACGGCCGAGGCGGATGTACATGGCGCCCGGATGATCGACGGAGGCGCGGAGTATCGCGCGCAAGTGGTTGGCGTCGGCGGCGCAGACGATCGTCAACTCGGCGATCGTCCGCAGCATGCCCAGATCTTCCAGCGCGTGGTGACTGGTGCCGTAGAAGCCCATGGACATGCCGGAGTGGTGGCCGATCACGCGTACGGGCATGCGCGGATACGCGCAATCGGTACGGATCTGCTCGGCGCCGAGGATCGCGCTGAACGCGGCAAAGGTGGCGGCGTAAGGAACATGGCCGGCGGAGGCCATGCCGGCCGCCGCCGTGATCATGTTCTTCTCGGCGATGCCGAAATCGAAGAAGCGATCGGGATGGCGAAGCTTGAAGTCCCTGGTGCGATTGGCGGAGGCGAGGTCGGCGGTGAGCACGACGATGCGCGGGTCGCGGTCCGCAAGGTCCGCGAGCTCTTCGCCCAGCGCGAAGGCCGGCAGCAGACGCGCCGGCGTCCCCTGCACGGAGGCCTTGTCCTTCAGCGAGAGCTCGCCGCCGCCGGTGCCGCGGAAGATCGCATCCTGTTCCTGCGCCTGCGGCGTTGCGCGGCTGTCAGCCATGGACCGGCTCCTTCACCTTGCTGGGCTTCAGGCCGGCCTCGATCTCGGCGAAGGCGTCGTCATAGTCCTGGCCGACGAGATTGCCGACATGCCAGTCGAGCGACAGCTCCATGCGCGCCACGCCACGGCCCTTGATGGTGTCGGCGATGATCATCTGCGGGCGGCCATCGCCCGCCTGTTTGAGTCCATCAAGCGCACCCAGGATCGCAGTGAAGTCGTGGCCGTCGATGCGCTGCACGTCCCAGCCGAAGCTGCGGAAGCGGTCGGCCAGCGGCTCGACCCTCATGATCTCCTCGGTCGGGCCGTCGATGCAGAGCTGGTTGCGGTCGACGATGCCGACCAGGCCCTGCAGGCGGAAATGCCCGGCAGCCATCGCGGCTTCCCAGATCTGGCCTTCGGCAAGTTCGCCATCGCCGAGCATGCAGTAGACGCGATAGGGCCGCTTCTGCACGCGCGCGGCGAGCGCCATGCCGAGCCCGATCGACAGCCCGTGGCCGAGCGAGCCCGAGCTGAAGTCGATGCCGGGGATCTTCTTCATGTCCGGATGGTCGCCGAACGGACTGCCGAGCCGCGTGTAGCTGTCGAGCAGTTTCGGATCGAAATAGCCGAGGTCGGCGAGAATTGGGTAGAGGCCGATGGCCGCATGGCCCTTGCTCAGGATGAAGCGATCGCGGTCCGGCCATTTCGGCTCGGCGGGGTTGAGCCGCAGATGCGCATAGTAGAGGGCGGCGAACAGCTCGGCTGCGGAGAACGTGCTGGAATAGTGGCCGGCGCCGCAGATTCGTGTGAGGCGCAGCGTCTCCAGGCGCACGAACTTGGCGCGGTCGGCCAGAAAATCGGCCGTGACATTGCGGCCGCGGGCGGCGAGGTCTGCACTCATTCGTTGATCGTCTCCGCTGCTTCGCGTTCGAGCTTCTCGAGGTGGCGTACGAAATAGCGGCCGCCCTCGAGCATGTCATCGCGGATGGCGGCGCTCAGCGCAGCGCCATCGCGAGAACGCAGGGCCTTCAACACATGCTCATGCTGATGCCGGCCGTCATAGGTCGGATGGCCGTGGGGATAGAGATGATTGAGCATCGGCCCGACCTGGATCCACAGATTCTCCAGCAAGTCGATGAGCTGTGGCATCCCCGATCGCAGATAGATCCCGAAATGGAAGTCGAAGTTGGCCTGGATCGCGCTGTAATAGTCGCGGTTCTTTTCGGCCGCGATGAGCGTCTTGTGAATCGTTGCCAGGCGATCGATCATCGCCGCGTCGATATGATCGAGAGCCCGTTCGGCAGCCAACGGCTCGAGCAGCAGCCGGATGTCGCGCAGCTCGAAATACTCCGCCAGGGAGAGACGACGCACGCGGATGTAGTGATGCGGCTTCAGTTCGAGTCCGCCGTCACGCACGAGCTGGAAGATCGCCTCGCGCACCGGCGTTTCGCTCGTGCCGAGCGCGGCGGCTAGCTCGCGGATGCGCAACCGCTGATGCGGCTTGAGGATTCCTCGCATGAGCCGTTCGCGCAGCTGGCGATAGACGCGGTCGGACCGGCTCGGCGACTCGACACGCTCGAGGCTCAGCCCGTCGAGTGTAGGCTCGGCGGCGCGCACCGCGGCGGCACTGCGGCTCATCGCGCGTTCAACCGAACTGCCGGGCGACTTCACGCATCGCCTCGTCGGTTGCCGCCAGCGCCTGGTCGATGTCGGCTTCGCCATGGGCGGCGGACAGAAACATAGTGTGCGCCGCGTGCAGATAGACGCCGCGCTTCAGCGCCTCCGTGCAGAACAGCCAGCCCTTCTTGCGCTCGGCGTCATTGTCGAAGAGCACGACTGGCATCTGCGGTGGGCCGCTCTGACGAATGCTGACGCCATGTGTGGCCGCCTGCCGCGCCAGGCCCTCGCGCAACCGTTCGCCCATGCGCCGCATACGGCCGATGCCGTCGCCGGCCTTCAGCTTGCCGATGGTCGCGATGGCCGCCGCCATGGGCACCGCCTCGGTCCAGAACGAGCCGGTGACGAAGACCTTCGATGCACCCTCGCGGAAGCGCTCATTGCCGGTGACCGCGGCGAGCGCATAGCCGTTCGCGATCGCCTTGCTCCAGGCGGCAAGGTCCGGTCGCACGCCCACGAGCTCCCAGCTGCCGCCCATATGAAGGCGGAAACCGGCACGCACATCATCGACGATCAAGGCTGCTCCGGTCGCGTCGCAGAGCGCACGGGCGGCGTTCGCGAACGCTGGCGCTGGCAACTCGTGGTCCTTGCCGAAATCGTGCTTGAAGGCGGAAACGATCACGCCGGCGATATCACCTTTCGCCGATTCGGCGGCGGCGGCGAGGCTTTGCGCATCATTGTAGTCGTAGGGAACGACATGCATGCGGTCTTCGGCCGTCGCGCCAATCGGGTAGGGATTGCACCAGGGAACGGCGCCGTGGTAGGCGCCGCGCGCGACCAGCACCTTGCGTCGCGCCGTGGCCGCGCGGGCGATCATCACACAGACGGTCGTGGCATCGGCACCGTTCTTCTGGAACATCGCCCAATCGGCATGAGGAACCGTCTCGACCACGAGCTCGGCCAGTTCGACGAGCCGTTCGGTCGGCCCGTTCAGACCATTGCCACGCTGGCGCTGCGCATCGGCAGCCGTCTCGACATCGGCATCGCCGTACCCCAGCACCATCGGTCCCCAGGCGCACATGAAATCGATGTATTCGCGCCCATCCGCATCCCACAGGCGGCAGCCCTCGCCGCGCGAGAAGAACTGCGGATAGGCCGCCGGCAGGCGGGCCGCGTTCTGATGTCCCCACATGCCGCCCGGAATGACCTGCTGCGCTCGCGCGCGCAGAGCGGCGTCCGTGGAAAGGCGGGATAGATTCATCCGATGGCCCCGCTGCCTGTCCGAGAGTCGCGTCGACCCACGGGACAGCCTTGGTGGAATCGGATATATCATGTATCTCTACTCCGCCGGCTGTCAATTCACTTGCTGATCCGCGCATGCCGCTCGTATTCGGCGCCATCGCCGATGATTTCACCGGAGGCCTCGAACTCGCGTCGATGCTCGTGCGCGGCGGTATTCGCACGCGCATGCTGACGCGTTTCGCCGCGGCCGCAGACTTGTCGGAGACCGACGCGGTCGTCGTCGGCTTGAAGACGCGGGTCGCGCCGAAGGATCAAGCCGTGCGGGCCTTCGCGCGGGCCGCCGACTTGCTTGCAGAAGGCCGCCCGCGGCAGCTGTTCTTCAAATATTGCGCCACGTTCGATTCGACGCGCCATGGCAACATCGGTCCGTGCGCCGATCTCCTTGCCGACAGGCTCGGGGCGGACTTCACGGCGTTCTGCCCCGCCTTTCCCGAGGTGAAGCGCACCGTCTTCCAGGGCCACCTGTTCGCCTTCGACCAGATCATCTCGGAATCGCCGAAGCGCCTCGATCCGCTGACGCCGATGCGCGATCCCAACCTGGTGCGCGTACTCCAGCAGCAGACCCGCCACCGCGTCGGCCTGATCCGCCACGAAGACTTCGAGGCCGGAATTGGGGCCGTCAGCACGCGGATCGAGGCATTGAAGAAGGATGGCGTTCGATACGCGATCGCCGACGGGGCCGATGAGGATGATTTGATGGGACTCGCCGCTGTCAGCGTTGATTGGCCGCTCATGACCGGCGGCTCCTCGGTCGCCGTGTACTATCCCGACCTGTGGCGCGCACGGGGACGCGTGAGCGGGAATTCGTCGTCGCCACTACCCGCAGTCCATGGCCACGCCGCTGTGCTGGCCGGCAGTTGCGCCGATCGCACGTGGGAGCAACTCGAGCATTTCGGGTGCGCGCGGCCGGTATTGCGGATCGACTTCGGTGCGGCGGCCACAGATTCGCGCACCGCCGAGAAGGCGCTCGTTTGGGCCGGCGAGCGTATCGCTTCCGGTCCGATCGCCATCACGACAGCGGCGCGACCGGAAGTCGTCGCGGCCATCCAGGCGCGCTTCGGCCGCCGCCGTGCGGCGCGCATGGCCGAGCAGTTGCTGGGACAGATCGCCGTCGGGTTGCGCGATCTCGGCGTCCGCCGTTTCGTGATTGCGGGCGGCGAAACATCGGGCGCCGTCGTGGAAGCGCTGCGCATCCCCGCCCTGGCGGTCGGTCCCTATGAAGCGCCGGGACAATCGAAGGCGGTGACGATCGCGGAACAGCCGCTGTCGTTCTATCTCAAGTCCGGCAAGCTCGGTCCCGTCGACATGTTCGAGCGGGTGTTGGATGAAACGATGAGCGCGTCCAGCGCATAGGCGCCCTGGCCGCGCGGCAGGACCGTGAAGGGATTGATGTCGATCGATTCGATATCCTCGGCATGGGCCGCCGCGAATTGGGACAGGGCGACGAGCGCGTCGGCGAGCGCATCGGTGTCGCAGGGCTGTTGTCCGCGCACGCCTTCGAGGATCGCATGGCCCTTGATCTCCGCGATCATCGCAAGCGCCTCCGGCTTGTCGATGGGCGCGAGGCGCAGGGCGACGTCCTTCAGGACTTCGACGAAGATGCCACCCAGGCCGAACATGATCGCCGGGCCGAAGATGGGATCGCGTTTCACGCCCAGGATCGTCTCCACGCCGCCAACGACGTAGGGTGCGACCAGGACGCCCTCGATGCGCGCGGCCGGCGCCTGGTCCTTCGCGCGTTTCATCAGTTCAACGAAGCCAGTACCAACGGAGTCAGCATCGGCGAGGTTGAGCAAGACGCCGCCGATCTCGGTCTTGTGCGCTATATCGGCCGAGGCGATCTTGAGCACCACAGGACCATTCAACGCGCGAAAGGCCTCGACCGCCTCTTCGACATTTCGTGCAAGTCGTTCCTCGAGAACCGGCATGCCCCAGTCACCGAGCAGACACTTCGCGTCATGTTCGCTCAGGGCCGATGCGAGCGCGCCCTTCGCTCTGAGCTGTAACGTCTGCTGCGCCCGCGCCTGCCGGAAGGAGCGGCCGAAGGCGACGAGCGCAGCCACGGCGGCGACGGCGCGCGAGGGATCTTCGAACACGGGCACGCCATCGGCTTCGTAGGCCGACCGCAGCGCGTCCGGGATAACCGCTGACAGCACGAACAGGCAGTCGGGGCGGATGCTCTGCAATTCGCGGATCGCCTGGCGCATGGGTTCGGCGATGGCGGGGGAGCCGGCGACGCTGCTGAAGAAGGCGATGAGGGCGTCGTAGCTTCCTTCGCGCAGTGCGATCTCGATATTGCGCGCCACCAACTTGATGTCGTTGAAGGGCTGCGCGGTCAGGTCGATGGGATTGCGCGGCGAGGCGAAGGGCACGAGCGCCTTCAGCTCGCGCTGCGCCGCCTCCGGCAGGGGCGGCACCTGGAGCCCGCGTTCGGCGGCGTCATCGGCCATGAGCGCGCCGACGCCGCCGGAGATGGTGATAAGGCCGAGGCGGTCGGAGGCCGGATAGATGCCGCGGCCGGCGGTGTAGGCGATGTCGACCATCTCTTCCGCCGTACGGGCGCGATAGGCGCCGTGGCGGCGCAGCACGGCATCGTAGATGGCGTCGCCGCCGGCCAGCGTGGCGGTGTGCGAACTGATGGCGGCGGCGCCGAGTTCGGAGCGGCCGACCTTCATGAAGATGACGGGCTTGCGGTGGGCGCGGGCGGCCTCGAGCGCGGCGATGAAGCGGGGGCCGTGCTTGACGCCCTCGGTGTAGGCCATGATGACGTCGGTGCCGGGATCCTCGGCGACCCAGTGCAGGCACTCCGCCACGTCGACATCGACCTCGTTGCCGGTCGTGATCCAGTAGCGCATGCCGAGGCCGCGGCCGATGGCGGTGAAGAAGAGGTGGCTGCCGAAGGCCCCGCTCTGGGTGACGATCGAGAGACGGCCGGCTTTCGGGATGCCGCGGTCAAGCGTCGTGCTGAACGTCGGGTAGAGCCCGATCTCGGTATTGAACAGGCCGAGGCAGTTGGGGCCGAGGATGCGCATGCCACTGTCGCGGGCGATGGCGGCGATGCGGTCTTGCAGCGCGACGCCGGCGGGGCCGACCTCGGCGAAGCCGGCGCTGAAGATGCAGGCGGCGCCGACGCCGCGGGCGGCGCAGTCGCGCACGGCCTCGACGGCCTGCTCGGCGGCGACGGCGATGACGGCGAAGTCGACCGAGCCGGGGACGGCGGCGATGGTGGGATAGGCCTTCAGGCCCTGCACCGTCTGGCGCTTGGAGTTCACGGGATAGAGGGGGCCGCGGAAGCCGGCGGCGAGCAGATAGGCGAGCGGGCGGCCGCCGATGCGCGACGGCTCGTCGGAGGCGCCGATGATCGCGATCGAGGCGGGGCGCAGCAGCTTGTCGAGACTGCGGTGCGCCGGCGGCTGGCCGTCGGCGGCGGTCACACCTTGGCCTTATCGATCATCTGGCGGGCGATGATCAGCTGCTGGATCTGGCTGGTGCCTTCATAGAGGCGGAAGAGGCGGACGTCGCGGTAGAAGCGCTCGACGCCGTAGTCGGCGATGTAGCCGGCGCCGCCATGGATCTGCACGGCGCGGTCGGCGACGCGGCCCACCATCTCCGAGGCGTAGAGCTTGCAGCAGCTGGCTTCCAGGGTGACCAGCTCGCCCTCGTCGCGGCGGCGCGCGGCGTCCAGCACCATGGAGCGGGCGGCGTAGGCCTCGGTCTGGCTGTCGGCCAGCATGGCCTGGATCAACTGGAACTCGGCGATCGGCCGGCCGAACTGCTTGCGCTCGATCGCATAGGCGACGCTGTCGCGGATCAGGCGCTCGGCCACGCCGACGCAGACGGCGGCGATGCTGAGCCGGCCGCGATCGAGCACCTTCATCGCGGTCTTGAAGCCCTGCCCTTCCTTGCCGCCGATAAGCTGGCGGGCGGGCACGCGGCAGTTCTCGAAGATGACGTCGCAGGTGTGGTTGCCGCGCTGGCCCATCTTGCGGTCGGTCTTGCCGAGCTTGAGGCCGGGCGTGCCGGCTTCGATTAGGAAGGCGGAGATGCCGGAAGCACCCTTCTCCTCCGGATTGGTGCGGGCCATGACGGTGAAGACGCCGGCCTCCGGCGCGTTGGTGATGAAGCGCTTGGTGCCGTTGAGGATGTAGTGGTCGCCGTCGCGCCGGGCACTGGTGCGGAGCGAGGCGGCGTCGGAGCCGGAGTCAGGCTCGGTGAGCGCGAACGAGCCGGTGATCTCGCCGGCGGCCAGCTTCGGCAGGTAAGTGCGCTTCTGCTCCTCGGTTCCGTCGATGACGATGCCCTGCGAGCCGATGCCGATGTTGGTGCCGAAGCGGGAGCGGAAGACCGGCGAGGTTTGCCCGAGCTCGAAGGTGACGCGCACCTCTTCCGTCATGTTCAACCCGAGGCCGCCATACTCGGCGGGGATCGAGAGGCCGAAGAGGCCGAGGCTGCGCATCTCCGCGACGATGTCCTCGGGGATGGCGTCGTCGTCGGCGACGCGCTGCTCGTTGGGAACGAGGCGCGCCTGCACGAAGCGGCGCACGGTGGCGAGCAGTTGCTCCAGGGTTTCGGAATCGAGGGCCATGGCGCGAGCACCTTACAGGCGGGGCGGGCGAGGTTGCAAACCGGGGGAGTTGCGTGGCGTGATGGCGCGGCTGTAAGGACGCTGCAGGCCCGCGGTGCGTCCTTCGACAGGCTCAGGACGAGGGGGTGTTTTGGTGGCCCGAAGAAAGACCCTCATGCTGAGCTTGTCGAAGCACGCTCGGCGTTGATCCAACCCTTCGTGTGAGTCCGATGAACGAACCCGCCTCCCCTGCCCTGCCCGTGCGCGTCGAGCTTGTGGGCAGTATCGCCGTCGTCACCATCGACAATCCGCCGGTCAATGCGCTCTCGCAGGCGGTGCGAGTCGAGCTGTTGCGGCTGTTCCGGTCGTTCGCCGATGATGCCGGCGTGACGGGCATCGTGCTGATCGGTGCGGGGCGGGACTTCGTCGCGGGGGCGGATATCCGCGAGATGGATGCGCCGCTGGAGCCGTCGCTGCCGGCGGTGATCCTGGCCATGGAGGCGTGCCGGCAGCCGATCGTGGCGGCGATCTCCGGCAACGCGCTCGGCGGCGGGTTCGAGTTGGCGCTGGCTTGCGACCGGCGGCTGGCGACGGCGGGCGCGACGGTGGGGCTGCCGGAGGTGAAGCTCGGCATTCTCCCCGGCGCCGGTGGCACGCAGCGACTGCCGCGGCTCGTCGGCGTGGCGCGCGCCATCGCGCTCATCGGGGCGGGGCGGCGGGTCGGGGCCAAGGAGGCGGCGGCGCTCGGGATGGTCGATCGCGTGGTCGAGGGCGATCTGCTGGCAGCGGCGCGTGCCGAGGTTGCACAGGCGGGGAAGCGTCGGCTGTCGGCGGTGGCGGTGCCGGCCTCCGATGCGGCCGAGGTCGAGAAGGCGACCGGCGAGGCCCTGCGCTCGGCGCGCGGGGTGCCGTCGGTGGGCAAGGCGGTCGAGATGGTGCGGCTCTCCGCGACCACCGACTTTGCCGAGGCCGTGCGGACGGAGCGGGCGACGTTCGTCGCGCTGCGCGACAGCGCGGAGGCGAAGGCGCTGCGGCATCTGTTCTTTGCGGAGCGCAATGCGCAGAAGGTGCCGGGGGTCGCAGGCGCGAAGGCGCGGCGGGTCGAGCGGGTGGCGGTGATCGGCGGCGGCACCATGGGCGCTGGCATTGCGGTGGCGCTGGCGGATGCGGGGCTGGCGGTCACGCTGGTGGAGCGGGATGGCGCGGCGATCGAGGGGGCGCGGATGCGGATCGGCGGGACCTACGATCGGGTGGTGGCGGGCGGGCGGCTGTCGCGCGCGGCGGCGGGGGAGCGGATCGGGCGCATCGCCTTGGGGACGGAGTGGGCGGCGATCGCCGACGCCGATCTCGTGATCGAGGCGGTGTTCGAGGAGATGGAGGTGAAGCTCGAGGTGTTCAAGCGGCTCGATGCGCTGGCGCGGCCGGGGGCGGTGCTGGCGACCAATACCTCGTATCTCGACGTCAACCGGATCGCGCAGGCGACCAGGCGGCCGCAGGACGTGGTGGGGCTGCACTTCTTCAGCCCGGCGAACGTGATGCGGCTCCTGGAGATCGTGCGCGGCGATGCGACGGCGGCCGAAGTGCTGGCGACCGGCTTCGCGCTGGCGCGCAAGCTCGGCAAGGTGGCGGTGGTGGCGGGCGTGTGCGAGGGCTTCATCGGCAACCGCATCTTCTCGGCCTATCGCACGCAGATGGAATACCTGGTGGAGGACGGCGCCTGGCCCGAGGAGGTCGACCGCGCGCTCGAGGCCTATGGGTTTGCGATGGGGCCGTTCGCGGTGTTCGACCTCGCCGGGCTCGACATCGCCTGGGCCGGGCGCAAGCGGCGCGCCGCCACCCGCGACCCGCGCGAGCGCTACGTCGCCATCGCCGACCGACTCTGCGAGCTGGGGCGCTTCGGCCGCAAGACCGGCCGCGGCTGGTACCTCTATCCCGAGGGCGCCAGGAAGCCGGTGCCCGATCCGGAGCTGCGCCCGCTGATCGAGGCCGAGGCGGCCGCCAAGGGCATCTCACGCCGCGCGGTCTTGGACGAGGAGATCGTGCAACGGGCGCTGGCGACCATGGTCAACGTGGCGGCGCAGATCCTGGCCGAGGGCATGGCGCTGCGCGCCGCCGACATCGACCTGGTGCTGGCGAACGGCTACGGCTTCCCCGCCTTCCGCGGCGGCCCGCTCTTCGCCGCCGACGCCCGCGGCCTCGCCGCCGTGCTCGCCGACGTGGAGGCGATGCACCGCGCCGCCGGCTTCGGCAGCGAGCCGGCGCCGCTGCT
>Ga0137403_10001999_pt1 | contig 25415 bp, 19 predicted proteins | sample CZOMad2_1_16fung_FD_122057 | JGI IMG/M metagenome (GOLD analysis project Ga0137403, IMG submission 122057) | Vadose zone soil fungal communities from Angelo Coast Range Reserve, California, USA - CZOMad2_1_16fungal (Hybrid Assembly) | ecosystem: Environmental > Terrestrial > Soil > Vadose zone... | reverse complement strand
GCATACGTATGGCCATCGGCGCCACTGAGCAGGATGTCCAGCAGCAGTTTCTGATCGAAGCCGTCGTGCTCAGTGTGGTCGGCGGCGCTATCGGAATCCTGTCCGGCATGGGCGCTTCTTATCTGATCACGCAGACTCTGGGATGGCCGGTGCTGGTTTCTCCCACCGCAATCTTCGCCGCTGTCCTGTTTTCCATGGCGGTCGGAATCTTCTTCGGCTTCTACCCCGCTCGCAAGGCAGCCCGGCTCGATCCGATCGACGCGCTGCGTTATGAGTAGAGTTCGGAGTTCGGAGTTTCGAGTTTCCGGTTTCTAGTTTTTGGAGAAGAGAAAGTTTTTGGGTGGCGCAGCGCCTTAGCGCTGCATTAGTTGCGATTCAGATTGGCTTCAGCCGCTGAGGTACATTGTTCCGCATCCAGCACCTGAACAAATGTGTCCAGCTTGGGAAGAAGTACCTCAGGGCTAAAGCCCCTTCCTGTGAGAACGTGCATTGCAGGGCCAGAGGCCCTGCTCTGCCCAAGACAGATGAAGCCCGATTGTCGCATCCCGTCAAGTCAACTGTCGTGTAATCGGTCACGCGCACCTCGGAAGCAGTCCTGACGGTGAATGAAAAGCTCAAGAGCGTGAACCACGAAGGACACAAAGGTTCAGGAAGGAAGGCCCACAGCTTGTGCCAAGCAACTCGACTTCCCTTCGTGTACCTTTGTGCCCTTTGTGGTTAATGGTCTCAGCTCGCCGCACCAAATAACCGCCGTAACTTCACCCAATTCAATCGACCATGTATAAAGAATATGGCGCAGATTTCGCTGCGCGGCTATGCCGGATCAAGCGTTCGACATCGTAATCATTGGCGGAGGTATCGTAGGTCTCTCGACCGCGATGCACGCCACGCGCGCCCTGCCGCGGCTGAAGCTGCTCGTGGTTGAGAAGGAAAACACCGTGGCCCGCCACCAGAGCGGGCACAACAGCGGAGTCATTCACTCCGGCATCTACTATAAGCCCGGATCTTTGAAGGCAAAGTTCTGCGTCAAGGGCGCCGCCGCCATGGTGGAATTTTGCCGCGAACACAACTTGCCTTACGAAGTCTGCGGCAAGGTCATCGTGGCCACCCGGGAGGACGAAGTCCCACGCCTGAAAGTCTTGCTCGAGCGTGGACAGGCCAATGGCCTTGCCGGACTGCGGCTGCTGCGACCGGAAGAACTGCGCGAGATTGAGCCCCACTGCACTGGCGTGCTGGGTGTGTGGGTGCCGAGTACCGGCATCACTGATTACGCCGCAGTCAGCCGGAAATATGCGGAGATCATAAGCGCGCAAGGCGGCACGATAAGTACAGGAACGGAAGTCCGGGCAGTTCTCCCCCGCGGCGCGGAAATGATGGTCGAAACCACTCGCGGAACACTCGCCGCCAAATACGTGATCAACTGTGCTGGACTGCACAGCGACCGCGTCAGCCGGATGGCCGGGCAAAAACCGGACGTCAGAATCGTGCCCTTTCGCGGAGAATATTATTTCCTGGTTCCGGAGAGAACGCACCTGGTGCGAACGCTTATCTATCCTGTGCCCGATCCCAAATTTCCTTTTCTTGGGGTGCACTTCACGCGCCGCATCCAGGGCGGCGTGGATGCCGGCCCGAATGCAGTGCTCGCTCTCAAACGCGAGGGCTACAAGCGTACCGATTTCAACGTGAGAGACCTTGCCGGCACGCTTACCTATCCCGGCTTCTGGCATATGGCGGGAAAATACTGGCGCGATGGCGCCGGCGAATACTATCGCTCCCTGAGCAAGAAGGCGTTTGTAAAAGCGCTGCAGCAACTGGTGCCGGAGATTGTCAGCTCCGACCTGACTGCCGACGGCTCCGGAGTCCGCGCCCAAGCGGTGCGTCCGGATGGATCGCTAGTGGACGATTTTGAATTCGTTCTGGCCGAGAAGATGTTGCACGTGTGGAATGTCCCCTCGCCCGCGGCCACGGCCTCCCTGCCCATTGGACAGCATCTCGTGGAGATGGCGCGCAAGGGCATGGAAGGCGCCTGAGCAGCAAAGCTATCCTGAGCAGAAAGTCTGTCATCCTGTGCGGAGTATCGCCTTCGCCTGGCGAAGACGATACCCAGTCGAAGGACCCCTATAACCTTCACAACTACTCTGCTGGACCATGCACGGGGAATGCCCTGCCCGCCCGAGAAATCAAAGCCATCCCGTTAAGCTGCCAGGGTCCTTCGACTCTGCTGCTTCGCTACGCGAAGCAACCACTCCGCTCAGAGTTTGTGACTTTTTTGAATTTATGACCAGTCTCGTCGTAACTATTTTGTTTGCAACCTCGATTTTTGACGACATCAAAAAAGTCACAAACTCTCAGGATGACACTGTCCTCGCGCATTACCACGACACGGTACAATTGCCGTCATCCATTTTCACCTAGCTAAAGATGCCCACGGAGGACATTGCGCAATGAGTCTCGACTTTTCTGGAAAACGAGTGGCGGTGCTGGGCGCAGGCAAAATGGGTGGAATTCTGCTCAAAGCACTGTTGGAGAAAGGCCTGCTTTCTCCCAAGTCAACCTTTGCCACGGTCCAGCATGAGGAACGAGCGCGTGCTCTGGCGGAAAAGCTTGGAGTCATGGTGGGCACTGACAATCTGGCAGCGGTTCGCAATGCCGACATCATCTTCGTGTGCGTGAAGCCACAGGTGGTGCAGGAAGTGATGGAGCAAATTCGCCCTAACGTGTCCGGCAAACAGCTCATCATTTCAGTGGCTGCCTCCGTGCCCACCAGCCACATCGAAAAAGCGTTGGGGAGCGAGGTGGCTGTGATCCGGGCCATGCCCAACACACCCTGCGCTATCGGATGCGGCATGACCGCCTTATGCAAAGGCAAATTCGCAGATGCCCAGCACGTGGAAGCCGCGTGCGCTCTGTTCAACGTAGTAGGAAAGACTGTGGTGGTGGATGAAAAACACATGGACGCCGTCACCGGGCTCTCCGCCAGTGGCCCGGCTTACATTTACATCATCCTGGAGTCCCTGGCCGAGGCGGGCGTGAAGGTAGGCCTGCCGCGCGACGTCGCCACTTTGCTAGCGGCGCAAACCACTCTGGGAGCAGCCACCGTTGTGCTCGAAACTGGAGACCATCCTGCGCTTCTGAAAGATGCCGTTACCACGCCGGCGGGCTGCACCATCGACGGCATCATGGAGTTGGAAGAAGGCAAGCTGCGGGTCACGCTCATCAAGGCTGTGGTGAAGGCGGCGCAGAGAGCGAAGGAACTGGCGTACGGGTAGTACGGTCGTTGGTCGATAGCCTTTGGTAGTTCGTAGCCAGCCGGGTGAACCACTGCCCGTATCCAGACCTGTTGGGCCAATGAGTAACGACCCAAAACCAACGATCGAACTACTCTGGGAGCGCGAAGTTCACTGTGATCCGGGTCTCGAACTCGACGGCTTTGCCGTTGAGCTGGTGAGGATTGAAGCGCCACTGCCGCACTGCGTCCGTCGCCGCTTTGGCCAGCAGTGGATCGCCGCTGATCACGCTGGTTTCCCGAACCAAACCTGTGGTCCCCACCAGAACGTTAAGCAGCACCGGACCTTGAATATGCTGCTGTCTGGCGGCCTCGGGATATTGAGGCTCCACCCGCTCCAACAGATAACCGTTTGCCGAGGGAGGAGGAGTTGGCGCCGGTGCGGCTGAGCCGTCATCCTCGCGCGCCGCGGCCTGTTGAATCGCACCCGACGCCACGACACCGGGTTCGGCTTTGGGCGGAGATTGCTTTTCTGACGGCCCCATTCTAAAGACGACTTTGCCGTGTTCGTACACCACCAGGCCGCCGTTGAGTTCGGGCGGCGTGGTTGTTTCTGTCTTCGGCTTCGAGGTCGGCCGGGCTGGGGCGGACAGGACAGGTCTGGAAGCCACAGGTATCGCAGGAGTCGGCCGGGGCTCCTGGCGGGGCGAAGCCGGATGAACCTCCGGACTTGCCTGCTTCACGGCCTGTTCCTCTTCCGCCGTCATGGGAATCTGCGACGGGGCTCGATTCACGGCCATGGTCCAACCCACGCGGCCGACCATCCAGCCCAGAAACACCGCCAGCGCGAGAACTGCCGCGGTCAGCGCACCGGTGCGGTAATCCCGGCGAACGATGGCTGCAGGTTCCTGACCCGGCTCAAGATGAAACGGCTCAACCGCGACTTCAGGCTCAGCCCCCTCCGACTCCGCGGAACCACTTGCCGGCGCCTGGGAGAATGCTTCCAGCGCCAGCGTCGTAGATCCGCCATCGATGGCTTCACGCACCGTCGACGAGATCTTGCGACTGAGCGACTGCAGCGCCTGCAAGTCAGACTCGCTGAAGGCCCGGGGAACGGAAGAAAATAGCTCGAGGACGCCCCACAACTCTCCACCATCCAGAACAGGCAGAACCACGATGGATCGAATCCCGAGATCGCGGCAGGCGACCACATTGACGCGAGGATCGGCCAGGGTATCGTCGCAGAGTTGCATCTCGCGGGTCTGTACGCATGCCCCCGCAAGCCCGGATCGAGTATTCAGGCAAACCCCGGCGCTGGGAGCCTTTTCACCCAACGAGGCGCGGCACACTATCTTGTCCCTGCGGGCCAGCGCGATGACGGCGCCGCTCGCTCCCGTGGCCAGGCGGGCCTGTTGCAGAACTTCGTGCAGCCGCACATCCAGGGCTAGATCAGCGGGCAAATTCGCCTGGCCGCGGAATACCCCGGCGTCGAGCCCATCCGCGCCGGGATCGACGGAATCGGTATCAATCCATTCCGGACCAATGTTGCGGGTGTGGACGATCGACGGATAGCGCGTTGAGTCAGGCTTCAACATGGTTCAAGTCATGCCAGTGACTGGCGGCGCGGGATGGCGGCCGAGAGGGTGATTGAGCGGAGTTTCGCCTGAAATAAACGTATTGTCAACATAAATGAACCGTTGTAATCAACTCAAAACAAAAACGTTATTGAGACAAAGAATCACAATCATCAAGCCCGCATTCCGGTATCTCCAAATTGTACTTACTTCGTCGGGCTGAGCAATAAAATCCGTCAGCACGGAAGGACCATGGGCGCCACGGGCATCCTCGCGTGTCCTTTAATGGTTACCACACCCTGCGGTGTACACTTCCCCGGCAACATTTGTTCGAGCACCTGAGGAAAAAAGGCTGACCCTCCCGAGATCAACTTCGGCATCTCCTCTACCGCCTTCACGCTCTGACGCCTGGCATGCGGTTGCCGCCAGTTTTTTGGGCTGGACGCTGGATGCCTTCGATTTCTTCGTGGTGGTTTTCCTGGTAGACACGCTGGCCGTCCACTTCCACGTCGCCAAAAGCGCCATCGTGTGGACCATGACCGCAACTCTGGCCATGCGTCCAGTGGGCGCTCTCGTCTTCGGATTGCTCGCCGATCGTTACGGACGCCGCAAGCCCCTGATGGCGAACGTGGTTTTCTTTTCACTAGTCGAACTGCTGTGCGGGTTTGCCCCCAGTTACGCCGTTTTTTTGGTTCTGCGTACCATTTACGGAATCGGGATGGGCGGCGAGTGGGGCGTGGGAGCTTCGCTCGCCATGGAGAGCGCGCCGCCGAAGTGGCGTGGCATTCTGTCCGGCATCGTGCAGAGCGGATATTCCATTGGCTACCTGCTGGCTGCGGTGGCGGCGCGATTTGTTCTGCCTGCATGGGGCTGGCGGGCCATGTTCTGGGTCGGGGGCGCACCGGCCCTGCTCGCGTTGTACATCCGCTTCGGGGTACGCGAATCGGAGGCCTGGCAACAACGCCGGGCCCCGACCGTGAAAGCCATCGTGCGCACGGCTGCGGGGCACTGGAGGATTTTTCTTTATCTTGTTCTGTTGATGACGCTCATGATGTTTCTCTCGCACGGCACCCAGGATCTCTATCCCGACTTTCTCAAGTCGGCTCGCGGATTCGACTCGAAAGTTGTGGCCTATCTGGTGATTATCTTCAACGTGGGGGCAGTACTCGGCGCCATCCTGTTTGGGCATCTTTCGGAGAGTTTTGGCCGCCGCCGCAGTATGATTCTGGCTTTGCTCCTGTGCCTGGCGATGATTCCCGCCTGGACCTTTGGCGGATCGCTGATGACTCTGGCAGTCGGGGCCTTCGTGATGCAGGCAGGCGTGCAGGGAGCCTGGGGCATCATTCCCGCGCATCTGAACGAACTCTCTCCCGATGCGGTTCGCGGGCTCATGCCAGGTTTCGCCTACCAGTTGGGGATTCTCGTCGCCGCCCCGGTCAATAACGTCGTATACGCGCTGCGCAAGCCGTTGGGATATCCCTGGGCCCTCGCCGCATTTGAGATTACCAACATCGTGATACTGATGACGGTCATCGCTTTAGGGTCGGAATGTAAAGGAAAGAGCTTCGGCCGCGCGGAAAACGCCGGGTAGAGGCTGACCAGGCAGTGGTGCAGTGGAGCAAGAACAACCCACTTCTTGTCATTCCGAAGCCAGCTCCATCGGCGAATAATCTGCTTGCGGCCAGCAGCAAAGCAGCGGAGCCCTCGCGCGACAAGGCCGCGCTTCGGCATGACAATCCTTTGCGGATCTTAAAATTGCGCCACCACCGGGTGACCACCGTCACTTCGTCCCGCCGGGCAGAGATGCTAAAGTATTCAGTCAACTAAATTTCGGAGCGGGATTACCTCGCTTTGCTGCCGGAGCATTCGTAATGCAAGTTGCAATCGTTGGTTCGGGCTATGTGGGATTGGTGGCGGGGGCCTGTTTCGCCGACCTCGGACACCAGGTAATCCTGGTGGACAATGACCAGGCCAAACTCGCGGCGCTCAATGCCGGCGAAACCCCCATCCACGAGAAGTTCCTGCCTGAGCTTTTGAAGCGTCACCGCGGACATAACCTCAAATTTTCTGACGACTTGCCGGAAGCGGTGCGCGCCAGCCGGGCAATTTTTATTGCCGTGGGCACGCCGCCGACTGAGCAGGGAGAAGCCGACCTCTCCTACGTGGAGTCCGTGGCCCGCAGCGTTTCCGGAGCCATCAACGGCTACAAGGTAATTGTGGAGAAGAGTACGGTTCCGGTATACACCAGCGACTGGGTGCGCAAGATTATCTTGCGCAACGCCGCCCCGCCGGATTCTTTTGATATCGCATCGAATCCCGAATTTCTACGGGAGGGTACCGCGGTCACCGACTTTCTCTATCCCGACCGCATCGTGGTGGGAGCGGACAATGAACGCTGCGCCGCTGTGCTGCGCGAGATTTATGCGCCCTTGACCGATGGTAGCTACTATTCAAAAAAGGATGCGATTCCCGCGCCCGACCGGGCGCAGATTCCTCCGCCGCTGATTGTCACCAGTGCCAAGAGCGCTGAACTGATCAAGCACGCCTCCAACGCTTTCCTGGCCATGAAGATTTCGTTTATCAACGCGGTCGCGTCCATTTGTGAATCGGTGGGAGCGAACGTACACCAGGTTTGCCAGGGAATCGGGACGGACAGCCGCATCGGTCCACGCTTTCTGAATCCTGGAATTGGCTACGGCGGGTCGTGCTTCCCCAAAGATCTGATGGCCTTCCGCTCGGTAGCGCGGGAGTGTGGCTACGAGTTCCGGCTGCTGGACGAAGTCATGCGCATCAATGAGGACCAGCGCCAGCGCTTCCTGCGCAAGGTGCGCACTGCCCTTTGGACACTGCGGGGCAAGCGTCTGGGCGCGCTGGGCCTGGCTTTCAAGGGCGGAACCGACGATATCCGAGAATCGCCGGCTATTATGCTGGTGCAATCGCTCTTGCAGGAGGGCTGCAAGATCGCAGCTTACGATCCCGCGGCCACAGCCCGGGCGCGAGAGGTCCTGAATTCCAGTACCGAGTTCGTGAATGATCCGTACGAAGCCGCCCGCGACGCCGACGCGCTCCTGATCTTGACCGAGTGGGAAGAGTTCGCCACCCTCGACCTGGACCGTCTCCACAAGCTGCTGAAGTATCCCATCGTGATTGACGGCCGCAATCTTTACGATCCTGAGGTGATGGCCGCGCGTGGATTCACTTACTACAGCGTCGGCCGGCCGGCGGGAATTCCCGCAGTCCCAGCAGGCGCTGCGGCTCCTCCGGCAAGCAAATTCGAGAAATCATGAAGCAGCAACGCGCCCTGGTGACTGGCGGAGCAGGGTTCCTGGGCTCGCACTTATGCGATGCCTTGCTGGCTGAAGGTTACTCCGTGGTTGTGGCGGACAACCTTCTGACCGGAAAGCTTTCGAACCTCGACCACCTGCGAAACGAACCCCGGTTTGAATTTCGCCAGATTGATATCAACGAGCCGTTCGATTGCGGCGCGGTGAATTATGTCTTCCACTTCGCAAGCCCCGCCAGCCCGGTGGACTATGCCTTGCACGGAATCGCCACGCTCAAAGCGGGCTCGCTGGGCACCTTCCACGCGCTCGACGTCGCCCACAAGTACGGCGCCAAGTATCTCGTCTCGTCCACCTCGGAATGCTACGGCGATCCCCTGGAACATCCCCAAAAGGAAACTTACTGGGGCAATGTAAATTCCATCGGTCCGCGCTCAGTGTACGACGAGGCGAAGCGATTCACCGAGGCCGCCACCATGGCATACCTCCGTTATCACAAAGTGGACACGCGCATCGTTCGCATTTTCAATACTTATGGACCGCGCATGCAGTTGAATGATGGGCGGGTGGTCCCGAACTTCATGAAGCAGGCGTTGCGCGGCGAGCATCTGACGGTTTACGGAGACGGCAGCCAGACTCGCAGCTTCTGCTACGTCAGTGATGAGATTGACGGCTTCCTGCGGCTGTCCAAGTCGGAGGAGCACAAGCCGGTAAACATCGGAAATCCGATCGAGTTCACGATTCTGGAGTGTGCCCAGCGAGTGCTGGCAGTGACTGGCTCAAAAAGCAAGATTTGTTATGAAGCCTTGCCTCAGGACGATCCCAAACAGCGCTGCCCGGACATCACCAAAGCCAGGACCCTGCTGGGATGGGAACCGAAGGTTGATTTGGAAACGGGATTACGTCTGTCGCTGGATTATTTCCGCAAGGCAGCGGGCTCAGTTTGAGTTCTCTCTAAATGAGTCGTCATCCTGAGCTTGCGAAGGATCTGGGGCGAAGCGGATATTCCCTTGACGCCGCCGGGTGCGGTACACGCAAGATCCTTCACCACTCAAGTCGTTCAGATGACGCCGGTGGACTCGCGAAGGGTCCGCGCACCAGCACGCTTACGCGAGGCTGTCTTCAGCCGCTTGCGCGGCAATCAACTGCTTCACCTGCTGCCGCTCATCGGCCGTGTTGAGGCTGAACTGCACTCCCATCCCGAAGCCGGGATGAACCACCTGCACCGTCCCCCGAACCCGCAATTTCATGTCGTGGGTGCGGACCACGATATCCAACACCGTGTGCGAAGGAAACGGAGACTGAGTCTCGACGTAACAGCCGCCCGTGCTTACGTCGCTCAAAGTGCACCGATTGGGTACGCCCTCGCCCAGGCGAAAGACATCCGCGCTGAGACGGCAAGCACGACGCGTCTGGATGCGGCGATTCGAAGACGCGGCTGAGAGCCCGAGACCGGCGAGCCGGGTGGCCACCGTTTCTGATGGAGGAGCCAGTTCCTTCTGGGGCTCATTCTGTTCGGCCTGGGCCAGCCGGGCAAGGCTGCCCTTGATCCATTCGTTCATCGTGCGCCGCGAAGTTTGGGGGACATCTACGAAGCGGATGCCGACCCGTCCGGAAGAGTCCTGCCACACCACATCGCCAGAGAGCCGAACAGAGGATTTTTCTCCCGGCAAGTTGAATTGAAAGTACACCTTGCAGCGGGGAGGCAGCCGGCGTTCGGACTGGATGGCGAGTCCGTCTTCACTCAAATCCAGAAGAGTGGCCGCTACGTTCTCCGCGTTGGCGTACGTGATCGAGGCCGGAGCATGCAGGGAGACCCGTAATTTGCCGCGCTTTTCGCGTGCCATCAGACCTCGCGCCGCCCGCAGGCTGCTGGCCGCCCGCTCGACCGAAACCGGTTTGTAGACAATGAAGTTGGCACCTTGACCGAAAATATCACGGACCTGTTCCCTTCCGTCGACCAGAGCAATGATGAGCGTGCTGCGGTTAATCGGCAACTTGCGCACACCCGCAATCAACTCGATGGCCGGCATCTGATCCTGACAATCGACTACAACGGCATCAAAGTGCTGGGTCGCGAGCCGCGCCGTGGCCTGAGCTAGATCGCCGCAATGCGCCGCTTCGATGTTCAGCTCGCGAAGAATCTGGCTGAGCACCTGAACGGCCTTCAAATCAGCACACACTACCAGGGACGTAAGCGCCATACCTCCAGGATGTTAGGGTTCGGCGGTAAGGTGAGACAAGTTACCTCGGTCATCGGGCGCTGAATTTAGGCGCGGGGTGACCTTCGTCATCTGGAGTTAAGCGGGAGAACTCGCTATGGTCGCAACTGCAGGCCACCCCAAGTTTTGCGGCGAGCGAATTTCGGCTGCGCCAAAAAGGCACTTAAGATGTCATCACAAATGGGCAACGGGTTGATCGCCCTTGGAGCGCTGGGAGCAGTTATCGGACTGATCATGCTACCCGCTGCGCTGGGCGAACATCCGGACACTAGTCTTCTGATCCTGGGTGCGTGCGGCGTGTCCCTGGGCTCCCTGACCGCAGCCTCGGGAATTTTTTTCAAAGCTCGCGCCATCCAAGCTCCCGCCGGGTCCCAGGCCGCCTCGGGAGAACCCAAGAACTCGACCCGACGTGTCCGTGGCGGTTGTGACATTTGCCACGGGGACCTGCCGGCGATCCATTGCAAAGTTCACCAGGTCCACATGTGTACGGAATGTCTGGGACAACACTATGATTTTCGTACCTGCTCTTATGTGCCCAGCACCCGCGGTGCCGCCGCCAAGGCCAAGAACCTGGCCAAGGCACGCGGCGCTTAATCCGACCGCGATTGATTCCTGGAATTGTGTCAAGAGACGCGCGCGACCGTGCGCATGCGACGGGAGGGCACGACTTCACTCGTGCCGTTAAGAACCGGAGCGATGCAGCTTCAGCCGCTGGGGCTAGCTTTCATCCACCAGCGCAATCTCTGCTTCACCATTCGTAAACAAGCCGATGACCTTGAACCAGCCGAGCCTTGCTCGACCCGGACGGGGCGAAGCCCCCCTCCCCACACACAATCAGTCGAAGCGCCGGCTCACGACTTCACCGGGCCGCTTGTAGTGGAGGCGGCGCCAAGCAACTCGCCGTGATCACCACTCCGTTGCATACGAACTTTCCGTCTGGAAGGCCGGCACGCGGCGGAGTGAAACTCTGGACGCTGACCCTGACGCATTGTACGGGGATGACCAAACCCGAATGTCGCCCGTGCAGACATCCGGTCAGAGAAATTAGAACTGCCAGAAGCATGATCTTGCTCATCGCCAGCACGTCCTGTCCGCACTTCCGGAGGCTGGAACTGCGGATTCGACGAAGTCATCGGCAACTCGGGACCCGCGCTTTAGCCCCAGGCACGCAGGACCCGCCGCCATCAGGACGTGCCCGCGCACCGATGGATTCCCCGTGTATCATCGTTCTACTGTCCTGCTCGTGAAAATCAGTTGAGGAGATATTCTTGCCGCAGATCAGCGCCATCTTTTGGGACGTCGGCGGAGTGCTGCTCTCCAATGCCTGGGACCGCTCACAACGGGAGCGCGCGCTCGAGCAATTTAAGCTGGATCAAGCCGAGTTTATGGACCGCCACGAGATGCTGGTTTCTTCGCTGGAGCGCGGCAAGATCGGTTTCGACGAATATCTGGACCGCACCATCTTCTACCGCGCCCGCCCCTTCGCCCGGGAGGTCTTCAAGGACTACGTGTTTTCGCTTTCGCAACCGCACCGCGAGGTTCTGGCCGTGGCGGAACAACTGGCCAAGTCGGGCAAGTACTTCATGGCGACCATCAACAACGAATCGAAAGAGCTGAACCAGTACCGCATTCAGACCTTCGGCCTGCGCGAGATTTTCTCCGTGTTTGTGAGCTCCTGCTTCGTCGGCCTGCGCAAGCCCGAACCTGCTATTTATCGGTTAGCGCTGGAAGTGACGCAAAAGGCGCCGGGAGACTGCTGCTTCATAGACGATCGCGCTCTGAATCTCGAGGCGGCGCGGCAGTTGGGAATGCGTACTATCGAGATGCAGGATGTGGAGCAGTTGCGGCGGGATTTGCGGAAGCTGGAAGTGGCAATCTGATTTCTTGCGGTGCCTGACCTCAGCCCAAACCTTAAGGTTTTCGCAGCGGCCCCGGAACCGGCGCGCCGGGAGCTGCGCCAGGCTTCACGGGCGATTCAGGCGCAACGCCAAGACTCAGGTCGCTCGACCAACTATCGGCCACTATCTTCCAATCGCCATTGGCTTGGCGATTGAGCAAGACCAGGTACTTGCCACGCTCCTCACGGCGCTTGCCCACCGCACTCGGGACTAGCGACTTGCAGCGCCCAGTCTCGTAGCCGTAGTCGCCAAACAACTCTGCCCGCTGCGAATCCATTTCCACTTCACTCATCCCGGCATCGAGCAAGCCAAAGAAAAATTCGCGAATGGCGGCCGCGCCCCGGACCGCCGGAACATTCGGTCGCAGGACGATGGCATCGGGAACATAAAGGTCTACCAGGTCGTCCAGTTGCTTTGTGTTGCAGGCCATCGCCCAATCCTGGGTCGTCTTACGGAGAGCGATTTCGGCCCGGCTCAGCGACGCCCCGCCGAGCGGGCTACGCACCCGCGCGAGTTCGCGACTTTGAGAGCCACCCGCGGCCGCACGCAGGTCGGGAGCGGCTGCGGGCTCGATGCCGCCGCCGGACAAGAAGTAGTGATGGTGATAATGATGATGGTAGTGATGGTCGCCGGGGGCTTCCGGTATCGGCTTGGGATTTGGCGGCGCGGCTTCCACTCCCTCGGACGCCTTCGGTAAAGCGACGCCGCAATTGGCACAAAAGCTGTTCCCTTTGCGATTCGAACTTCCGCAAGCCGTGCAAGTCTGCCGGCCTGCGCTTTCAGGTTCCAAGGTCACTTTCACGGATTCTTCCACGCTTTGCTCCAGGGCAAACTGTTGCATGGCCCGAAGCACGCCAGCTTTGGATTGTGGGGACAGCTTGGGATCATCCATGCCTGTCTGTGTCCCCGCTTTCCGGTCTTAATCCCACACGCGGCCCGGCAAGAGTACCGGCCAGGCTCATTCTAGTCGAAAATTTTCCTAGCGACTGGAAAACTCCACCTTGGCCTCTGCCTCGGTTGGTACCCCATTGCACAGGGCTGGACGATAGCGCCAGAAACGCACGGCATCGAGGATGGTACGGTCTTCGTTGGGCCCCGCGCTCTCCAGGATCAGGGCGCTGTGCACGCGGCCGTCTGTCCCAACAATAAAGCTGACGCTGACTTTCGCACTTAAGTCGGTTTCATCGAGTAAAGGATCGGGCGTGGCCAGCGCCTGTGGAGGCTGAACCGCTCCGCATTCAGCCCGCGCCGTTGGGTGCGCCATGGTGGCGAATTCCGAGTCGTGCACGGCCGAACTCCACACGTGATGTTCCCGCTCGGCCAGCGAAACCTGTCCCCCGGCAATCTGCTCTGAAGCGGGCCCGATCGAGGCGAGGCACAAGGCCGGTATAGAAGCAATCCAAACAAATAAATACAATCCGCGAAACGGCATGGTGCTGATGTCCCTGGCGGAGGTGGTAGCTGGCCACGCTCTGTGCGCACAATGGAAGGGGCAATCGACGTGCCAAGAGGAACGAATTAAGTGATAGATACGCAAGGGGTTGAGAGGGTTACCGGAGACGCCTTGCGGCACCAGGATGAAAATCATTGCAGCTTCTGAGAGACGAAAGTTGGCCGCGCGCGAAAATGACAGAATCCGTCAAAACTCGCGCACCTCAGGTAGCGGTGCAGTTTGCGCAAAACAACCCGCATCGCTCGTCATTCCGAAGCCGGCTCGTTCGGCGAAGAATCTGCTTGCTGCCAGCGGCGAAGCAGCAGATTCCTCGCGCGACAAAGCCGCGCTTCGGAATGACAATTCTTTGGGGATTTTCAAATTACATTATTACGCCGCATCGCGCACACTATGATCCGGGCTGATTTTTCGGTACATTTGAGAGCAAGCTTTTCTTCTGCCTGCGGTTCAGATCAGGGGGAATCATCCTGTTTTCTCATTGTTCGTCATCGTTGCGAAGGTCATCGCTCATCCGACCTTGTATGTTGATCGGATTGCTCTGGCTGGCTGCGCCTTCGGTGCTGTTCGCTCAGGCTCCGGCGCCCCGCCAGGTCTCCGGCGTAGTCACCGACCAGACTGGTGCCGCGATCGTCGGGGCCGACGTGGTCTGCGACAGCGGTTGCTCGTCGGCGAAGCTGACCACGGACGATCGGGGCGGCTTCGTAGTTTCCCGACTTTCATCGGACTCCGGAGTGGTGAGTATTTCTGCTGCCGGATTTCAGGCCCGGACCGTGGACTGGCGCGCCGGCGCCGATCTTAGGATCGTGTTACTGCCCGCGTCGGCGGCCGAGCAGGTGACGGTCACGGCCAACCGCACCGGTGTGCGGGCAGTTGAGAGCGCAACCAGTGTCACCATTCTTTCTGCTCAGGACTTACAGACCACGGCCGCGTTCCGGACTGACGACATCCTGCGCCAGGTACCGGGATTCAGCCTGTTTCGTCGCACCACTAGCCGCGCTGCGAACCCGACCACGCAAGGCGTTTCACTGCGAGGCCTGGGCGCGAGCGGCGCCAGTCGTGCCCTGGTGCTTAGCGACGGATTCCCTCTGAACGATCCTTTTGGCGGGTGGGTGTACTGGGACCGGATGCCGCGCGTGAGCATTGGCAGCATCGAGGTGGCCAGCGGCGGCGCTTCCCATCTCTATGGGTCCGATGCGCTCGGCGGAGTCATCAACATCATTCGCGCACCCGTAGACCGGAACGCAATTTCGCTGGAGGCAGCTTACGGAAATGAGGATTCACCCGATCTCTCTTTGGCCGCCAGCCGAAGCCTGGGACCGTGGGCCATCGGCCTGACCTCAGAGCTTTTCCGGAGCGACGGCTACATTGCTGTGCCCTCTGACCTCAGGGGCACAGTGGACACGCCGGTCAACTCGCAGGATGCCAGCGGCGACCTCACGGTACGACGCAAATTCGGCGACAATGGCAGCATCTTTGTTCGTGGATCCCTCTTCGGCGAATCGCGGCACAACGGCACCCCGCTGCAGACGAACAGCACCACCATTCGCGAACTCGACCTCGGCGGGAACTGGGACGGACATGAGCTGGGCTTATTTGCGGTACATGCCTACGCCAGTCGCCAAAGCCTGAACCAGTCTTTCTCGTCCATCGCCGCCACCCGCAACAGCGAAAGCCTGACTCGCACCCAAAAGGTTCCCGCCCAGCAGGTAGGATTTTCCGCCCAATGGCAACATGCTCTGGGGGCCCGCCAACAGCTGGTGGCGGGGCTGGAGGAAGCCAACACTCATGGTCAAACCAACGAGCAGGGATTCTTCGGCGGCAATCCCACCAACACTTCCGAGGGCGGCGGACGCGAGGTGAACTGGGGCGCCTATTTCGAGGACATCATCCGCGTGACCCCAGGCTGGCTGCTGACCGCGAGCGGACGCGTGGATCACTGGCAGAACTTCGATGCCTTCGCGCCACCCAATCCTGCGCAAGCCGTCGGCGCAGTTTCACTTCCCGATCGCAGCGAGACCTTCTTCAGCCCCCGGCTGGCGCTGCTGCACAAGCTCACCAGCAATGTGTCTCTCACCGCTTCGGGCTACCGGGCATTTCGCGCGCCCACGCTGAACGAGCTCTATCGCGGCTTTCGCGCGGGCAATGTATTTACCGAATTCAATCCGAAGCTTCGCGCCGAACGCCTGACCGGCGCGGAAGGCGGCGCTATCGTCACCGCCTGGGACCAGCGCGTAATGCTGCGCGGCAACTTCTTCTGGAACCAGATCACGCGCCCCGTCGCCAACGTCACGCTGACCACAACTCCTAGCCTGATTACCCGGCAACGCCAGAATCTGGGAAGCACGCGTTCCCAGGGAGTGGAACTCGAAGCCAGCGGACGCCTGAGCAATTCGCTGACACTCTCCGGCGGGTACGAATACACCGACGCCACGGTGACCAGCTTCACCATCGATCCGGCCCTGGCCGGGCTGAATCCGAGCCTGGTGGGTCTCGACGTTCCGCAGATTCCCCGCCATCAATTCACTTTCCAGGCGAGCTACTCCCGGCCTTTTGTTCTTCTTGGAGTGCAGGGACGCTTCGGCGGGAACCAGTTCGACGACGACCAGAACACCCTATTGCTGAGACGTTATTTCGTGCTGGACGCCACCGCTTCTCACTCCTTAGGGCACGGTGTGGACTTGTTTGTCGCGGTAGAGAATCTGACGAACCGCCGCTACGACGTGGGACGAACCCCGGTGCTGACCGTGGGTCCTCCGATTCTCGCCAGGGCTGGACTGCGCCTGCAATTTGGCGCGCGGTAGCACCGGCCCCCAGAACTGTCATCCTGAGCGCAGACTTTCGTGCCGCGAAGCGGGACGAAAGCAAGGGAAGGATCCATGCATTCCTCGCCAGGCTCCATTTCTGTGCGTAGGGAGCGGGGCCGCCCAGCTAACGAATCCGAGCGCCGCGACGCCGCTATCACCCATAAATGCACAAATCCTTGGCCGGCGCCCTCGCGCGGCGAGGGCTCCACTTCCTCAGGACGACAGCTTTCGTGTCGGCTAATCACAGCTATGCTGAAGCGCGGATATGCCTCCGCGCTCGCCTTCGACTGTGATCCTGCGCCGTCGCGCGATCTACTATTGAACGGAACTGCCTACGGACGAGAAGACGTTGTTGGCATTACCGCCCACCAAACGTATGGTGCCCACTACGATCACCAGAATGACCGCCAGCATCACCGCGTATTCAGCGATATCCTGACCCTGATCGTCATGCCACAAATTACGCACGATACTCATCATGCTTCCAGCCTTTCTATGCGAACCAAGCCCGACTGCGCGAGGCTGATCCGGGGGAGTTTGTGGAGTAAGGACCTAAAAGGCTGGTGGATAAAGCAGCTGGCTTTTACAGTGATTGCGTGTGATTTTGCGCTCGCTGAGCGGCCTCTGTCAAGCAATTCCTTTGGAACGCAGGGGTGTAATTTGAAAATCCTGAAAGAATTGTCATTCCGAAGCGCGGCCTTGTCGCGAGGAATCTCTCTGCTTTGCTGCTGGCATCAAGCAGATTCCTCGCCGATGGAGCTGCCTTCAGAATGAAAAGGGGTGGGGTAGTTTTGCGCAAACTGCACCGCCAGCGTGTGCAATTATCCGGAGCGCCGGCGTTCGATGGTCATGCGAATACCTCGGCCTGTGCAAAAGAGATGCCCACCGTATCCTTCGCCGAGATGGTCGGAGGATGAGTGATTTGCCAATCAATCTTCAACTCGGGATCGTTCCATGCGATGGTGCGCTCGACCTCGGGATCATAGAAATCGGTGACCTTGTAAAGCACGTGAGCCGCCTCCGAGAGGACGCGGAACCCGTGCGCGAAACCAGCGGGGATCCACAACATCTGTTGGTTGGCCTCTGAAAGATTGATGGCACACCATTGTCCGAAGGTCGGTGAACTGCGCCGCAGGTCCACCGTAACATCGAGAATTTCGCCTACTGCAACCCCTACGAATTTGGCCTGGGGGCGCAGCTGGTAGTGCAGGCCGCGCACTACATTGCGGGTCGAATAGGAGTGGTTGTCCTGTACAAAGCGGTCGCGGATACCCACTTCGGCCAGAGTTCCTTCGTTGTAGCTTTCCACGAAATAGCCCCTGGCGTCACGAAACACCTTGGGCTCGAGAATGAGTAAACCCGGCAGCGCGGCTTTGGTGACCTTCATGGAGGAGATAATCCCGGAAGAAGTTTTCAGAACACCTTTTCCCTGAGCAATTGTCGCAAGTAAGCGCCGTAAGCGTTGCCCTTCATTGCGGACGCCGTCTCCTCCAGGTGCTGTGCCGTAATGTATCCGTAGCGAAACGCAATTTCTTCCGGACACGCCACCATGAGCCCCTGGCGGGTCTCGATGGTCTGAATAAAGAGGGAGGCTTCGAGCATTGCCGGGTGCGTACCGGTGTCGAGCCATGCCATGCCCCGGCCCATGACGACAACGTCCAACTGTGTGCGTCTTAAATATTCCCTGTTGACGTCAGTAATTTCCAGCTCGCCACGGGCGGAAGGCTTGATGGATTTCGCGATGTCCACTACCTGGTTGTCGTAGAAATAGAGTCCGGTAACCGCATAGCGCGACTTGGGCGCCGCAGGTTTCTCCTCCAGGCTCAACGCCTTGCCCTGCGCGTCGAATTCCACTACGCCGTAACGTTCGGGGTCCTGCACCGGATAGGCGAAGATCCGTGCACCCGAATTCTGCTGACCGGCTTGCCGGAGGATCCCGGCGAAATCGTGTCCGTAAAAAATATTGTCACCCAGCACCAGGGCGGAACCTGCGGAGCCGATAAATTCCTGGGCCAGCAGGAATGCCTGCGCGATTCCTTCCGGCCGAGGCTGCACCGCATACTGGAAATTAATGCCGAAGCGCGTTCCATCCCCCAGCAGTTGTTCGAACCTGGAAACATCCTGCGGCGTGGTGATGACGAGAATGTCCCGAATACCCGCCAGCATGAGTGTGGATAGCGGGTAGTAAATCATGGGCTTGTCGTAAATCGGAAGCAGGCTCTTGCACACCGCGTGGGTCACGGGATAGAGACGCGTGCCCGATCCGCCGGCGAGAATGATGCCCTTTTGCGCGGACTGCGTGAAATTCGTCGTAGACATGCCGGAAGTGGCCGTGCCGGAAGTGGCCTTTCGTTACTTCGACAACTATTCGTAATCAGATTACTGCATTGTCATCCTCGGAAGATAGCGGTCACCCGTGACTGCTCTTGTCCCCCGCGGCATGACACTCTCATGGTTGCGAAATGCGTTTTCCCCAGTGTTTTCGGTACTGAGGTCACATTCCTTCCACAAGATTCGGCGTAGGTTGCCGGCCTCTCGCTGGATGATTCGGCCCTCCAGGTGCCTCAAGTAACCAGCGTTCCATTTTGGACATGGCCGTATGGCCATCTTCCGCATTCACCTACGGTATCTACCCGATAGACAAACCCAAGAGGACACTCGGCTTGGCTGCACTATTCCACGTTTCAGTCAGTTCCCGGATTGGCACTCGGAATGGTGCAGCGAGTAGGTAAATCCCCCGCCGTATGGCCGTACGGCTAAGAGGCCTCCGTGAAGGATTTTGGCGCTCGCGGCAAGTTGGCAGCAGTTCTCCTCTCTTTGATCACCATGCTGGGCTGCGGAGCCCTTGACGCCGGTACCCCGGCAGCGCAATCAAACACAGGACTGGCTGCGACGTCGGCCGTTGTGGACTTCGGCAGCGTACCGCTGGGCACGACTCAAGTACGCACCAACACCATCACCAACAACACCAAGTCTCCGATTGTCCTCACCAGCGCTCAGATTGATCAAAGCGAATTCAAAGTCACCGGCCAAAAGTTGCCTCTGACTCTTGCGCCAGGCGCACACGTCACCGTCCAGATTGCCTATTCACCCCAGAACGGCGGAACTTCCCAAGGCAAGATTGTTCTGGCCAGCAATGTGAACCGCGTGTTCTCCGTCTTCACCTTGAGAGGCACGGCGATCCTCGGGAGCCGGCTGCGGCTGAACCCGAGCATAATAAGTTTCGGGAACGTTCAGATCGGCCAGGCCCAAACCCAATCTGCCACTTTGTCCAACTCTGGAATTCTTCCCGTGACCGTAACTCGCGCCGCGATCACAGGAAAGGGATTCACCCTGAACGGACTGACCTTGCCGCACACTCTGAAGAACGGAGAAAGCGTCATTATCAAGGTGAGTTTTACACCCACTACGGGTGGCAACGCGAGCGGCACGATCGCGGTGTTCGGTACGATTCCGTTGAAGGCGCCGCGTCGCCCCGGCACGTTTGGGGAACGGGATGGCCAACTCACAACGGTGTCGTTGAACACCGTTTCGGCCAACCTGACAGCGCCCGTCACAGGAACTGGGATGGGTGGCGGGCAACTTGCCGTCTCGCCCACAAGTCTGGCCCTGGGCAAAGTAAAAATTGGCGCCAGCATGACCCAATCGGCGACCCTTATCAACTCCGGCAGTGCAGACCTCACCATACGCCAGGCAACCGTCACTGGCAGGGGCTTCCGGATGAGCGGCATTACCTTCCCCCTGACTTTGGGCGCTGGCCAGCGTAAGAGTTTTTCTGTGACATTTACCGCGCAGGCAGCGGGTAACGCCAGCGGAACCGTCGCCGTTACCACCGACGACTCGACCGCAGGTGTGAACGTGCCGGTTACGGCAGTCGCAATGACTTCCGGTGCGCTGATTTCGAATCCTTCGAGCCTCAGCTTTGGAAGTGTGCAGCTTGGTCAGGGCAAGACCTTGCCTGCCGCACTCACCAACTCCGGCGGCTCCACGGTGACGGTGTCGCAGGCGAACGTTTCCGGCGCCGGCTTTACCGTCAACGGCCTGAGCCTGCCCGTGGCCCTGGCGCCGGGCCAGAGCACACCTTTCAGCGTGACCTTCAAGCCGCAGTCAACCTCCGCCGTAAGCGGTGGGCTGTCCTTTACCAGTGATGCAGGCAATGCTTCGCTCACGATTCCGTTGGTGGCAAATGCCGCTGCCATCGGCGTATTGAGCACCAGCGACTCCAGCCTCACTTTTGGCGGAGTTCAGGTGAATGCCACCGGCAACCAGTCGGAAACTTTGACAAATTCGGGCGGAGCCACCGTGACCATCAGCCAGGCCAAGGTCTCAGGCACGGGCTTCGGCATCACCGGGTTGACACTGCCGTTGACCCTGAACCCAGGGCAGAGTTTCACCTTCGGTGCCACTTTCATGCCCGCTTCGGGTGGGAATTTCAACGGGTCGATTTTGGTGGTCTCAGACGCATCGGATGCGAATGTCACCATCACCCTTGCCGGGACAGCGACCGTCTCAGGCCAGCTGGCGGTTAGCCCCGCTACGCTCAGCTTCGGCACGGTCACCGTCGGGCAAAGCAAGAGCTTGACTGCCTCGCTCACTGCCACCGGATCCAGCATCACGGTGTCGAGCGCCAACATGAGCACTTCCGAGTTCACGATCAGCGGACTGGCTCTCCCACTGACCCTGACGGCCGGGCAGAGCACCTCGTTCACGGTAACCTTCAAACCTCAGTCCAGCGGTGCAGCAACGGCGAGCGGAGCCTATAACAGCAATGCTTCCAACCCGTCTCTCTCGCAAGCCCTGAACGGAACGGGTGCAGCAGCGCCGCAGCGCAGCGTGGCTCTGTCGTGGAATCCCAGCTCATCCACGGTAGTTGGCTATAACATCTATCGTGGTAACACATCCGGTGGGCCGTACGCCAAGATCAACTCCATGAATGCCGACACCACCTTTACCGACAGCTCGGTTCAATCCGGAAAGACTTACTTCTACGTCACTACTGCCGTGGACGGATCCGGAAACGAAAGTGCTAACTCGAACCAGGCACAAGTTGCGATACCCTAGGGTTTGCAAACCTCCGAGTCATGAAATGGGGCGTGAAACATCTCACGCCCCATTTTCCTTTGCGTTGATGTGGGCGCGCGAGCGCCTCGTTCGTGCTCCTTCTTCTCAGAATTCGCCTTCATCCTTGGGCCATTGCCGCGGGCCCGCACGAGCGGGACGCTCGCGCCCACATCGAGGTCGTTGGGTCAACCCGATCAGTTTTTGAGAACGACCCGAAGTTATGTACTAGTCAGATCTTCTCAGTTTTCGATGTACGATTTAACTTCTCGCCATACCCCTTCCAGGGTCCGTTACAAAAGCAAACATTTTCTGGTGAGGAGCACAGCGCACATGCGGGGACGAATATTTCTTGGCTTCGCCATCCTGATAACGACGCTATCGATTGGTTGCGGAGGCGGAAGCACTGCGAGCCGGGAAGTTGCTGCCGGAGACCTTGCGGTTTCGCCGTCCACGCTGGACTTCGGCCAGGTGGAAGTGGGCAAAGTTCAACACCAAACCGGCACTCTCACTGCCGGCGATTCCACCATTACGGTGACATCGGCGGATTGGAGCGGAGATGGATATTCGGTCAGCGGAATTGTTTTTCCGCTCACCGTACGCGCCGGCCAGAGCGTCCCTTTCAAAATTACTTTTTCGCCGAGCCGCAGCGGAAGTTCGGCGGGAATGATCAGCTTCCAGAGCAACGCCGAGCACGCGGTGCGGGCGGCTTTCCAAGGCAAAGGAACGAGCAGCCATCGCGTCACGCTGGCGTGGCGTCCCGCGGCGAGCTCGATTGTCGGTTATAACGTGTACCGTGGGGCGGCATCCCAGGGCCCCTTCGCGAAGATCAACTCGGCTCTACATCCCAAGGCAACTTTCACCGACGCCGGGGTGGCGAGCGGAAAAACATATTTTTATGTGACAACCGCGGTCAATCAGAAAGGGCACGAAAGCAAGTTCTCTAACCAGGTTCGGGTCACAATCCCTAATTCCTGATCAGGCTTGAGCCTCGGCAGCGGCGGTAGACTTGCGAATCATGCGAGTCAGAGTTTCTCGACAGTTTTCTGTTCGGCTGGAATCGGCGTGGTGCGAAGTGAAATCGCTTCTCCCCTGGCGATCGCTTCTTCGATCGCGATGGTTGCTTCGGAAACTTCCATCAACTCATCGAACGGGATGGGAGAAGAGCCGCCCTGACGAATAGCTTCCAAGGTGAGATCGATCTCCCGTTCATGGCCTTTGTTGCGCCGCGACTTGCTGCGCCTCGTCTTTCCGTCGCGAGCCAGCTCCAAGGTGCAAAAATCGATGATGCGTCCGACCTTGCCCTCGCAGAAGACTTCGAACTGCTCTTTGGGTACTGACCTGTCGCCGTTTGCGAGATAAGCAATATTCGCGATGGAGCCGTCCTGAAATCTAAGGGTCGCTAGGATGTTGTCGCGGTTGTAGCGGGCCCCGTCCGGCAGCGCGTTGGCCGCGACGCTGACCATGTCCCGGTCCACCACGCAGCGTGCCCAGTCCACAAAATGACAGAGCTCTCCGAGGATTCTTCCTCCTCCGCTGGAGTTCTGCTGCACCCAATGATCGTGCGCGATATATCCGGCGTTGACCCGGATTTGCACGACCATGGGCTCCCCGCGCCCGGCGAAGAACTGTTTTACTTTTTCGGTGAACGGCGCGAAACGGCGGTTGTAACCTACCATCAGGAAGGGAGCCAGACTCTTCTCTTTCTCCGCCTGGTAGGCGCAGCGAATTTCCTCGAGTTGTTGGCGATTGATGGCCAGCGGTTTTTCCACCAGCACAGGTTTGTGATTGGCCAGCGCGGCCACGACGTAGCGGGCGTGACTGTCATGGCGAGAGAGGACGAATACGACATCCGCATCCTTGTCCTGCAACAGTTCGGCCGTGGGCACAGCTCGGGCAAAACCAAACAGCCGGCGCGCGGATTCCGATGCCACGCCCGAGGCGGTCGCAACCGAGTGCAAAGCGACACCGCGCGTCTTGCGCAGCGCCGGAAATAGAACGGCGCGCGCAAAGCTGCCAGCGCCGATGCAGCTCACCCTAAGTTCCCCGGAGCGGGGCGCGCGCGATACAGCGCTCGACGCAACCGGCATGCTGATGAGCGCCCGGCTGGGATACTCCAATAGAACCGTGTACGCGCTGCCGTTTTTCAACTCCTCGTAGGCCGCGCTTCCCTGCTCCACTGGGCAGCGCCGCTCGAGAAAGGGCGCCATCTGGATTGCGCCCGAAGCCAGCAAATCGAGAAAGGCCTCCATGTTGCGCTTTTCTGTCCAGCGCACATAGCCGACCGGGTAATCTCGCCCATCTTCTTCGTACTCAGAATCGTAGCGGCCCGGTCCGTAGGAGCGAGAAAGGACCAACGAAAGCTCCTTCATGTACATTGCCTTGCGCGAGACTCCGAGATCGACAGTGCCCACTACGACAATGCGCCCGCGATCACGAGAGATGGTGGCGGCCAATTCGACCGGGTCGGCGGAGGGACTTGCCGCCGTAACGATTGCGACATCGACTCCGTAGCGGGTGAATTCCTGAACGCGCGCCAGCGTATCGCGGTCCGCTGAGCCCAGCGCCAGATCCGCGCCAAAATTCCGGGCGCGTTCCATTCTTTGAGGATCGCGGTCGATCGCGATCACCCGGCAGCCCGCCGCTTTGGCCAATTGAATCGTCAGGACCCCGACCAGTCCGGCGCCGATCACGGCCACAACCTCTCCCAGCACCGCGTGACTTTGACGAAAGCCCTGCAGCGCGATGGCCCCGATCGCACTCAGCGAGGCCGCCTCGAGCGGAACCCCGTCCGGAACTCGCACGGCTAGGTTCTTCGGGATGAAGTTGACTTCACAATGGCTGGCGTAGCCGGCGCCCGCGCACGCCACCCGATCCCCAGGCTGAAATTCCGACACTCCCTGCCCTACAGCGATTACAACTCCGGAGCAGCTATATCCCAGAGGAGCCAGCGCATCCAGGCGCGATTGCACTTTCTGGTAAGCGGCTTTCACCCCAGCCGTGCGTGCGAAGTCGACCACTTGCCGCACCAGGTCGGGACGGGCCAGTGCTTTTCCCAGCAGAGATTTTTCCACCTGCTCACGGTGTGCGAGTTCCGTACCGGCGCTGATCGCGGAAAAAGCGGTTCGCACCAGGATTCCGCCGGCGCGCAGCTCAGGCTGGGGAACTTCGTGGCTGGTCACTTCTCCGGAGCGAACATCTTCGAGAATGGCCCGCATGATGATTGGTTATTGTCTCATCGGCAGGCCAGGTGGGGAAGAAATAGCTACCCCGGGTAGTGGTGAAGTTTGCGCAAGAACAACCCCGCCCCTTGTCATTCCGAGGCCAGCTCTGTCTGGCGAGGAATCTGCTTGCTGCCAGCAGCGAAGCAACAGATTCCTCGCCTGATAATGCCCCGCTTCCGAATGACCATTCTTTGTGGATCCTCTAAATAGACCACCCCCTCTCCCCCCGGGGAAGGACTGGCATCGTAGAATGCTCCACTCAGGGGCGCCACCGTGGTCCATCCAACGCTGGATATCGTCATTGTATTTCAACGCGTAAATCCGTAAAATCGTCTGAATGCCTTGTGCCGCGCCCATTCTCGTCGTAACGACTTCTTGACGAGTGAACGTGGGGCGCGTAGCCATTTCTGTCGACGTCCGAATCAGAACAATCGCTGGCGCCGTTTCGAACATCAAAGTTGCGGGAGAAACCCTGATGCTGAAGATGTTGGTGAAACATCCCTGCTCAAGCCGGCGCACCGGTGGTCGGATTCTGTCGCTGGCCTTTGCCTTGGCCCTGTTGTCTCCGGGGCTGATCTCCTGCGGCGGAAACTCTACGAGTTCGACACCGGGATCAGGTAGCGGTTCGGGCGGCGGTTCGGGCAGCGGGTCGGGCGGCGGAAGTGTCTCGCTGGC
>Ga0137403_10001997_pt1 | contig 25420 bp, 23 predicted proteins | sample CZOMad2_1_16fung_FD_122057 | JGI IMG/M metagenome (GOLD analysis project Ga0137403, IMG submission 122057) | Vadose zone soil fungal communities from Angelo Coast Range Reserve, California, USA - CZOMad2_1_16fungal (Hybrid Assembly) | ecosystem: Environmental > Terrestrial > Soil > Vadose zone... | reverse complement strand
GAGATCGTGGGTGATGAGCAAGGTGGCCATCCGGGTCTTCCCGGCGAGCTCGCCGATCAGATCCATGATGGCCGCCTGGGTGGTGACGTCGAGGCCGGTGGTCGGCTCGTCGGCGATGAGGAGGGCGGGCGAGCAGGCCAGGGCCAGCGCGATCATCACGCGCTGGCACATCCCCCCTGAGAGCTCGAAGGCATAGGCCGCGTGGCGCCGCGCGGGGTCCGGGATCTGCACCTGGGCGAGGAGCTCCACCGCCCGCTTCCGCGCGTCCCCGCGGGGGATGTTCGCGTGGCGCAGGAGCACGTCCTCGATCTGTCGGCCCACCGGCCGGATGGGGTTGAGCGCGGTGCGGGGATTCTGGAAGATCATGGAGAGCTCGCGGCCTCGCTGGAGCTGGAGCTCCGACTCGCGGGCGGCGAGGAGATCGAGCCCACCGAACACCGCGGTGCCCCCCGTGATTCGCGCCGCCGGATCGAGAATGCGGAGCAGCGCGAACGCGGTCACCGACTTGCCCGATCCGCTCTCGCCCACCACGCCCACCGTCTCGCCGCGGGCCACCTCGAAGCTGACCCGGTCCAGGGCCTGGATCACGCCGGCACGGGTGCGAAACTCCACGGAGAGATCCCGCACCGACAGGAGCGGGACCGCGCCTGGGATCATGTCCGTCGCCGCGGATCGATGAGATCGCGGAGACCGTCCCCCAGCAGGTTGAAGCAGAAGACCGCCAGCATGAGGGCCAGCCCGGGAAAGAGCGCGATCCACCACTCGCCGGACAGGATGAACGACGCCCCCTCCGCGACGAGGATCCCCCACTCGGGGGTGGGCGGCCGGACGCCCAGCCCGATGAAGGCGAGCCCCGACGCGTTGAGCATGGCCCAGCCGAGATTGAGCGAGGCCTGGACCATCATGGGCGGCAGGCAATTGGGATAGATGTGGGCCACCAGGACCCGGACGGGGCCATTGCCCGACAGCCGCGCCGCTTCCACGAATCCCGCCTCCCGCCGCACATTGGCCTCCGCGCGCGCCATCCGGACATAGAAGGGCAGGTTCACCACCGCGGTGGCGATGACCACGTTGACCACGCTGTTCCCCAGCGCGGCCACGATGCCCATGGCGAGGACGAAGAGCGGGAAGGCCATGATGGTGTCGGTGATCCGAGACACGATCCGCTCCGTCCAGCCGCCCCAGACGCCGGCGGCGGCGCCGGACAGGCTCCCCACCAGGAAGGACAGCAGCACCGCGGCGAAGGCGATGATGAGGTCGAGCCGCGTCGCCACGATGACGCGGCTGAACACGTCGCGCCCCAGCTGGTCGGTGCCGAACCAGTGCCGGCCCGAGGGCGGATCGAGCTTGTGGTCGGTGTCGCTCTTCAGCGGATCATAGGGCGCCACGCTCGGCCCGAGAACCGCCAGGGCCAGCAGCAGGACCAGAAGCGCGAAGGCCAGGAAGGTGACGGGGTTCTCCGTCACCACGTAGCGGGTATGCCGGAGCGCCGCGGTGGTCATCCCTCGATCCGCACCCGCGGATCGACGAGGCCGTACAGGATGTCGATCACCAGATTCAGCAGCACGTAGAGGAGGGCCATGGTGAGGATGAAGCCCTGCACGGGTGCGTAGTCGGACGCCAGCAAGGCCTCGAGCGCGAACGACCCGATCCCGGGCCAGGCGAAGACCTTCTCCACGAGGACATTGGCCCCCAGCATGAAGGAAAAGACCATGCCCAGCGTGGTCAGCACCGGAAGCATCGCGTTGCGAAAGGCATAGGTGTAGAGGATGGTCCCTCGCGACAGCCCGCTGGCCCGCGCGGTGCGGATGAAATCGCTACTCAGCACGCCCAGCATGGACGCGCGCGTCATGCGCGCCAGCGGCGCCAGCACGAACAGCGCCATGGTGATGGCCGGGAGAGCGAGCTGCTTCAGCGCGGCCCGAAACACCTCCCCATCCCCGGCCACCAGCGAGTCTATTAAATAGAGGCCCGTGGTCTTCGCGGGCGTCGGGAAGAGGGAGTCCAGACGCCCCATCGGCGCGGGCGCCCAGCCGAGCAGGAAGTAGAAGACGTAGACCAGCCCCAGCCCGGTGAAGAAGGTCGGAAGCGACACACCCGCGGTGGTGACGACTCGCACCGACTGGTCGATCCACGACCCGGGGCGGGTCGCCGCCAGCACGCCCAGGGGGAGCGCGATGGACACCGCGAGGAGGAGGGCGACGAGGGTCAGCTCGAGCGAGGCGGGCAGGCGCGTCCAGAGCTCTCGCACCACCGGCTGGCCGGTGGACACCGACTGCCCGAGATTGCCGTGAGCGAGGTCGCGCAGGTAGATCACGAATTGCTCGGGCACGCTCTTGTCCAGCCCGAGCTGGGCGCGGATCTGCTCCACCGCCTCCCGGGTGGCAGCCATGCCGGCGAAATACGCGGCGGGGTCACCGGGGAGAACCCGCATGAGGAGGAAGGTCACCACCACCACGCCCGCCACGCCCGGCAGCGCGGCGGCCAGCCGCCGCGCCACCAGTCGGAGAAAGGCCGGCATGTCGATTCCGGTTCGGGGTTCCTACCCCTTGGCCAGGGTGCGGAAGTCGAGCTGCACGTGGAACCAGTACTGATAGCCCGTGATGTTCTTCTGCATCGCCACGTCGAGGTAGACTTGGACGAAGGGCAGCCGGGGCACGTCTCGCAGGGCCACCACCTGCATGTTGCGCACCTGCTCCGCGTACCTCTTGGGATCGGTCTCGAAGCGCGCCGCGTCGATCCACTTGTCCATCTCGGGGTTGACGTAGCTGGACGAGTTGAAGGTGGCGTTCTGACCGTGGTAGTTCCAGAAGAAGAAGTACTCGGGGTAGTTCAGCCAGCCGCCGAACCCGTCCAGGAAGATCGGCATCGTCTTCTTGGTGAGCTGGGCGCGCCAGTTGGCCCCCGGCACCTTCTCGATCTGCGCCTTGATCCCGATCTGGCCCAGGGCTTCCTGGATCAGCACCGCGGTGGGCTCGTCCACGGTGGCGCGCCCCGTGTCCATCGAGAGCGTGGTCTCGAAGCCGCCCGCGAAACCCGCCTCTGCCATGAGGGCCTTGGCCTTGGCGAGGTCGCCCATCCGGTACGGATAGAGCTTGGGGTCGTAGCCGGCGGTATTGCTCGCCACCGGGGTGGGCAGGAGAATCCCCCGCCCGAAGAAGGCGCTGGAGAAGATCTTCTCGTACGGCAGCACGTGGGCCACCGCCTGACGCACCTTCAGATTGTTGAACGGCGGGTTGACCACGTTCATCCCGAGGTAGCGGTGCGAGTTCTCGATGGGGATGCCGGTGACCTTGAGCTTCCCTTCCCGGGCGATCTCGGCGAAGTCCTTGGGCGGCAGCTCGAAGGAGAGGTCGGCGTCGCCCTTCTCGAGCATGGCCCGCCGGGTTCCCGCGGAGGGGATCTCGCGCACGATCACGCGCCGGATCTTCGGCAACGGTCCCGACTTCCACTCCTCGTACCGGACGTAGATGCTCTCCTGCCCCGGCTTCCAGGACTCGAGCTTGTAGGCGCCGCCCCCGGCGTCGTTCTGCTTCAGCCACTCCACGCCCCACGGGTCGGTCGCGGTCGCGTTCTTCTTGACCAGCTTGGAATTGATGACCACCGCCACCGGCACGCCCAGGTCGGGCAGGGTGAGCTTGTCCTTTCTGACAAAGGTCACCTTGAAGGTCTGCTCATCCACCACGCTGAACTGCCCGGGGTCCTCCAGCGAGCCCGCCTTCATCTGGAAAGTGGGAAACCCGCCCACGCTCACCGCGCGATCGAAGGACCACTTGACGTCGTGCGCGGTCACGGGTGAGCCGTCGTGGAACTTGGCGTCCTTCCGCAGCTTGAACGTGACGGACATGCCGTCGGCGGCGACCTGCCAGCTCTCCGCCAGCTCCGGCTTGAGCGAGGCGTAGTCGTACATCCGGCTCCCGTCCGGGAGCGTTTTGCTCCCGAAGGTGACCAGGCGGTCATACATGTTCCACGCCGCCTGATACATGGGCCGGTTGGCCCCGGGAGCGTGGATGTCCATCATGTTCGGTCCTACCTCGGTCACGACCACCAGGGTGTCGGGGCGACCCTGGGCCTCGATCCCAGCGGTGACGGACAGCACGATCGCGGTGACGAGCAGGCCGGCGCGGGCGAATCGCATGGAGATCCTCCTTGCTCGGAGAGGTAGCAAGGGGTGGGCCATGGGGCCGTGCGAGATAAATCAGTCACTTGAGCCCAAGGATCGCCGTCTCGGGTTGAGGCGTCTGCCTACGGGACAGGCAATCCGCCTAGAGCTTACGCAGAGCGAGGGGCGGCAGGTCCCAGAGCCAACCGCGGCTCGCCGCCCAGAGCGTGTCTGTGACCCTGAGCAGGGCCGGCGCCGAGGGCGCCAGCACCCGCGCGAGCGTCCCGCCGCGGCCCAGCGCGCTGACCCCGACCTGGGCCGTGCCTGCACGATCGAACACGGACTCAGCAAGGGCTCGCGCGAGCGATATCCAATCAATCACGCCACTCCTCGCCGCGCCGGTTGTAGCGACGTCGTCCCCCGCCTCGCCACCTCTCGCCGCGCCCCCGCCCCCCGCGGCGCCCACCGCGGCAAAGGTCGCGACATAGGCGTGGCCCTCCGCGCCGCCAAGGCCGTCCCAGAATCCGCGGCCGCCGAGACAGGCCCGCTCCCGGAGGATGGGCCCGTCGGCGTCCGACACGCGAAGCTCGAGATCCAGCGCCGCGAAGGCCCAGGCCTCGCCGCGGGCCGGCCGCCCCACCGACCAGGCATCGAGGACGAGGGCGGTGGCGCCCGGCGCCAGCACGAGCTCGGTGGACTGGCGCGCCCGCGCGCCGGGCGACGGGATCAGATGGTCGGGCACGTACTCGAGCCGCGCGCCCGGTCCCAGGGTCGCGCGAAAGTCCAGGACCGCGGGCGGCCCTGCGCTGCGGTAGACACGGGTGGCCGAAGGCGTGGTGAGACAGGCATGGCTCCCCGCCCCCAGCCGCACCTCGGTGCGGAGCCGATCGCCGCCGACCACGCCGCCCGTCGGGTTCAGCAGCATGAGGGCAGCCACGCCCGCCTCCAGCTCCATGGGCTCGAGCACCTGGAGCGGGAGCGCGTAGCGGCGCTCGGTGAGCACGGTCCGGCCGCCGCGCCGCTCGAAGCCCAGGGAGATGGAGCCGTCGCGTCCGACGCGGCGAGCGGCCTCAGGGCTCGAAGAGGAGCTCCCGGCGGACCCAGTCGGCGACGGCCTGGGCCCCCTCGCCGTCACGGAGATTGGTGAAGACAAACGGCCGGTCTCCTCTCATGCGCTTGGCGTCGCGCTCCATCACCGCCAGGTCCGCGCCCACGTAGGGGGCGAGGTCGATCTTGTTGATCACGAGGAGATCCGAGCGCGTGATGCCCGGTCCGCCCTTGCGGGGGATCTTGTCCCCCTCCGCGACGTCGATCACGTAGATCGTGGCATCCACCAGCTCGGGGCTGAAGGTCGCGGCCAGGTTGTCGCCGCCGCTCTCCACGAAGAGCAGCTCGAGGCCGGGAAAGCGTCCCAGCAGCTGATGCACCGCCTCGAGATTCACGGAGGCGTCTTCCCGGATGGCGGTGTGCGGGCACCCGCCCGTCTCCACCCCGATCACACGCTCGGCAGGCAGGGCGCCGCGCCGGACGAGGAACTGCGCGTCCTCCTGCGTGTAGATATCGTTGGTGATGACGGCCAGATCGTAGCGCTCCTTGAGCAATCGCGAGAGCCGCTCCACCAGCGCGGTCTTCCCCGAGCCCACCGGTCCGCCGATACCGATCTTGAGTGGCCGCGGGAGAGCTCCCTTCGCCGGCATGACCACGCTCATGAGCGGAACAGCCTCGCCTCGAGCCCCGCATGACGGATGCTCGCCAGCTCCAGGCCAGGCGCCCAGCTCCACATGTCGTCGGCGTTCCGCGCCGTGGCCTCCGCGGCCACCCGGGCGATCACGGGGTGCAGGCGCCAGAGAACCCGCTGGCCCTCGAGCTGGCCCAGCCGCATCAGCCGCAAGGCCGCGCCCACGAGGAGGGAGGTGGCCGAGTAGAGGTAGCCCGCGGCCACCGCCTCGTCCGCCACGCCGAGCGCGCCCGCGGCCATGCCGAAGGCCACCCCGTGATGCCCGGGCGCGCGGCCGGCGTCGACATCGGCCAGGTAGCCGGTGAGCGCGGGATGCGCGGTGAGGGCGCCCGCCACGCGCAGCGTCTGGCGGCCCATCTGACGGCTCGCCTCCCGCAGCTCGCGCGCCGGCTTCATCGCCTCGAGCGTGGCGTCGAGCAGGCAACAGCCGGCCAGCTCACCGGCGCTGAACCGGCGCCGCGCCGTCACCGCCGCGGTGGCGTCGCAGGGACCCGCCGCGCCCTCGAGCTGCATGGTGAGGAAGGCCGCGAGGGAGTCGGCGTCCGTCACCCGGCCGTCCTGACAGTACGTCTCCAGGCCGAACGAGTGCGCGTAGCCGCCGGCGGGGAACGCGGTATCCGTCAGGTGCAGGAGCGGGAGGAGCGATGGGTCAGGCATGGCGAGGCGTCAGTGCCGATGGGGCGCGTCGCCGAGGGGGTCGTAGACCGCGTCCCGACGCTTCCAGGCCACGCCCAGGCGGGTGAGGAGCTGCTCCATGGCGGTGTCGTCCGGTATCAGGATGCACTCCCCGTCGAAGGCGAGCGAGAAGTGGCGGTTCCCCACGCTGAACGCGATCCGTATCGCCTCTTGGAGGTCCCGCGGGAATACCGCGAGCACCGGCTCGGGGCGGCCCTCCACCACCAGGTACCAGGTTGCCTCCCGCGCGATCACGTCGCCCGGCCGCAGATGGCTCCCCGTCGGCAGCGCCAGCGCCAGCTCGCGCCCGCCGGTGCTGCGCACCCGCTTGCGGGTCCAGCGCCGCTCCTCCCACGTGAGCGACAGCGTGTCGCGCTCGAGGCCGGCCAACGCCGCCGGCTCCACCGGCAGCGGCGATTCGGTGATCACCAGCATGCGGGCCCTAGAAGAGGAAATACCGCTGCGCCATCGGCAGCACCGAGGCGGGCTCGCAGGTGAGAAGCTGGCCGTCGGCCCGCACCTCGTACGTCTCCGCGTCCACCTCCATGCGGGGCACATAGCTGTTGTGGACCATGGCCGCCTTGGTGAGGCCGCGGCAGCCGCGCACCGCGCTCACTCGCTTCGCGAGCCCGAGGCGCCCCGGCACCCCCGCCTCCAGGGCCGCGCGCGACACGAAGGTCAGCGACGTGGAGCTGATGGCCCGGCCGTAGGCCGCGAACATCGGACGATAGCGCACCGGCTGGGGCGTGGGGATGGAGGCATTGGGATCGCCCATCGCCGCGGTCACGATGAGGCCGCCCTTCACCACCATCTCCGGCTTGACGCCGAAGAAGGCCGGCTTCCAGATCACGAGGTCGGCGAGCTTGCCCGCCTCGATCGAGCCGACCTCGTGGGCGATGCCGTGGGAGAGCGCGGGATTGATGGTGTACTTGGCCACGTAGCGCTTCGCGCGGTGGTTGTCGGCGCGCCCGTCCCCGGACAGCGCGCCGCGCTGGCGCTTCATCTTGTCCGCGGTCTGCCAGGTCCGCGTGATGACCTCCGCGATCCGTCCCATGGCCTGCGAGTCCGACGAGAGCATGCTGATGGCGCCCAGGTCGTGGAGCACGTCCTCGGCGGCGATGGTCTCGGCCCGGATGCGTGACTCCGCGAAGGCCAGGTCCTCGGGAATCTTCGGGTTCAGATGGTGGCATACCATGAGCATGTCGAGGTGCTCGTCCATGGTGTTCACCGTGAAGGGCATGGTCGGATTGGTCGAGGACGGCAGGCAGTTCACCTCGCCGCAGACGCGCAAGATGTCCGGGGCATGCCCGCCCCCCGCCCCCTCGGTGTGATAGGTGTGGATGGTCCGCCCCTTGAACGCCCGGATCGACGTCTCCACGAACCCGGCCTCGTTCAGCGTGTCGGTGTGGATGGCCACCTGGGTATCCGTCTCCTCGGCCACCGAGAGACAGTTGTCGATGGCGGCCGGCGTCGTGCCCCAGTCCTCGTGAAGCTTGAGCCCGATGGCACCCGCCGCCACTTGCTCGCGCAGCGGATCGGGGCGCGAGGCATTGCCCTTGGCGAGGAAGCCCAGGTTGATGGGCAGGCCCTCGGCGGCCTCGAGCATCCGGTGGATATTCCAGGCCCCCGACGCGCAGGTGGTGGCATTGGTGCCGGTGGCGGGTCCGGTGCCGCCGCCGATGAGGGTGGTGAGGCCCGCGGCCAGCGCCTCGTCCACGAGCTGCGGACAGATGAAGTGGATATGGCTGTCGATGCCGCCCGCGGTGATGATGCGTCCCTCGCCGGCGATCACCTCGGTGGAGGCGCCGATGATCATGCCCGGTGTCACCCCGGCCATGATGTCGGGGTTCCCCGCCTTCCCCACCCCGACGATCCGGCCGCCGCGCACGCCGATGTCGGCCTTCACGATGCCCCAGTGATCGAGGATGAGGGCGTTGGTGATGACGAGGTCCAGGACACCGTCGGCGGCGACGGCCCGCGCCGACTGCCCCATGCCGTCTCGGATCACCTTGCCGCCGCCGAACTTCACCTCGTCGCCGTACACCGTGAAGTCGCGCTCGACCTCGATGAGGAGCTCGGTGTCGGCGAGACGCACCCGGTCGCCCACGGTGGGCCCGAAGAGGTCCGCGTACTGCCGGCGCGGGATGCGGAGGCTCATTTGGTCGCCGCCGGCCCCGCTCCCGCGAAGCCGCCCCGCGCCGCCCGCTCGAGGGCGGCGGCCCGGGCCGAGTCGTCGGTGGGCCCGTCGGTGAGCGCGTTGAGGCCATGCACTTCGCGCGCCCCCGCCAGCTCGACGAGGGTCACCCTCTTCTCGTCGCCCGGCTCGAATCGCACCGCGGTGCCGGCGGGGATGTTGAGCCGCATCCCGAAGGCCCGCGCCCGGTCGAAGCGCAGCTCCCGATTCGCCTCGAAGAAGTGGAAGTGCGAGCCCACTTGGATCGGCCGATCACCCGTGTTCGCCACCGTCACCTGAACCGTCTTCCGCCCCGCATTGGCGTCGATGTCGCCCTCGCCAAGCAAATACTCGCCAGGAATCATCGCGCCCTCATCGGATTGGGTAATGCACCGTGACCAGCTTCGTGCCGTCGGGAAAGGTCCCTTCGACCTGGACTTCGTCGAGCATCTCGGGCACGCCCTCCATCACGTCGCCGCGCGCGAGGACGGTGGTTCCGAACGACATCAGGTCGGAGACGGCCCGCCCGTCGCGTATGCCTTCCAGGATCTCGGCGGTGATGAGGGCCAGCGCCTCGGGATAGTTCAGCTTGAGACCGCGCCCGCGGCGCCGGCGCGCCACCTCGGCGGCCACGAAGATGAGAAGCTTGTCCTGCTCGCGCGGAGTCAGATGCATGGGGCTACGCGTGGGAGCGTCATCGATCCTCTCGAATGCTCGGGCTAAACGGTCAGGTGCTGACGGACCATGTCGTGACGCAGGTCGGCGGTGCCGCCCTTCGCCACGATGGCGCCCTTGCGCATGATGGCATAGGAGCCGGCGAGCCGCCACGCGAACTCCAGGTATTGCTCGACGAGGAGCACCGCGATGCCGCGCTCCCTGATGCGCTCGATGGCGTCCTCGATCTGGAGGATGACGCTCGGCTGGATACCCTCGGTGGGCTCGTCCATCAGGAGGAGCTTGGGCCGGGCCAGGAGCACGCGGCCGATGGCGAGCTGCTGTTGCTCCCCGCCCGACAGCACCCCGCCCTTGCGTCCGAGCAGCTGCTTGAGCTTGGGAAAGAGCGCGAAGATCTCGTCGAGGTCTTCGCCATTGGCTTGTCGCCCGCCCCGCCCCAGCGCCCCCACGCGGAGGTTCTCGGCCACGGTGAGGTTGGGGAAGATCTCGCGGCCCTGCGGCACGTAGCCGATCCCGCGCGCGGACCGCTCCTCGGGCCGGCGCCCCACGAGGTCGATCCCGTCGAAGACGATGCGCCCCGCTCGGGGGGGCAGAAGCCCCATGATGGTCTTGAGCAGGGTGGTCTTCCCCACCCCGTTCCGGCCCATGAGGCAGACCACGCCGCCCGCGGGCACGGTGAGGGAGACGTCCCAGAGCACCTGGCTCTCGCCGTAGGCGACGTCGATGCCCTGGATCTCAAGCATGCGAGGCGTCCCGGCTCCGGCCGAGATAGACTTCCAGCACCCGCTCGTCCTGCTGGATCTGATCCACCGGCCCCTCGCAGAGCACGCTGCCCTCATGGAGCACGGTGACGGTCCGCGCGATGCTCCGGACGAACTCCATGTCGTGCTCGATGACGAGCACCGCGCGCTCCCGGGACACGGCTTCCAGCAGGCGGCCCGTCTTCTCCGTCTCCTCGTCGGTCATGCCCGCCACCGGCTCGTCCACCAGGAGCAGCTCGGCGTCCTGGACCATGACCATGCCGATCTCGAGCCACTGCTTTTGACCATGCGACAGGCCGCCCGCGCGAGCCCCGGCCTCGGCGGCGAGGCCGATGCTCTCGAGCGCCGCGTCCACGCGCGCCCGCTGGCCGCCGTCGAGCCGGGCCCGGAGCGTGGCCAGGACCCCGCGGCTCTTGCGGCCCAGGGCGAGCTCCAGGTTCTCCCGCACCGTCAGGTTGGAGAAGATGGACGGCGTCTGGAACTTGCGCCCTACCCCGAGTCCGGCGATCTCGTTCTCGCGCCGTCCGGTCAGATCGGTGCTCTTGCCGAATATGACCCGTCCCGCCGAGGGCTGCACCTTGCCGGTGATCACGTCCAGGAGCGTGGTCTTGCCGGCCCCATTGGGGCCGATCACCACACGCAGCTCCTTGTAGTCCATGAAAAAGTTCAAGGCATTGAGCGCCTTGAAGCCGTCGTACTCGACGGTGACGTCCTCCAGGTAGATGATGGACCCCGCTGCCGCCGCATTCACCGTCATCGCTCTTTCCTAACCGGTGGGGGGGTCTGGGGGAGGAGCGGCGGTCGCTCCCCCCCAGCTGGATCAAACTTGAGTTCGCCGCCGACCCTCCGAAGCCGACCCGCCAGCTTCTGGACCGTTCCCACCACGCCGTCGGGAAAGAAGAGCACCACCGCCACGAACATCCCCCCCAGGACGAGCAGCCAGAGGTCCGGGTAGTGCGTGGTGAGCAGGCTCTGGAGCCAGTTCACGCCCACCGCGCCCACCACGGGGCCCAGCAGCGTGCCCCGGCCGCCCACCGCTACCCAGATGATCATCTCGATGGAGGGCAGGACGCCGATGCGCGCCGGGGTGATGATGCCCACCTGGCCGACGTAGAGCGCGCCGGCCACGCCGGCCAGCATGGCCGACACCGTGAACACGAAGACCTTGAAGGCGGCGGGCGAGTACCCGCAGAAGAGCACGCGCGTCTCGCTGTCCCGGATCGCCACCAGCACTTTGCCCGCCGGCGAGCGGACGATCCAGCGGCAGAGGAGGAACGCCGCGCAGAGGAACAGCGCGCTCGTCACGTAGAGGCCCCGCTGGGTGGCGGGGTCGTTGAGGGAGAAGCCGAAGATCGTCTTGAACCCCGAGAGCCCGTTGGTGCCCCCGAGGTTCATCGCGTTGCGGTTGAAGGTCAGCCACGCGCAGAGCGCCAGGGCCTGGGTGATGATCGAGAAGTAGACGCCCCGGATGCGGCTCCGGAAGGTCAAGAAGCCGAATACCAGCGCGACGAGACCGGGGACCGCGACCACCGCGAGCAGCGTGAAGGGCACGCTGTAGAACGGCTTCCAGAACCACGGCAGCTCGGTGACTCGATTCCAGACCATGAAGTCCGGCAGCACGTTCCGGTACACGCTCTGGGTCCCGATCTCGAGCATGAGGTGCATCCCCATCGCGTAGGCGCCCAGGCCGAAGAAGACGCCGTGGCCCAGCGACAGCACGCCGGCATAGCCCCAGATCAGGTCGATGCCCAGTGCGAGAATGGCGTAGGTGACGAACTTGCCGAAAAGGTTCAGGGTGAAGTCGGAGACATGGAGCGGCGAGTCCTTGGGCAGGCTGTTCAGCAGCGGCAGCCCCACCACGAGGAGGAAAGCCAGCGCGAGATACGCCCAGCGCTCATGAGTCCGCATACCGCCCCTTCGCCGCGAACAGCCCCGACGGCCGCCGCTGGATGAAGAGGATGACCGCGACGAGGATGGCCACCTTTCCGAACACCGCCCCCAACTCGGGCTCGATGATCTTGTTGAGCCCTCCGATGCCCGCGGCGGCGAAGATGGTGCCGGCGAGCTTCCCCACCCCGCCCGTCACCACGACCATGAAGGAGTCCACGATGTAGTTCTGGCCGAGCTCGGGCCCCACGTTGCCGATCTGGGTGAGCGCGCAGCCGGCGACGCCGGCCAGCCCCGCGCCCAGCGCGAAGGTGAGCGCGTCCACGCGGCGCGAGCGCACGCCGAGACAGGCCGCCATGCCGCGGTTCTGGGTGACGGCGCGGATGCGAAGGCCGGCGTCGGTCCGGAACAGGAGCAGGTACATGGCCGCCACCGCCACCGCCGCGAGGCCGATGATGAAGAGGCGGTTGTAGGGAAGCTGTACGCCGATCATGACCGGGATGCCGCCGGACAGCCACTGGGGCGAGATCACGTCCACGTTGGCGGCGCCGAACCAGAGCCGGAGGCCCTGCTGGATCATGAGGCTCACGCCCCAGGTGAGGAGCAGGGTCTCGAGCGGTCGCCCGTAGAGGAAACGGATGACCCCCCGCTCCAGCGCGAACCCGGCGGCGGCCGACACCAGGAAGGACAGGGGGAGCGCCACCAGGAAGTAGTACTCGAAGGCGCCCGGGGCATGGGCCTGGAAGAGGCCCTGGGTCACGAAGGTGGCGTAGGCGCCCAGCGCCATGAGCTCCCCGTGCGCCATGTTGATGACACCCATGAGCCCAAACACGATGGCCAGGCCGAGGGCCATCAGGAGCAGGATGGAGCCCAGGGAAAGGCCCTGGAAGCCCGTCTGGATGGTCGAGGTCAGCAGCGCCCAGCGCTCCACCCGCTTCACGGAGTCCGCCGCGGCCTGCCGAAGGGCGGCGGGAGCGGCGCCGTCCGCGGCGGCGTCCCGCAGACGGTCCAGCGCGTCGGCGCTGCCGAGGTCGCCCAGCGCCGTCGCCGCCGCCGCGCGCTCGGCCTCGGTCCCGGACTTGAGCCGGATCAGCGCGATGGCCTGCTCGAGCTCGTAGCGCACCCAGCGGTCCTTTTCCCTCGCGAGCGCCTCGGAGAGCGCCGGCAGCGCGGCGGGGTCGCCCGAGTTGCCCATCTTGGTAGCGGCCGACTTGCGCACCGTCCACGCCGCGTCCGCCAGCTGGGTATTGCCCGAGAACGCGTCGATGAGCGGACGGATCGCCAGCCGCAGGCTACGCCCGGTGGCCACTTCCTCCAGCGTCGAGAGCTCCGCCAGCAGCGGCTTGCCGTCGGGCGCGAGGATCGGGTCCTTCCCGTAGGCGGTGAACAGCGGCACGAAGGTCTTGTCGCCTTCGCTCACCTTGTCTCCGACGATGACGGTCTCTTTCTTCCCGCCCGGCAGGGACCGGACGGCGACGCTGCCTTCGCGCAGCGCCTCGAGGAGGGGGAGGGTCTTGCGGTCGCCCGTCTTGCCGAGCGCCACCGCCGCCGCCTCCTGGACCGCGCCGTCGCTCGAGGCAACCTCGGCGATGGCCTTCGCGATCTCGGGAGGCGGCGCGGTGGATGCTGGAGCCTGCGCCGCTGCCGGGGCGGCGAGCCCCGACAGCAGCATGAGCGCCAGCAGGATGTGCCTCACCACGCGCGTAGGTCCGTGACTCAGGCCTTCTTCTGGTACGTGCCCTTTTCCTTCACCCAGTCGCACCCCTTGTCAGGGCTGGTATAGATGCTCCACGGCTCGGCCTTCACCAGGCCCTTGGAGCGCGAGACCACCTTGAACTGGCCGTCCTTGAGGATCTCGCCGATGAGCACCGGCTTGTACGTGTGCTGGTTGGCCTCGTCCATCTTGATCTTGCCGCCGGGCGCGAGGAACTCCTGCCCGTACACCGCCTTGCGGACGGCGTCCACCTCGAGCGACTTGGCCTTTTCGGCCGCCTGCTTCCAGATGTGGACGCCGAAGTAGGCCGCCTCCATCGGATCGTCGGTGACGCGCTTGTCGCCGCCGGGCAGGTTGGCCTTCTTGGCGTAGGCCTTGAAGGCGTTGACGAAGGTCTTGTTCTGGGGCGTGGAGACCGACTGGTAGTAGTTCCAGGCGGCGAGGTGACCGACCAGCGCCGAGGTGTCCATGCCGCGGAGCTCGTCCTCGGCCACGCTGAAGGCCATGATGGGCGCGTTCTCCGAGCGGAGGCCCTGGTTCGCGAACTCCTTGTAGAAGGGCACGTTGGAGTCGCCGTTGATGGTGGAGAGCACGGCGGCATTGCCGCCGGAGGCGAAGCGCTTGATCTTGCCGACGATGGTCTGGTAGTCCTGATGGTTGAAGGGGGTGTACTCCTCCGCGATGGAGTCGGCCGGGATGCCCTTGGCGAGCAGGAACGCGCGCAGGATCTTGTTGGCGGTGCGCGGGAAGACGTAGTCGGTGCCGAGCAGGTAGAACTTCTTGTAGGCGCCACCCTCCTTCGACATCAGGTACTCCGCCGCCGGGATCAGCTGCTGGTTCGGCGTGGCGCCGGTGTAGAAGACGTTCTTCGAGCACTCCTCGCCCTCGTACTGCACGGGATAGAAGAGCAGGCCGTTGTTGTTCTCGAACACGGGCAGCACGGACTTGCGGCTCACCGAGGTCCAGCAGCCGAAGGTCACCGCCACCTTGTCCTGCAGGAGGAGCTGCTTCGCCTTCTCCGCGAAGAGGTCCCAGTTCGAGGCGGGGTCCACCACCACGGGCTCGATCTTCTTGCCGAGCACCCCGCCCTTGGCGTTGATCTCGTCGAACGCCATCATGCACACGTCCCGGAGCGACACCTCGCTGATGGCCATGGTGCCGGAGAGCGAGTGGAGCACGCCCACCTTCACCGTTCCGCCCTGGGCCCGGAGAACCGACGGGAAGCCGATGCCCGCCGCCGTGCCCGCCCCGACCACCGCCGCGGTCCTGAGGAAGTCCCTTCTCGTCACACCCTGCATTCTGCTTCTCCTTTCACGTCGTGGGTTGTGGAGCCACCCGGCGGCGGTGCCGCGCCCGCGGAGACCCCGCTGTCTCCCGTGGACTCTTCAAGCGAGAGCAAGGGGTATGCCTTACCCGTTGGTGAGCCATTTCACGCAATTGCATTGGAGCGGTGGGAGCCCGACTGCCTCTTCTCGAGGCAGTCGGGCGCTCCTGCTGAAGAAGCGAGCAGCGCCCTACTTGCTCCGGCTCTGGGCCATCTCCTCCGTGAGGAGCAGGGCCTGAGCCACCTCGGACATCGGCTTCCGCGTGTCCATCGCGGTTTTCTGGATGCGGCGGAATGCGTCCGGCTCGGAGAGACCGAGGCGCTGCATGAGAATGCCCTTGGCCCGCTCCACCAGCTTGCGAGTCTCGAGCGTGCGCTTGAGCGTCTCGTTCTCCAGCCGCACGGCCGAGAGCTCGCGGAAGCGAGACACCGCCACGTCGAGGGCGGGGCCCAGCTCCTCGGGGCGCAGCGGCTTGGCCAGGAAGCCGAGCACGCCGGCCTGTATCGCGCGGCTCGACACCGCGAAGTCGGTGTGGCTGGTGAGGAGCACCACCGGGCAGGCCCCCGAGGCCATCACCTGGCGCGCCGCCTCCACCCCGTCCCCGTCAGGCAAGCCCACCGCCATGATGACGGCGTCGGGACGGTGCTTGTCCACCAGATGCGAGACGTCCTCGACCTTGCTTCCGTTACCGAGCACGTGCCCGCCCTGGATGGTGACGGCCTCGGCCACCGCGGCGCGGGATGGAGCGTGATCGTCGACGATGACTACCTTCCATCTTGGTCTCATGCCTTCCGAGGACAGCAAGGGAGATGCCAAGGCGGGTGAATGGAAAATCGCGGCATTAGCGCATGGGCGAAGAAGCAGGCTGCTCAGGCATCAGGCATCCCGCGGAAGAGCGCCGAACGCCTGAGCAGCCCCAGCGACCTAGAAGGTCCGGCTAGAAGAACGAGTAGTAGAGGCTGATCGAGATCGTGTCCAAGCTCTTGGACTGCGCCACCACGCCGCCGGAGGCATCGGGGCGGGTGGTGCGGGCCTTGTAGACCTTCTCGTCCGCCGCGTCGTGCCGGTACTCCACGCGTCCGACCAGGCCCTTCCAGATCTTGTACTGGGCGGTGAGCGTCGTGGACGAGAGGTTCAGCGCGTTGCCGAAGCCCGTGCGCGCGCCGTTGGCGTCACGGAAGTATTCCTGCCGCAGCGCGAGCCGGAACGCCTCGGTGACGTCGTAGGCGAAGTACGCGGCCACTCCCCACCAGGTGGCGTCGGTGTCCTGCCGCGTGCCGAGCGACTCGAGGAAGGCCTCCTTCTGCTCGAAGCCGTAGTCGACGTTCAGCGCCAGCGTGGTGTTCTTGAAGCCGGTGTACGCCACCACCCAGTCGAGCACGTACCGGAGGCGATGGTTCCGGTCGTTCTGCTCGGGGCCCACGATCCAGTTCATGCTCGCGGCCAGATCCTTGATCGGGGTGAAGGCAAACTGGCCGGTGTAAGACGGCGCGCTATTGTTGTCCCGGGAGTTGTCCCACCCGACCACCACGCCCGCCGTCGCGTTGAACCAGTCCGTGAAGGCGTAGGACAGAAGACCGCCGGTATGGGTGAGCGGGATGCCGAAGCTGAACAGGTAGCCCCGCGAGAAGTTGAGGTTGTTCGGCGACTCGATGACCTCGTACCCGAGGAGCGTGACGAACTTCCCCCCCTTGACCGTCAAGCCGTTGCCCAGCGGGAGCATCACCGAGAGATAGGCTTCCTGGAGGTCGAACGGCTTGGTGTTCCGGAACGGGAAGGTGTCGTCCTCGTCCCGGAAAATGCCCAGGGAGTGGTTCTTCTGCGAGTCCACGCCGGCGGTCACCACCAGGCCGAAGCCGAACCAGGACTCGAGGGTCGGGTCCTTCTTGATGCTGAACTCCGCCATGTTGAAGGTGTAGCCCTCGTCGTAATCGTAGAATCGGAGCTCGTTGGTCGCGTGCCGTCCCGCGCCGGTGAGGTTGAACGTGTAACTGTTCTCGATATAAGCGAACAGCTTCACCTCTTCCCAGAAGGTCTTGGGCTTCTCCTCTTCCTTCTTCTCGGCGGCGGCGGGGGCGGGTGCCGGGGTCTGGGCGAGGACGGGCGCGGCGCCCCAGAGCACAGCCAGCAAGGCTGCGGCCATCCAACGTCCGAAGCATCTCGTCATGCCTTCCTCCTTGGGTCCTGCAATCCGGGTTCCCTTCGACACCCACGGGCGCCCGCTGCCTACATCTCAGGCAACGGGCGCCCCTACCCTCGGCGAGCCGCCTGGCTTCTTACCGCATCCCGGCGATCACGACAATCTCCTGGCGGCGCGTCAGTGACCGCGCTCCGCCACCATTGCGGGTGCTGTCGCCCCGAACGGTGCGGGCGCGCCGGGAAGATGACGCACCAACGAGCTCGGTCCCTGCACCTCGGGGTAGCCATGCACGCCCATCTCGGGGACGTCTAGCCCCTCCATCTCTTCTTCGGCCGACACGCGCATGCCCATCACCATGTCCATGGCCTTGAAGAAGACCCACGAGATGGAAAAGATGAATCCGAAGCAGGTCAATGTCCCCACGACCTGCGCGGCCAGCTGGCTCCCCCCGCCGTAGAGGAGGCCGCGGACGGTCCCTTCCACCCCGTTGAAGCCGTCCCCGTAGGTCCCGTCGGCGAAGATCCCGAGGCTGATCACGCCCCACGCCCCGTTCACCCCGTGCACGGCGATCGCCCCCACCGGGTCGTCCACCTTGAGCGAGTTCTCGACGAAGAACACCCCCCAGCACAGGAGGACCCCGGCCACGAGCCCGATGACGAAGGCCCAGAAGCTCGACACGAAGGCGCAGGGGGCGGTGATGGCGACGAGCCCGGCGAGGAACCCGTTCGCAATCATGCTCGGATCCGGCTTCCCGAACCGGATCCACATGTAGGCCATGGCGGCGAGCGCCCCTGAGGCCGAGGCGAGCATGGTGTTCACCGCGACCACCGCGATCCGGAGGTCCGTCCCCGCGAGGGTGCTTCCCGGATTGAAGCCGAACCAGCCGAAGGCGAGGATGAAGCACCCGAGGAGGCCCATGGGGATGTTGTGTCCGGGAATCGGGTTGGCGGTGCCGTCCTTGTTGTACTTGCCGATGCGCGGGCCCAGCACCATGGCGCCGGCGAGGGCGGTCACGCCCCCCACCATGTGCACCACCGAGGAGCCCGCGAAGTCCACGTGCCCGTGGCCGAGCCCGAAGTTCTTGCCGAGCTGCGAGAGCCAGCCCCCGCCCCAAACCCAGTTGGCGAAGAGCGGATAGCTGATCATGGACAGGAAGAATCCGAACACCACGAAGGACGAGAACTTCCAGCGCTCCGCCATGGCGCCGGTGGGGATGGTCGCGGCGGTGTCCATGAACACCATCTGGAAGAGGAACAGCGTGAAGACGGCGACGTCGTAGCTGCTTCCGGCGAGGAAGAAGCCCTTCATGCCGAACAATCCGAATTCCTTCCCGAAGAGGGTGACGGTGAACTCGCTGTCGAGCACGCCGGTGCCGCCGAGCGTCGCGAGCGCCCCCACCCCGCCCATCTGCAGCGCGTACCCCATGATCCAGTAGCCGGTCATGCCGATCACGTAGATCATGAAGTTCATCATCATCGTGTGCGCGACGTTCTTGGCCCTGGTGAATCCCGTCTCCACGAGCGCAAAACCCGCCTGCATGAACATGACGAGGAAGCCCGTGAGAAGGGTCCACATCATGTTGATGGAGATCTTGTTCTTCCCCGCCTGCTCCGCGATCTCGAGGAGGGTGGGCTTGCCGGCTTCCTTGGCCGCGACGTCGCCGATGCCGCCGGTGGCGGTGCCCGCCGGATCCGGTTTGGAGGGCGGCGGGGCCGGCGCAGGCGCCGCCGCCGGAGCAGCGGGCGGGGTCGCCGGCTTGTCCTGGGACAGCACCTTGCCCGCCAGTGCCACCGTGAGGATCAGCGCGCTAACCGCGATCTTCCATCCCCACCGCTTGCCAATCTCCATGCGTATCTCCTTTGCGAGGGATCGCCTTCGGAGGAGGCAGCCATGCGATTCCGGTGCCAACAATGCGGGCAAACCCGCGCCGTTACAAAGCGCACATTGCTCAGCGGTTACGCGGCGGGGACGTGCCGGGAGTCCGAACGGAGTCTGCTGCGCCGCTGAGCAAAGGGGCTCTCCCTGCTCATCGGCGCGTCAACGGTGGGTCCGGGGTGGGTCCGGATTTTGGACCGCAAGCGGCCCCCGGAGCACTTTGCTCCGAGGGCCGCTGGAGCCACCGAGGCGGGGCTAGATGTCGTAGTAGAGGGCGAACTCGTACGGATGCGGACGCAACCGGACGGGATCCACCTCGTTCTTCCGCTTGTAGTCGATCCAGGTCTCGATCAGGTCGGGCGTGAAGACATCGCCCTTGAGGAGGAAGTCGTGGTCCTTCTCCAGGTTGTCGAGCACGATGTCGAGCGCCCCGGGTAGCTGCTTGATCTTCTTCTGCTCGGCGGGGGGCAGCTCGTAGAGGTCCTTGTCCACCGGCTTGCCCGGATCGATCTTGTTGGCGATCCCGTCCAGGCCGGCCATGACGCAGGCGGCGAAGGACAGGTAGGGGTTGCAGGTCGGATCGGGCGTGCGGAACTCGATGCGCTTGGCGCCCTCCGCCTTCGAGTACATCGGGATGCGGATGGCGGCGGAGCGGTTGCGCTGGCTGTACACGAGATTGATCGGCGCCTCGTAGCCCGGCACCAGCCGCTTGTAGCTATTGGTGGACGGCGCGATGAAGGCCAGTAGCGCGGGGGCGTGCTTGAGGATGCCGCCGATGTAGTAGAGGCAGGTCTTGGAGATGTCCGCGTAGCCGCCCCGCTCGAAGAAGAGGTTCTTGCCGTTCTTCCACAGCGACTGGTGGGTGTGCATGCCCGAGCCATTGTCCTGGAAGAGCGGCTTGGGCATGAAGGTGGCGGTCTTACCCCATTTCTTGGCGGTATTCTTCGCGCAGTACTTGTACCAGCACACCTTGTCCGCCATCTTGGTCAGGGTGTCGTAGCGCATGTCGACCTCGGTCTGCCCGCCGGTGGCCACCTCGTGGTGGTGCACCTCGACCCGGACGCCGACCGATTCCAGCGCGAGCACCATGTCGGACCGGATGTCCTGGAACTGGTCCATCGGCGGCACCGGGAAGTAGCCCTGCTTGTAGCGCGGCTTGTAGCCGAGGTTCGGCCGGTCGGGTGTGCCCTCCTTGCCGCTGTTCCAGGCGCCGGCCTCGGAGTCGATGAAATAGTAGCCGTGGTTGTAGCTCTGGTCGAACCGGATGGAATCGAAGAAGAAGAACTCGAGCTCGGGGCCGATGAAGATGGTGTCGGCCAACCCCCCCTTCTTCACGTAGGCCTCGGCCTTCTGGGCGACATAGCGGGGGTCGCGCGAGTACGCCTTGCCCGTCACCGGGTCCTTGACGTTGCAGATCACCACCATGGTCGGGACGGCGGTGAAGGGATCCATCTGGGCGGTCGAGGGGTCGGGGATCAGCAGCATGTCCGACTCGTCGATGGTCTGGAAGCCACGGATCGAGGAGCCGTCGAAGCCGAGGCCGTCCTCGAAGATTCCCTCGTTCAGCTCGGACACCGGGATCGAGAAGTGCTGCCAGAGTCCCGGCAGATCGATGAACCGGAGGTCCACGATCCTGACTCCCTTCTCCTTCGCGAGCTTCAGAACTTCCTTCGGGGTCATTCGTCCTTCCTCCTTATGCGATTTGCGCTTCAGGGATTCGCGTTGATCCAAAGCCGGGAGCCGGCGGGGCGTCCTCGCCCCGCCGGCCTCAGACACTAGAGCCCCCCTGGGGCTCCGTCAAGTCCCCACTAGCGGCTGCGGGCCTTCGCCTCCGCCGCCTTCATCGCCTCCGCGAAGGCGCCCCCGCCGCCGGCCGTCTGCGAATACTCCGACCCGCCGCCGAAGGAGTACGCGGTCTCCGAGTGCTGTGAGAGATCGAGACCCGCCTGCTCGTCCTCATCGCTCACCCGCAACCCCATCAGGGCATCGAGGACCTTGAGGATGATGATGGTGCCGACGAAGCCGAGGACCATGGTGACGAGCACCGCGACGAGCTGGATCCCCAGCTGCTTGGGATTGCCGTAGAGGAGGCCGTCGCCGCCGGCCTCGTTCACCAATTTGGTGGCGAAGATGCCGGTGGCGAGGGCGCCCCAGGTCCCGCCCACGCCGTGCACGCCCACCACATCGAGCGAATCGTCGTAGCCGAGCTTCGTCTTGAGATTGCACGCGGTATAGCAGAAGACTCCCGCCAGCGCGCCGATCAGGATGGCCGCCATCGGCGTGACGAAGCCCGCCGCCGGCGTGATCGCGACGAGACCCGCGACCGCGCCCGAAGCTGCTCCGAGCACGGTGGGCTTGCCTCGCGTGGACCACTCCGTGAACATCCAGCCCAGCGCCGCCGCCGCGGTGGCGGTGTTGGTGGTCATGAAGGCGTGCGCGGCGAGGCCATTGGCCCCCAGCGCGCTGCCCGCGTTGAAGCCGAACCACCCGAACCAGAGGAGCCCCGCCCCCATGACCGTCAGGGGCAGGTTGTGCGGGGGCATCGGGTTGTGCCCGTAGCCCTTCCGCTTGCCGATGACGAGCGCGGCGGCGAGCGCCGAGATGCCGGACGAGATGTGCACCACCGTACCGCCCGCGAAGTCCAGGGCGCCCAGATTGCGCAGCCAGCCGCCCACGCCCCACACCCAGTGCGCGAGCGGGTCGTAGATGAACGTGGCCCACACGAGGATGAAGACGATGAAGGTGGAGAATTTCTTCCGCTCCGCGAAGGCGCCGGTGATGAGCGCGGGAGTGATGACGGCGAACATCATCTGGAAGAGCATGAAGGCCTGGTGGGGGATGGTGGCCGCGTAGTCGGCATTGGGGGTCTGCCCCACCCCGCGCAGCCCGACCCACTCGAGGCCGCCGATGATACCGCCCTTGTCCGGACCGAAGGCCAGGCTATAGCCCCAGAGCACCCACTGGAGCGAGATGAGCGCGAGGACGATGAAGCTCTGCATCAGGGTGCCCAGGGCGTTCTTCTGCCGCACCATGCCGCCGTAGAAGAGGGCCAATCCGGGCGCGGTCATCAGGAGCACGAGCGCCGAGGAGGTGAGCACCCACGCCGTATCGCCCGAGTCGATCTTCGGAGGCGCGGGCGCAGCCGGCGCAGCGGGCGCCGCTGCCGGTGCGGCCGCCGCGTCGGTCTTCGGAGCCTCGGCCGCAGGCGGAGCCGCCGGGGTCTGGGCCCAGGCCGACGTCCCGCCGAGCACGAGCACGCTCAGGAATATCGCTGTCGCGACACTGCGTTCGACTTTCACCACCGCTATCCTCCTTGATCGCGGCCCTCCGGATGCCGTCGGGCCCGCGCCTGCGCTTTAGAGTGCGCTCTCGTCGCGTTCGCCCGTGCGGATCCGGACCGCCGTGTCGACTGGTGTGATGAAGATCTTTCCGTCCCCGATGTTCCCGGTCTTGGCCGCGCCCGCGAGCACGCCCGAAACTTTGTCCACGAGGTTGTCGGGTACCACGACCTCCACCTTGATCTTCGGCAGGAAGTCCACCGTGTACTCGCCACCTCGATAGAGCTCGGTGTGTCCCTTCTGACGGCCGAAGCCCCTCACCTCGGACACCGTCATCCCGATGACCCCGATGCCGGTGAGGGCCTCCTTCACGTCGTCGAGCTTGAACGGCTTGATGATGGCTTCGATCTTTTTCATGTCACCCTCCCGGCGGGCGGAAATGCACCTAGCGTGCCGCAGGGCGAGGACTACGGGGCGGGAAGAAAATCAGGAACTTGCGGGTCGACTCGAAGAGCGGGGCCGGCCATCCCTGCACACGGATTGGGCAGCCCCCGGGGAAATGCCTCGGCGCTAGGCACTCGCGCCGGGTACCGGCTGGGGCGATCGACGCTCGGGCGAACGGCGAGGGGAATCTGCGCGCGCGGCCGCGAATGTCTCATCCACCGCGGTGCGCACCCGCTGGAGATCGGCGGTTTTCGGCGCGGCCTTCACACCGGGAATGGCGAACCCTCCGTCCTCCGTCACGAGGCCCGAGCAGACGACCACGGGCGTAGCGAGCCCCTTGCGGTCCAGGGCGCGGAGGAAGTCGAGTCCATTGAGGCGCGGCAGGCGTATGTCCAGGAGGATGATGTCGGGTTTCGCGCGGTCGAGCTGGGCAAGCGCCTCGATGCCGTCGCTCGCCTCCACCAGTCGGAATTCGGACTCGAACGCGGCACTATAGAGCCCACGCCAGGCGGGATCGTCGTCTACGATCAACATGGTCCGCATGCCAGTTCTGTCCCGCCCCACTGGGTAGCAATAAGGCTGCCGAACCGAGTACGCAGCGATTCCGCACAGTTACGCGGAGGGGCACGGGGCGCCGGCGTTGCGGGATTGACGAGGGAGTGTCGACGTCGAACGACTACGGCCGGCGCTGCGGAATCCCGTGGCGGCGCATCTTGGAGTAAAGCGTGGGACGCCGCAGCCCGAGCACCGCGGCCGCCGCCTGCTTGTTCCACCCGGTGGACTCGAGCGCCCGGACGATGGACACGCGCTCGATCTCCTCCAGGGACCCCGAGGACGGCTGTGACGCGGTGGCGCTGCCCATCTCGGCCCGCAGTGGCTCGGGCAGGTCGGAGAGGGTGATCTCCTTGCCGCGGGCCACCAGCACTGCGCGCTCGATGGCATGCTCGAGCTCGCGCACGTTTCCCGGCCACTGATAGGCGAGCAGTCGCCGGTATGCCTCCGGATCGATTCCCTCCACCGGGCGCACGTGCTTCTCGCGAAAGCGCTCGAGGAAAGACTTGGCAAGGATCGCGATGTCCGAGCCTCGCTCGCGCAGCGGCGGCATCGACACCGTCACCGTGTTGATGCGGAAATAGAGGTCCTGGCGCAGCCGGCCATCGCGCACCGCCGTCTCGGGATCGCGGTTGGTCGAGCAGATGAGACGGAAGTCCACCGGCACCGTCCGCGAGCCGCCCAGCCGCCGCACTTGCCGATCCTCCAGCACCCGCAGGAGCTTGGCCTGGAGGTCCATCGGCATCTCGGTGATCTCGTCGAGCAGCACCGAGCCCTTGTGCGCCTCCTCCAGGAGGCCGGATTTATCGGTGGTGGCGCCGGTGAAGGCGCCCTTCACATGCCCGAAGAGCTCGGACTCGATCAGGTCCTTGGGGAGCGCCGCGCAGTTGATTTTCACGTTGGGCCCGCCCGCGCGCGTGCTCTTGGCGTGCAGCGCGTTGGCCGCCAGCTCCTTGCCGGTGCCGCTCTCGCCCACGATGAGCACGTTGGCGTCCGACCCGGCCACCGACTCCAGAAGATCGAACATCCGGCGCATCGCCGGCGAGCCGCCCAGCAGCTCGCCGAGACCCGATTGCTCGGCCAGGCGGCGCTTGAGATCGGAGGTCTCCGCCAGGAGGCGCCGCCGCTCCAGTGCCTTGCTCACCAGGGTGAGCATCTCGGCGGAGTCGAACGGTTTGGCGACGAAGTAGAAGGCGCCCTGCTTGGTGGCCTCCACCGCCTTGGAGATGGAGGAGTGCCCCGTCATGATGATCACTTCGAGCGACGGATCCTTGCTCTTGAGCTGCTGCAGGAGCTGGAGGCCGTCGCCATCGGGCAGGACCAGGTCCACCAGGGCGAGAGAGAATTCCCGCTCGGTCATCTGGCCGAGGGCCGACACGCTGTCCCCGGCCACCCCGACGTCATAGCCCTCACCTTCGAGGACGATTCGGAGCCAGTCGGCGATCGCGGGCTCGTCGTCTACAAGGAGGATCCGCGACTTCATGGCTTTTGCCACCTTCTATTCAGCCTAGCATGGAGGAAGCCCTTGTGTCACCAGGGTGACACTCAGCACCTGAAAGAACCTTTACAGTTCAGCTAGATAAATCGCACTGAGAAACCATTTGCCCAACCGTCAGTCTTGCGAATCCGAGATGCGGGCTCCGACGCCGCGCGCTTGACAGGCCCAGGAGGGGCGCGCAATATGGCGCCCATGCAATTCGGCTTTGCCCTGCAGGGTCGCGGGCCTCTCTCCAAGCCCGAGATTCTTTTCAAACTCGCGCAGAAGGGTGACGCCCTTCGCTATGACTCGGTCTTCGTCACCGATCATGTCGTGATCCCGGTCGAGATCGAGTCGCCCTACCCGTACTCGGCGAATGGCCGGGTCGCCGGCGACTGGAAAGAAGGCTATCTCGAGCCGCTACCGCTCATGGCCCATCTGGCCGCGCTGACCAAGCGCGTGAAGATCCTCGTCGCCGGCGTGCCGATCAACCTCTCCTGGCCCTCGCGCGTCGCCGAGGAGTACGCGATGCTCGACGTGATGTCCAACGGGCGGATGGAGTTCGTCTTCCCGCTGGGCACGGGCATGGAGTACTGGTCCAACG